>WBZT01001124.1_pt1 | contig 20035 bp, 22 predicted proteins | sample 5204241 | NCBI WGS metagenome assembly WBZT01 (sample SAMN12344358, study PRJNA552823) | activated sludge metagenome | biome: Activated sludge suspended growth; feature: Nitrification reactor; material: Wastewater; isolation source: activated sludge from nitrification reactor of wastewater...
CGGAGCGCGCCATGCGGATTCTGAACGACTGCCTGCCACGGTCGGTGGCCTTGGGCGACGCGGTCGAAGCGGAGGTCGGTATCACTCTGGGAATCGCCCATCTGCTTTCGGGGGCGCCGCGGGATGCCCTGCGAGCCTTCGAGTCGGCCCTGAACAGGATTTACGGACTGTCCGACCCCGGTTTCACTCTGGAGCTCGTCACGGCGATCGGCCTCGCAGGACGATCCCTGGGTGCGCAGGAGTCGCTGGAACTGATTCGGGATGCGACCGCTGCTACTCGAGCCCTTGACCTGGGGGATGACTCGGTGCCGGCCGAACTGCGCCCACTGGTAGCCCCCGTCATGGTCGAGGTGGGGGTCATCCCCAGGACGAGCCTGTCCATCGACATCCTGGTGCAACGAGCTATGAACGTGGCCAATCAGCTGGCCACTGGGCACCGCTGACGAAGTGCGCCCCCGGCAGGATTCGAACCTGCGCGCATGGCTCCGGAGGCCACCGCTCTATCCCCTGAGCTACGGGGGCTCGGGACGCCTCAGATTACCAGCAGGGATACGGTCAGGATTCGATCGCGGGTGTGCCACCTGCGGCGGCCGCAGCCACGGCCAACCCTGAGCCCAGAGCCACGAGGGCCATGACTGTCAGGACCCGGCCGCGGGATGCGGTGGCACCGTGCGCCATCACTCCCCCACGACTCGCCGAACTCATCACCGACCCCAGCGACCCCCAGGACATGAGCGATCCCGCCGACAGCGCCGAACCGATGCTGAAAGCCGACGCCGCCGAACCGACCGAGCCGATGGACAATACCGACCCGGTCGATCCGATGGACAGCAGGGAACCCTGCGAGGCGATCGACCACAGCGAACCTGAAGAGCCCATGGTTGCGATCAGTCCAGGTTCACGATGCCGCCGCAGTGGGCGGCGGCTGCGTTGATGGCTTTGTTCACGTCCCGGTAGGTGACCAGATCACCATCCATGTACAGGCGGTTGAGTCCGGCTGCCATGACAGATGCGCATTGCTTGGCCAACTGGAGTTGGGCCTGCGATGCCTGCAGTTGCTGCTTGAGGTTGCCCTCTTCGGCTGCCGCCTGAGCCTTCTCCTTCTGGTAAGTCGCGTTGAGTTGCTTGAGCTCCGCTGCTTCCTTCTTGATGTTGGCCTTGTCGACCTTGAGGCTCTTGCGGTCCGCGTCGATCTCCTTCTTGAGCTTGGCGATCTCCTTGGCCTGGGAGGCTTCCTTGGCGCCCGCCTGCTGTTCCAGTTGCTTCAACTGCGCCTGCAACTCCTCCATTTGCTGGTCGGTCGACGCCTGCAGATCATTGAGTTTGTTGTTGGTGCTGAAGCCCCACACAGCGAAACCGATCGTGGTCAGCGCCAGGACGATCGTCGCGATCTTCCAGGGCATCGACTTGTCCTTGGGCTTCTCCGCCGTCGAGGCAGCGGTGTTGGCGCCTGGCGGCGGGACGGGCGGAGGCGTGGCGGGGCCGCCAGGGCCCTGGGGCATGCCGCCGGGAGGGGGTGGGGTACTCATGGGGTCCTCCGATCCGCACCTACGTCCTTTGACGCCGTGCGCTCTTCTCTCAGGTTAGCGACCGGAAAGCGCCGGCGGTGGGAGGCCAACGCCACTGTCCCGCAGCCGGTCCAAGCGATCGACACGATCAGCACCAGCGAGGCGCAACAAGCGCACGGCCGGCAACCTCGCGCAGCGGCATCATTCCTCGACGAGGAATGGAGACGGCAGCCCGGGAGCGAAGCCCGTACCGGCCTGCCCGGGTCCGGCCACAACGGCCAAACCCACCCCAGGGGTGCCGGTCAACCGGCCGTAGGCACCGTCGATGACAGTGGCGCCCGAACCCGTCGCTCCGAGCACCAAGTCCCCGTCTGTCACGTTGCCGACCAGCCAAGCGACGGGGTCCTGTGTCACGCGTTCGACCTGGGCTCCAGAGAAGTCCGTCAGCGCATCGTCCGGCACATCCGACTCGGCAACGACGAGAAGTCCGCAGTGCCACTGAACACGCACCCGAGCGGCCAGGTCCGCCAAGACACCCGAGGTGATGACAGCGGTGTCGAGGGTGTCGGCGGCGTAGACCGGCACGACGACACGTCGCACGTGGGGCAGATCCACGATCACGAGCACCGGGACCGGGGCCGCGGCGACGATCTGTTCGGCGGATCGGTCCCGGAACCACCCAGTGACACTGCGACGCAGCCTGCTCCCGATGATCACCAGCGAGGCATCGATCTCGATGGCTGCGTTGCGCACGCCGAGGGCGGGGGTCTGATCCAGCCGCACCACCGGGCGCCCCTCACCTCCGTGTGCGGCCACGACATCGGACAGGGCTGCCGTCATCTCAGTTGCGGAACGGGACACGGCAGTCAGTTCAGTGGCGATGACATGAACAGGGTTCACCGTGCCCGCATCCGAACGTGCGATGGCCAACGCGAGCGGAAGCAGTGACTGCGCCTGAGCTTCATCGGCGAGGCCCACCACCACTCGCTCGCCCAAACGTCGGGCGTCGAGCCGCGGCACCGGCACCCGCTTAGCAAAGAACTGCGTCATCGCGGAACTGATGAGCAAACTGACGACAACCACCACGAGGACGGCGTTCAGCACCACTTCGTCGAACAGTCCGATGGCGAAACCCACAGATGCGGCGGCCAGCGTCGCGGCGGCTTGCGGCAAGGTGAGAGAGAACATCAGCCCGGCTTCGTTCCAGCTGTACCGACTGAGACGTCCGGCGATCACAGCTGCCAATCCCTTGCCGACCACGACAGCCACAGCGAACGCAGCCGCCACTTGCAGCGTCCGCGATTGGAACATGACACCCGGGTCGATCAGCAGTCCGATGGAGATCAGGAAGAACGGGATGAACAACGAGTTGCCGACGAACTCGGTCGCCTCCATCAACGGCGAGCCGTTGGGCACACTGCGGTTCAGGCCGAGCCCTGCGAAGAAAGCGCCGACGATTCCCTCGACACCGAACGCCTCAGCCACAAGGGCCGCGGCGAGGAAAGCCATGAAAACAAAGACGAAGCGGGCTGCGCGGGTCTGCCCTTGGTTCTTGAACCACCAGCGAGCCGCCCGGGGCAGCACCAGCAGCGTGAACCCGCCCAGAACGGCGAGACCCACCGTCAACGTGACGAGCGGGTTCGCCTGCGAATCCCCGCCTGCCACCACCGCGAGCACGAGGAGGGCAAGCGTGTCGGTGATGACGGTGGCACCCACGGAGATGGCCACGCTGCGGCTGGCGACCAGTCCACGCCGTTGCACGATGGGATAGGTGACCAGAGTGTGTGAAGCCCACACCGACCCGATCAGGACGAGCGCCCACGTGTCGAGTCCCACCCAGAGTCCCGCGATCACACCCAGCACGAACGGGAACGCGAAGGTCAGTAGACCGAACCGAACTCCCGCACCGCGGTTGCGGTTGAACAGACCGAGGTCCAACTCCAGCCCGGCGAGAAACATCAGGTAGAGCAGTCCGACCGATCCGAGTGCTTGGAGTCCGGCGCCGTCGATGAGATTGAAGGCGGCGGGCCCGATCAAGAAGCCGCCGAGGATCATGCCGAGAAGACCCGGGATTCGCAGCCGCTCCATGATCGGCGGCAGGAACAGCACGACGGCGAGGACGCAGAACAGCAGTCCCACCGCGTTATCGAGGATCGGGGGGTCCTGCGGGGGGTCGTTCACCACCGACACCAGAACCGCGATCACGCAAGTGAGGTTATGGTCCGGGGTCGTCCGGGTCCACCGGATCAGACGAGACGAAGACTGCGCACCAGACCGTGGGCACCGCCGGGTCGGTCCAGGTGACCCGGTGACGGACATGAGCCGGCAGCCAGACGGCGTTGCCGGCGGTCAGGACTCGTTCGGTGGACTCCCCCTCGATCAGCAGCCCGGCCGAACCCGCCACCACGAGGACCCACTCGTCCTCGTCCTGATCGAACCACTGCCCGCGAGGTGTCGCTTGGCCCCGCGAGACAATCCACTCGATCCGCCACCCGCGCCCGGTGACGAGGTCGGTCAGGAACTCCGCATCACCGCCCACGTCGTCGGTCGCGAGCAGGTTCCAGGTCCGGATCATGGGGTCGTAATCGACAACTCGACGACACCGGTCCACGAGTCGCCTGGTTCCAGCACCCGCCAGCCGACATCCGACTCGCGCGCCGCCAGGTGCACGGCGTCGGTCGGACATGTGTACGGCTCGATGGCCACCGCCTCGCGGTTGGCCGGGGTGAAGACGACGACATCGCGGGTGGCGGAATCGCAGCGAAGGTCGACAGCTGCTGATCCGCCGACGAGCCGTGCCCTCGCCATCAAGCCGTCGGGATCCGGAGTGAACTGCGGTAGACCTGTCAGGACGTCGTCGAGCACCCGCTGACCAATCGCGACGGGTGTGTTCAGGTCGCAGTCCCCGGTCACGGGTTCCCGTTCGCCGGTGGGAATGAGGTCCGAGAGGACCCAGCGCTCGGCGGCGGACACTTGGAGCCGTGCCTCGGCCAGCGATTCGGCTCCCAGAGGTGTGAAGTAGGGGTGGAAGCCCATTCCGAAGGGGGCCAGCCCTTCCCCCACGTTGGCCACGTGCGAAGTGAGCCGCAGGGCTGAGTCGCCCAGATCGAAGGTGATCCGCAGTTCCAGATCGCCGGGCCAGGAGTCGGCCACCGCGGCCGCGTCGCGCGAGAGTCGGAACACCCCGGTGACGGCAGTGGGCCCTGAGGCTGCGTACTGAGTCCAGGGGCTCTTCGCGCAGAAACCGTGGATTGCGTTGGGATCCCCGGGATGGGCCGGCGGAAGGTCGTATGTCCGGCCACCGAACTCGAATGTCGCTCCCGCGATCCGGTTCGGGAACGGGAACAGGATGGGACAGCCGCTGCGGGTACCGCTGCCCCCCGCCAGCACATCTGGTTCCGCATGCATCACCTGCACCGGACCGGCGGGTGTCGGCACCCGCCAGTCGATCAGGTTGAACCCAACCGCGGGGTAGATGGTGGCTTCGGCTCCCCCGTCACTGACCAGCCGGATGAGGGTCCGGTCGGCTCCCTGCTGCGGCAACGGCGACCCCTGCGCATCGGGGACGGTGATGTGGGCTCCACTGGGGTCGATGTGCACTGCCATGCCAGGCATCGTGTCAGGTGGGTCCCGCGGACGCAGGACACCAGGCAATCCCGGGCGCAGGCACCCGAAGTAGCCGGACCCCCGAGACCCCCGGGACTCCCGGACATTCCGGACCTTCGGACCCCTCCGGCGTGGTGGCGCCGATCTGTCGGACCCCCGTGGCACGGTGACCACAAGGGCGCCGGTCGGCGACCCGGGGAGGGGAACCCGTCATGAGCGTTGCACACCAGACCGTCACCGGGCATCTCAGTCCCGCCGACTTGGACCACACCAAGGCAGACCCAGCAGGCAGCGATCGGGACTTCGCGTGCCTGGTGTGTGTCACACATCTCTCGGGTGGCGCAGATGCCCGGCGCCTGCGGTTGGTGCCCGGAGTCACCGGGGTCATCGATGATCCTGGCGAGGCGGATGTCCACATGATCGTCTCGGCCACCGGTCCACGGGAGGCACAGCGGCAGTGTGTGGAGAGAGTGACCGACGCATTACCCCAGGCAGTCGTGACCGTACCGGAGGTCGTCGACTACAACCGTGCCCTGTTGAGCTACCTCGATCGGCACGGAGACAGCCTGGCTGGGGACGACGTGACTGGGGACGACGTGACTGGGGGCAACCTCGACGACGACACTGTCACCAACGCCACGTTCGACGACGCCCAGGCCGTCGCCGAACTGCTCGAGCGGGCGTGACGGCGACACAGCGCCTCTTCTTCGCGGTATGGCCGCCACCCCCGGTTCTGGAAGCACTGGAGGTGGCTCTTGGGCCTGCGCGCCGAGAGTCACCCACGACGGTGCGGTGGCAGCCCGATCATCGCCTCCACATCACCCTTCTGTTCATGGGCAGCGACAGGACACCCGAAGCTGCCATCATCGCGGGCGACCGCGTGGCCAAATCGTTCAGTGCTGAGGGGGTCCACATCCACTCGGGGGGTCGCTACGGTGCAGTGCTGTGGCTGGGGGTCACCGGGGACTGGCTCACCACGCTTCACCGTGGCTTACGACGCCAGCTGCGCACGCCCCGCGACTCCCGGCCCTTCCGGCCGCACATGACGGTGGCCAGGGTGCGCGCGGGTCGGGCACCCGCGTCGGTCCTCGCGACTCTGAGGAGCATCGATTCCCCCGCGTGGATCCCCACCGAGTTCACGCTCGTTTCCTCTCGGATCGGGCCGGATCCGCAGTACCACGTGATCCGACGCTTCCCGTTCTCGCCGGAGACTACGCGCTGAGCCAGCGCCGCATCCCGGCCTCGCAGGCGACCAGGTCTGCCTCGGGGACCCGTTCATCAGCGGCGTGGGCCAGAGCTGGGTCCCCGGGTCCGTAGTTGACGGCAGGCACCCCAAGAGCCGCGAACCTGGCGACATCCGTCCAGCCGAACTTCGGGCGCGGCTGCGCTCCCACGGCAGTGATGAACTGCCGCGCCGCCGGCAAGTGCAGCCCAGGCAGGGCACCGGCGGCAAGATCCACGATCTCCACCTCGAAGCCGGCGAAGACTTCGCGGACATGGTCTTGCGCCTCTTGCGGGGAGCGGCTCGGAGCGAAGCGGTAGTTGACCGTGACCGCACAAGCGTCAGGGATCACGTTGCCGGCGACTCCCCCCTCGATACCCACAGCGTTGAGTCCCTCGCGGTACTCCAACCCGTCGACGAGCGCTCGGCGCGGGTCGTAGTCGACCAGCCGATTCAGGATCTCGGCAGCCTGGTGCACGGCGTTGTCCCCGAGCCAGGACCGCGCACTGTGCGCGCGGGTCCCGCTCGTTCGCACCACAGCGCGCAAGGTGCCTTGGCAGCCTGCCTCAACACCAGCCGACGTCGGCTCCATCAAGATCGCGAAGTCGGAATCCAGCAACTCGGGGTGACTGTGCGCGATCCGTTCGAGGCCGTTGAACGCCGCGTCGATCTCCTCACACTCGTAGAACACGTACGTGACATCACGAACGGGCTCGGTGACGTCATGCGCCAGTCGCAGGGCGACCGCCACTCCACCCTTCATGTCGCAAGATCCCAGCCCGTGCACAAAACCACCCGCGCGGGTGTGCGGCAGGTTCCCCGAGGAAGGCACGGTGTCGAGGTGACCACCGATCAGCACCCGATCAGGTCGGCCGAGGTGAGTGCGGGCGACGACCGTGTCGCCGTCCCTGACCACGCTCAGGTGCGGCAATCGTTCCAGGGCCTCGGTCACGGAATCGGCCAGAGCGGCCTCATGTCGCGACTCACTGGGAATGTCGACAAGATCGCAGGTCAAGGACACGACGTCGCGCGATAAGTCGAGGCGATAGGGCGGAGCAGTCGTCACGTGGGTACGGTATCCCGGTGAGCGACTCCCCACTTGAGCCCGTTACCGGTTGCGCCAGCGGGATCGGCGTGGCCACCCTGTCGGGCGGCACTGTCGTCGAGGTCTGGTACCCGCAGCCGACTCTCGGGGCCACCCCCTCAGACGTCCCCGACATCTCCACCGGGATCACCACCGACCGCATTCGCAACATCACGACGCAGACGGTGACCACCGTGATCGCAGATCTGCAGTCCCCGCCCGAATCCGTGGCGGACATGTATCTGCGGCTGCACTTGCTGTCCCATCGCCTTGTGCGGCCCCGGACCATCAACCTGGACGGAGTGTTCGGGCTGCTGCCCAACCTCGCGTGGACGGACCTGGGCCCGATCCCACTGCCCGAGTTGACCGGCGCGCGGATGCGCGCGCGAGCCCATGGCACACCGCTCACCGTCCTCGGAGTCGACAAGTTCCCGCGGATGGTCGACTACGTAGTACCAGAGGGCGTGCGGATCGGCGATGCCGACCGGGTCAGGCTTGGGGCGTACCTCGCCCACGGCACGACCGTCATGCACGAAGGGTTCGTCAACTTCAACGCCGGGACTTTGGGAGTCTCGATGGTCGAAGGTCGTATCAGCGCCGGCGTGGTCGTCGGAGACGGCTCCGATATCGGCGGGGGCGCGTCGATCATGGGCACACTGTCGGGGGGCGGCAAGGAGGTCATCTCCATCGGGTCCGGCTGCCTGATCGGCGCGAACGCCGGGTGCGGAATCTCGCTGGGCGACAACTGCATCATCGAAGCGGGGTGCTATGTCACGGGTGGGGCCAAGGTGAGTCTGCCCGATGGCCACGTCCTCCCGGCCCGCGACCTCTCCGGTGCGGACGGACTTCTGTTCCGGAGGAACAGCGTGAGCGGGGCGCTCGAGGCGGTTCCCCGCTCCGGATCGTGGGGCGGACTCAACGAGATCCTGCACAACCACTGACGAGCCGAAACCCCACTGGGCCGCGGTATCGACCTGCGGTGCCGCAGTTGATGGGTCAGACCCCGCACTCCCGGGTGAAGCGCTGATACTTCCGGGTCGTCATCGGCCGTACGAACAGCCGCACAAACCCGGGCATCATCGCCCAGGTCGTCTGCTTCTCCTGCTCTGTGGCGCCGTCACAGACCCAGGGAAGTACGAGCGCCGAGTCTTCCTGGGCTCGGGTGAAGGCCATGAAATCCTTCAACTCGGGGCGCGTGAGGTACTTCTGGACGATAGGGACCCCGTCTCGCTCCTCATGGGCGCAGTGACCATTGAGCACGGCGAGCAACTCGTCGAAATGCCCGCCCAAAGCGGCGGTGTCGGCACCCGGCCCCAGTGACCCCATGCCCTCATCCAGATGGTTCAACGTGTCCTGAAGCGCGATGTGTTCGGCAGTCATGGCCTGCAGGACCACCTTCTCCGCGGGCGTAGCCCGCTCCTGTGCGGGGGGCCACAGGTAGGTGTCCTCACCCTCGTGGTGGGCGTGCAACGTCGTGGAGAAGAACCGATAGCGACGACGCAGACCTGACACTCGCTGAGCGTCGGACAGATCGATACCGACCAGGCTGTCCCGCAGTCGACACGTCTCACGCTTGAACGCACTATGCATGTTGGTGTTCATCGTGAAGTCGATCTGATCGGCCACGGAGGTGTCAGTTCCTCTCGATGAGCGGACGGTACTGGCGTTCTGTCTCGCCGATGTAGACCTGGCGCGGCCGACCGATCTTCGTGGACGGGTCGGTGATCATCTCGCGCCACTGGGCGATCCAACCCGGCAACCGCCCCAGTGCGAACAGCACGGTGAACATGCGGGTGGGGAATCCCATCGCCTTGTAGATGAGTCCGGTGTAGAAGTCCACGTTCGGATACAGCTTGCGCGACACGAAGAAGTCATCGGCGAGTGCGACCTCCTCGAGGCGCAGTGCGATGTCGAGCAGCGGATCGTAGGCGTCGAGCTTGGCGAACACCTCGTGTGCCTTCTCTTTGACGATGGCCGCACGCGGGTCGTAGTTCTTGTAGACCCGGTGTCCGAATCCCATGAGCCGGACACCGTCTTCGCGGTTCTTGACCTGCCGGATGAATGTCTTGACGCCACCGCCCGAGGCATGGATCTTCTCGAGCATCTCAAGCACGGCCTGGTTCGCGCCACCGTGCAGTGGACCGAACAACGCGTTGATCCCCGCCGATACCGAAGCGAACATGTTCGCGTGCGAGGACCCCACCAGTCGGACGGTGGAGGTCGAACAGTTCTGCTCGTGATCGGCATGCAGCACCAGCAGCATGTCCAGCGCGTCGACGACCGCGGGATCCACCTCGAACGGTTCAGCGGGCACACCGAACGACATCCGCAGATAGTTGTGGACGTACGGCAGCGAATTGTCAGGGTAGATGTAGGGCTGGCCGATCGACTTCTTGTACGCGTAGGCCGCGATCGTCGGTAGCTTGGCGAGCAGGCGGACCGTGGATATTTCCACCTGCTCGGGATCGAGCGGATCGAGGGAATCCTCGTAGAACGTCGACAGGGCGCTGACTGCGCTGGACAACACCGGCATGGGGTGCGCGTTGCGGGGGAATCCATCGAAGAGCCGCCGGAGGTCCTCGTGGAGCATGGTGTGTCGCCGTACCCGGCCGATGAAATCGTCCAGCTCGGTCGCCGTCGGCAGCTCACCGTAGATCAACAGATAAGCGACCTCGAGATATGTCGAATACCCGGCCAGTTGCTCGATGGGATATCCGCGGTAGCGCAGAATCCCTACGTCACCATCGATGTAGGTGATCCTCGACTGGCAGGCCGCCGTGTTGACGAAACCTACGTCGAGAGCCACGTCGCCTGTCTTGCTGAGCAGATTCGAGATGTCGAGACCGGAGCTTCCGTCAGTGGAAGGAACGACCGGGAGTTCCAAGGAACCACCCGGGTGGTTCAGCGTGACGTCGTCGCTCACTGTGCCTCCTCGCCAAACCACGGGTCTCCGCAGATGACCCAGCGGGCCTCCTCGGACAACCCGGGGCCCTTACCCACACCGTAGTCAGTCACCAGCCGGGATCAATCGGAACCCCCTTGCGGGCCACCTCCGAGCCGCGTCACTACTTCGGTCAACTCGGCATCGGGAGCGGTGAGGGACAATCGCACATACGCGGCCCCACTCGGACCGTAGAAGCCTCCGGGAGCCACCAGAATCCCCCGGTCAGCGAACCACTGAGCCGTGATGCCGTCCGACTCACCGCGACTGGCCCACAAGAACAGGCCCGCTTCGGAGTACTCGACATCGAAACCCGCCGTGGACAGGGCATCGGCCAGCAATCGGCGCCGGCGCGCGTAACGCTCCTGCGCCTGGATCACGTGCAGATCGTCGTTCAGCGCGGCGACGCCCGCGGCTTGAACCGGACCGGGAACGACAAGACCCATGTCCCGGCGCCTGGTCAGCAACTGTTGGATCACGGCACTGTCACCGGAAACGAAGCCACACCGGTAACCGGCCATCGACGATCTCTTGGACAACGAATGGACCGCGAGGATGTTGTCGAAGTTGTCGCCGGCCACGTCGCGGCTGAGCACCGAGGCAGCAACCTCTCCGATCGCAGTCAACTCGATGTAGCACTCGTCGCTGACGACGAGGGCATCGCGCTCCCGGGCCCAGGCCACGATCTTGGCCAGGTGCTCGGTCGGCAACACCCGACCCGTCGGATTTCCGGGTGTGTTGACCCAGACCATTGTCACGGCCTGTGGGCCGAGCGAGAACAACGAGTCCGCGGCGATGACCCGGCACCCCGAGGCCTGCGCCCCAGCCCGATAAGTGGGGTAGGCGAGTTCCGGGACGACGACGCAGTCGCTCGGACCAAGACCCAACAACCACGGCAGAGTCGCGATGAGTTCCTTGCTCCCCACGGTGGCGATGACGTCCTGAACGTCCAGGGCGGCCCCGAACCGGCGCCCGACCCAGGCCGCATACGCCGCTCGGAGCTCTGGTGTGCCGTGCGCGGGGGGATACCCGGGGGCGTCGGCCTCCGCTGCCAAGGCGTTGCGGATCAGGTCGGGCGTGGGGTCAGTGGGCGTCCCCTGGCCCAGATCGATCACCGCAAGGCCCGAGTTCTGCGCCCGCCCGCGCATCGCCTCCACGACTTCTCTGACGTTCCACGCGGTCATGATCCGAGACCGGCAATCTCGACCTGAGCACCGCTTCGGGCGAGCACCACGGCTCCCGAGTCGCGGATCCGGTACAACTCATCGCGCAGTTCCACGGCGGTTCCCGACACCACCCGTCGTTCGGAAAGGACTGATCGATTCAGGTAGTCAGTCCTGATTGTGTGCCCCGCCTGCAACCACCGAGCGACCCCGCGTGAGTCTTGGTCGTCCAACAAGTCGGCGAGTTCAGCGAGTTCGGCGGCCGCGGCCCGAACCGCCACCGCGGCATCAGTCGAGTTGGCGGTGACGAACTCGGCGGTTCGGTCTGGCGGGGACGCGCTGACCCGGGTCGCGTCTCGGAATGAGCCACCGGCCACCGCCAGGACGAGTTCGGATTCCCCGCAGGTGGCGACGATGCGCCCGAGCACGCCGGCCAACGCGTGCGGCAGGTGGGACGCCAGTGCGACGGCCCGGTCGTGACCCGCCGCTGACATCGGCAGGACGTGGGCGCCCAGCATCAGGACCAGATCGATCACCGAATCCAGCGCTGCGGGATCGGTATCCGGTTCGACGACGACCGGCCACGCACAGTCCGAGAAGAGTTCCGCACTGCCGGAGGCGGCCCCCGAGAACTCCGATCCGGCCATCGGGTGCGTCGCGATGAACGGATAGTGCGGATCGCGGCGCCATTGCGCGACGATCGGTCGCTTGACCGACCCGAGGTCCGCAGTAGGTATCCGCTCGCCGGTGGCCATGAGTTCGGCGAGCAGCACGGTATTGGCCAGTGTGGGGGCCGAGAGCAGAATCAAGTCGCAGTCGACCAGATCTGTGACGGACGCCGCAGGTGTGACGCCCATCTGCACCGCCAGGTCCAGTGACGCCCGATCGGGGTCGACGCCGATGACCGGGAAGCGCGGGATCAAGGCGCGGGCAACGGAAGAACCCATCAGGCCCATCCCGCAGATCCCGATCTTCACAGCCCCAGTTTCTCCGGGTGGAGCAGCGAATCGATCCAGTCGTCCAGGGTCGCGGTACCCACCGATCCAGGGGGTGCCGCCTCGGCCACTCGACGTGTATCCGCATCGACAGGCAAGGGGAAGGATCCCAAGAGCTTGATCTCGGCGGGCAGCGCGGCGACGGCGCGCAGGGTCTGCTGCAACCGCGCGTCGCTCAGATGACTGCGGGCGGTCAGCAGGAAGCAGTACTCGCCGGCGCGCGTGCGCAGCGGCCGGGAGCTGATCGCGGTGAGGGCGATGTCCTGCGCGGCGAAGCATCCGAGAATGTCAGCCAGCACGCCGGTTCGATCGCCGATGGGTGTGACCACGACAACCGTCCGATCGTGGCCGGTCTGATGCGCCAAGGTCCGCTTCAGTAACGCCATCCGAGTAGCGATTCCCGAGTGATCCTCCGCGACCGATCGCACGGTTGCCAGGGCGAACAGATGCGCGGCTTTCGTGGTGGCCAGGGCGGCGATCGAATCCGCCGAGTCGTCGGAGACCCTGCGACATGCCGCAGCGATACTGTCGACCAACTCGACGCGTACTCCTGCGCCCTCGATGAAGCGACGGCACTGAGCCGCCGCGACTGTCGTGGTGACGAGGGTGTCGATCGCGTTGGCGCGAGTCCCCGCCGACGCAGCGACGACGTAGTTGATCGGGACCACGAGTTCCTCGTTGATGAAGCACATCGATGAGCGGAAGATCAGTTCGTCGATGGTGCTGGAGACGTCGCCCTCGACCGATGTCTCCAGGGGAACCACCCCCGCGTCGGCTTCCCCCGATTCGACACTGAAGATCACGTCCGCCACGGATTCCCGCGCCTCGACGCGGCCCGGCCACGGCGTGTCCAGCAGATCGACGGCAGCGTGGGTGAAAGAGCCGGGGGGCCCGAGATAGGTCAGGAGACGCTCGGATGCTCCACTCACTCGTCGTGTTCCTGGGGCGGAAGCGCCACCACGATGGGGACATCCTTAGCGAAGGGTCCGTGCTTGGCAGCACCACCCAGATCGGAGTCCGGGATGTCGTTGAAGAACTCGACATTGGCCTCGGTGTAGGCGGAGTACTCGTCGGGGACGTCGTCTTCGTAGTAGATGGCCTCGACTGGGCAGACGGGCTCACAGGCTCCGCAGTCCACACACTCGTCGGGATGGATGTAGAGCATCCGATTGCCCTCGTAGATACAGTCGACCGGGCATTCGTCGATGCAGGCTTTGTCCTTGAGATCCACGCAGGGCTGGGTGATGACGTAGGTCACCGATGCCTCCTCGACTGACGATTCCCCGGCCGACTTGCCGGTGGAATGCACGAGCCAGTCTAGTATCGTCAGGCCCGATCCCACATGCTCAAGGGGGCTTCCATGCCGCTGCTGCCGATGGCTCGGGTGCGGCTGGATGTCGGACCGGCCGACGTCGGACGACGCCTGACCGTGAGATTCCGCGAGGACGGTCTTGGCCGCGGCGCCGAGCAGGAGATGGTCGGCGTCCTCGTTCGCTGGAGCGGGGGGCTGAGGGACGGGATCTTGCGACTGAGACGCCGCGACGGGATCGAACACGGAATCCGTGTCGACGATCTGGTCGCCGCCCGAGTGGTCCCACCGGAGATGTCCGCTTATGCCGTGCAGCGCATGTGTCAGCAGGGCTGGCCCCCTTTGGAAGAGGAATCGCGGGGGGCCTGGACTCTGCGGGCCTCACGAGGGGCCACCGGTCGCGCGAACAGCGTGCGAGTGGCCGGCGCCCCGCGGGGTAGCCTGAGCGCCGCGCTCGACGCCGTCCGGGAGTGGTATGCCGACCGCGGCCTGCTGCCTCGATTGCAGATCCCTCGCCCCTGCGGACTCGAGCACACCCTCAGCGAAGCCGGGTGGACGCAGCGTCGGGCAAGCCGGGTGCTCGTGGCGTCGACGTCGAGGCTTCTGACCTCGACGGGAGAAGCACGAGAACGCACCGACCTGGAAATCTCCGTCGAGTCAGCCCCGAATCCACAGTTCCTGTCGTTGGTCCCTGGTTACGACGACAAGACAGCACCAGAGTTCGAGCACGCTTTCGCGGCAGTCCAGCCGGCGGCTTACGTGTACTGCCGTGACAGCCAGGGTGAACTGCTGGGTATCGGCCACGCGGTACTGCAGGACATCTGGTGTGGCGTCACCAACATCCAGACTCTTCCTCAGTCGCGCCGTAGCGGGATAGCAACCGCGGTCACGGCCCGACTGGCGCAGTGGGCCCACGAGCAGCGAGCCGAGAGCTGGTACCTGCAGTTGTTCGAGGACAACGCGGCAGCACTCGGTTTCTACGAGAACCTGGGGTTCGTGACCCACCACCGATACGAGTACAGGTGGCCGACGGCTGTTCCCCCGGAGAGCCTGTGGGCGGAGGCTGACAATGCCGCCGATCCCACCGTGTCACCCCGGCAGTGAGCGGTACTCAGAGCGCCAGTAGAGCAGTGCATCACCGGGATCCGACACCACTATCCGCTCGACCTCGCCGATGAACATGTCGTGATCCCCGGCCCGGACTACTTGGTCGGTCCGGCATTCCAGCCATGCCAGCGACTGATCCAACACGGCGATGCCACGGTGGCTGCGGTGATGCGGAACCCGGGCGAGTTGCCCGTCCAGAGGACGGCCCTTGGTCGCGAGCCACGCCGCATGATCCGCGGCGGAGGAGTCAAGGATCGAGACACACCAATGGTCCTGTGTCCGAACCGCGCCGTGGAACCGCGAGGTGACCGCGATGGCCACCATGACCAGCGGTGGCGTCAAGGACAACGACGCGATGGCGTTGGCAGTCATCGCATGATCGACGCCATCCACGACGCAACTCACGACAGCGACCCCGGTCGCGAAGGATCCCAGCGCCCGCCGGAAGTCCGCTTGGTCGACGGCCGAGGTCACACAGACTCCCGCGTTCGCAGCCGAGCAGGGACGTTGGCGCAGGCTGAGCCGATGACGACGCCGGCGAAGAGGTAGCCGACGGCGACAGGGGTCAAGGCGATCACGATGTCACCGCCTGTGGTCGGAATCGCGAGCACCACGGATGCCACCACCCAACCCAGGAAGAACGCCGCCCCGGCAGCGCGGGACTCGAAGCTGTGGACCAGGGCCCGGATGCAGGCAACCAGGCACGCCAACAGCACAACGGCCCCGACTGGAATCGCGACCGAGCCCAAGGTCACCGTGTAAGCCTGGAGGAAGGCGCCGAACACGCCGAGCACCACACCTCCCAAAGCCAGCACCACGGCGGAGCCGACCCCGAGCCGGGTCCGGTTGTGTTGATCGCTCGGCGACTCCTGGGTCATCACTCCAGCCCGCTGAAAAGATCCGTCAAGGGTCGCCGGCCCGCGAGACTGCCCCGGGCCAAGCGGAAGTATTCCTGACCGAAGACCGGAGAACCCAGGTTGTTCGACAGCGCGAAGAAGCCTTCCTCGAGGTTGATCTGGCTCGCGTGGGCGGCCATCGCCGCCCGCTTCGCCGGCAGGTACTCCTCGATGTCGATCACCGCATCCACGGCATCATCGTCGACAGCGAAAGGAAGATCGTCCGGATCCATCGCCGCGAACTCCGAACTGTCACCGGCCGCTTTCAGTGCCTCGATCCCGGCGCGGATCGAGGACTTGGGAAACGCAGTCCAGAAGATCCGCGAGACAGCCCAGGGGGCCCCGAGGTCGGGTCGATAGGAGCGCACTGCAGCCAAGTCCGCCGCATACGTGGCAACCCGGTGGGTCTGGATGTGATCGGGGTGCCCGTACCCGCCGAAGTCGTCGTAGGTGACCATGACCTGAGGCCGGGTCTCCCGGATCACGGCGACCAGATGGTCGGCAGCTTCGCGAAGGTCGGCCCGCCAGAAACAGTTGGGGCGATCGTTGGAGGGCTCCCCCATCATGCCCGAATCACGGTAGGTTCCAGGTCCGCCGAGAAGGCGGCTGTCCGTGACCCCCAGCGCCCGCATGGAGTCGGCCAGCTCGTCGATGCGATGCGACCCGAGGTCGTCCTGGTCGTGTGCCGCCAGGTGCGCGATATCCGGCAGGAGGATTTCGCCCTCCTCCCCCAATGTGCACGTCATGAGCGTGACCTGATCGCCCTGCGCGCAGTGCCTGGCCAGGAGACCCCCGGTCGAAAGCACCTCGTCGTCGGGGTGGGCATGCACCACCAGAAGTCGCCGATCCGTCATAGACCGAACCCTAACGGCAGCGCCCGAACCTGGCTCGGCCGCAGGATGGTCACGAAGTGGGCGATCCCGCGCGTTTGTTGTCCGGTCCGCCCGAGGGGCGACTTAGCGTGGAGAGTGATGGGATCCCCCATCACTCTCAGCAAGAAAGATGGACTGACATGAACAAGAAGGCTGTTCTGGCCGTTGGCGCCAGTGCGCTCCTTGCGCTCGGTACCGCTGTGCCGATGACCTCGGCCTCCGCCGGCGCCGGCATCAAGGGCAAGAAGTGCCAAGACGGCACCTTCCACGTGCTGCACAACGACAGCATCAACCAGGTCCGCATCAAAGAGGGCTACTACCTCACCTACGTCAAGGGCGTCTCGTGCTACCAGGCATCGACGTACCTGCACGATTGGCTGGCGCAGGGTTACACCAGCAACAACTTCCTCGTGGCTTCCGGTACCCGCGGCAAGAAGTCGACCATGTTCATCCAAGGTCAGAGCGGTCCGTTCTTCCAGATCAAGCGCGTCAACGGCCCCCAGTGACGGCCTGAACCAGCGCCTGAACGCCCCGTCGCCTCCCCAGGCGGCGGGGCGTTCCCTTACGGTCAGCAAGTGGACGATTTCCCCCGCCGGAAAGCCCTGACCCGCGGATTCAGACTCGGTGCACCGCGGACAGTCACGATCTCCCCGGATGGCGGCGCGCTGATCTACCTGCGCTCCCAGGGTCCGACAGACCCTGTGAACCACCTGTGGACCGCCACCTGGGCGGCCAGCGGCTGGTCCGAGTCACTGGCCGTCGATGTCACGACGTTGGGTATCGGTGCGGAACTTCCGGCACAGGAGCAGGCGCGAAGGGAGCGGATGCGCGAGGTGTCAGGCGGGATCACCGGGTACACGGTGGCCCGGGATTGGTCGGCGGTCGCCTTCACGCTGAGCGGAACCCTGTGGCTGCACAACCTGTCGACCGGGACGACAACCGCATTGCCGGGAGCCGACTTTGTGACAGCCGCGCTGGATGCCGATGCGTCACACCTGGCCGCGACCCGCGGCGGCGCCCTCGTGGTGCTCGACACATCGACTGGCAGCGAGGTCCTGGCCATCGAACCGGAGTCCGACACAGTCTCGTGGGGAAGTGCCGAGTTCATCGCCGCGGAAGAGATGGGCCGCTTTGTGGGGTCCTGGTGGTCGCCGGACGGGACCCGGCTCCTGGCAACACGAGTCGACGAGACAGCTGTGGACAGATGGTGGATCGGCGACCCCGCCCAACCATCGCGCCCCGCGACGCCGGTTCGGTACCCGGCTGCCGGTACGGCCAATGCAACGGTCCAACTGTTCGTGCTGGGCCTGGACGGCGGCCGAACCGAGATCCGGTGGGATAGGTCGCGGTACGAGTACCTGACCTCGGTGAGGTGGGACGACACAGGAATCGTGCTCGCCGTCCAGGACCGGAGCCAGAGGTCCGTGCTGACCCTGACCGCAGATCCGGGCACCGGCGAAACCACTCAACTGGCCCAGGATCACGATGGCCGCTGGGTCGAACTGACACCAGGCGCGCCGCGACTCACTGCCCGCGGACTGGTCACGGTCCGCGTCGACCACTCGACCGACGCCCGGCGGCTGATGCTGACGGACTCCTCGGGTGTCGAGCGGACCGTGACGCCACCTGGGCTGCAGGTCCGCAGCGTCGTAGCGGAGGATGACGACGGGCTGACGGTGACCGGATCCGACATCGACCCCAGCGAGTGTGATCTCTGGAACGTCGCTTGGGACGGATCCCTCACCCGACTGTCGCAGCCGGGTGGTTGGTCCGGCGGGACCGCGCGTGCAGCAACCACGGTGGTCGCTCGGGCGGGCCTCGAATCATCCCGATCGTCGCTGTCGGTGACCCGGTTCGAGACGAACTGGGAGATCCCGTCTCTGGCCGAGGCACCGAACCTGCGCATCGCTCCCGAGTTCCTCACCGACGATCGAGGCTGGGGTCGCATCGCGGTGCTGTGGCCCACGGAACCCGTAGCCGGGCGACTGCCGGTCGTCATGTCTCCCTACGGCGGGCCGCACTCGCAACGCGCCATCCGGGCGGCCGGAGCCTTCGGAACCGAACAGTGGCTGGCCGATCAGGGGTTCTGCGTCGTCGTGGCCGACGGGCCGGGCTCCCCGAGCCGACCGAGCAACGAATACTCCATCCACGGCGACCTCGCCACCGGCCCACTCAACGGTCAGATCAGCGCACTCGAGCAAGTGGCCGAGCGTTTCGGCGACCTTGTTGATGTCGATCGAGTGGGGATCCGCGGTTGGTCGTTCGGCGGGTATCTCGCCGCCCTCGCCGTTCTGGAGCGCCCGGATGTGTTCCACGCCGCTGTCGCGGGTGCACCGGTCACCGCATGGGAGTTGTACGACACCCACTACACCGAGCGCTACCTGGGCACCCCCGACACTGATCCCGAGGCGTACGAGCGTTCGTCGCTCCTCCCCCGAGCGGCGGCGTCCACCACTCGCCCCCTGCTGTTGATTCATGGGCTGGCCGATGACAACGTGGTCGCCGCACACACGCTTCGACTGTCATCGGCACTGCTGGCCGCAGGTTCGGCGCACACCGTGCTGCCGTTGTCGGGGGTCACTCATATGACACCCCAGGAGGTCGTTACGGAGAACCTGCTGCGACTCGAACTGGAGTTCCTCACCACACATCTTCGTTGATCCCGAGCGAGGACACCCGCGCCGATCCCGAGCGAGGACACCCGCGCCGATCCCGAGCGAGGACACCCCCGCCGATCCCGAGGACACCTACGCTGATCATCACGACACCCGCACGGATCGACACGCGAATCCGGGCTGGCTCAGGCTCCTTCTTCGCCGACGACGTCGGTCTCAGGTAGGACCTCGCCACCGACGGCTCGGTGGTCCTGCCATCCAGGCTCGGGGGTCTCAGGGAAATGACAAGCGACCCACTGACCGTTCCCGATGTCGTGCAGTAGCGGTTCCTCCGCCGCGCACCTGTCCTGCGCTTTCCAACAGCGAGTGCGGAACCGGCACCCGGAGGGTGGATCGGCCGGACTGGGTACGTCCCCCTGGAGGTCGATCCGCTCTCGGGACCGCTGCGCTTCGGGATCAGGTACCGGGGCGGCCGAGATCAGCGCCTTGGTGTAGGGGTGGGCGGGCGCACGGTAGATGTCTTCCTGCGGACCGGTTTCGACGATCTTTCCCAGGTACATGACCGCGATGCGGTCGGCGATCTGCCGCACTACCGCAAGATCGTGGGAGACGAAGACATAGGACAAGCCCATGTCGTCCCGAAGGTCGAGAAGCAGGTTCATGACCTGGGCCTGCACCGACACATCCAACGCCGAAACGGGCTCGTCGGCGACGATG
>WBZT01001125.1_pt1 | contig 20034 bp, 20 predicted proteins | sample 5204241 | NCBI WGS metagenome assembly WBZT01 (sample SAMN12344358, study PRJNA552823) | activated sludge metagenome | biome: Activated sludge suspended growth; feature: Nitrification reactor; material: Wastewater; isolation source: activated sludge from nitrification reactor of wastewater...
ATATAGTATTATAAATTATAAAAATTCGATTTTTTAATTATAGAAATAAGTTAATCTAATGAGTCTTGACGCAACATACACACGGGAGATTCCGCTGGTTGAGGGAAAAACTTCGTTCAAGGAGATCGATGATGTAATTGCCAGGCCGACTGAAACCAAGCCAAATATCAAATGGTGGATTGCTATCGGCATCAGTTCTACAGCATTGATGATAGGCGCTGTTTGTTTGGGGCTTACATTCTGGTACGGAGTGGGTTTATGGGGAAACAATCAGCCGGTAGGCTGGGCGTTCGATATTATTAACTTTGTGTTCTGGATCGGTATCGGTCACGCCGGTACGCTTATCTCCGCTATTTTATTCCTTTTCCGCCAGAAATGGAGGACCGGTATTGCGCGTTTCGCCGAAGGTATGACGATCTTCGCGGTTATGACCGCGGGTATCTTCCCGGCAATTCATACAGGGCGTCCCTGGCTCGACGGTTACCTCTTCCCGTATCCGAATCAGCATCATTTGTGGGTTAACTTTACTTCACCGCTACTGTGGGATGTGTTTGCGGTATCAACATACTTTACCGTGTCATTTGTATTCTGGTTCATCGGCCTGATCCCTGATTTTGCTACATTAAGAGACAGGACAACAAGCGGCATCAAAAAAGCGATTTATACAGTATTAAGCCTTGGCTGGAGAGGTTCTAACCGCCACTGGCAGCATTATGAAAGAGTTTACCTGATACTTGCCGGACTCTCTACACCTCTGGTACTTTCAGTACATACAATTGTGAGCTTTGACTTTGCCGTATCGGTTATCCCCGGATGGCATACAACGATTTTCCCGCCGTACTTTGTTGCGGGCGCTATATTTTCGGGATTTGGTATGGTATCAACCGTACTTATTATAGTACGAAAGGTTTTTGATATGGAGCATATCATCACCGTTAACACCCTTGAGAAGATGAACAAGATACTGCTTGCTACGGGTACAATGGTTGGTTACGCATACGCGATGGAGTTCTTCATTGCATGGTACAGCGGAAACCCGATAGAGCAGTTCACATTCATAAACCGCGCATTCGGCCCGTACTCATGGGCCTACTGGATCATGTTTAGCTGTAACGTATTTTTCCCGCAGTTGTTCTGGTTCAAGAAGATCCGCAGGAACATTCCCTTAACATTCGTGCTTGTGCTGCTTGTGAATGTTGGTATGTGGTTCGAAAGATATGTAATTATAGTAACATCATTAACACGCGACTATCTTCCTTCAAGCTGGGGCATGTACTTCCCGACAATGTATGATTTCGGTATCCTGCTCGGCAGCTTTGGAATGTTCTTCACGCTGGTGCTGCTGTTTGCCAAAACAATGCCTGTAGTTGCGATGAGCGAGATCAAGGCGGTTACAGAGGGCGCTCAGCCAACGCACCTGAAAAAGCATGAAGAAGAAATTGATTACAGGACTCAGTATTAATAAAGTGTATAGTCCCGCAGGGCGGGATTTCGCCAAAGGCTCAAAGTGTATTGAGTAAGTTAGTATGAAGTTTTTAACAGAGAAAAGTATAAAAGAAGTTACCAAACAATTAATATGATCGGTAATATATTAAAGAAGTTCGATGATAAATTTTTAAAGACGGAGCCGCGTACAGGAAAGCTGTATGCAGTCTCCGCGCTTTTTGATACACCTGATCAGATAATACACGCCGCTGAAAAAGTTTCGGGCGCAGGCTATAAGAAGTTTGATGTACTGACTCCATACCCGGTGCACGGAATGGACGGCGCGATGAAGCTGAAGCCTACCGGTATTGGCTGGGTTGCGATGCTCGCAGGTATGAGCGGAACAACGCTTGCCTTCCTTATGATCTGGTGGATGGTTGGTATTAATTATCCGAACATTTTCGGCGGTAAGCCGTATTTCAATCTTCCGGCTTCGATCCCCATAATGTTCGAGCTGACTGTACTTATTTCAGCGCTCACGCTTGTGGGCTCGCTGATAGCAATTTACATGAAGCTTCCATTCAACGCTAACCCGCTGATGGACACAGAATTTGTAAGGCGTGTTACCAGCGATAAGTTTGGAATATATATAGAAGCTTCAGACCCGAAATTCAAGCTGGAAGAAGTTAGAGCCATGTTTGAAGAGCTGGGCTCATCGGCCGTAAGCAATATCCATGAAGCAGAGTACGACAAAGGCAAAACCAATAATCCGCTTACAGATAAAAAGTTTGTCGGCGCTTTGGTTGGTACATCATTGGTTACCGTGATAATTACATATTTTGTGTTGAACGTACTTCTGTTCCTGCCGCCGTTTGACTGGATGCATCACCAGCCGAAGGTATTGCCGCAGACTGAAAGCAAGTTCTTCAAAGACGGATGGTCAATGCGCAAGCCGGTTGAAGGTACGGTTGCAAGAGGATTTATGCCGTATGAGTTCAAAGGGATGCCTGACAGCATGGTAGTTGCCACGCCGAACCCGCTTCCCGTAACACAAAAGGTTCTTGACCTCGGCAAAAAAAGATTTGATACATACTGCTCGCCATGCCACGGCTACTACGGCAAAGGCGATAGCAGGCTGAGAGGACAGTTCCCCGTGCCGCCAACACTGCACTCACAAAAAGTAACGAACTGGAAAGACGCAAACATTTACCATGTTATCACCAATGGGCAGAATACAATGCCAAGCTATCAAAGCTCAATTTCACGCGATGACCGCTGGGCAATAATTCATTACTTAAGGGTTCTGCAGAGATCGCAGAACGCGCCCGATAGCGATGTTGAAGGCAAATAGAAAGTAAAGAACGGAATCTATAAAGAAAAGTTTTATAATTTAAATGGATTATATTAAGAAGCAGTTACCGGATTCACTTACCAAAACAGGCGGACTTCTGCTGGGGTTTGGAGTGATCATAATGGGCATGGCGTTCGTATTTACACCCGAGCGCGCCTTTTTTGATTATCTTTGGGTTTATCTATTCCTGGTATCAATAGCCGTTGGTTCGCTTGCGCTTGTTGCGCTTGAGTACCTTGTCGGCGCAACCTGGAGCACCCCTTTCAGAAGAGTATCGGAGATCATGGCATCAATGATACCTGTTCTGATATTGCTTGCTATACCGCTGTTCTTCGGGCTGCATGACCTGTTCCACTGGACACATCATGATGTGGTTGAAACTGACGCGGTTCTTAAAGCTAAGTCGCCTTACTTAAACGTTGAGTTCTTTGCCATTAGGACGGCATTCTGCCTGTTCATCTGGTTCCTTTTCTACTGGCTCATAACAAAAAATTCAGAGAAACAGGATATCGACGGCGATGTAAAATATACCAAAAGGAATATTACGCTTTCAACAATTTTTGCGCCGGTGTTCATAGTAACAATAACAATTGCAGCTATCGACTGGGCAATGAGCCTTGAGCCGCACTGGTTCAGCACAATTTTCGGAGTATATTATTTTGCAGGCACAATTATAGCAGCATTGGCCGCAACAACTTTCGCAAGCATAAAGCTTAAAGAAGGCGGCTACATGGATTCACGCCTTGGCAACGACAGCTTCTACAGTTTGGGCACGCTGATGTTCGGCTTCAATGTGTTCTGGGCTTACATAGCGTTCTCGCAGTTCATTCTTATCTGGTACGCTGATCTTCCCGAAGAAACATTCTGGCTTATTCACCGCTGGGAAGGAAACTGGAAGTTCGTTTCACTTGCGCTGTTGTTCTTCCACTTCATACTGCCGTTTTTGATACTAATTGGCAGGAATGCGAAAACAAACCTCGGCCTGCTGAAGCTTATGGCGCCGTGGATGCTGGTCGCTCACGCGCTTGACTTGTACTGGATAATTTTCCCGACATTCTTCAAAGGCAGCGCAGGATTCGGCTGGCAGGAGTTAAGCTTCCCGTTCATAGTGATAGGATTAACAATGATAGTATTCAAAATGTCTGCCAATAAGAAAAATATTATGGCGGTTAAAGATCCAAAGATGGAAGCAGGACTGCACTTCCACCTGTAACAGCTTTGCGGCTGCATTCGCAGCAAGAGTTTGAAGCAGTGTTTTTTTGATTTCAGAATTCTGTTTATTATATAAAATATTTATAATGAAAGAGTATTTTAAGTTTTATGGCCTGGTGTACATTTTCTTCATAACCGCAGTTGTGGTTATGGGTACTATGTATATAAATGACCTTCCCAATGTAACACAGGAAAAAATTGGCGGTTTGCCGGTAACTGCAAAAGATACTACAAAAGATTCAACAGGGAAAACCGCAGATCTTCCTATGATCAAGGGAACGCTTTCTCCGCCGGTAGAAGTAATGAAGTATATTACTGCTACCCCTGAAATGGTTGATAAGGGCAAGTCGTTGTTTACAATGAACTGCGTTAGCTGCCATGGCGAACAGGGCAAGGGCGATGGCGTTGCTGGAGCAAGCCTTAATCCGAAGCCGAGAAATTTTCATGAGATGACAGGCTGGACAAACGGTCCTTCGATAACAATGATGTACAAAACGCTTCAGGAAGGTATTACAAGCAGGGGAATGGCTTCGTACGCAAATCTGCCGCCCGAAGACAGGCTTAACCTGATAATGTATATAAGGACGTTTAGTCCTGATTACCCGCCGGTTACACAGGTGCAGCTTGATTCAATTGATCAAACATACAGCCTCACCAAAGGCGTGAAGATGCCGAACCAGATACCGGTTAAGCTTGCAATGGAAAAGATGCTTCAGAAAAACCTTTCTATTGACGACAAGGTTAAGAACATGGTTAAGGCTATAAACGAAAATAAAAATGATTCATCTGCGGTTATATTGAGATCGGTTTCATCAAATCTCACAAAAGCATTAACCGTACTCGCTCAGGATTCTTCATGGAGTAACAATGAGGCAGCCCTTGTTAAGATATTTGATAACAACCCCGTACAGAACGGGTTCAGGGCAAGAGCATCATACATGCTGAGCCCGCAGCAGCTTACACAGCTCCACGCATATTTGAGAAAACTGTTTACTGCTCCATAGAAAACAAAAAATTGAATAAGATGAGAAATATTACAGCCCTTTTAATGTTTGTAGTGCTCAGCTTTGGAACAGTATCCAAAGCAGTTGATACTACAACGCTGCAGGTAGGCATTGATGAAAAGCTGGGTGAAACTATCCCGCTTGATCTTTCATTTTTGGATGAAACAGGCAAGCCTGTTACATTAAGAAGCCTGTTCACAAAGCCTACGCTTCTCACACTGGTTTATTACAGGTGCCCCGGAATATGTTCACCGCTAATGAGCGGTGTAGCTTCGGTTGTTGATAAGGTTGATATGGAGCCGGGTAAGGATTTTAATATAGTAACTATCAGCTTCAATCCCAGGGAAGATTATATAATGGCATCCGGAAAGAAAAGGAACTACCTGGATAACATGAAGAAGAAGATTCCCGAGGCAAGCTGGAGATTTCTCACCGGCGATAGCTTAAGCATTGCGAAGATCACCGACGCAGTAGGCTTCCGTTACCAGCCGCAGGGAGAAGATTATATGCACGGCGCGGTTCTTACGGTGCTTTCACCGGAAGGAAAGATAGCCCGTTATTTATACGGCACGGATTTTCTGCCTATGGATATTAAGCTTGCTGTTACCGAAGCGGCAGAGGGGAAATCAACCCCCGGCATTAACAAGTTGCTTAAGCTTTGTTACAGCTATGACCCCGCAGGAAGAACATACGTTCTGAACGTTACAAGAATTGTTGGCGGCGGGATGATATTATTGCTGGCAGGATTTGTTTTAATATTAACACTGAAAAAAAAGAAAAATAAACACAACATACCCGTAAATAATTTGAACGGGAAAGGAAGTATATAAGATGGCTAATGGATCATTAGCAAATGAAGTAAGCTACCTTGAATACGAAGGTAAGCACAAAGGATTGGCCGGATGGCTCCTCTCGGTAGATCACAAGCGAATAGGCTTGATGTACCTGATGGGCATTATGGTGTTTTTCTTTGTTGCTATGACTCTTGGTGTGATGATGAGGCTGGAAATGCTCACGCCCGGCGAAACCATAATGAAGCCGGCAACCTATAACTCTGTATTTACGCTTCACGGGGTTATCATGGTATTCCTTTTCATTATACCGGCAATTCCCGCTGTGTTCGGCAACTTTATGCTGCCGATACAGATAGGCGCCAAGGACGTTGCCTTCCCAAGGCTTAACCTGTTTTCATGGTATCTGTACATGATCGGCGCTATCCTGGCGATAGTTTCACTCTTTTCCGGCGGAGGAGCCGCAGATACAGGGTGGACATTCTACGTTCCCTACAGTATCCGTTCAGCTCAAAACGTTTCGATGACAACGCTTGCGGCTTTTGTGCTCGGGTTCTCTTCGATACTTACAGGTTTGAATTTTGTGGTTACTATTCACCGGCTGAGGGCCCCGGGTATGACCTGGTTCCGCATGCCGCTGTTTGTGTGGGGATTGTACGCAACAAGCTGGATACAGGTTTTGGCTACTCCTGTGATCGGGATTACGCTTGCGCTGATAATGCTTGAAAGGTTTATGGGAATAGGCGTTTTTGATCCTGCTTTAGGCGGCGACCCTATCCTGTACCAGCATCTTTTCTGGATATACTCGCATCCCGCCGTATATATTATGATCCTTCCGGCGATGGGTGTGGTTTCAGAAATACTTCCAACATTTTCAAGAAAAGATATTTTCGGCTATAAACAGATAGCTATTTCTTCGCTTGGTATTGCGCTTATTGGTTACCTCGTATGGGGACACCATATGTTCGTAAGCGGAATGAGCGATACATCAAGAATAGTATTCTCTCTTCTTACATTCCTTGTGGCAATACCTACAGGCGTAAAGATATTTAACTGGGTTGCAACGCTGTATAAGGGTTCTATCAAGTTCAGCGCGCCTATGTATTACGTTCTTGGATTCATTTTTATATTCTCTATCGGCGGCTTAACCGGGCTTGTTCTTGGTGCGCTTGCCACCGATATTCACGTTACAGACACATATTTTGTTGTGGCGCATTTCCACTATGTGATGTTCGGGGGTATGGGTATTATGTTCTTTGCAACCATGCATTACTGGTTCCCGAAGGTTTTCGGTAAAATGTATAACGAGAAGCTTGCTGTAATTGCATGTACTGTTATCATAGTAGGGTTTAATGTACTTTATTTCCCGTTCTTCATTATGGGTTACATGGGAATGCCGAGAAGGTATTACGATTACCTGCCGCAATTCCAGGGCTGGCACATTCTTTCAACTGTCGGTTCATGGATACTCGTAAGCGGTATAGTGTTTATGTTTGGCAACCTGCTTTATGCGCTTTTAAGGGGGCCGAAAGCTCCTATGAATCCATGGGGCGGCACAACACTTGAGTGGAAAGTTCCCTCACCTCCCCCGCTGGAGAATTTTGACGAGATCCCCGTTGTAACGGGAGGTCCGTATGTACATGACAGGCCGACATATATTATGCATCCAAGTAAAGAAGGTATCAAAGCTAATGGCGGAACAAAGACGGTTAACCAGGAGGCAGCATTATGACAGAGCATAGCGAAGTAATAAACCAGGCCGAAGTGCAGGAGCACGCACATGCCGAGGGACACGTTCATCGTGATGATGAAGGTTCCAAGATGGCGATGTGGCTTTTCCTGTTCACCGAGCTTCTTTTGTTCGGCGGTTTGTTCCTGCTTTACGGAGCATACAGGTTTGAATACGCAGACGGTTTCAAAGTAGCAGCCGCGGAGATGAATTCGTTCATCGGCGCGGTAAATACGATAATACTTTTAACAAGCAGCCTTTCTGTGGCGCTTTCTATAGCAGCTATGCAGCGCAGCCACAAGAAGCTTGCACTCGGAATGTTATGGTTCACAATTCTGTGCGGAATAGCGTTCCTGATAAATAAATATTTTGAATGGAGCCATGAGATCCATAACGGTGTTTACCCGGGCGGGCCGGCTTTAGAGAACATGTCTAATGGTGAAGTTTTATATTTTGGCCTGTACTATGTTATGACCGGACTTCACGGGCTGCACGTTATAGTTGGACTCATATTCATAGGCTTCATTATGGTATTTATTGCGCGGGATAAAATTACATCCACTAACTTTCAGAAGCTTGAAAATGCCGGCTTGTACTGGCATTTGGTTGACGTGATATGGATATTCCTTTTTCCGCTGTTCTATTTACTGCATTGATACAAATACTGATACAGAGAAATAGTGCATCAGGCTGTATCATACAGAACATTTAAAAGTAATTACAAACAACGACAGTTGTTTATATTCAAATAAGAGTACGAGTTTAATAATAAGATATACAGAAAATGAGTGAACAGATACATACAGGAGAAGTGACCGCAGGGCAGGCGCATGCGGCTGCACATGGCGAAGCAGAGCACTCTCATGGCGGCTCTCATGCCGGCGGACACATGGTTGGCTACGGCACATACTTTATGGTATGGCTGGGATTGGTAGCGTTAACCGCGGTAACCGTAACTATTGCAGGCATTCAGCTTGGCAGCTTAACCCTGCTTACGGCAATGCTGATAGCTTCGGTCAAAACCGCTTTGGTTGGCTATCACTTTATGCATCTGAAGTATGATAACAAAATAATTAAGGTTTTCGTGCTTGTTTGCCTCGTCATATTTTTAACTTTCTGGATCTTAACATTCAGCGATCTATCATTCAGGTAAGAAAATGAATCCAATAGTAGAACTAGTAGATAATTCTTTTATATTCATAATAGCCATTTCGGTGCTCCTTCTGGTAGGAGTTACGGCTTTAATGATATATTTTGTTTTTCGCTACAGCGAAAAAAACAATCCCAAGCCGGACCAGTCAATAACCGGCAGCACCACTCTTGAAGTATTGTGGACAGGCATTCCTTTGCTGCTTGTACTGGCAATGTTCTTTTACGGTTACGATGGCTTTAAGGAGATGAGAAACATTCCCCCGAACGCTATGGTTGTTAAAGTAACCGGCAAAATGTGGTTCTGGCATTTTGAGTATGATAACAAAAAGGTAAGCGATACGCTTCTATACCTGCCACAGGGAAAAGATGTGAGGTTTGAGCTTATGTCTGCAGATGTTAACCACAGCTTTTATGTGCCTGCTTTCAGGGTGAAAGAAGACTGTGTGCCGGGCAGGACGAACCACATGTGGTTCCATACAACAAACGTAGGAACATATGATATAGAGTGCGCTGAATATTGCGGCTTGAATCACTCATACATGCTGGGCAAAGTTATAATTGTGCCTGAAAAGGAATACCTTGAGTGGGTTAATAAAGTTGATTCGGTAAAAACAACCGATAGCCTCAAAACAGATTCTCTCAAAACCGGAACGGTAAAATCGGACTCACTAAAAACAACTCAGCTTAAACAGGATACAACGAAAACTACAGGCGGCAAAAAAGACAGCATAAAAATAGTACAAAAAGACAGCCTCAAAAGAAAAGAAAAATAGATAACAATTATAATTACAGGCTCAAAGCTTAAGTCCATTTTGAAAAGAAGCAGCGCAAATATAAGTAATACACAATCAGCGGCAATTCCGGCCATAGAGGGCTGGTCATTTGCGGAAATGATGAAAGTATTTACGGATCTGACGAAATTCCGGATAACTGCGCTGGTATCGTTCACAACGGGGCTGGGTTATATACTCGCAGCTAACGAGCTTAGCTTCACGATGTTTTATGTTATAGCCGGAATTTTCCTGCTGGCAGCAGCTTCTTCATCATTAAACCACTGGCAGGAACAGAAAACAGACGCGCTGATGGAAAGGACTAAACTTCGTCCGATCCCTTCAGGCAGAATAGAGCCAGCTAGTGCAGTATATGTTTCGCTTGGTTTGCTCATCAGCGGATCAGTTCTGCTGCTTGCTGCAACAAACTTCACAACTTTTGCGGTAGGGTTGTTCACATTTTTCTGGTACAACGGAGTATATACACCGCTGAAGAGAAAGACTGCATTTGCGATCATCCCGGGCGCGCTTGTTGGCGCACTGCCCCCGGTAGCCGGCTGGACAGCCGCAGGCGGCAGCCTCTTAGATGGCAGAATATGGATGATAGCGGCATATTTCTTTATCTGGCAGATACCGCATTTCTGGCTGCTGCTGATGCTGTATGGCAGCGATTATGAGAAGGGCGGGTTCCCGACGCTTAATAAAATTTTCGGGCATGAACAGCTCAAAAGGATCACCTCGATGTGGCTTGTTGGCAATGTTATGACGGCAATGATGATCCCGCTGTTTATCCAATTGAACTACTTATCAGGCTTTCTGCTGTTATGTGTTATTTCCGTATGGATGCTTGCTGTAACATTCAGGTTCTTAAGATCGCAGGCTGAAAGAAAAGATATAAGAAATACGTTCATAGCAATAAACTTTTTTACGCTTTTGTTAATAACAATTTTATCTATCGATAAATTAATCAAAGTATTCTAATGAATTTTTTCGACGAACTGGTAATTCCGCCATCACATAATCATGTAATGCTTCTAAAGTACATGCTGACGATATCGCTGCTGCTGTTTATTCCGTATATCAGCATGATGCTCGGTGCAACCTTTATTTCAACACATTTCAGCAAAAAAGGGAAGTCGGAAGGGAATAACCTGTTTCACCGTTTTGCAAAGGATATAGTTGAGAAGCTCACAATAACAAAAAGCGCAGAGCTTGCCCTGGGTACTATCCCTGCTTTATCCACGTTCTTTGCGTATGCCCAGCTTCTTTATACCGCGAAAACAATATCGGTTGGAATGCTTGCCCTTGCAGTGGTGCTTTTTATAGTATCATTTGTATTCATATATAAATACAGGAATACATTCAGGCTTGAGGGAATAATGAAAGCCTTCAAAAGCATTTCTTCACCCGATGCGCTTAAAACCGAAACAGATGATGTTAAAGAAATTAAAGAGTTTGAAGAGAAGAACGTAGCTGTTAACAGTACCTCCGGTACTGTTGGTAAATGGCTGCTTCTTGCCGCATCATACATTTTTGCCGGCACAATGGCGCTGGCTTCCAGTCCCGATAAATGGGATACAACCGGTAACGTGCTGCAGATAATATTTTCATGGCAAACCTTATTTAGTTTTATGGCGCTCATTTCGCTTGCCGGTATAATAACGGGCGCGGCTATAATGTTCTATTTCTTTAGCTGGAACGGCGGGGTGAAGCACATGGATGATGAATATGCCGCCCTGGTAAAGAGTGTAGCCGGAAAAATTGCACTGGCTTCCGGCATAATGTTCCCCCTGATGCTGATGATAAGCTATGCGTACCTGCCGCAGGTATCACAATCACCAACAGTATTTTATTATATGGTGGTTGTTCTGATAGTTTCGCTGATACTGGGCAACTTTATCTACTCGATGTTCAAAAATTCTGATGCCGGCTCAGCAACAGTTGTATTTGTACTTGTGTTTGTCCTGGTTACATTCAACATTATAAAGGATCAGCTTGCATTTGGCAACGCAATACAGCAGAATACAACTGAGATCACAAAGATAGCTGAAGAACACGAAAAAGAGATCAAGGGCAAAACCATGGAAGGCTCAGGTATTGATGCTCAGGCAATATTTAATCAGAAATGTTCTGCCTGTCATAAGTTCGACCAGAAGCTTGTAGGCCCGCCGTATAATGAAACGGTCCCCAAATACAACGGAGACGTTCAGAAGCTTGCGGATTTCATATTTAATCCCCAGAAAATAGATCCCGCTTTTCCTCCAATGCCTAACCAGGGATTGAAGAAAAAAGAGGCCAATGCAATGGCTAAATGGCTTATTGATAAGGTGGGCAAAAAATAGAATCTGAAATATTTGTAATTGAAAAGGCGCTTGATAATTAAGCGCCTTTTTTTGTGCATATTACTAACCTGGTGTGGTTTAATCAGTCTCACGGCTCATATCGTTTAACAGCCGTTCTATTTGCTCCTGCAGCGGCTTATAAACCTTCTCGTATCTCTTACGCTCCCTTCGAACGGCAATAAAACTAACCAGCATTATAAAAACAATTGCAAGAAGGTGAAGCAGTAAGCGGTAGAGCATTTCTAAAGGCGAAAGAACTTCAATGTAAACCAGCGTTATGCCAACTGTAATTGCGGCAAGGTATATAGGTATTATGATCCTCCGGATGAGGGTTCTTCTTGCCAGCTTTTTCCGGGCCATTTGCAAAAATTGTATGCTGGGTGTAGTTACTTCTTTTTTTCTGAATACAATGGCGCTGCTCCATACAAAAATAAACACTGCGGCCATTGCCGCGAAAATCAAATAGATACCTGCGTAAGTAAATGTATCATAATGCTTATGGCTTAAAACTTTTCCGCCCAGTATGTAAACTGCGAATGCCATAAAAAATGTCATCAGAATATTCCTCAGCCATTGTTTTCGTTCAGACTTCTTGAGCTGTGACATTAGCGAGTCATACTCGCCGGTACCGGTAAAATCTCCGGATGCCTTTTTTTCTTTGTATATATTTTTCAGGTCATCAATTTCCATTACTTTTCTCCTTCCATCAGCCGCGCAAGCTCTTTTTTTATACGGTTGATCTTCACCCCAACATTCGTGGGGCTCAATCCTGTTACTTCCGCAATTTCTTTGTACGAAAGGTCTTCCAGCACCATCGAAATTACCAGCCTTTCAATTTTGCCAAGCATGTTGATACACCGGTACAGCTTTTCGATCTGCCCGCCCAGCTCTATTTTTCTTTCCTTCTCTTCCGCGCCCGTTTCCGCTATATCTATCGAGTTTTCATCAAGACCTGTTTTCATGCTGTTGAGGCGCGACTCCTTCTTCACATGCATCAAAGAAGTATTTACCGCGATCCGGTATATCCATGTGCTTATCATAGAGCGGCCTTCGAACTTATCCAGGCTCTTCCAGATGTTCAGCAGTACTTCCTGGTAGAGGTCATTCCTGCTATCGGGATCCCGTTCATATGCACAGCATATACGAAAGATCCTGTCTTTGTTATCGGCCAAAATTTCTTTAAAATGTGACTCTTTATTCATCAAACGGTTTACGTAACATGCATGAATTCACGAGTTTAGTTAAAACTGTGCGATAGTACATTGCTTAATATTTAGATGACAATCAAGCGTCATTATTACAGGGGAGATTTCTGCACTCTAAGAAAATAATTTAAAGGATTTGGCTGTGGAATGCTGCAAACTGCTTCATCGATCCGGGTATAGTCTCATTGAACCGGGTTATGAAACTTATGGTTCGTTCTTTTTAAGGGAGGATATTATGATAAGAAGCCAGCCCAACAGGAATGCTACGCCGCCAACAGGTGTTATCATTGCAATTGCCGAAATGGATGTGAGTGTATATGCATAAAGGGAAAAAGAAAACAGAACAATACCTATGGAAATGAATAACGCTCCCTTGAAGAACTTACGGTTTCCCGCGAGGCCTATGGCCAGAATTACAGCAGCATGTATGAGATGATAAAGTACACCGGTGTGGTAGATCTCCATCATTTCGGGTGAAACAAACTTCTTAACCTGGTGTGCGCCCAATGCTCCTATTGCCACACCCAGAAATCCAAATATTGCTCCGGTTGTAACCCAGTTGTTTTTCAATGCGGTTTATCGGTAATTTATACGTTTTGTACTTTTTACTGCTGTAACATATACAATAATCATAATTATTCCGAAAAATATAAATGCAAAATATAATGCTCCAAGAGATACGAAAACATACGTATATTCATCAATTATCTCCCCTTGTTTTTCGAATACACGTTCAATTCTTTCGGCAACCGTGAACCTGCGTTTTTCGTTTTTGGTGATCTTCTTTTCGGAAACGGATTTATTGTATGCAATATTGTTATCATCCAGTATAGTGATTAGCTCGCTTACATGAATGGCATAGTTAAGAGAGTCACTGTAGAAGAATGTATTTACCCCTACAACCTGCCCGCTGCGGTTCAGCAGCGGCCCGCCGCTGTTACCCGGGCGGATCATAGCGGTGTGCTGAATTACATAAGCTTCATGTGTATAGTTATCATCCTGGTCATAGAACCATGAATCATCGTCTATCTTGTTGATCCTGCCTTTGGTAAGGTGGAAATAGTCAACATTCATATCTTCATCGGTCGGGTTGCCTATAGAGAATACCTCATCATTCCTTGAAATACTCACGCCATCGGCAAGCTCAATAACATCTTCGCATTCATCCTTTATTTCAACTATTGCAAGGTCGCACAGCTTGAACTCTTTAACAATGCGTTTAACCCTGTAAACGCGGTCATCCTTCATTTCGATCTTTGCAGACTTAACATCAAGATCTTCGGTTACGTGGTGATTTGTTACAAACATTTTTGGGTTAACAAAAAACCCGCTTGCAACAGCACCGGTCCTATCGGTGATCATACCGATCGATGCGATAGTTTTTTTGTAAACCTCTGAAGAGGTTTGCGCAAATCCATAGCCTGTTAGCAAAACAAGCAGAAGCAGGCTTGCCGCTATCTGACGGATGTTAAATGTGCTGTTTGAACTGCGATGGTGGTTCATCAGTTAATTTTTAGTTTTTAGCTTGCAGAGAGACGTAAAATAGGCGTCCATCCACTGAAAATCCAGTTACCCGGAGTTCTGTTTTAAGACGCCTGATCTTTTTAATGCTTCATCTGCATAATACTTCAACGTACATATGATGACAAATGTTCCTCATAAAAATGGCAAAAATAGCTCAAAATCAGCCAATTGTGTCAAATCCTGTGTACTTTTGAAGAGCCTTTGGTATAACTATCTTCCCTTCGGGGGTCTGGTTTGATTCAATAAGCGAAACATACAGCCTCGATGTTGCAAGACCCGAACCATTGAGTATGTGGACATAATCTGTCTTTTTATCCTTTTTGAAGCGAATCATAGCCCTGCGAGACTGGAAATCGGTGCAGTTGCTTACGCTTGATGCTTCAAGCCATTTATCTTCGGCGGGCGACCACACTTCGATATCATACTGCTTGCTTGCAGCAAAGCCCATATCGCCTGTGCAAACGTTCACAACACGGTAATGAATGTTCAGCGCTTCCAGTATGCCGCATGCATGCTCAAGCATTTTTTCCATCTCTGCATATGAATCCTCAGGCAGGCAGAAATTTATCAGCTCTACTTTGTTGAACTGGTGAACCCTGAGAAATCCCTTGGTATCTTTACCATAGCTGCCTGCTTCCCTGCGAAAACATGCGGTGTAGCCGCAGTATTTTACCGGCAGGCTTTTCAGTTCCATAACTTCATCGCGGTGAATGTTCACAATAGGTACTTCCGCGGTTGGAATTGCGAACAGGTCATCGGGATCGGTGCGGTACATATCTTCTTCGAACTTTGGCACTTTCTCGGCTGCTTCCATTGATGCGCGGTTAACAAGGAAGGGCATAAAAACCTCTGTGTAGCCGTTGCCTTTGTGGGTATCAAGCATAAAATTTATAAGCGCGCGCTCAAGCATTGCGCCTTTGCCTTTGTAAAACGGGAATCCGCTGCCCGATATCTTAGCGCCTATGCCGAAATCGAGTATATCAAGCTTCTTGCCAAGCTCAACATGATCAAGGTACTTAAAATCGCCTGATGCTTTTTCACCCCATATCCTGAACTGTACATTATCGTCTGATGATTTGCCTTCGGGTACGGAATCCTCTGCGAGGTTGGGGATATCACGCAGCACACTATCGATCCCCTGTTCTGTTTCGGCGAGCTTATCATCGATAGCCTTGATGTCATCAGACACTTTTTTCATATCGGCTATTTTTTCATCGGCGTTTACGCCGTCTTTCTTCATCTTCGCAATTTCCTGTGAAACGGTATTGCGCAGGCTTTTCATTTTTTCAACTTCGCCTATGAATTCGCGCCGCTTCAAATCGAGTTCAATTATCTTATCGACACTCTCGACCGGCATTGAGCGTTTTTTCAGCTTTTCCTTTATCAGTTCCGGATTGTCGCGGATCAGTTTAATATCTAACATTGTAGTATATGTAAATTAGTTTGATTTCTTTATGTTTTTTCTTTGTGTCGGGAGTTACTTCCCGACACCACTGCGTGTGTATTGCCGTGTAGTCATTAGATACGTCCCACTTGTGGTGTCAGGACTTACGTCCTGACACGGCTAAATGAGTGTTACTTCAATAATTGAGTTATCATTCAGTATATAATTTCGTGCACTCGAGTATAACCAATCCTCAGGATTTTCAACAAGTCCGGCTCTAACCGGGTTCATGTGAATATAATCGAATTTTTGTTGTATTGCATGATCTTCATACAGCACAAAGTCATCATATCTATCTTCCCATAATTTAAATACCTGTTTGGGGTACTTTTTTGAATTTGCCCTTAGTCTTTCAAGTTGCACCAGATTTTTATCGGCTTCCAATTGTTTTCTAATTTGGGTAGAAGTATATTTTTTGAAATCCCTCATAAAATCAATCAAGCTCTCGTTTTCGGGAATATATAACATCATATGTATATGATGAGGCATTATTACATAGGCTGTGAGTAAGGCACTATGTTCAACCAATAAGTATTTTATTGAGTCTATCGCAATATTGTTATAAGCATTCCCCAAGGCAAATATTTTATCAAAATTCATGATCGTGGTTGTGATAAAATACAAACTGCCCTGTTTTATCAAATAGAGATCTTCCTCTTAGTCCCATTTTATCTTCTTTGTGTCGGGAGGTAACTCCCGACACCACTTCGTGGATTTTATGTCTTTGTGCCGTGAGGTAACAGGCACCATTGAGTGAATCGTCGTATGGGTCAGTAAATACTTCCCACTTGTGGTGTCAGGACTTACGTCCTGACACAATCACAGCCCAAGTTGTACTTTCAACAGGTTCAGCCCCTCGGTTACATTCAGCGGTTTCAGCCCGAGGTCTGTTTCCGCTTTCAGCAGGATAAAGCTTGAGTTCATCGGCCTCGCCGCTGCCTGGTTAAGGTCGCTGGTTTTAATAGGCATTATCAGGTTTTCGTTGAGTCCGAATATTCCGGCCAGCTTGACAGCGAATTCATACCTGTTGCAGTACTCGCTGCCGCAAATGTGATACATGCCGCTTTTGCCCAGATCAACGATTTTTACAATTCCCCATGCGAGGTCATCAACAATTGTCGGCATTCCGAATTGGTCATCAACAATTGTTACCCTGTTTTTTTCCGAGAGCATTTGCAGCAGCCAAAGAGCGAAGTTGGGGCGAAGATCTTTACCTTTGCCGTATAATATCATTGTGCGGATAATTGCGCAATCAATGCCGCTTGTTAACAGGGCGTTTTCCGCAGCAAGCTTGCTTTTACCGTAATAGCTGAGCGGATTAGGCTTTGAGCTCTCGCTGTAATTACCCGACTTCCCGTCGAAAACATAATCGGTTGAAATATGTATTACCTTTGATGAATTGATCCTGGATGCAATTATGAAGTGTTTAACCGCATCAACGTTAACTTTCCAGCTAAGCTCGCGGTCGGTTTCGCAGCCATCAACATTTGTGTATGCAGCCGTATTAATTATATATTTGGGATCGTATTTCTTGACCGCTTCCTTAACTTCTTCCTTTTTGGTAATATCCATTGGGAAGTAATCGAACCCGCGTGAATCAAAAGCATGGTCATGCAGGTCGGTTAAAATAAGTTCATGTGAAGTTTCGTGGGCAAAAAGCTCGGTTACCTTCTGGCCAAGGAGTCCGTTTGCGCCGGTTACAAGTATTTTTTTAGAGTCAGTCATTTACGAATCGTTTATTGTGCTGTTTCCTGTTCTTTAAGCCGCTGTAGATCGTCAACTCCGTGAAGCGAAGCGTTAACGCTTGCCATTTTGTTGGCGAACTGCATAGCGGATATTGGGTCTTCCGTTTTTAGAAGCGAATTTCTGTAAAAGAAACTAGCTGCAAAAACATCTCCGCATCCGGTGGAGTCAATGAATTTCGGGCTGTCTATTCTTGGCAGATCGGTCCTTCGGGGCTTGCCGTCACTCAGTTCATACAGGCTAACGCCGGAGCGGCCGCGTGTAATAGCTATAGACTTCACTTTTTTGTCATTCAAGATCTTTTCAGCCGTTTCGTACTCGGTTACATTATCGCCAGTGAGTATTGATATTTCTGATTCATTCATCTGCAATGTATTACAGAGATTCACCCATTCCCTCCAGGCTTTCACGGGCAGCTGCTTGCGCGTGCCATCGGGAAAGGTTTGCATCACAAGGTTGTGAAGATCCATATGTATATAACCACCGAAATCCTGTCTTATCCTGCTGAGCGAATCCAGTGCAATATCGACTCCCGAGACCAGGTTAACAAGGATCCCGTCAAGGAATCCCAAAGCATCTTTTACCTGTTCGTATTCAACCGGAAGCGTAGGCTGGGTTGAATTTTCCTCGCGGTCATATGTTTTTTTTGTTGATACGTTTAGCACCGAATCTTTATCTTTATAAAACAGATTAACAACCCTTGTTTTATGCGGAGTTCTTTTTATGAACGATTGATCAATATTTTCGAACCTGCTCAAAAATCCGGTTACATTTTCAAACTCATCTTCACCCAGGTTCATTACAGGGAAAACCGTAGCCTCGCCTCTTGAGATCACTGCAAGCGAAACCAGCGAGTACAAAATACCGCCAAATTGCTTTTCTGTTGTTTCCGCGCCCCGGTGGATATAATCCATACAAGGCTCGCCTATTACCGCAAGTTTCATTTAAGCGAATATCTCCTGTATTTTCTTTTCGTATTCAGGAGTAAACTCAATATCTGCGGCGGCGCAATTTTCAATAACCTGTTCGGGACGCGATGCGCTTGTGATCGCGCTGGTGATATTCGGTTTCCTCAAACACCATGCAAGCGCAAGCTGCGAAGCGCTGAAGCCAAGGCTTTCGGCATATGCTTTGAATCTATCAATTTTTGCAAGCAGCGTCTTATCTGAAACGCTCTCTCTCATAAATGAGCCCATCTTATCGTGCGCAGCGCGTGAATCCTTTGGAATGACGCCGCCTGAGTATTTACCGCTCAGCAGTCCCTGTGCTATCGGCGACCAAACTACTTCGCCCATGCCGGCTTTTTCGCAGGACTCCATTACGCCGTTTGTTTCGATCTGGCTGCGGATTATATTATACTGCGGCTGGTTGCTTACAGGTTTATGCAGCGAGAGCTTTTCGCAAACCGAAACAGCTTCATCGATATTTTCTGCAGGCCACTCGCTTACTCCCCAATACAACAGCTTGCCCTGCTGAATGAGATCGTTATATGCGCGGCAAATTTCTTCCATCGGGGTATATGGATCATACCTGTGGCACTGGTAAAGATCGATATAATCCGTCTGCAGCCGCTTAAGCGACTTGTTTACAGATTCCACAATGTGTTTTCTGGATAGCCCCTGGTCGTTTGGATTTGAAGACATCGGCCAGAAACATTTTGAGGCTATTACAACATCTTCCCTGCGTATCTTAAGCTCATTAAAGAAGATCCTGCCAAGTGATAGCTCGGCTTCACCTTTATTATAGATATCAGCAGTATCAAAAAATATCACACCGCTATCCAGCGCAGTTTTGATGCATTTTTGCGCCATTTTGTCGTCAATTCCCATTCCGTAGGTAAGCCAACTGCCTATTCCAATGGCTGAAAGCCTTACCCCGTATTTTCCAAGCTGTCTGTATTTCATTTCATTATGGTATAAGTTACAAATATACTAATTCACAAATGCTTATTATAGGCAAGTATTGGGAACAGAATGCCGTACTACAGACTTGGAACCTTGAGCGTACGACGGTCCAACATTTACTTAGAAATTTTGCTTTTGACCCTCACCCCCAGCCCCTCTCCCAAAGGGAGAGGGGAGAAAAGGTTCAGATATTTCACAGTTCCCCATCTCATGTCAGGAGAGAGGGTTAGGTCCGAGGGACTCCTTCGGAGGGGTGAAGTTAAGAATATTGAAATTGCAGCTCAAGAACTCCTTCGAACATAGTTTTTGAGGTATTATATGTTTATTGTCGTGTATTTCAGGCCCGGAACCCCGGCAGAGAGTAAACAATTGCTATAAGTGTGTTTTTTGGTTAGTTTTGTTAATGAAAATGTGCAATAAACAGTGAGGAACCCGGCT
>WBZT01001126.1_pt1 | contig 20023 bp, 23 predicted proteins | sample 5204241 | NCBI WGS metagenome assembly WBZT01 (sample SAMN12344358, study PRJNA552823) | activated sludge metagenome | biome: Activated sludge suspended growth; feature: Nitrification reactor; material: Wastewater; isolation source: activated sludge from nitrification reactor of wastewater...
CGTTGGCCCGCACCGGTCCACCCCAGTGCAGGTGACGCAGCAGGCCGTCGGGGGTCACGCAGAACGCGTACGCCGTGCTGGCCGTGTGCAGAACGAACAGCGGATGCTCGCCTTCGATGATCTCGACGCTCATGACCCGAATCTAGTGATCTGGGCCCGCAGTTGGGGTCCCGCGACGCTGACGGCACGGGGACGCAGGTGCGTTACGGCAAGGGAATAGATTGTCGACCGTGGCGAACACCCGGGAGACGCGCCAACTCAACGCGATGGCCGCCGGCTTCGGCGTGGGTTCAGCACTGTTCGCCGCAGGGGCCATGTTGTCGGTCATGCAGGCTGATGCGGTCTTCACCAGCGTCGTCTACGCCCTGGGGGCCGTCTGCTTCACGACCGCCGCCGGAGTCCAGTGGAGGTCTGCCGCAGACCATCACCCACCCTCCCGCCTCAAAGATCCGGACTGGATGAGCGCGGCCATCCAGTTCGTCGGAACCCTCTACTTCAACGTGATGACGATCCGGGCCCTCATCCTGTCCATCGACGCCACCTCGGTTTCCTACGACGCCGTCTGGCAGCCCGACGTGGTCGGCTCCCTGCTCTTCCTGATCTCCAGTTGGGTCGCCTGGCACCCCATCGCCCGCGAACACCGCCATCACCTGCTGCACGGCCGCTCGCTGCTCATCTGCTGGGCGAACATGCTCGGGTCCGTCTTCTTCGGCATCTCAGCCGTGGGCGCGAAGATGTTGCCCGACGGCACACTGCGCAACGACGGCTGGAACAACTGGGGCACGTTCCTCGGGGCGGTGGGCTTCTTCATCGCAGCGATGGCACTGCGACCCACGGGCCCCGAGCGACGGGAAGCTGCGAGTGCCGAAGCCGCCGGTTAGCCGCGATCCCAGTCCTTACCTCGCCCCGGGTTCGGCGAACGCCGTTGCTTGTCGTGCTGCTCGTCGAGCCTGACATTGGGATCGATGCGCGGGTCGAGCTGGGCAGGGCCCCAGACGAACAGCGCGCCCTTCTTCAGGTTGTGTTTGACGTCCTGCCAGAAACTCACAGCGTCGCCCCTGTGTCCGGAACCGGCGTCAACGGGACCTCCATATCCAGCGGAAGCACCTCCGACTGACCCGACATCACCAGTCGCCTGACCGCGTACGCGCCGCCGATCACCGCCAGCAGCAGGACCACTAATCGCAACACCTTCATCACTTCTCCTCTCAACCGCTTTCGCCGATCTCCTCAGGCGCGGGTTCGCCCCGCGGCACCGACGAACCCTCAGGTGGCTCGTCGGTCTGTGCCGGCGGCGCCGCCGGACTGTCGGTGGCCGGGCCTCGTGGGTCCGCACCACCTTCCGACGCCCAACGGCCCGTGTCGGCGGCATCCTGTCGATCTGCTGTCACGCCACCCATCTGCCCGAACGCGGCCGCTTTATGCCATCCCGCTCGAGGTGTAGGCCCACATCGACCGGGTACAGGCCCCATGAATCCAAGGAAAGGTGAACGAATGAGTTTCAAGGACCGGGCCAAGGACACCGCCAGAGACGTCGGCGAGAAGGCCAAGGAGGCTGCCAGCGACGTCAAGGACGATGCGGCCCACGCCGCCGACCGGGTCGGCGACAAGAGTCAAGAGATCGGCGAGAGGATCGGTGACCGCGCCGAGGACGCCAAGCAGAGCGTCCAGGACAAGGCGGACCGCAACCTCGACTGACCCCACGGCCCAACGCCGCGGCAGTTCTGCGCATGGCTGCCGCGGCGTTGCCGTGCCTCAGAGATCAGCGAGGAACCGCTGACATCCGTCGACACTGTCGGAGCCGAAGACCCCACAGTGCTCCAGCCCGCGCACGAAGTAGTTACCTGCCATCCGGCGCGCCCGTGCGCGGGCATCGGCGATGTCCGACACCGGATCCCCTTGGCGCAGCTCCGCAAGCATCGGAGCATGCGCGGCACAGTCTTCGGGCAGGTCCGCACCGCTGAGCAGTGCCCGCGCGATGGTCTCGAGTTCACCCTCGAGCCGGCCCGGAAGCACAGCAAGTCCCATGACCTCGATGAGCCCGATGTTCTCCCGTTTCACCGGATGGATCTCGGCGTGGGGATGGAAGATCCCGTCCGGGTGCTCGTCGGAGGTGCGGTTGTTTCTCAGAACCAGGTCCATCCGCAGCACACCCGACTGCCTGCGGGCGATGGGGGTGATCGTGTTGTGCGGGGTCTCTCCGGAGAACGCATGAACCCCTCGGTCCGGATCCGAGTATTCCCGCCACGCGTCGAGGATGCGGTTGCTCAGTGCCAGAACCTGGTCATCGGGACCCTGCAGCCGAAGCACGGCCAGCGGCCAGTGGAGGACGTGGACCTCCACCGCGCCGAGCGTGGTGGACCAGTCGCTCCGTGCGCGATCCATCGCGAACTCATAACGGCCGCCTTGGAAGTGGTCGTGGCTGAGGATGGAACCGCCCACGATCGGCAGGTCCGCATTCGAACCGATCAGGTAGTGCGGGAGGGTCCGCGTGAACTCCGCCAGCCGCAGGAAGGTGGCGTCGTCGATGCGCATGGGTCGGTGCTCATCGCTGAGCACTATGCAGTGCTCGTTGTAGTAGCGGTAGGGCGAGTACTGCAAGAACCAGGGCTCCCCCGCCAACTCCAGGCCGATCAGTCGCAGGTTCTGCCGCGCGGGATGATCGGCGCGCCCTCGGTATCCCTCGTTCTGGGGGCAGAGCAGGCATTGGGGGTATCCGGCACCCGACGATCCAGCGGCGGCGGCGATGTCCCGCGGGTCCTTCTCCGGCTTGGAGACATTGATGGTCATGTCCATGACCCCGTAGTCCGTGGCCTGCTGCCAGGAGATGTTGCGGTCGGTGCGACCGACGCGGATGTAGTTGCTCGCCACAGCCTGGTGGTGGTACCCGTGCGTGGCCCGCACCGGATCGTGACGGTAGTCGGACCAGAACGCCTGCTCGACCACCGAGGGCGGCGGCACGAAACAGCCCATGATCGCCGTGTCCCACAGATCGCGCTGGGTCACGGTGTCCGGCGTGATCAATCCTCGGGCTGCCGCGTCGTCGAGCAGCGGCGCCAGGAGCTCATCCACCTGCGTCGCAGGGTCACCTCTCCCCTCAGCAGCGAGGTCGTAGTCGTCGATCCGCAGCACCTCGAGGATCCGGTTGCGCACATACACCCGGTCCCGGGCGACGATGAGGCCTTGCGCCTGGCCGTAGTCGAGCAGCGCCCCGAGGGCCGGTTCGATCACGGCGCCATCTCCCGCGCACCATCGGCACTGGCAACCCTGTGGAACGTGGCAGCGCGGCCCGTGGAGCCCGCATAGCGCCGTCCGACCGCGTCCGTGAATGCATCGACCATGTCCGGTCGCACAAGGTTGACAGTGCAGCCACCGAAGCCGGCGCCGGTCATCCGGGCACCGATGACCCCCGGCGCCTCCCACGCCGCCTCAACCATGGCATCAAGGGCCGCACCGGTCACCCCGAAGTCATCACGCAGCGATTCGTGGGAGGCCCGCATCAACTCACCCATCGCCACCAGATCGTGCTCGCGCAGCGCTTTCGCGAAGGCGAGCACGCGGGCCTGCTCGGTGATGACGTGTCGCGTGGGCGCGCGCAACTCCTCGGGCAACGAGGCGACCGCTTCGGCCACTCGGTCGAGCGGTACGGCGACCAGCGGCTGCCCCAACAATGCCTGGGCACGCTCGCATGCTGCGCGCCGCTGGTTGTACCCACTGTCGGCGAGTTCCCGGCGCTGGTTGGTGTTGGCGACGATGACCGCGACGTCGTCGGGAAACGGGATCGGCGTCACCTGCAGGGTGGCGCAGTCGATCGCCACCGCATGCCCTTCGACTCCGGCCGCGATCGCCAGCTGGTCCATGATCCCGCAGGCCACGCCGATGAACTCGTTCTCCGCCGCTTGGCCGATCAGGGCGAGCTCGGTGGCGTCCAGGCCCGCACCTGTCACCGCATTGAGAGCGACTGCCATCGCCAGTTCCAGCGACGCCGACGACGACAGCCCGGCACCGTTGGGGATGCTCCCCCGGACCCGGACCTCCACACCGGGGACATCGATCCCGCGTGCCCGGAACGCCGCAGCGACCGCGACCAGGTAGTTGACCCAGTTCCACTGCTGCTGAACGGCCGTGGCGTCGACGTCGGCGACCACCTGCCCCACCTCGGGGAAGTTCTCCGACGAGGCGACCAGCGCACGATCACTGCGCTCGTGCAACCAGAGGTCCGTTCCCCGATCGATGGCCATCGGTAGCACGGTTCCGCCCATGTAATCGATGTGGTCACCGATGAGGTTCACACGACCGGGGGCGTGGAAGTGACGCATCCCCCATATCTAACGCATCTCGACGGGCGTCACCCGACGAACACCGGGCCGCCTCCGGCGTGGAGATTTCGCCATGGTCGGCCGAATGCGCAAGATGGGATCATGAGCCTCAGCGAATTCGGCACGGATTTCCTCTGGGGGGTCGCCACCGCGGCCTACCAGATCGAAGGATCCCCGGACGCCGACGGCAAGGGACCGTCGATCTGGGACACCTTCACCCACCGGCCCGGCAAGATCGCCGACGGCAGCACCGGCGACATCGCCACGGACTCGTACCGCCGCTTCCCGGAGGATGTCGCCCTGGTCCACTCCCTGGGCTTCGGTGCATACCGCTTCTCGCTGAGCTGGCCCCGCATCCAGCCCGACGGCAGAACCATCAACCGTGCCGGTCTCGATCACTACGAACGAGTCATCGACTCCTGCCTCGGCGCGGGCATCGAACCCTGGGTCACGCTCTACCACTGGGATCTCCCCCAGGCCCTCGAGGATGAGGGCGGCTGGACGAACCGGGCGATCGTCGACGCATACGCCGAGTACGTGGCCGTTGTCGGCGACACGCTCGGCGACAGGGTCACCAACTGGATGCTCTTCAACGAGCCCCTCAGTTTCACCATGCTCGGCTACATGCTGGGCGAGCATGCACCCGGGCGCCGGGGGCTGAACAACTTCTTCCCCGCCATCCACCACGTCCACCTCGCGACGGCAGCCGGCGCGACGGCCCTGCGCGCCACGGCCACGGACCCCGTGGTGGGAACCACCCACTACCTCACCGCGGCCAAGGGCTCGGGCCCCGGCCCGAATCTGGCCCAGCGCGCCGAACGTGCCGCGAACGCCATGCTCAACCGGGCGTTCCTCGAGCCCGGGCTCGGTCTCGGGTACCCGGTCGACGACGCACCCATCCTGCGGATGATGCGTCGCTACATCCAGGACGGCGATCTCGAACGGTGCGAAGTCGACCTCGACTTCATGGGGGTGCAGTACTACACCCGACTCCGGGCACCATTCCGTCCGATCCCCGGCCTGTGGACGATCCCCGGGTTCGGTGACGATCCTGACGTCGAGAAGACCTCGATGGGCTGGGAGATCCGCCCGGAGGGGCTCGGAATGGTGCTCGACATGGTCAACGCCTACGACCGGTTTCCCCGCATCGTCGTCACCGAGGGTGGAGCCTCGTTCCCGGACCGGCTCATGGCCGAGCGGGTGCGCGACTCCCGCCGGATCGCCTACTACGAATCCCATCTCGCCCAAGTGCGGGCCGCGATCGACCGTGGAGTGCCCGTCGACGGTTACTTCTGCTGGTCGTTGCTGGACAACTTCGAATGGGCGGCCGGCTATGAGCCCCGGTTCGGGCTCGTCTACGTCGACTACGAGACTCAGCGGCGGGTCATCAAGGACAGCGGCTACTGGTTCGCCGAACAACTCGGTGGGACGGCGGTACCCCCGGCATGAGGACCGGCGCGGCCATCGCCGCCTGCGCCGTGCTCGCGGCGACGGCCTGTAGCGCCCCAGCAGCAGACGCCGGTTCGGTCCCGCCGAAGCCGACCTCGTGGACCACCGGCGCGTGGAGCACCGTCTGCCAGTACGACACCGATGTGGTGCCCGAACTCAGCGGCCTCGCGCCGTCGGTGCGACACAAGGGCGTGCTCTGGGCCATCAACGACAGCGGCAACGACCCCGTGCTCTACGCGATCGACGCGTCTGACTGCCGGATCCGAGGCCGGCACACGCTCACCTCCTCCAACACGGACTGGGAGGCGCTCGCCAGCGGCCGCAACGCCGCGGGGCAGCCGGTGCTGTGGGTGGGCGACATCGGCGACAACCTCGCGGCCCGCAGCAGTGTGCGTGTCCTCGAGGTCCGGGAGCCGGCATTGGGCGTCACCTCCGGCGGCGCAACGGCCCATGACTTCGCCTACCCTGGCGGACCGCGGGACGCCGAGGCCCTGATGGCCGACCGCGACGGGGAGTATCTGTACGTCATCGCCAAGAGCGCCACTGGCCCGCTGTACCGGATCCCCGTTCGCGACGGCATGGTGCGCGCGAAGAAGATGGCCAGGACTGTCCCCTTCGCTACGGACGCCGCCTCGGGCCCACCGGGCTACGCCGTGCGGGACTACACAGGAATCACCCGCTACCGCAGCCCGATCCCTGGGACCCGACTGGGACGCACCACCCCACCCCTCCTGCGACAGGCTGAGGCAGTGGCCTTCAGCCGATCGGGCAGGTGGCTCTACACAGCGTCGGAGGGCGACAGCCGACTGCTGCGAGCGCGAGTGCAGCAGCGGTAGGTCGGGGGCATCAGAACTGCTAACGACAACCATTTTCAGTAGTGCTAACCTCGACCCATGAAGAAGACCCTGCTCACGATCGCACTGGGCGGCCTGGTGCTCGCCGGCTGCTCCAGCAACGATCAACCTGCGGCCAGTAGCGCCAGCCCTACCGATGGACTGACCGTTGTCGCCTCCCACTACCCGGTGCAGTTCCTCGTCGAACAGGTCGGCGGCGATCTCGTGAACGTCGAGACACTGACTGCGCCTGGGACGGAACCACACGATCTGGAGTTGACTCCCCAGCAGGTCGCTGAGGTCCAGGAGGCGGCGGCCGTCTTCTACATCGAGAGCTTCCAACCGGCCGTGGACGACGCCGTCGCCGAGTCCTCCGGCGAGGTGATCGATCTTTCCGCGGGCCTGCCACTCCTGGAGGGTGAGGAGCACGACCACGCTGAGGGCGAGGAGCACGCCGAGGGTGAGGAGCACGACCACGGTGGCATCGATCCGCATGTCTGGCTGGACCCGGTACTGATGCAGCAGATGTCGACAGCCGTAGCGGACGCGCTTGCCGAGGCGGATCCCGCCAACGCGCAGACCTTCCAGGACAACGCCGCCGCTCTCAACGAGGAGCTGGCCACCCTCAACACCGACTGGGCGCAAGGGACCGCCAATTGTGAGATCGACACCCTGGTGGTCAGCCACGAGGCGTTCGGCTACCTGGCCGCGCAGTACGGCTTCGAACAGCGTGGGATCTCCGGTCTCACACCGGAGAACGAACCGAGTGCTGCTGCCATCGCCGAACTCGCGGAGTTCGTGAACGCCAACGGCGTGACCACCGTGTACACGGAGACGCTGGTGGACCCCGCCGTCGCTGAGACCGTCGCTGCCGAAGCCGGCGTGCAAACCGCGGTCCTGGATCCGCTGGAGGGTCCCCCGGCCGAAGGTGACTACCTGAGCGCCATGCGGGATAACCTGGAGACTGTGAAAGCCGGTCAGAACTGTTCATGAGCGTGGTCCGCGCGTCCGGCTTGGGCGTCAGTTTCGGCCAGCCGGTCCTGCGTGACGTCACCCTCGACATCGGCACCGGTGAGTTCGTGGCCCTGATGGGCGCCAACGGCACAGGAAAGACGACGCTGGTCCGCTGTCTGCTGGGGCTGCTCAAGCCGGATTCGGGACAGGCCTGGCTGTTCGACACCCCGCTGCCCCGCTTCCGGCAGTGGCCCCGGGTGGCGTACGTTCCGCAGCGATTGGTGGCCAACAGCGCGGTGCCGCTCAGCGTGGAGGAGGCGGTGCGCAGCGCCCTGACCTCCGCCCACCACCGGTGGCGTCCGTTGAATCGGGAGGAGAGGAACCGGGTGCGGGCGGCGCTGGAGCAGGTGGGCCTCGCGGACCGCGCTCGCCACCGTCTCGAGGACCTGTCGGGCGGACAACAACGACGCGTGATGATCGCGCGAGCGCTGGCCACCCGAGCGGAACTGCTGATCATGGACGAACCCACGGCAGGCATCGATGCCGGGGAACAGACACGCCTGGCCGAGCACATGTCGTCACTGCATCGGCAGGGGGTGACGATCCTGCTGATCACCCACGACCTCGGTCCGGTCGCGAGCCTGGCGCAGCGCGCGATCGTCCTCGGGCCGCCCTCGACCCGGTCGGTGCGTTACGACGGCCCCACCCCTCCTCCCCCCCAATGGACCGAGCACGTATGGCACCACAGCCACGACACCCCGGAAGACACCGGACTCCTGGAGGGGCCGTGAGCTGGCTGGATTTCGATTTCATGCGCAGAGCGCTTCTGGCGGCCACGGTCATCGGGCTCGTCGCGCCGGCGATTGGGGTGTTCCTGGTACAGCGTCGCTTGGCACTCCTCGGCGACGGGATGGGCCACGTCGCCCTGACCGGTGTCGGTCTGGCCTTCCTGACCGGGACCGCGCCGGTGCCGACGGCACTGGCCGTCGCCGTCCTCGGCGCGATCGGGATCGAGGTCCTGCGAGCACGAAGTCGTTCTGCAGGTGATGTCGTGCTCGCTCTGGTCTTCTACGGCGGCATCGCGGGCGGCGTGCTGCTCACATACTTGGCGGGGAACCGCGCCGCGTCCTCACTCAACCAGTACCTGTTCGGAGCGATCACGACCGTGTCGGGTGCCGATCTACTCTGGCTGGCTGTCGCGGCACTCATGGTCCTGGGTCTGTTGGCGGTGTTCGGCCGCGAGATGTTCGCGGTGGCCTTCGACCCAGAGGTCGCGAAGACCCAGGGGATCCATACACAGCTGATCAGCACCCTGATCACGGTCCTCGCCGCGGTCACGGTGGTGATCGGCATGCGCACCGTGGGTCTGCTGCTGGTCAGCGCGATCATGATCGTGCCGATCGCGGCCGCCCAGCAGATCAGCTCCTCCTTCCGAGGCACCGCCGTCGTGGGCGTGATCATCGGGGTGGCCTGTGCGGTCGGCGGGGTCATCGCCAGCTACTACGTCGACGCCCCGTCCGGGGCGACAATCGTGCTCCTGACGCTTGCCTGTTTCCTCATCACTTTGCCCCTCGGGGCCCTACTGCGGAGGTCGACATGAGCCAGACCAGACGACGCACCCGGCAGCGCGACGCCGTGGCCGCGTTGCTACAGCAGCGGGAGGACTTCCGGACCGCCCAGCAGATCCATGCGGATCTTCGAGAGGCCGGCGACGACGTGGGGCTGACGACTGTGTACCGGTGCCTGGCAGCCATGACCGAAAGTGGTGAGGTCGATATCCTGCTCGGTCAGGACGGCGAGGCCCGCTACCGCGCCTGCAGCACCGGCCATCACCACCATCTGGTGTGCAGGTCGTGCGGCTTCACCGTGGAGGTGACAGCGGCCCCGGTGGAGCGCTGGGCGCGTCGAACCGCTGAGGAACACGGCTTCAGTGACGTAACTCACACGGTCGAGATCATCGGCCTGTGCGACACGTGCGCGACCTCCTGATCCTCAGCCTCCGCGGCGGTTAGCGTCGAGAAGTCCAAGGAGGTTCTACACACATGGCGAACAAACTCATCGCCGAATTCATCGGCACCTTCCTCTTGGTGTTCCTCGCAGTCGGCGCCGCTGTCAGTGGCATCAAGTCCGTGGGAATGCTGGGAGTGGCGCTGGCTTTCGGCATCGTGCTGATGGCTCTGGCGTACTCGATCGGCCCGACGTCTGGCTGTCACGTCAATCCCGCGGTCAGTCTGGCGTTCTGGCTTTCGAAGCGGCAGTCCGGCAAGGAAGCCGGCCTGTACATGGTCGCGCAGTTCCTGGGGGCCGCCTTCGGTGGCTTCGTGCTTTGGGTCCTGGTCAACTCCGGTGGGGTCGCCGACCAGACCGGCGGGCTGGGCACCAACGCTTTCGGCGGCGACGGCCCCAACGCCCTCGGCGCGTTCCTCACGGAAGCACTGCTCACCGCGGCATTCGTCGGGGTGATCCTGCTGGTCACCGACCACGCCGCCGCCCCCGGATTCGCGGGCATGGCGATCGGTGGCGCACTGGCCGCCGTGCACCTTGTGGGCATCCCGCTCACCGGCACCTCGGTGAACCCGGCACGGTCCCTCGGCCCGGCACTGTTCGCCGGTGGCGAGTCCCTGCAACAGGTGTGGCTGTTCCTGATCGCACCGTTCGTGGGCGGGGCGATCGCGGTGCTCTTCTGGAAGATCACGCGGCCCGCTGACGCGGTCCTCAGTGACGAGGGCACCGAACAACTCGGACGCGAAGGCGACTGAACGCGCGACGAAGGGGCCGCCGGGATATGGGCCGGCGGCCCCTTCGTCATGTCGGACGCCTAGCGGACGGATCCCAGGGACGTGAATGGCCCCTGGCCGCAGGGGTAGTCGAGGCATGTCCCCAACAGTGAAGGAGGTAGATGATGACTACCGCACGCGACATCATGACCCCGGACGCCCGGTGTGTCTCGGAGACCGACGACCTGGTCACCGCAGCCCGGAAGATGGCGGAGTTGGACATCGGCGCCATGCCGATATGTGGACAGGACAAGAGGCTCAAGGGGATGCTCACCGACCGCGACATCGTGGTGAAGGTGCTCGCGCAGGGCCGCAATCCCGCCGAATGCACGGCCGGCGAGTTGGCCACCGGGAAGCCGGTGACGATCGGCGCCGACGACGAAGCCGGGGAGATCCTCAACACGATGAGCGCGAACCGGGTCCGCCGGCTGCCTGTGATCGACGGCCACGATCTGGTCGGGATCGTGGCCCTGGCCGACGTGGCGAAGGCCCTGCCGGACAAGCCGGTCGGAGAGGTGCTCGAGGCCATCTCCGCGTGACACATGGACCGCAGCGGCCCGCACATCCTCCTCGCGCGGGCCGCTGTCCCGCGTCAGGCGACCTTGCGGCGCCAATCCCCGGTCGAGGCCTCGGTTCCGATCACGATCCGCGGGTTCGCCGCAGGGTCGAGCCACCGCACCGTTGCTCGCATCTGGCGCAGCCCCACGGCCACACATCCGGCGGTGGGGCGCCCGCGCTGCACATGAAGGAAGATCCCGCCGCCTTTGCGGGTGTCCGCGGGCACGCGTGCGCGCCATTCGCCGGACCCGGGATCCCGATAGACAGCGCCTGGCAGGTTGTAGCCGATGACCACCGCGAGTCGGTAGGCACGCCCGTACGCGGCGAGGCGTTCGGACCATTCACCATCGTCACGCCACCGCGCCTTACTCCCCCGTCGGCTCTGCAGGACGTTGTAGGTCCGCGGATCCCGCGGGTCGTAGGGCCAGTACGAGGATCCCGTGATGCGGTGGTAGGGCAAGCGCACCGACCCCCCAGGGCCGCGACCGAAGGCGCGCGGCAGGCTGAAGACCCCGGCCGGTGTGGTCCCGGTGTTCTGCAGACGCTGGCGGGCGGGCGTCTGTCCGTTGGCACCGAGCCACGCCCGTTTGGCGCGTCCGACCTGTTCCCACCCCGTGGGTGACCACTCGAAGCGGCGCATCTGGGCCCGCGTACTCGTGCGATAGGGCGCAGAGACCACGATCACCTGTCGCGTGTCCGGCACGGACAGTTCGACGACCGGCGCCGGCGGACCCAGGAGCAGCGCCAACATGCTCCCGAGCCTACGCCGGGCCTTCCGCTCGAGCCGGTCCGATCGAGGCGGGTTATCGTTGAAGAAATGGATCTCAATCTTCCCCGTTCCGCCGTTGACCCTGTCGTGCGCGAAACCCGCACGGCCTACCGTTCCCTCATGGGCGGCGGTTTCGCCGATCTCCGCCGGATGCCCTCCGAGGTGATCTTCGACGAGCCGAAGTGCACCGTGCACCGCTACGAGCCGACCGCTCCTGCGGACCCGGACGCGCTGCCGGTGCTCCTCATCCCGCCCATGGCCGCCACACCCGTGTGTTTCGACCTGCGCCGCGGTTGCTCCATGGTCGAGTTCCTCCTCGACACCGGTCGGCCTACCTACCTGGTGGACTACGGCGACATCAGCACCCTGCGCGACCAGGACCTCGGACTCGAGTTCTGGATCGACACGGTCCTTCCCGACGCCATCAACTCCGTTCTGGCCGACTCAGGCGCCCGCGGGGTGCATCTGGTCGGTTGGTGCCTCGGGGGCATCCTCGAGATGTTCACGGCGGCGGCCCATCCGGACCTTCCGATCGTGAGCGTGACGTCCGTGGCCAGCCCCTTCGACTTCGGCAAGGTCCGTGTCCTGGGCCCGGTGCGGATCATGGAGGACCTCACCGGCGGCATCCTGACCACAGGCCTGGTCCGCGCGCTCGGCGGCATCCCCGGCAGACTGAACGGGCTCATCTACCGGTGGCTGGACCCGGTGAAGCAGATCAAGAAGCCGCTCCTGCAGCTGCAGAGTCGCGACGATCCCGACACCCTCGCCCAGATCGAGGCGGTGGACGTGCTCATGGACACCATGGAGGCGTATCCGGGCCGCAGCATCTCGCAGATCTACCATTCCCTGATCCGCACCAACCGCTTCTCGGAGGGACAACTGGTCCTCAAGGGCGGCCGTGTTGTGGAGCTCGATGACGTCACCGTTCCGGTGATGGCGATCGCTGGCACCGGCGACCTCTTCTTCGCACCACCCGCTTCAGCCCACCATGTGGGGACGCTGCTGACGAACAGTCCGTACGTGCGTCTGGAGACCGCACCGGGCGGGCACCTCGGGGTGCTCAGTGGCCGGTCCGCCCGGGAGACGACCTGGCAGTACGTCGAAGACTTCCTCGCCGCCAACGACGCCGCCTGACGATGCCCCGGGTAGCGTCCTGCGGTCTGACCACCCTGGACCTCGTGCAGTACGTCGACCACCTTCCGGGACCTGACGAGAAGGTACAGGCGCGCGAGGCACGCGTGGAGTTCGGCGGGCCGGCTGCGAATGCCGCATTCACGGCCCGTGCACTGGGTCTGGGATCCCGGCTCATCACAGGTCTGGGCTCGGGTCCGCTGGGCCTGGCGCTGCGTGACCAGATCACCGCGGCCGGTGTCGAGGTGGTGGACGTGCTGACGGGCCGCGAGTGGCAACCCCCCGTCTCCGCTGTCGCGATCACCGAACACGGCCGGGCGGTCATCTCGATGAATGCCGTCAGGAGTTCGGCCGCAGCGGTTCCCGAAGGCGCGCTGGACGGCTGCGGGGCCCTGCTGGTCGACGGGCACCACCTGGCCCTGTGCATAGATGCGGCCACCGTGGCCCGGCTCGCCGGGATACCGGTGCTGCTCGACGGCGGCTCCTGGAAACCAGGACTGGAGCGTCTGATCCCGCTGGTCGATGCAGCGGTGCTCTCGGCGGACTTCGCGCCGCCCGAGCCGGTGGATTGGGGGTCGCGGCCCGTGGCCGTCACACACGGTCACCACGACATCCACTTCCGACAGGGTGCCGAGCAGGGCACGGTCGAGGTCCGGCCGGTGGCCGCTGGGCAGACACTGGGCGCCGGCGACGTGTTCCACGGAGCGTGGCTGGCGCACGTGGGCCGGTTCGGTCTGGACGACTTCGCGGGTGGACTGCGTTTCGCGACACGGATCGCCACGCTCTCCTGCCGCTTCCCAGGTGCGCACGACTGGGCCGAACATCTCTGAGCAGGCGTACCGTTGGTCGTGGGGAAAGAGGAGGGAAACACGATGTCATTGACCGAGATGGCACGCGACAAAGCCGAGAAGGAACGCGCGAAGGGGCAGGCCGCATTGGCTGAGCACACAGCTGAACTGGCGGAGGCCCAAAGCCGTCAGGAGGCGGCCCAGAAGGCGCTCACCGACAAGGCGCGCGCTGCGGCATCCGCCTCGGACGCGAAGATCAAGGACCTGCAGATGCAGTTGGCGGACGCGCAGGCGAAACTTGACGCGGCCGAGGGCTCGGCGGACCTGACGGAGGCCGTCACCAGCCCGGGCATCATCCGCGGTGTGACACAGCCCTTCCGGCAGGCGGCGGATGCCACCGTCTCACAGGCGCAGGCACAGGTGGATGCGCTGCAGGCTGAGATCTCCCAGGCCCAATCGCAGGCACAGACACCGCCTGCCGACACCTCACCGGAACTCGAGGCCGCGAATAGGGACGTGCAGGCCGCGCAGGACGCTATCGCCGCGGCACAGATGCGCGTCGACCTGGCGCAGAAGGCCCTCGACGCGCTCGATTGACTTGCCCCTGACGGCGTTGCTCAGTTCGGCGGGTCCACCGGTGGTCCGAAGTAGGCCAAGGAGTCCTGCACGGATCCCAGCCAGCGCATTGAACGTCGCAGACCATCGGCGGGTGCGACTTTGGAGAGGCTGCGCCCTGAACAGTACGTCGGGCCCGTGGCCAGCGAGTAGTCGAACGTGACCCGTGCGACGAACTGCCGCCCGCCCGCACGCCCCGTGGCGACCAGGCTCTGCCGGAAGTAGAGGGGCCCGTATCCGCTCTCCGGCAACTGTCGGATCCGCGAGGTGTCGACCCGGACCCGTCGCCAGGAGTTCTGCAGCGAGGCCCGCAGGGCCGACCTCTGCTGCGCGAAGTAGGCCTGCGTGGAAGCCGCGACATCCGCCCCCGGAGAGCACAGGACCGTACTGAATCCGTAGTCCAGGCTCAGCAATCCGTTGCCCGACTGGATGAAGATGCCGTTGGCGCCGTCCGCTGAGGTCCAGTTCCGTGGTCCCGCCCAACTCCAGAACTGGGAGTTCTGATGGTTGATGGAACGCGGAGGCAGTTCCCTGGGAACGATCGCGTGGACCGGACCGATCGACAGCACAGTCGCACCGGCAGTGGCCAGCACTGCTACAGCCCTGATCATCCGCTCACTGTACGGAACCACGGCGGCCGGCGGAAGCCCCCCGCCGTCATCCGGTCGTCTGTGAACTGCCGAGGAGAGCCTTCATCTGCTTCTGGATGAAACGGATCGCCTGCTTGGGCGCGACTCTGATCGCGACGTTCATGAGCCGTGCATCCCTGCCGACGAAGATGTGGAGCCGGTCGCGGGCGATGCCGTCCAGCATGATCTGAGCGGCATCTTCGGCGCTGGTCATCGGCATCCGCGAGGCGTCCCCCGGGGCCACGGGACCGGCAACCCCCGAGTTCTGTGTGATTCGGGTATTGACGGCACCGGGCATGATGACCGATACATGCACATCGGTCTCGAGCAGTTCCGCGTACAGCCCTTCGGTCAGCAGTTTCACCGCCGCCTTGCTGGCGCCGTACATGCTCTGGCCGGGGAACGGGAAGAAGCCACCCATGCTGGACACGTTGGCGATGTAGCCCTCGGGCCGGGCCAGCAGGACCGGAAGGAAGGCCTTCACCATGTGGATGGTCCCCATGAGGTTGACGTTGAGCACTCGCTCGATGTCGGGGTAGGACAACTCGGCCACTGGGACGAAGGGCTGGATGATCCCAGCGTTGTTGATGATGCCGTCGACCGTTCCGTGGGCCCGCTCGACCTGCGGTACAAGGTCCTGCACAGCATCGCGGTCGGTGATGTCGACGACATGGATCGACAGCCTCTCGGCGGCTTGCGCAAGAGCCACGGTCTCAGCCAGGGCGTCAGCCCGCACGTCGACGGCGGCGACACGTCCCCCGCGTCGCAGTAACTCAAGGACGAGTTCACGTCCCATCCCGTTGCCGCCACCAGTGACCACCCAGGTCGTGCCCTCGATCCGCATCGTGCCTCCCTGCCTCAACGGTACGCCGCATAAGTGGGCACCGGAAAAGTGTTGTTCGACGGGCCCCGGAGTGCTCTCATCTATGTGGCGAACGAACCTGACATCTACTGTTGCCTGCATGAGCAGCGACGCGCAGTTGGCCGACGGGCTGGCGTGCGACCCCTCTGGTGGTCTAGCGGCCGTCTACGAGGCCTACTCGGCGAAGTTGTACACGTATGCGTTGACCATGCTGCGGGACCCGGCAGCCGCGCAGGACGTGGTGCACGATGCGCTGCTGGTCGCGTCCGGATCGATCAGTCAACTGCGCGACCCGGCCAAGCTGCGCCCGTGGCTCTACGCCATCACCCGCAACGAGTGTCTGCGCACGCTACGCGGTCGCAACCGGTTCAGCGACACCGATGAGGTGATCGACGTGCCGGACGACAGCATCGACTTCGACGCGGGGCTGCGCAGAGAGGAGGCCTCCCAGCTGATCGCGCAAGGGATGGCCGTCATGAACCCGGCCGACCGGGACATCCTCAGCCTGGCACTGCAGCATGACTTGGACGTCGAGCGGATCAGTCAGATCACAGGGGCGAAACCCAACGCCCTGCATGCTCGGCTGTCGCGTGCGCGCGTCGGCCTGTCGGACGCCATCTCCGCACTGGCCCTGTACCGAACACGCGGCCGCGACTGCACCGCGTTGGCCGCCATCGTCACCGACCAGCCGCTCTCGCCCTTGCTTCGCAAGCGCATCGCCCGGCACATCAAGGAATGCGCCGACTGCGAGCGGCGCCGGCGTGCCGCCCTGGCAGCACTCGGTCCCGCGATGGCGACACCGGTCTTCATCCCGCCACCGGCCGACCTTCTCTTGCGGATCCAGCACAGCCTGGGTCAGGGACAGGCCGTGCCGCATGCTCAGACCGCGGCCCCGTTCGATGCCGACGGCTTCCCCCGGCCACTGGATGCCCGGCGCTCGCCCGCGTGGCTTCTGCCGGTGGCGGCGGTGATCGCGGTCCTACTGCTCGTGGCGGTGGGGATCGTGGTCACCGGTGACCGTTCGCCAAGAGCTGCGAACGACTCGGGGACGATCATCGGCTCTGCGTCCGCGAGCCCCCAGTCGTCCTCGACCGGCTCGCCGAGCGTTGCGGCACCCGCTGAGGTCGAGTCGGACACCGACGCGGCGCAGCCCAAGACCCAGGACGACCAGCCCACGGTGGTGACAGGCGCGCCGACCGCCTCGCAACAACCCACTCCCCGCAGCACCGAAAAGGCTTTTCAGGAGAAGGACACAGGCACACGCTCGACGAATCCCAAGACGACAGCGACCCCGAAGACAACGGTCGCGCCCCCCGCAGCAGCCCCTCCCCAAGCGACCCCAGCAGTACAGGCTCCGGTCATCACAGGCGTGACGTTGGTCGACCTCGACAAAGCAGCCGACGGTGGGTTCACTCGATGTGATGGCTTCACATTGAAGGTCACTGCGTCAGTCAGCGGTTCCGTCGACACGGTGAGAGCGGTGATCGCTCCGCTGGGCTCGGCGATCATTCTGGCCGGCAACCCGCACGAGGGCACCGCCGCGCTGCCACCGGGCGATTACACAGTCTCGGTGGAAGCCAGCGGACCTGGCGGAACCACCACCCGGGACGCCGGTTCGGTCCTGCACATCTGCCCCGGCTGAGCGCACGAGGCGGACATTTCTGGTTGGCTGATCCGCCAACGGAGCCCTGCCCGACCCCATGTGGACGCCTCCGTGACCGTTATGCCCTGAAAGCGTGACCCAGAACGACCATGTGAGGTCGTCCATGGACATGGCTCAACCCCAAGTGTCCGGTGCGGCACCGGCTCACCACAGCGGCGTCTTGTCCGCTTCGATCGCGTCATCGAGGGTCCGCAGCAGACCCGCCCGCATCTTCACCTTGGTCTTGGCGTGTGCGGTCATGTTCAGTCGCTTCATGTCCTCGGCGACGGCCCGTGCGGCCGGCATGAGTTCGTCCGGGGCAACGACGGCGTCGAGAAAACCCGCAGCCATCGCCTGCTGCGGGTCGAACATCTCCGCATTGATGACAGAGCGGTTCAGGAAGGATTTGCGGAGCCGGTCGCGGGCGAGTTCGATGCCGACGTGGTGCATCGTCATCCCGATCTCCACCTCGTTCAAGCCGATGCGGAAAGGACCATCCACCCCGATGCGATAGTCGGCGGACAGAAGAATGAACGCACCCTTCGCGACGGCGTGCCCCGGGCACGCGACGATGATCGGGAAAGGGTGAGCGAGCATCCGTCGGGCCAGCGTGGAACCCGCCGCCACCAGCGCGATGGCATTCTCCGGGCCCGAGGTCATGACCTTCAGGTCGTACCCGCCGGACAGGATGCCGGGCCGGCCCGTGAGGATCATGATCGCCTCATCGGTCTCCGACCGATCCAGGCTTTCGTTGAGTTCAGCGATCACATCCGGGGAGATGGCGTTGACCTTGCCGTTGTTCAGGGTCACGGTGGCGATGCCATTGTCGAGTTCGTAGCCGACCAAGTCGCTCATGTCTGCGAGCGTAGTCACCGGCGTCACCGCCTCTGACATGCCGGCCGAAAACTCTGTGGCCCCACCACCCATAGCGGCGGATAATCGAGGCCGATGAGTTCAGAGTCCGACACGTTCCGCGCCCGGGTCACGGCTGTGCACAAGAACCGCTGGGAGATCGACCCCGGCGGCTCTGCGGTACTCGGTGCCCGGATGGACGGTGCGCCGAGCGAAATCCCCGTGGTCGGCGACTGGGTGACTGCGGAAGTGCACGGCTCGCTGTGCCGGATCATCGGACTCGAGCCCCGACACGGTCTGCTGACACGTAAGCGCCCCGGCGACGTTGCACACGATGCGGTGGTGGAGCAACCGATCGCAGCCAACGTGGACCTGGCGCTGCTCACGATGGCCATCGACGACGACTACAGCCTTCGCAGACTGGAGCGCTACCTGACCCTGGCCTGGGACTCTGGCGCGACGCCCATCGTGATCCTGACCAAGTCCGACCTCGCGCCGTCCGCCCACCTCACCGATCTCATGGCTGCGGTGGACACGGTGGCTTTCGGGGTCCGCTGCATCGCGACCAGCGCGACCACCGGGGTCGGCCTCGATGAGGTGCGCCTGGCGCTGGAGCCGGGCATGGTCGCCGCCCTTCTCGGCTCATCAGGCGTCGGCAAGTCCAGCCTGGTCAACGCATTGGCGGGGACCGACCTGCAGGCCGTCACAGATGTGCGCGAATTCGACGGCAAGGGCCGTCACACCACTACCTCCAGACAGCTCGTGACGCTGCCGTGGGGCGCCTACATCGTGGACACTCCCGGGCTGCGCGAGCTTCAGTTGTGGGCGGACGAGGAAGCCCTGGCGAGCAGTTTCCCCGACATCGCGGACCTGGCTGGCGATTGCCGCTTCCGTGATTGCACCCATGGCTCGGAGCCCGGCTGTGCGGTGCTTTCCGCGGTGGCCGACGGGAGTCTGTCAGAGGAACGGCTGGCGAGCTGGCGACGGCTCCACCGCGAACTCACATACCTGGCGCGGCGGGTCGATCCGGCGGCTGCACGCGCCGAACGCCAGAAGTGGAAGTCGATCGCTCGCGCCCGTCGCGCTCTGAACAGGCAACGCCCGTGACTAGCGGGAACCGCCACTGACACACGCGCGTCAGAGTGATCCACGCCACACAATCGACCTCGGGCCCGCCGACCGGTAGTCTGCGTCCACTCGGGGAATCGGGAGGGACAATGGTCCGCACAGTCGCCGTGCTCGCCGCCGTGGCAACCGGCCTGGCCGTCGCGCCTGCCGGCGCTGCCCAGGCGCAGGAACCGTCCGCGGTGTCGGCCGACACCGAACCGGTACCTGCCGCCAACCACACCTCGCGGGCCGGCAACGCACCGCAGTGGGTGCAGTACCCCTACCTCTCCGGAGGCGACAAAGGGAAACTGACTGTCATCGCGAAGGTGTTCCTCGACCCCGAACGCACCGGAAGCCGTGGCGGGTACAACCAGGACAAGGTCTCGCTGCGAGTAGCCGTGGCCAAGAAGAAGTTCAGCAAGGTGAACCGTCCCCGCTCCGTCGAGCTGCTGACCAGCAATGCCCTGCTCGCCCGTACGCACAAGACCCGGAAGGTCAGCGGTCCCGGAGTGATGACCTTGAAGGTCCCGCTGAGCACCAAGGTGTCGAAGAAACTGCGTAACCGCGGCTTCGACGGGCGACGTGCCGCCCTCGCCGCGTCGGTGAGCCATCGCAAGGACACGAAGAAGGGTGGGTCGGCGCACGAACTCACCCAGGTGAGCGTGGGCACCCTGGTGAAGGGCAAATGGTCGACGGCGAAGGTGCGACGGGCCACGGCTGCCGCGATCAAGCAGCGCA
>WBZT01001128.1_pt1 | contig 20010 bp, 17 predicted proteins | sample 5204241 | NCBI WGS metagenome assembly WBZT01 (sample SAMN12344358, study PRJNA552823) | activated sludge metagenome | biome: Activated sludge suspended growth; feature: Nitrification reactor; material: Wastewater; isolation source: activated sludge from nitrification reactor of wastewater...
GGCGGGCTGCTGGGGGGCTGGTTCATCGGCCGCATCGGGTTGCGCCGGGCACTGTGGCCGCTCGTCTTCGCGATGCACCTGCCGAACGCGCTGTACGTGGCGCTGGCGGCCTGGCAGCCGCAGCAGTTCGCGCTCGTGAGCACGGCCATCGCCATCGAGCAGTTCGGCTACGGCCTGGGCTTCACGGCCTACCTGGTCTACCTGCTGCAGGTCGCAGCCGGCCCCCACGGCGACAACCCGCACCGCAGCGCGCACTACGCGATCGGTACCGGCTTCATGGCGCTCGGGATGATGCTGCCCGGCATGGCCGCGGGCTGGCTGCAGCTGCTGCTGGGCTACCGCGACTTCTTCGTCTGGTGCTGCGTCGCGACGCTGCCCTCGTTCGCGGCCGCGGCCCTGATCCGCGTGCGCGACGAGGCCGCGACCCGATAGGGGCGTGCGCGGGCACCGCCGCCGCGCGCGGCTCCAGGCCGCGCGCTTGTCCGTTGCGCGGCTCCAGGCCGCGCACTTGTCCGTTGCGCGGCTCCAGGCCGCGCGCCGTTCGGCAACAACGTGCCGCTCAGCCGCTCAGCCGCTCAGCCCCTCAGCCGCGCAGCAACGAGCCGAGCATCTTGCCGAGATCCATGCCGCCGAGCTGCGCGGCCAGATCACCCTGCGGCACCTGCCCTTGTGGCGTGACCTTGTCCACCACCTGCGGCAGCAGGTGCACGAGCTGGCCGAGCAGGTCGCCCGGATTCAGGCCGAGCTGGTTCGCCATCTGGCCGACGCGCTCGCTGCCGAGAACCTGGCTGAGCTGATCGGCCGAGACCGGCAGGTTCTGCCCGCTGCCGACCCAGGAGTCGGCGACGTGCCCGAGGCCGTTGCGCGCAAAGGCCTCGAGGAGGCCCCCAAGCCCGCCGAGGCCACCAGGTGCAGCCGCGCCGCTGCCAGCTTCGGCACCGCCTTGGCTGAGCATGCCGATGAGCATCTTGAGCAGATCCCCTTGCGGGTTCGCGGCGCCACCTTGTCCCAGCGCGCCGACGAGCGAGTCGAGCAGTCCCATCACGGGTTCCTTCATGCAGTTGGAGTGACGGGATTATCCCGTTTCCGACCGTCGAGGCGCCGCTGGCGGCCGCAGCGCGGCGCCCGGCAGGCGCCGCACCGGGTGGGCGCCACGCGCTGTTTCAGCGTAAGCACACACTCTGCCTGAACCCACTGGCGGTCAGCCCGCAGACAAGGCCACGCCCAGCCACGCCAGCAACGCCAGCGGCGCCGTGTCGGCCCGCAGCACGCGCGGCCCGAGGCTCACGTCGACGAACCCGGCGGCGCGCGCCGCTGCCCGCTCCGCCAGCGTCAGGCCACCCTCCGGGCCGCTCAGGACGAGCAGCGATCGCGCCCCGCCGCACGAGGCGAGCGCGGCCGCAGGCGCCAACGCGCCCGGATCCAGGCTGAGCAGCCAGCGCGCGCGCGGCACTGACGCCGCCGCCGGGCCCGGCTGCGGCGGCGCTCCCGATGCCGACCCCGGCCGCGCGAGCGCCGCCAGCCAGGCATCGAGGTCGCACGGCGTGGCGATCTGCGGCACCTGCGCCCGCCCGCACTGCTCGGCCGCGGCGACGGCGACCGCTTGCCAGTGCGCACTGCGTCGCAGTGAGCGCTCGCCTTGCAACCGCAGCACCGAGCGCTCGCACGCCAGCGGTTGCAGCGCGCTCATGCCGAGTTCGGTGAGCTTCTCGACCAGCGCATCCATGCGCTCGTTGGCCGGCATGCCGACGGCCAGGGTCACCGCCAGCGGCAGTTCGCGATCGGCCGCCGCCACCGATTCGACCTGCACCGTCACATCGCGCCGCCCCATCGCCTGCACGACGGCGCGCGCCTCGCGCCCCTGGCCGTCGAAGAGCACGAGCGCGTCGCCGGGCTGGGCACGACGCACCTGCACGTGGCGCGCCGCAATCTCGGGCAGCGCGAACGCCGCGCCCGCCGCCAGCGTCGCCACGGCCGGGTCGATGTACAGCCGCAGCGACACCCTTGCGCCCGCGCAAGTGACGAGCAGGCTCAGGCGCTGCGCGCCAGCAGCGCCTCGACCGCCAGCGCGACCGCTGCCAGTTCGGCGTCGCGCCCGCCCGGCGCCGCCAGCATGAGACCCACCGGCAGTTCGCCCGGCGCCTGACAGGGCAGCGAGAAGGCGCAGCCGTCGAGCAGGTTGATCGGCCACGTGTTGCGCAGCAGCAGGCCGTTGGCCTCGAAGAACAACTCGTCGCTCTCGACGAGCGGCGCCAGCGCCGGCGCGACCATCGGCACGGTCGGACAGACGAGTGCGTCGATGCCTTCGAAGCGGGCGCTGACACGCTCGATCCAGTCACGCCGCCTTTCGTGCATGCGGATGTAATCCGTCGCCGACACGCCTTCGCCCGGCGCGATGCGCTGCGCCACGCGCGGATCGAACTCGGCGCGCCGCGTGCTCATGGCCTCGCGGTGCGCGGCCCAGGCTTCGACCGCGGAAAAGCCGGCCGGCGCCGTGACCGCGGCGAGCTCGCCGAACTCGCCGAACGGCAGTTCGACGATGCGCGCCCCTGCGCGCCCGAGCGCCGCGAGCGCGCGCGCGAACGCGGCCGCCACCGGCCGCTCGAGGTCGTCGAGCATCAGCGTACGCGGCAGCGCGAGCACGAGATCGGCCGCCTCGCGCCGGCGCACGGCGAGCGGCGCGCCCGCGAGCACGCCGTCGACGAGCAGGCAGTCGGCCACCGAGCGCGACATCGAGCACACGGTGTCGAGCGTGAACGACAGCGGGAAGGCCCCCGTTGCCGGCGTGCGCCGCTGCGTGTTCTTGAAGCCGACGATGCCGGTGAGCGCGGCCGGGATGCGGATCGAGCCGCCGGTGTCGGTGCCCAGGCCCGCGACCGCGAGCCCCAGGGCCACCGAGACCGCAGCGCCCGACGACGAGCCTCCCGGAATGCGCCCGATGTCGTCGTCGCACGGGTTGCGCGGCGTGCCGTGGTGCGGGTTGATGCCGACGCCCGAATACCCGAACTCGGTCATGTTGGTGCGCCCGACGATGGCCGCACCCGCCGCGCGCAGCCGCGCCACCGCGGCTGCGTCGCGGGTGGCGCGAGGCGCATCGCGACGCAGCCGCGAACCGGCCAGCGTGAGCTGGCCGGCCACGTCGAACAGATCCTTCACCGTCACCGGCAGCCCGGCCAGCGGCCCGAGCGAGGTCGCCGCCCGGCCCGCGGCCAGCAGCGCATCGGCGGCGCACGCCGCCGCGCGTGCGCCAGCGTCGAACGGCGCCCCGATGAACACATGCTCGGCGGCCGGCGCGCGCGCTGCGGCCAGCACGCCGTCGATCAGTTCGGCGTGTGCGCCGGCCGCGCTGAGACGGCGGCGCAGTTCGGAGATCGGCGGCAGGCAGGCGGTGGGGGCAGGCATGGCGCAATGATGCGGCATGGGCGCCGTCGGCCGACGTGCGGGCCGTCCGCCGCAGCGCCGACGCCGTGCGCGCGCGCCGCTGCGCAGGCGCGCAGCGCGCCCTCTCAGGCCTTCAGCGCCGCCAGCACCTCGTCGAGCATCTTCTTCGCGTCGCCGAACAGCATGCGGTTGTTCTCTTTGTAGAAGAGCGGGTTGTCGATGCCCGCGTAGCCCGAGGCCATGCTGCGCTTCATGACGATCGAGGTGTGCGCCTTCCACACTTCCAGCACCGGCATGCCGGCGATCGGGCTCGCGGGGTCTTCCTGCGCCGCCGGGTTCACGATGTCGTTGGCGCCGATCACCATCGCCACGTCGGTGTCGGGGAAGTCCTCGTTGATCTCGTCGAGCTCGAGCACGATGTCGTAGGGCACCTTGGCCTCGGCCAGCAGCACGTTCATGTGCCCCGGCATGCGCCCGGCCACCGGGTGGATGCCGAAGCGCACCTTGACGCCCTTGTCGCGCAGCGCCTTGGTGATCTCGAACACCGTGTGCTGCGCCTGCGCCACCGCCATGCCGTAGCCGGGCACGATGATCACGCTCTTGGCCTCGCGCAGCAGCTCGGCGGTCTCGACGGCGCTGATCGGCACCACCTCGCCGGCCGGCTGTTCGCCGCCGCTCGCCGCCGGTGCGCCGCCGCCGCTGCCGAAGCCGCCGGCGATGACGCTCAGGAAGTTGCGGTTCATCGCGCGGCACATGATGTACGACAGGATCGCGCCCGACGAGCCGACCAGCGCGCCGACGACGATCAGCAGGTCGTTGCTGAGCATGAAGCCGGTGGCCGCCGCCGCCCAGCCCGAGTAGCTGTTGAGCATCGACACCACCACCGGCATGTCGGCGCCGCCGATGGCCATCACCAGGTGCACGCCGAACAGCAGCGCGATCACCGTCATCACCACGAGCGGCACGATGCCGGCGCCGATGCCGGGCGCGGCGAGGAACTCGCGGCCGAACCACAGCACCAGCAGCAGCGCGACGAGGTTGAGCCAGTGGCGCGCGGGCAGCAGCAGCGGCTTGCCGCCGATCTTGCCCGAGAGCTTGCCGAAGGCGATGATGGAGCCGGAGAAGGTCACCGCGCCGATGAAGATGCCGATGTAGATCTCGACCTCGTGGATCGTCTTCTCGGCGGCGGTCGGGAAGACGGTCGAGGTGTCGACGTAGCTGGCAAAGCCCACCAGGCAGGCGGCAAGGCCGACCAGACTGTGCATCGCCGCGACGAGCTCGGGCATCTGCGTCATCTTGACCTTCTGCGCCGCCACCAGCCCGATGGCGCCGCCGACGACGAGCGCGCCGACGATCCACGCATAGCCGGCCGGCGTGACGCGCGGTCCGAACACCGTGGCAAGCACGGCGATCGTCATGCCGATGACGCCGAACAGGTTGCCGCGGCGCGCACTCTCGGGGTGCGACAGGCCGCCCAGGCTGAGGATGAAGAGGATGGTGGCGCCGATGTAGGCGACGGTGGCCAGGCTTGCGGTCATCTCGCGCTCCCCCTCACTTGCGGAACATCGCCAGCATGCGCTGCGTGACCGCAAAGCCGCCGATCATGTTGATGCCGGTCAGCGCCAGCGCAAAGACGGCGAGGCCGAGGATCAGCGTCGTCGGGCGATCCGGTGCGGCCGCCGCGTCCAGTGGCGGCGCGATCTGGATCAGCGCGCCGATGGCGATGATGGACGAGATCGCGTTCGTCACGCTCATGAGCGGCGTGTGCAGCGATGGCGTCACGTTCCACACCACCATGTAGCCGATGAAGCAGGCGAGCACGAACACCGTGAAGTGCGCAAGGAAGGTCGCCGGCGCGTACAGGCCCACGAGCACGAAGGCGATAGCGCCGACGGCGAACACGATGGCCAGCGTGCCGGCGGCCATCGGCTCGCCCTGGCCGTGTCCGTGCCCCTTGGGTGCAGCCGGCATCGCGGCCGGCTTGGCCTTCGGCGCCACCGCCGGCAGCTTGGGCGGCGGCGGCGGCCACGTGACCTCGCCCTGCCTGATGACGGTGAGGCCGCGGATCGCGTCGTCGTCCATGTTGACGTCGACCACGCCGTCCTTGGTCTTGCACAGCTCCTCGGCCAGGCGCAGCAGGTTGCTCGAATACAGCGTCGACGACTGCTTGGACAGGCGGCTGGCCAGGTCGGTGTAGCCGACGATCGTCACGCCGTGGCGCACGACCACCTCGCCGGGCACGGTCAGCTCGCAGTTGCCGCCCTGCTCGGCCGCCATGTCGACGATGACGCTGCCCGGCCGCATGCTCCTGACCATCTCGGCCGTGATGAGCTTGGGCGCCGGCTTGCCCGGGATCAGCGCGGTGGTGATGACGATGTCGACGTCGGCCGCCTGCTGCGCGTACATCTCGCGCTGGGCCTTCTGGAAGCCCTCGCTCATGACCTTGGCGTAGCCGCCGCCGCCCGAACCCTCTTCCTCGTAGTCGACCTTGACGAACTCGCCGCCCAGCGACACCACCTGGTCGGCGACTTCGGCGCGCGTGTCGTTGGCGCGCACGATCGCGCCCAGGTTGGCCGCGGTGCCGATCGCCGCCAGGCCGGCGACGCCGGCGCCGGCGATGAAGACCTTGGCCGGCGGGATCTTGCCCGCCGCCGTGACCTGGCCGTTGAACAGGCGCCCGAACGCGTTCGCCGCCTCGATCACCGCGCGGTAGCCGCTGATGCCGGCCATCGAGGTGAGCGCGTCCATCTTCTGCGCGCGCGAGAGCTGCCGCGGCAGCGCGTCGATCGCGAGCACGGTGGCCTTCTTGGCCGCCAGCTGCTGCATCAGCTCGGGGTTCTGCGCCGGCCACACGAAGCCGACCAGCATGCCGCCCGTGCGCATCAGCGCGACTTCGTCGGGCGTCGGCGGACGCACCTTGAACACGATGTCGGCGCCGGCCCACAGCTCGGCGGCCGTGGCGACGACCTCGGCGCCGGCGGCGCGATAGCTGTCGTCGTCGAAATTCGCCGCCTCGCCGGCGCCGCTCTGCACCGCGACCGTGAAGCCCAGCTTGACGAGCTTGACCACCACGTCGGGCACGGTGGCCACGCGCCTTTCGCCCTCGGCGATTTCCTTCGGAACACCGATCCTCGAAGCCATCGATCGAACTCCTCGTGTTATTCGGGCCCGCCGCGGCCTGGCAACGCGTCGGCGAGAGCCGGCAAAGCTACCACAGATGCGCCGCCGGCCCGGCGCGCCGGTACCATCGCGGGCCATGCACAAGCCGGCGCGTCGCCGCGGCCCGCGCGTCACGGTGGCCGCGATTATCGAGGAGCACGGGCGCTTCCTCCTCGTCGAGGAGGAGACGCCCGAGGGCCTGCGCCTGAACAACCCCGCGGGTCACGTCGAGCCGGGCGAGTCGCCCGCGCAGGCCGTGGTGCGCGAGGCGCTCGAGGAGACGGCGCGCGAGTTCGTGCCCGAGGCCGTGCTCGGCCTCTATCTGTCGCGCTTCGTGCGGCCGGCGCGCGGCGAGGACGTGACCTACCTGCGCATCGCCTACCGCGGGCGCGTCGGTGAAGCGCTGGCCGGGCGCGCACTCGACCGCGGCATCGTGCGCACGCTGTGGCTCACGCCCGACGAGATCCGCGCCGAGCGCGCGCGGCACCGCAGCCCGCTGGTCATGCGCTGCATCGACGACCACCTTGCGGGCAGTGCCTGGCCGCTGGCGCTGGTGACGGTCGACGGCACGCTGGCACAGCCGGAGATCAAGCACGCCATGGCGCGGCCCGCGCGCGCGCACGGGAACGATCGCGCCCGACGCGACAATGCGCACCCCATGCACGATCCCACCGACCCGGCGCCAGGCGAGGACGCGAACGTGCAGGGTGGTCCGGCCGATGCTCGGCCTGATGCGCCACCCGCTGCGCTACCCGCTGCGTCGCCCGCTGCGTCGCCCGCTGCACCACCGGCTGCGCCACCGGCTGCACCACCGGCTGCGTCGCCCGGTGCCCCGCCCGATGCGTCGGATGGGGCCGCCCCTGCGGCCGCTGCGGCGGGTGCGCCCCCCGATGAGCCTCCCGAGGCGTCGCCCGAGGCCCCGCCCCCGGCCCCGCTTGCGCCTGCGGCCTCGCCGGCCGTCGCGGCGACGCCGGCCGGCGGCATCTCGAAACCGTCTGCGGCCGCGCCGGCCGAACCGACGCTCGCGCAGATCGCGGCCCTGCTCGCCGAGCGCTTTCCGGCGCTCTTCGCGCCCGGCACGCCCAGGCCGATCAAGCTGCGCATCCACGCCGACATCCAGCAGCGCGCGCCGGGCCTGCTCACGCGCCGCCAGCTGGCGATCTTCCTGCACCGGCACACGACGAGCAGCGCCTACCTGCGGGCGCTGGCCACGGCCACGCAGCGCTTCGACCTGGATGGCGCGGCTGCCGGCGAAGTGACGGACGAGCACCGCGCGGCGGCGGCGGCCGAGGTCGAGCGCAGACGCCAGATCGTCGAGCAGCGCCGCGCCGCCGAGCGCGCCGCGCGGCGCGCGGCACGGCCGGACTCGCGGCCCGCCTCACCGACGGCCGCCGGGGTTGCCGCGGCAGCCGAAGCCGCCGCCGACCGCGGCGAGCGCGCGCATGGTGAACATCGACCTGGCCGGCACCTTGCTGCAGCGGCCGAAGCCGCTGCCGACAGCGGCAATGCATCGGCAGCGGCCGGCGGCGCGCCGGGCGCTCCCGTTCAGGCACCCGGACTGCGGCCGGCGCGTCCCGAACGGGCGCCGCGGCGGCACGACGCGCGGGGCCCCGAGGGCACGCGGCGCGCGCCGGACGCGCCGCGCCGTGAGCACGGCGGCGGCGCCGATCGTCGCGCCAGGCCGCCGGATCCCCGGCACCGCGAGCGGACGGCGCCGCACGCCGGGGGGCCGGCGCGCAGCGGGCGGCACGAACCGCACCTGCCGCGCGAGCGCGACCCGCACGCAGCCGTCGCCGCCCGCCCCGCGCCGGCGCAGGGCCCCGAATCGCTGCCCGACGATCCCGCCCGCCGTGAGCGCGCGCTGTTGTTGCGCGCGTGGGAAGGCTCACCGCTCAAGCCGGCCAGCTTCTGTGCGCTCAAGGGCCTCGACCCGGCCGAGTTCGAGGCCCAGATCGAACTGGCACGGCGCGAGCGCGCCGAGCGTCGGCACGCGCTGGCGCGCGGCCAGGCCGTGTGAAGACATGGGTCGCGCCTGCGATTCATCGCTTCGCAGACGCTGACCCGGTGGGCGCCGGCGACGCCGCGGCGCCCGAGGCAACGCCGACGGCGCGCCTGTTCATCGCCGTCTGGCCGTCGGCCGCCGTGCGCGCCGAGCTGCAGGCGTGGCTGCGCCGCTGGCGCTGGCCCGCCGGGGCCGCCGTGGTCGCGGGCGAGCGCCTGCACCTGACGCTGCACTTCCTGGGTCAGGTGCCGCTCGCGCGGCTGCCGATGCTGACGGCGGCGATGGCCGATGCCGCGGCCGGCGCGACGCGCTGCGAGCTCGCATTCGAGCGTGTCGAACACTGGCCGCACGGGCTGGTCGTGCTGCGCGCGTCGGCCGACAGTGCACCGCTGGCACGCCTGCACGCAGCGCTGGGCGCGAGCCTGCGTCAGATCGGGCTGGCGCCGCAGGCGCGGCCCTACCGGGCGCACGTCACGCTGGCGCGCCGCGCGGCCGGCGCCGAGGCGCCGCCGGCCGGGTTGCCGCAGCGGCGCTGGGTCGTCGACCATTGCGCACTCGTGCACTCCGAGCGCGGCTATCGCGATCTGCTGCGCTGCCCGCTCGGTGCCTGAAGCCGACGCGCCCCGCGCCGGCGCTCAACGGCGCAGCAGGTCCACGCGGGCCAGCGGCCGCGGCGCGCGCGGCAGCCGGTACACGATCTCGTTGAGGTGGCGCGCCACCTCCAGCACCTCGGCCCGGCTCCAGCCCAGGTGCGCGCGCGATTGCCAGCGATCGACCTCGCGCACGAGGCCGTCCCAGTCTTCGACGATGCGCCGATCGCGCCAGTGCATCTGCGAGTTGTGGCAGGCGATGCAGTGGGTCTCGTACAGAAGGCGCCCGCGCGACGGCGAGCCGGGCGACGGCTCGCCCTGCGCCGCCGCGCCGGCCCACGCGAACGCGGCGAGCAGCGCCACGCCCGATGCCACACGGCGCACGGCACAGGCCCGCGAACGGGCAGGTCTTGGCGGAATCGGAGCCATGAAGCGTCTTGTACCGCCGATGCGGCACGGCGGCAACGGCCGCGGGCCGATGACCTGCGCACGGCGGCGCAGCCGCACGTCGACGCGGACAACCCGCAGCACGCAGCACGCAGCACGCAGCACGCAGCACGCAGCACGCAGCACGCAGGACGCAGGACGCAGGAGTGCAGGCATGCAGGAGTGCCGGCGGCGTGAATCGAGCCAGCGGCGATACTGCGCGCCCATGCCCGCTTCCATCAGGGCGGAGCCCGCGCCCGCGGCCGTTCGCCTGGACCCTGCGTTCGTCGTCGTCCTCGGCGGCGTGTGCGCGGCGCTGCACCTGAGCAAGCTGCCGCCGGCGGTCACCGCGCTGCAGCAGGCGCTGGGGCTGACGCTCGTGCAGGCCGGCTTCCTGCTCTCGCTGGTGCAGTTCGCAGGCATGTGCGTCGGCCTGGCCTTCGGCGCGCTGGTCGACGTGCTGGGCCTCAAGCGCAGCATGCTCGCGGGCCTCGGGGTGCTGACGCTGGCCGGCGCCGCCGGCGGCGCGGCGCGCGACGTGCCGATGCTGATGCTGCTGCGTGCACTCGAAGGGCTGGGGTTCTTGCTCACCGTGCTGCCGGGGCCGGCGCTCATCCGCCGGCTCGTGGGGGCCGGGCGCGTCAGCCGGGTGCTCGGGCTGTGGGGCGCGTACGTGCCGGCCGGTGCCGCGCTGTCGCTGTTGGTCGGGCCGCTGGTCATCAGCGCCCTCGGCTGGCGCCTGTGGTGGTGGGCGCTTGCCGCGCTGTCGGGCGCGATGGCGCTCTGGCTGGCGCGCGCCGTGCCGGCGCTGCCGGCCGCACCCGCGGGCAGCGCGCAGGGCGCCGACGCGCTCGGGTGGGCGACGCGGCTGGCGCGCACGCTCGGCGCCCCCGGGCCCTGGCTCGTCGGCGTGACCTTCGCGATGTACTCGGGCCAGTGGCTGGCGGTGGTGGGTTTCCTGCCTGCGATCTACACCGAGGCGGGCATCGGCGCCGCCGCCACCGGCGTGCTGACCGCCGTGGTGGCGGCGATGAACATCAGCGGCAACGTCGGCGCCGGTCGGCTGCTGCAGCGCGGCCGCAGCGCGCCGCGGCTGCTGGCGATCGGCTTCGGGACGATGGCGCTGTGCGCGCTCGCCGCCTTCGTCGGGACGCCGGCCGGGCCGTTGCTGCCGGCGCTGCTGCGCTACGCCGCGGTGCTGCTGTACTCGGCCGCCGGCGGCCTGATCCCGGCCACGCTGTTCTACCTCGCCGTGCGCCTGGCGCCGGGCGAGGCGATGCTCGGCAGCACGGTGGGCTGGGTGCAGCAATGGTCGTCGTTCGGCCAGTTCGGCGGCCCGCCGCTGGTCGCCGCCGTCGCCACTTACGCCGGCGGCTGGCAGTACACGTGGGTGGCCACAGGCGCCTGCGCGCTCGTCGGGCTGGTCTTAACGGCCGCGCTGGCCGCGCGGCTGCGCCGGCTGCCGCGCGCGCATCCCGGCCCGGCCTGAAGGCGGCACGTCGGGCGGGGCGGGCCGCATGCCGCTCGCGCGGCCATCGGGGCCGGTGCCCACGCGGTGGGCTTGCCCCCCGCGCGAGCGCTTCGCGCATGTCGGCACCGGGCGCGGGCGCACCCGGTGAGCGCCAGGCAGGGTCGGGCGCGGCGCACCGCACCGCGACGATCGCGAACGCGTATCGTCGCGCAGCAGCGCCGCCGGCCGCCGGCGCAGCGCCTTCGACGAGGAGCAGACGATGAAGATCGCTTTCTACGGCACCGGCCTCATGGGCAGCGGCTTCGTGCGCCGCCTGCGCGCGCTCGGCCACGAGGTCAATGTCTGGAACCGCACCCCGGACAAGGCGCGCCGGCTCGAGGCCATCGGCGCGCGCGCCTTCGACGACGCCGCTGCGGCGCTGGCCGGCGCCGGGCGCATCCACGTCTCGCTCGGCGACGACGCCTCGGTCGACGCGGTGCTCGAGCCGCTGGCCGGCGCCATCGCCGCCGGGACCTGGATCGTCGACCACACCACCACGGCCGTCCACGCCACCGCCGAGCGCATCGAGCGCTGGCGTGCGCGCGGCCGCACCTACGTGCATGCGCCGATCTTCATGGGGCCGGCGAACGCGGCCGAGGGCAGCGGGCTGATGCTGCTGTCGGGCCCGAAGGCCGAGCACGACACGCTGGCGCCGGCGCTGCAGCCGATGGCCGGCAAGCTGCTCTACCTGGGCGAGGCGCCCGCGCGTGCCGCCGCCTTCAAGCTGTTCGGCAACCTGACGATCCTCGGCCTGCTGGGGGTGATCGGCGACGTGAACCGCCTGGCGCACGCGCTGGGCATCCCGGCCGGCGAGGCCTTCGGCCTGTTCGAGCACTTCAACCCCGGCGCGACGCTGCCGGCGCGCGCCGCGCGCGTCGAGTCGGCCGACGTGACGCAACCGTCGTTCGAGCTCGCGATGGCGCGCAAGGACCTGCGGCTGATGATCGAAGAGGCGCAGCGCGGCGGCCACGAACTGGTCGTCGCGCCGGCCTTCGCCGCACTGCTCGACGCGGCCATCGCGCGCGGCGAGGGCCACCTCGACGTGGTCGTGGCCGCGAGGCCGCGCCGTTGAGCAGCGCGTCGGCGATGGGCGCAGGCGCGTCGTCGGCTGCGGCCCACGGGACGTCGCCGGCTGCGGCGTCGGGGGCGCCGCCGGACGGGTCGGGCAACGCGCCGTCCCGTGCGCTGTTCTCGCCCTTCGCGCTCGGCGCGCTGACGCTCGCCAACCGCATCGTCATCCCGCAGTTGTGCCAGTACGCGTGCGACGACGGACTGGCCGGCGACTGGCAGCTGATGCACCTGGGCTCGCTTGCGCTGTCGGGCGCCGGGCTGCTGATCATCGAGGCCACCGCGATCACGCGCGAGGGCCGCATCACGCCCGGCTGCCTCGGCCTGTGGAGCGACGCGCACGAGGCGGCGCTCGGCCGCGTGCTCGCGGCGCTGCGCCGGCACTCGGCGATGCCGATCGCGATCCAGCTCGCGCACGCCGGGCGCAAGGGCTCGTGCGTGGCACGGTGGCGCGCAGATCGCAAGCCTGCGCGCGCACCGCGGCGGCGCCTTGCGTCGAAGCAAACCCGCCGCGCATGCGGCCGCGGCGTGTCGACACCGCCGTGGCGCCGCGGGGCGGGGGCGGCTACTCGGTCGGGCGGCGGTCGAAGCCCTCGCATGGGGCGCAAGGCGGGGCCGCGCGTGAGATCTCGGCGCGCTCGACCCGCGCGCCGGGCGGGCCCTGCCGCAGCCAGGCGTGCAGCTCGCTCAGGCGCTGCGGCGGCCCTTGCAGCAGCAGCTCGACCGTGCCGTCGCGGCGGTTGCGCACCCAGCCGGCCACGCCGAGGCGGTGCGCCTCGCGCACGCAGGCCTCGCGAAAACCCACCCCCTGCACGCGGCCGTGCACGCGCACGCGCCAGCTCTCGGTGGGCACGGCGGCATCGGGTTCGCCCACGGCGCGCGGTGCTCAGAACAGGGTGGCCGCGAGGAAGGCCGTGCTGCGCCCGTGCGCCAAGGCCGCGCTCGGCGCGTGGTACGAGGCGCGTGCCCAGCAGTTGAAGCCGTGCTGCGCACCGGGGTACACGTGCACCTCGGCGTTCTTGCCCGCCATCGCCTCGCGCACCCCTTGCACCGCGGCCGCCGGGATGTGTTCGTCGCGCCCGGCGTAGTGGAACTGCATCGGGCAGCGGATGGTCGCGGCACGCTCGAGTTGCCGATGGATGCCACCGCCATAGAACGCCACCGCCGCGTCGACATCGGTGGTGGCCGCTGCCAGGTACGCCAGTCGCCCGCCCATGCAGTAGCCCAGCGCGCCCACCCTGGCGCCGGCGACTTCCGGCCGCGCACGCAGCGCCTGCACGGCGGCGGCGATGTCGGCCAGTGCCTGCTCGTCCTTGTGGCCCTGCATGAGCGTGAATGCGCGCTGGCGCTCGGCGCCTTCGTAGCCCAGTTCGACGCGCGGCGCCTGACGCCAGAACACGTCCGGCGCCAGCACGACGAAGCCGTCGAGCGCGTACTGCGCGGCGACGGCGCGGATGTGCGCGTTGACGCCGAAGATTTCCTGGAACAGCACGAGCCCGGGCCCGTGCTCCGCCGGCGGCAGCGCCAGGTAGCCGGCGCAGCCGGGGGCGATGTCGATCCATTGCGTGCGCACGGGCGAGGGCGTCATGATCGGGCGCTCTCCTGGGGCGGGGCGCGGCACGTCAATGTAGCGGCAAGGCGCGTGCCGTCATCGCCGAGCGCGCGCGCTCGCAGTTTCGCGCGCGACGCTGCGCCGATGTGGCGGCGCCGCCCCTTGCCGCGCCTGCCGCGCAGCGCGCGATGAGCGCGCGCCGGCCACGCTCAGGTGCTGTGCGTTGGCGCCGCGTGCGCGTGCGCGGCCATCGCGTCGATGGCGAGCGCCGAATGCGCGTAGGCGCCGCCGGCGCGCATCTCGGCGGCGACCCAGATCGCCTCCATGATCTCGGCCTCGCTCGCACCGGCCTTCAGCGCGCCCTCGGTGTGGCCGCGGATGCAGTACGGGCACTGCGTGACGTGGGCGACCGCGACCGCGATCAACTGCTTGGTGCGCGCCGGCAGCGCGCCGTCGGCGAACACCGCGGCGCTGAAGGCGCGAAAGGCTTCGAGCGGCCTGGGCGCGAGTTCGCGGCGCTTGCGCGCGATCTCCGCGCTGGACTGCGGATACATCGGGGTGTCCATGGCGTTGCTCCTTCTTGGGCCGTTGCGGCGTGCGCTGCAGCGGCATCCGCCCGGATGACCGCATGCCGCGCGCACGCGCGAGCCACGCCGCAGCATACGCAGCCGCGCCTTCGGCGCGGCCGACAGGGACATCGGCGCACCGGCGCACCGGCGCACCGGCGCGCCGGGCCGCCGCGGCGGATCAGCGCTGCGACGCGGGCGCGATGCGCATGAACGCGGCGAAGAATGCCGCCAGCTCGCCTGTGGCCGCCAGCGGCAGCACGTGCGCCACGTACTGGTCAGGGCGCACGACGACGAGGGCGCCGCCGCGGTGCACGCCGCGCTGCTCGAAGATGTCGTCGCCGGCCAGCGCCGCGTAGACCTGCTCGTAGTCGACGAGCGCATGCGGGCCCACGCGCGGCTTGAACAGCGCCGGCACGCGGGCGATGTCGACCTCGGCGTGCGGCTGCTGGTAGACGACCTCGAGGTTGAACGCGTCACGGCCGTCGCCGCCCGGTGGGGCGCAGGCGCGCAGAGGCGAATCGGCCGCCTGCTCGAGCCAGGCGGCGAGCGCCGTCGTCGGCGAGTCGTCGCCGGCGCGTCGGGCATCGGCGAACACGTACAGGCGCCAGCGCCCGTCGGCCCGCGCCTGATGGCCCAGGTGCAGCGGCCGCGCGTCGGCCACGCGCATGACGCGCGCCGACTTGAAGCGCTTGCCGATCGCAAAGCCGCTCGCGAGCTGCTGGTGCCGGCCCTGGCCGACGATCGGCGACGGCGGGTAGCAGGTCATGAAGCCCTGCGCGAACTCGGTGATCTGCGCGTAGGCCGCCTCGACTTCGCAGGCGCGGCCCGACGGCTCGGGCGGCGTCGCCATCGTCGTCGCCCAGCGCCGGTCGAAGTCGATGATGTCCTGGCCGATCCGCTGGCGCTCGGCGGAGTAGGTTGCGAGCAGGCTGGCCGGGCAGCGGCCTTCGAGCACGTGCGCGAGTTTCCAGCCCAGGTTGAAGCCGTCCTGCATGGACACGTTCATGCCCTGGCCGGCCTTGGCGCTGTGCGTGTGCGCGGCGTCGCCGGCGATGAAGACACGCGGCGCGCGCAGGCCGCGCTGCGGCGCCGGCACGTCGTCGAAGCGCTCGCAGACGCGATGCCCGACCTCGTACACGCTGTACCAGGCGACCTGACGCACGTCGAGCGTGTACGGGTGCAGGATGCGGCGTGCGCGCGCCAGCGTCACCTCGGCCGGGGTCTGCCGCACCGGGCTGCGCGCGTGCGGGTCGACCTCGCCCAGGTCGACGTACAGCCGCACCAGGAAGCCGCCTTCGCGCGGGATCAGCAGGATGCTGCCGTGCGAGCGCGACTGGATCACGCACTTGGTGCGCACGTCCGGGAAGTCGGTGACCGCGAGCAGGTCGACGACGCCCCAGGCGTGGTTCGACGCGTCGCCGCGCATGGGGATTCCGAGCGCCGCGCGCACGCGGCTGTGCGCGCCGTCGCTGCCGACGACGTACTTGGCGCGCACGACGCGCCGCTCGCCCCGGGCCCCGCCGCCCGCGTCGGCGCTGCGCACCAGCGTCACGGCGAGCGGGTGGTCGTCCGCGCCCGCGCCCCCCGGCACGACACCCTGCGCGGCCGGCGGCACGAACTCGAGGCGCTCGAACTCGTACCCGTAGTCGGGCGCCATGCGCGTCGGCGCGTTCGCCATCACGCGCGCGAAATAGTCGAGCACGCGCGCCTGGTTGACCAGGATGTGGGGGTACTCGCTGACGCTGCCGTCGTCTTCCGGCTCGCGCGAGACGCGCGCGATGCGCGACGGGTCGTCGGGGTCGGGCTTCCAGAACACGGTCTGCGTGACCTCGCAGCCCTCGGCCACGATCTCGTCGGCGAAGCCGAAGGCGCGGAAGGTCTCGACGCTGCGCTTCTGGATGCCGTCGGCCTGGCCGATCTCGAGACGACCGGCGCGCCGCTCGACGATGCGGGTGGTGATGCCGGGAAACTGCGCAAGCTGTGCGGCCGTGATCATCCCGGCCGGCCCGGCGCCGACGATGAGCACGTCGACCCGCTCGGGGATCTCCGCAGGTCGCCCGACGCCGACCCCTGCCGCCGGCTGCACGCGCGGATCACCCGAGACGTAGCCGTGATGGTGGAACTGCATCGACACGCGGGCCCTCGCTGCGTCGGCGTCGGCGGCGCGGGGTTTCAGCGGCCGGCGGGCGGTGTGCCCCGGGCTTCGCGGGGCTCGGGCGGCTCGTGCCGCCCGTGCCGCTCGTGCCCCTCGGGCGACCCCGGCTCCTCGGCATGGCGCCCCAGGTACAGCCCGAGCGCGACGACGAAGACGATCATCAGCCCCATGCCGCCGAACAGCTTGAAGTTGACCCAGGTCTCGGTGCTGAAGCGGTAGGCGACCCACAGGTTGAGCGCGCCCATCGCGGCGAAGAACGCGACCCAGGCGGCGTTGACGCGCCGCCAGACCGGCTCGGGCAGGCGGATCTGCGCGCCCAGCAGCGTCTTCACGAGGTTGCGCCCAGCCACCCACGGCGCCAGCCCCAGCACCGCCGCCATCACCCAGTACAGCACGGTCGGCTTCCACTTGATGAAGGTCTCGTTCTGGAACCAGATCGTCAGGCTGCCGAGCACGACGACGAGCGCCAGCGACACCCACAGCATGCGGTCGACCGCGCGCCGGCGCGCCTTGAGCCACGCCACCTGCGCCAGCGTGGCGAGGATGACGACCAGCGTCGCCAGCATCACCGGCGCCTGGGCCGCGCCGACCTGGCCGCCCGAGACGAGAACGCCGAAATGCGCGCTCGCGAAATCGGCCGCCCACGCCTTGCGGCCCTCGGCGACCTTGAAGGTCACGAAGAACAGCAGGATCGGCAGGAAATCGAACAGCAGCTTCATGCGGGCGCGATGGTAGCCGCGCCGCTGTCGCGGCGCTGCCGGGGGACCGCCGCGCGGCGCGTGCGCGCCGCAGACCGCCCACCGCGCGGGCACCCGCCCGGCCGCGGATTGGGTGGTTTGCACCGCGCTATTCGAACGGATGAGCGCGGCACGCGCACCTAGGATCGCCTCCAGCCGATGCCTTCGAACACGAGGGGTGAATCCGATGAAGTTGCGTGTGCTGTGCGCCGTTGCCGTTGCCGCCGTCCTGCTGGCGGCCTGCGGCGGCTCGGATCCCGCGGATCCGCGCGGCGAGTTGATCGATGCGCCTGCAGCGGTGGGCAGCACGCTGGCCGCGGCACAGATCGACGGGGCGGCTCAGGCCGGCGGCCTGCACGCACTGGCGGGCGCCGCCCGATGCGACGTCAAGGTCATCAGGCTCAACTACCGCACTGCGGGCGTCAGGCCGGGGGAAACGAGCAACGCCTCGGGCGTGCTGCTGCTGCCCACCGGGCCGGCCGACACCGCCTGCGCCACGGCGGCGGCGCCGCTGGTGGCCTATTCGCGCGGCACCTCGGTCGACAAGTCGCGCGTCATGGCCAATGCGCAGGATCCGGAGACCCGCATCCTGATCGCCATGCTCGCGGCGCAGGGCTATGCCGTCGTGGCCACGGACTACCTGGGTTACGGCGCGTCGACCTATCCCTACCACCCCTACCTGCACGCCGACTCCGAGGCCACCAGCGTGATCGACTCGGTGCGCGCGGCGCGCAAGGCGGCCGCGGAGCTGGGCCGCAAGCTCTCGGGCAAGGTGATGTTCACCGGCTTCTCGCAAGGCGGCCATGCGTCGATGGCCGCGCAGCGCGCCGCCGAGCGCGACTACGGCAACGAGTTCGACGTGGCCGCCGGCGCGCACGCGGCCGGCCCCTACAACCTGGCCGACGCGCTGAAGGATCCGCAGGCGATTGCCGGCTACCAGTTCTTCATCCCGTTTCTCGTCACGGCGTGGCAGAAGGTCTACGGCAACGTCTATGCGAACGCGGCAGACGTGTTCAAGGCGCCCTATGCGAGCGGCATCGACAACCTGCTGCCGGCGCCCAATGCCAGCTACGCGTCGCTGATCGTCGCCGGCAAGGTGCCCTACGGGATGCCGAACGGCACACCCGACGAGGCGCGCGCCGATCTGATGCAGCCGGCCTTCGTGCAGACCATGCGCGCCGACGACAGCGCACCGATCTCCGTCGCCGCGCGCAAGAACACCCTGCTCGGCTGGAAGCCCAGGGGCCGGGTGCTGCTGTGCGGCGCTGCGGCCGATCCCACCATACCGCCGGCGGTGCACCAGGTGCCGATGAGGGCGCACTTCGCCGCCCAGGGCGTGACGGTGGACTCGGTCGACGTGGACCCCGACATCCAGGCGGCATTCGGCCCGGTGCCGACCGATCCCGCTTCAGCCGAATACGCCGACTACTACGGCAACTATCACGACCCGCACGAACTGCTCACGTGCCTCGTCAAAGCGCGCGAGCTGTTCGACCGCGTGCGCTGAAGCCTCGGCCGCGGCTCGGGTGCGGCGGCGGCTGCGGCCGCGGCTCGACGGTGCGACGGCGCTCGCGGCTCCGGCCGCCGCGTGCACGGGACGTGCGCACCCGCCACGAGCCGATCCGCCTGCCGGCAGCGGCGGGCTTCAGCGCAACGGCGCCTCCTGTGTCGCTCCGGCGCGCCACACGCGCCAGCGCAGCGCGTAGCCCTCGGGCACGAAGACCACCACCGGCAGCTTGCTGTTGTAGCGCACGAGCGCCGGCTCGGCCGCGACGAAGCCGGGCTTTTCGCTGCCCGGCGGGCACATCATGAGGGTGCTGCGCACCTGCCCGCGGCTTTGCAGCACCCAGTAGCCGTAACCCCAGCCGGGCACGTCGCGCGCCTGGAACCCGCCGTCGAGCCCGCGCGTGTTGCAGTCCACCGTCATGGCCCTGCCGCCGATCAGCTCGAGCTTGTGATCTTCCTCGTCGGGCAGCGCCGGCAGTTCGATCACGTGCCGGACGTGACCGGCAAGCTGGCGCGGAAAGGCCTCGAGCTCATGGCGGATCGCGGCTTGCGCGGTGGGCGCGGGTGCAGTCATGGTGTTGTGCGCACAGGCGCTCAGCAGCGCGGCCAGCACGGCGGCGCCGGGCGCCCCCGCGATGGCCCGGCGCCTGGGCCGGCTGGCGATCCTCATGGGGCCCGAATCTAGCAAACCGGCGCCGGCAGGCCACTGCGTGGCGATGCGACCCCGACGGGCCGCCGCGCGCGTGCCGGGGCGCATCGGCGTGCGACGGCGCTACGGCGCGTCGGCCGGCGACAGTTCGTAGACCGCGAAGGCGCCGCTGCGGTAGACCAGCGTGAGGCCGCGCACGTCGTCCTGCCGGTTGCCGACGAAGGGCAGCAGGCGTGCGATCAGCGTGTTGGCGCTCGCCTCGTCGCGCAGCGCCACGACACGCACGACGTTGCCGGGCAGCTTGACGAGGCCGTAGGCGCTGTGCTCGCCTTCCTTCAGCCAGCCGCGGACGCCGCGCACCGAGCGGTGCACGTCGCCGGTGTCGGCGAAGTCCTGGAACGCCACGCCGATCGCCTTCGGAAACATCTGGCCCAGCAGCAGCGCGTCGCGCACGTGCACGACGACGACGGCCTTGCCTGCCGGCACGAGCGTGCGCAGCAGCGCGACGCCCTCGGCTTCCGGCGCGACGAGCGCGCGCGCGAAGGTGTCGAACGCCGCGCGCTGAACGGGATCGGCCGCAGCGCCCCAGTAGGCGCGCTCGACCTCGAGCACGCGTGCCTTCTGCGCGCTCCAGTCGCGCGGCACGAACAGCGGCTCGCCCAGGTGGCGGTCGAAGCGCATCGCGCCCGCGCCCCAGTGGCGCAGC
>WBZT01000436.1_pt2 | contig 19994 bp, 19 predicted proteins | sample 5204241 | NCBI WGS metagenome assembly WBZT01 (sample SAMN12344358, study PRJNA552823) | activated sludge metagenome | biome: Activated sludge suspended growth; feature: Nitrification reactor; material: Wastewater; isolation source: activated sludge from nitrification reactor of wastewater...
GCGCTATGCCTACGCGCTGGCCCTGCGTCAGGCTGGCCGCTATGACGAGGCCCGACAACAGGTGGCGCGCCTGGTCAGCGGCGATCCCGATCGGCTGGCCTTTCGCATCGAGGCGGCGGAAATCGCGCTGGCCCAGGGCGACCGGCAACAAGCCTGGCGACTGTTCGAGGCGGCCCGCAAGCTCTATCCGGATGATTTTACCCTGGCCATGCACTACGGTCGCGCGCTGGCCACTCAGGGCGATTCAAAGTTGGCGATGCGTTTGCTGCAACCACACCTGCGCCGTCACCCCAACGATCCCTTGCTGTATGCAAGCTACGCCCAAGCGGCGCAGCGGGCGGGCGACATGGCGGCAACCTATGCCACCATGGCTGAATATCATTACCTGAACGGCGAATTGCTGCCCGCCATCGAGCAATTGGAACTCGGTCTCCGGAATCCTGGCCTGTCGCCGAACCGAGAAGCCCAGTTGCGCGCCCGGCTCAAGCAGTTCAGGGCAGAAGCCATCGCTCTGGATTTACCGGTTCCCAAACGGGCTTCGCCCTGAACCGCGGCATGCCCAAATAGCCCGGCCAAAGTTACGTCCTGCACCGATCCGATTGACCCACTATACTTAAGTATATCGACACTACCATCCGAAGAATTTCTTCCTGACCATGACCGATCGAAATTCCACCGCCGAACCAGGTCTGTTCGATGTCGAATTGCTGCTCAAGCAAGCACGCGCCTATCTAGCGTTTGGCGAGCAAATCCGTCAGTTCGCCGAACAGTCCCCCGACGCCGGCTCTCAGCCGACCGACTGGGATACTACGCTGCGCCAGCATTTCGATCGATTCAAGGCGGCGGTCGCCCAATCGACCGAGGATTCGAACATCGATCCCGATCTGGCCCGCCTGTGGACGTTGACCCTGGAAAGCTGGCAACAGGCCGCCTCATCCTTGGGCGTTTCCGCCATCGCCCCTCGTGCCGGCCAGAGCGCCGATGGCTGGCAGGCCTACCAGCAAGTTCATGGCGAGTATCTCGAATTGTTGCGGCAGTCGGCGGTGGCCGCGCTGGATCTCATGGAACAACGGTTGCGCGAACGCGCGGCCTCTGACGAGACTGCCGGCAGCCTGCGCGAATTGTTCAACTTGTGGGTGGATTGCAACGAGGAAACTTACGGTCGGATGTTGCGGGGCGCCGAGTACAGCGAACTCAGCGGCCGTCTGCTGAACGCATTGCTGGGCTGTTGCGCGCGTGGAGAACCTACTTCATGATCGGTCTGACATCCGAACGGATTGCTGAGGAACTTCGGTCCTTCAGCGCCAAGCTGGTCCAGGGTGGCCAGACCCTGCGCGATTTGGGCGAGATCGAGACCGGCGTATCTCCTCGGGAGGCAGTCTACCAAGAAGACAAGTTGACGTTATATCGCTATCAGCCTCGGGTGACGCAACCGCGTCCGGTGCCGCTGCTCATCGTCTACGCTCTGGTCAACCGCCCCTATATGATGGATTTGCAGGAAGACCGTTCCATGATTCGCGGTCTGTTGGATGCTGGTCTGGATGTCTACCTGATCGATTGGGGTTATCCGGACGCCGCCGACCGCGAATTGAGCCTGACGGACTATATCCATCGCTATATCGACCATTGCGTGGATGCTTTGCGCGAGCGTTGTGGGCAGGATGCGATCAACCTGCTGGGAGTATGCCAGGGCGGAACTCTCAGCCTGTGCTTTTCGTCGCTCTATCCAGAGAAGATTCGCAACCTCGTCACCATGGTGACGCCGGTGGATTTCCATACGCCGAACAATCTGTTGACTCATCTGATCCGGCATGTGAACGTGGATTTGCTGGTGGATACTCTCGGCAACTTGCCGGGTCAGTTGCTGAATTTTACCTTTCTGTCGCTCAGCCCGTTTCGGTTGGCCGGGCAGAAGTATGTGGACTTGACCGATATCCTCGACGATGCTCAGGCACTGCGGAATTTTTTGCGGATGGAAAAGTGGATTTTCGATAGCCCGGACCAAGCCGGCGAGGCGTTTCGCCAGTTTGCCAAGGATTTCTTTCAGCAGAACAAGCTGATCAAGGGCGAAGTGAACATCGGCGACCGATGGGTGAATCTAGGGAATATCGTCATGCCGGTGCTGAATGTGTATGCCACTCAGGACCATCTGGTTCCGCCCGCCGCTTCCAAGGCCTTGGCGGGATGCTGTGGCAGTCGGGATTACACGGAGTTTTCCTTCCAAGGCGGCCACATCGGCATTTACGTCAGCGGCCGTGCCCAACGCGAAGTACCGCCGGCCATCGCGGCGTGGTTACTGGCCCGTTAGGGGAATTGCCGCTAGTCACGCACGGCGTTCGATCTGGAAGGAAGATCAGTCTTTGTGGTCTTTCCGCGCCTTCCTGGGCTTTTCTTGCGCGCTGGTTGAAATCGAGCTGTCGGCTTGGGCGACTTGCTGGGAGAGGGGAGCCAATTCGCTGACCGTCTCCGGCGGGATGTAGGGCTTCTGGAATCGATCGTTGACGCTTTTCCACAACGAGAGATTGTGTTCCACCAGCTCGGTGATCATCGCCAGCGGATTCTTGCCGATAAGCGTGCGCATCTGTTCCCGAAACAGGTGCTGTTGGTCCACGAACGCCTGCAAGCTTTTTTCCAGATAATTGCCCATCATGCCTTGCAGGGTGTCGCCGTAGAAGCGGATGATGTGCGCCAGTACTTCCGCAGTAAAAATTGGATTACCCTGCTCTTCCTGCTCGCTGATGATCTGCAACAGAATGCCGCGCGTGATGTCGGTGTTGGTGCGAGCGTCAATGACATGGAACTCGGCGCGTTCCAGCACCAGTTGCTTGACATCCTCAAGGGTGATGTAGCTGCTGATGGCCGTATCGTAGAGCCGGCGATTCGGGTATTTTTTGATGGTGCGGAGTTCGCTCATGGCGGGCATATAAAGAAAGCGGCGCGGCGCCGGCCGGAAGGCAAGCGCCGCGCGGTTCAGGGCTCAGCGGAAGTAGAGACCGCCATTAACGGTGACGTCTTCACCGGTCAGGAATCCGCCTTCTTCGGCCGTCATGAAGGCGACGGTACGGCCGATTTCGGAAGGTTCACCCAGGCGGCCGACTGGAATGGTTTTGACGATGGACGCCAGCACGTCTTCCCGGATGGCCCGCACCATTTCGGTGCCGATGTAACCGGGCGAGATCGAATTGACGGTAACGCCCTTCTTGGCGCATTCCTGAGCCAACGACTTGGTGAAGCCGTAGACCGCCGCCTTGGTCGCCGAATAGTTGGTCTGGCCGGCTTGGCCCTTGATACCGTTCACCGACGAGATGTTGACGATACGGCCCCAGCCCCGTTCCACCATCTTCCCGTAGACCTGCTTGGTCATGTTGAACATGCTGTTCAGGTTGGTGTTGATGACGGCGATCCACTGTTCCGGGGTCATTTTGTGGAACATGGCGTCGCGGGTGATGCCGGCGTTGTTGACCAGAATTTCGATCGGGCCGACTTCCGCCTCGATCTTCTTGCAGGTTTCGGCACAGGAATCGAAATCGGTGACATCGGCCAGATAGACCGGAATGTCGAGGCCTTCGGCCTTGCGATCGGCCTTCCATTTGTCCACGGCTTCCTGGCTGAGGCCGTTGTAGTCGACCGCGACGGCACGGCGACCCTGCTCGATCAGCGCCTTGCACATGGCCGTGCCCAGACCACCGATACCACCAGTAACGACTGCGACTCGAGACATTAGAGACTTCTCCTCGGATTTTTGGTTGGAATCAATCGCGTTCGACGGCCAAGGCAACGCCCTGACCGCCGCCGATGCACAGGGTCGCAAGACCCTTCTTGGCGTCACGGCGGACCATTTCGTGCAGCAAGCTCACCAGAATGCGGCAGCCGGAAGCGCCGATCGGATGGCCCAGCGCGATGGCGCCGCCGTTGACATTCACTTTGCTGGTGTCCCAGCCCATTTCGCGGTTGACGGAGATCGCCTGAGCGGCGAACGCTTCGTTGGATTCGACCAAGTCGAGCTGATCCACCGTCCAGCCGGCCTTGCTCAGGCAAGCGCGGGATGCCGGAATCGGACCCGTGCCCATGATTTTCGGATCGACGCCGGCCTTGGCGTAAGCGGCGATGCGCGCCAGTGGCTTAAGACCGAGGTCACGGGCGGCGCTGGCGGTCATGACCACGACGGCGGCCGCGCCATCGTTGATACCGGAGGCGTTACCGGCGGTGACGCTGCCGTCCTGTTTGAACGCTGGCCGCAGCTTGGCCAGGCCGGCGGCGGTGGTTCCCGCGCGTGGGAACTCATCAGTGTCGAACACGATTGGTGCGCCCTTGCGCTGCGGAATCTCGATCGGCACGATTTCATCCTTGAACTTGCCGTCGCGAATCGCGACGGCGGCCTTGTCTTGGGAAGCGGCGGAAAAAGCGTCCTGCTCCTCGCGGGAGATGCTCCACTGGGAGGCGATGTTCTCGGCCGTGATCCCCATGTGATAGTGATTGATGGCGCAGTGCAGCCCCTCGTTCAGCATCGAATCCATCAGCTTGGCGTCGCCCATGGTGGTGCCGCGGCGCGAACCGAGCAGGAGATGCGGGGACAGACTCATGCTTTCTTGACCACCGGCGATCACGATTCGGTTGTCGCCGTCGCGGATGGACTGATAGGCCAGATGCACGGCTTTCAGGCCACTACCGCAGACTTTATTGATGTTTAGGCAGGGTACTTCAATGGGTAGTCCGGCATTCAGCGCCGCGGTGCGGGCCGGGTTTTGGCCGGTGCCGGCGGTCAGCACTTGGCCAAGGATCACTTCGTCGATTTGTTCTGGCTTGATCCCGGTTTTCCCGAGCAGACCCTGGATAATCTTGGCACCCAGAATGTTGGCTGGGATCGTCGATAGTGATCCCATGAAGTTGCCGATTGCGGTCCTGGCGGCGGCGGCGATGACCACATCTTCCATCGAGTTGACCTCCGGATAGCCCTATTTGTATTGGAAATCGCCATGCGTTGGCGAGAGACGACTTGCGCCGTGCACCAACAACAGCATCATACCGATGCAAAAAATAAAGAAGTAGTGAGAGGAACGTCCAAAGCTGTAATGATGCGGTCTGCGGCCGGCGACAATGGCAGGAATCCTATTCTCGACTGATTTGAGCGCAACATATTGGAGCTTGCCATAATTCTTGTCAACCGATTCTGGCATTGCAGCATCGCGCGATTGTGCGGTATAGCATCGGTCCCGAGCGTTTCAAGGCGAACTGGATCGTGGAGTGGCGGGCGGTAGTTCGAAATGCACCAGTAGGGTTGCCTGCCAAGCACTACAGTTGTCGTCGCTGATCATGAAGAACCGTTGGTCCCGATAGCGGGTCAAGCCTTCGAAGTTGTCCAGCAGCCAGCCTTGGCTGCTGTCGAGAACAGCCACATCGGCCACCGGTAACGGCGTTTCTCCTCCCATTAGCGGCAGCTCGGTGCGGCGCAGGCTGATGATCAGAGGCCGTAGGGGGGCGACGAAAGCGCGTTCCAGCGTCAGCAGACCGCCGTCAGGTAAGGCTTCCATGGCGACCAGGGCGCTGCCGGGCGCGGACCCAAGCGGGTAACTCCAGAATCGGCCATCGCTGGCGAAGAGGCGTATCCGGCCAGCCGGGTCGTCGCGCAATGGCGCTTCGGTTCCGGTCAATACGCCCCAACGTGGATCGATGGTCACCGCTTCCAGCGCTTGGTTGGTGTCGCGATAGTTGCGCAAATCGCTTAGGAGCGCGGGCAAGTGTTCCTCGCCCCGCCATTGGCCGGTGGGGCTGTAACGAACCACTCGCGGTCTGATTTCGAACGACACCAGCAGTTCGGCATCGCCGGGTGTCTGGTTGTCACCGTTACGGATCGCCAAACCCTCGGCATCGTCGAAAGGCGGACGGACCGGTTGGCCGGATGCATCCAGCAGTGGATAGGTGGCCACTACCTGTACCCCGGTTAGTATCCCGTGCGAGTCGAATTCCGGCCGTAAATGGAATAGTCCGCCGATGTCGGAAATGGCGTACAACAGCCCCGCATCCTCGTCCCAGGCCAGGTCGGACAGGCCGCACAATTCCAAGCCGTCGAAGCTGGCGCGGTTCAGCCGCAGCGCGCCAAGCCAGCGAATGCCGGCATGAGTGTCACCGGGACCGGACCGATCGGCGAGTGTGATGGGCATTGCTTGGAATTCCCGGGCACAAGCGCTTTGCAAGATGAACATCAGCACGAGAATCGGGAACGAGCGGAACATGTGAACTCCAGCACGGCGGTGGGGCGACGGTCAGGGCGCTCATGCTACCATTTCGATACCGTATTCAATAAAGGCGGCAAGGGCCAACAGCATGAAGGTACCGGTCTGGAATCCGGCGGTCGAGTTCCTGGAACGAGAGGCGCTTGAGCGCTTGCAGCTTGCCAATCTCCGCAAAACCGTGGCTTGGGCGCTGAAAACCCCCTTTTACCGACGGCGACTGACCGAAGTTGGCTTGCACCGTCCCGAGGACATCGCCAGCCTGCGCGACCTGCGCGACATCCCCTATACCACGAAGGAAGACCTGCGCGAATCCTATCCTCGGGGCCTACTGGCGGTCGAACTGGAGCAGGTGGTGCGGCTGCATACCTCCAGTGGCACTACCGGCATGCCGACCGTGATCCATCACACTCAAGCCGATCTCGACGCTTGGACCGAGCTGGTGGCCCGTTGCATCGTTGCCACCGGCGCCAGCCGCCGCGACGTGTTCCAGAACATGACCAATTACGGGTTGTTTACCGGCGGATTGGGCCTGCATTACGGTGCCGAACGGGTGGGCATGCTGGTGATTCCGGCCAGTTCCGGCAACACCAGCCGTCAGGTTCAGTTGATGCGGCATTTCCAGACCAGCGTGGTGCATGCCACACCCAGCTATTTGCTGCATCTGCACTCGGCGTTGATGGGCGAGGACACCGACGCCAGTCCGCCGAGCTTGCGCAAAGCTTTCATCGGTGCCGAACCGCATTCGGAGGAAACCCGCCGCAAGATCGAAACGCTGTTCGAAATCGAGGCCTACAACTCCTACGGTTTGAGCGAGATGAACGGTCCCGGCGTGGCGTTCGAATGCCTGTACAAGACCGGCCTGCATCTGTGGGAGGATGCCTTCCTACTGGAAGTGATCGATCCCGACAGTTTGCGGCCCCGCGCCGAGGAGGAGACCGGCGAGATCGTGTTGACCACGCTACAGCGACAGGCCACGCCGTTACTGCGCTACCGTACCCGCGATCTTTCCCATCTGGTCGGCGGTCATTGCCCCTGCGGGCGCAGCCACCGCCGACTGGCGCGAATCAAGGGCCGCAGCGACGATATGCTGATCGTCAACGGGGTCAACGTCTTCCCGTCGCAGATCGAGGAAGCGCTGATGAAGGCGCCGGAAGTCGGCACCAATTATCTGATTCAGGTCGAGAAGCGCGGGGCGCTGGATCGGTTGGCGGTCAAGACCGAAGTCCATGCCGCATTGTTCGCTGGCGATGCGCGCGTGCTGAGCGACTTGCGCGAGCGCATCGCCGAGCGGATCCGTGCCGCCGTTCTGGTCAAGCCATCGGTCGAACTGCACGAACCGGGTAGCCTGCCGGTGTCCGAGGGTAAGGCCCGACGGGTGCTGGACCTGCGGCCGGCGTTTTGAACGAGGAGGCGTTCTGAACGAGGAGGGGATGGGAAAATGGAGCGGCTCAGTCACTGTAGAAGATGCTCCTGAGATACTCCTCGTGGGCGTGGCGCAGTACCACCGCGATCACCGCCGCCACCGGTAGTCCCAGCAGGACGCCGAAGAAGCCGAACAGATGGCCGCCGGCCAGCACCGCGAACAGTACCGCCACGGGGTGCAGGCCGATGCGATCACCGACCAGCTTCGGCGTCAGCACGAGATCGCTGATCAACTGGCCGACGCCGAAGACGATCAGCACCGGAATCACGCTCAGCAGGCTGTGGGACTGAAGGACCGCGACGACGCTGGCAACGCCGATGCCGGTAATCAAACCCAGGTAGGGCACGAAGCTCACCAGCCCGGCCAACATGCCGATCAGCAAAGAGGATTGCAGCCCGATGATTGCCAATCCCGTCGAATAGATCGCCGCCAGTGCCCCCATGACCACGAACTGGCCACGCAAGAACGCACCGATCACCTGATCGGATTCTCTCGCTAGTGCGCTGACCATCGGTTCGATGCGTCGTGGCAGCAGGTCGTGAACCCGGGCAACCAGCAGGTCCCAGTCGCGCAGCAGGTAAAAGGTGACCACCGGCACCAGCACCAGGTTAGCCAGCCAAGCGAAAATCGCATCGGACGATTCTCGAAATGAATGCAATAGGCCGACGGCCAGATCGCCGATATCATCGGCGTATTTGAGCAGTTCCGCGCGCAACTGGCTGAAGTTTAACAAGTCTGGGTCGATGCCCAGCGTATCGCGCAACCATGGCAGCATGGTGGCGTTGAACCCGTCGATATAGTCCGGCAGCCGCTGCAACAGTCCCTTGAACTGGTGAGTGAGCACCGGGATCACCAATAGCAGTAGTAGCAACAGGCCGAGCACGAGCGCGCCGAATACCAGGCTGACCGCCAAGGACCGCGACAGTTTGCGTGCTTCCAGCCGGTCGATCAGCGGGTCACCCAAGTAGGCCAGCAGGGCGGCGAACAGAAACGGCGTCAATACCGGTGCCAGCAGGTACAGCAGCGCGGCGGAAACCGTGATGACGATCAGCCAGAAGCGTGCCCGTGGCGGGTCGGAAAGTTTGGGCTGTTGGGGGTCGGGTTGCTTTTCGAGCATCATGACGACGGTGGCGGTCGGTCAGGGGGATGGTGTCGCTGGCGCCAGGCGTCGTGGCCCCAGCGCCAGACGTAAGCTGTGCCGCTCCAGGCGGTGGTCAGCGCGGTCAGGCCGATCAGGGTTTCCAACAGCCACGCTGGTAGCGGCATGATCCCGTGGTTGGCGACGACCACCAGCACCAGCGTCAATTGCAGCAAGGTATTCAGCTTGCTGATCATCAGCGGCGCGGCCTGAAAGCGCGCGATCATCAAATGATAGCTGATCGCGCCGCCGACGATGAGGGCATCCCGTACCAGCACCAGCATGACCAGCCAGCCCGGCAGTTCATGTAGCCAGCCCAACGCCAGGATCGCGCCCAGTAGCAGTAGCTTATCGGCGATGGGGTCGAGGATGCCGCCCAGCTCGCTGGTCCAGCCGTAGTATTTGGCCAGGAATCCGTCCAGCGCATCGGAGACGCCAGCGACCGCGAACAGCACCAGTGCCGCGCCGTAGTGTTCCTTCAGCAGCAGCCACAGAAAAGGCGCCACGAGTAGGATCCGCAGGCCGGTGATGAGATTGGGAATATCGCGGGGTTTCACAGGTAACGGTGCCATGTCAGCGCCGCCCGTTCCTCTTTGGAGGCTGCACGTGCTCGTTGGGGTTCGAGCGCTATATTTAAACATAACTTACCTGAATCCCATCAAACAGCAACCTGGAAACACGACTAGAATGAGGAAGTCAGGTGAGCGATGACCCCGTTCCGGGAGCGCCGGATGGAGGAGAAATACGAGATGACCGAACCTACGCAAACCAGTCGCCTGGTACAGGCGTATAACCGCATGATGGAGCGAGTGAAACTCCGTCTGGAAGAACTGGAACAAGCCGAACGGGAGGCGCTTCCGCAATTGCGCGCTAGTATCGAGCATGCGGCGGAAAAGGCGGTGGAACTGGGCGAATTGACCTGCGAGGAAGCTCGCTTGATCGGTGGCTATTTGAAACGCGATCTGGAGGATGCCGGCCAATATCTGACGAGCACCGGTCAGGATTTACGCGCTTGGCTGCGGTTCGATCTGGAGTTGCTCGAAGACCGCATGCTGGATTTTTTTCAGCGCGGCGTGGATCAATCGCGGCTGGAGCTGTTGGCGTTTGAAGCACCGGCGGCGGAGGTGGAGACCGAGCGGTATCACAGCGGTGAGATTACCGGACCTGGTACCTTGCAATGCGAAAAATGTGGGGAGCCGATGGCCTTTCTCGCCAGCGCGACGATCGCGCCTTGTCCAGTTTGCGGAGGTACGGACTTCGTGCGCTTGACCGAAGGGTCGTGAGTGTCGCGAAATAGGTATAAACCCCGATTGATCTGTCGATCATCCCGATTTACCGCTTGGCCGGATTGTTTTTAACTAAGTACCGCTTGAGCTGGTTTCTACAGCGAAGCGTGTTTTAAGCTCAATATCCTGTACTTTGACCGCCAGCCGGATCTGCTGGCGGTTTTTTTATGGTCGCCGCCGATGAATATTGCCAGCTCGAAGAGTCATTAGATTGGTCTCCGTGCCGCTAGTGGCGGTTCGCAACGGGCTAGTTGGGCGCGGTAGCGGGCCGCTTGTCGGCTGACTTGGCGGGCTCGCTCTATCAACCACGGTTTGTTCCGATAGCTGCGTTTGGCGAAACCGCCCTGACCTTCATGGTAGGCCAGATATTGGTGGTAGGCATCGTGTTTGGCGACGCCGTTGCGGCGCGCGGTTTCGCTGACGTACCAGGCGATGAAATCCACGGCGTCGTCGAATTGGTCGCGCTCGGCGCCGTGGTTGCCGGTTGCGGCGATGTAGTCGTCCCAGCTCCCATCGAGCGCCTGGCTGTAACCGTGGGCGGAGGAAGGGCGGGGGCCGGGAATGAAACCGAGATACCAAGTGCGAGGCGGTCGGGCATCGGCTTGGAAGGCGGACTCCTGGTGGATGATCGCCAGCAGTATCGGTAGAGGCACGCCCCAACGCTGGCTGGCGGCGTCGGCGTCGGCGAACCAATCCTCATGTTGCTCGAAGATAGCGCAGGCATTGTCGATATCGCGCGGTGGCGCGGTTGTGCACGAAGCCAGCAGCAACAGGCTGCTGAGTACAGTGAGGCTTCCACCCCAGACAATCCGTTCCCGCAGCGATAACGCGGTCCATCGGCGCGCCACTCCGGTAATCCGGGCACGCCAGGTGGGTGGGAATGCGGCGCGCCATCCGTTCATGGCTGGATCGTGCCGCGCCGGCCCAGAAACAACCCGATACCCAATAAACAGAGCATCGTCAGTACCACCGGCAGATCCCCGAAACGGGCATAAGGCGTCAGTCCGCGCAGCGGGCGCACCTCGCCACGGATGACTTCAGCCTGGAACTGAGCGCCTCGGTTCACGATTCGGCCACGGTCGTCGAGAATGGCGGAAAGGCCGGTATTGGTGGCGCGGGCCAGGTAACGACCCATTTCCAGGGCACGCATCCGCACGATTTGCAGATGCTGATGCGGGGCAGTGGAATCCTTGAACCAGGCGTCGTTGCTGACGTTGATCAACCAGGTTGCCTCGGGCAGCGCCAGGCGGATCTCGTCGCCGAACACGGCCTCGAAGCAGATGGAGATCCCGACCGGTTGCCCACCGGCGCGCAGCAGCGGCTGATCGCGCTCGCCGGGGGTGAAGTCGGCCATCGGGATATTCACCCAGTCCCGAAAGAACAGGAAAAACGAGCGCAAGGGCAAGTATTCGCCGAATGGCAGCAAGCGGCGTTTCTGGTAGATGCCGGGCGACCGACCGATGCCGATCACGCTGTTGTGGAAGACGTTGGTTTCCCACGAGCCGGTCGGAATCCCGGTCACGTAGTCGACGTTCGCGCGTCGGGCGCTTTCGGCCAGCGCGGTCAGGAAGGCATGGACCTCATCCTGGAAAATCGGGATCGCCGTCTCCGGCCAGACGATGACGTCGGCGCGGCCATGCTCGCTCAGGCTGAGCTGGACGTAGCGCCGCAGGGTTTCTTCCAGCACGGCGGGTTGCCATTTCCGATCCTGAGCGATGTTGCCCTGGACCAGGGCGACACGCAGCGGTGGTCCCGCCGGTTCGACCCAGGAGATGCGACCTAGACTCCAGGCGCCAAGCCACAGCGCCGCCAGCATGCCTAGCCAGAGCAATCGTTCTTGCCCGCGACTGCTGTGCGGCAGCGCCCGCAACAAGCCCGCGCTGGCCAATACCGCCCAACCGACGCCGAACACGCCGAGATAGGGCGCGAGATCGCCCAGCGGCGAATCGGTTTGACTGTAACCCACCGCCAGCCAGGGAAATCCGGTGAACAGCCAACTTCTGACCCAGTCCAGCAGCGTCCACAGCGCCGGGAAGACCAGTAGCCAGCGAACCGGACCGGGCGGTGGCCCCCAGCGGCCGATCAGATAGCCTAGAACGGTTGGATACAGCGCCAATACCGCTACCACCGCGAAGGTGGCCAGCGCCGCGAACACCGCCGGGGCATTGCCGTAATCGTGCAGGCTGATGAAGATCCAATAAATGCCGAAACCGGATGCGCCCAGACCGAACAGCCCGCCGCGTACAGCCGCCCGTCGTGGCGAGGCATGGTCCCAGCTCCACAACAGGATGGCGGGCAGTAGGATCGCCAACGGCCAGATCCCGAACGGCGCGAAAGCGAGCGGCAGCAGCGCCCCGGCGGTAAAGGCCAACAGGTCGGTGGCGAGAGGATGGCGTTGCGAAAGATCGAGCATCATGGTCGGCGGACAGGTGTCGATGGGTTCGGCCCACCCGGTTGGCGAAAAATGGTTACCGTGGCTTGCAAGGATGTGGCGGCAAAGAAAAAACCCTCTGGGGGGAAGAGGGTTTGCGCGGCGCTGGAATCAGCTGTTCTCGGTGGCGGGCGGCGCGGCTTCCTGACCATCGTGCAAGCTGGTTTCCAGCAGATGAATCCGCCGGTTGTCGGCGCGCAGCACCCGGAAGTGGAACCGATCCAGGTCCACGGTTTCGCCGCCCTTGGGCAGTCGCCCCAGCTCCATCATTACCAACCCGCCGACGGTATCGGCGCGCTCGTCGCTGAGGGTGGCCTGAAAGTACTCGTTGAAATCCTCGACCGGAGTCAGTGCCTTGACGATGAAAGAGTCGCCCTGGGAGCGGATGAAGGCGCTGTCGTCGTCGGTATCGTGTTCGTCGTCGATTTCACCCACGATCTCTTCCAGCACGTCCTCGATGGTGATCAATCCGGCCACTCCGCCGTATTCGTCGACCACAATGGCCATGTGCAGACGGTTGCTGCGGAATTCCTTGAGCAGAATGTTGAGGCGCTTGCTTTCGGGGATGTACTTGGCCGGACGCAGCAGGGCGCGGAGATCGAAGTCTTCCCGGCGGTCGAAGGCGTGGCTCAGCAAGTCCTTGACGATCAGGATGCCGATGACGTTGTCCTTGCTTTCGTCGATGACCGGAAGGCGGGAATGGCCGGACTCGACGATTTCGGCGATCAGGCGCTCCAGGTTCCAGTCATGTTCGAGCACCACCATCTGCGCGCGCGGAATCATGACATCGCGCACCTGGGTTTCCGATACCTTCATGACGCCTTCCATCATCTTGAAGGAGTCGGCGTCCAGCAATTCCCGTTGCTGGGCGTCGCGCAACAACGCCATGAGTTCGTCCCGGTCCTTGGGTTCGCCCATCAGGGCGGAGCTTAAACGTTCCAGCCACGATTTATGGCTTGATTCGGCACGCTCATCGTTCATGATCGGTCTTGTGGGTCTCCATAAGGATCAGGATAGCCGAGCCCCGTCAGGATGCGGATTTCCAGGGTTTCCATGGTTTCGGCATGCGACTCATGCTGATGATCATAGCCCAGCAGGTGCAAAACGCCATGCGCGACCAGGTGTGCCCAGTGCGCCTCGGCCGGTTTTTCCTGACTGAACGCCTCGCGTAGTACCACCGGGGCGCAGATCACGACATCGCCCAGCAAAGCGCTTTCGACTCCAGGTGGCGCCTCGAACGGGAAGGACAGCACGTTGGTCGGCCCCTGCTTGTGGCGGTAGGTTTCGTTGAGCGCCGTGCTTTCGGCTTCGTTGACCACGCGGACGGTCAGTTCGGCATCGTGCCGATAGCCCGCGCCGGCGAGCGCCGCTTCGGCCCAGCGGCGGAACTCGCTCTCAGCCGGCAATCCCGGCATGTCCAGGGCGATTTGCAAGTCCAATTCCAGTGTCATGAAGGGTTGTCCTGTTCGTAACGGGCGTAGGCGTTGACGATGCGCTGCACCAGGGGATGTCGCACCACGTCGCGGGCATTGAAGAAGGTCATGCCGATGCTTTCCTCATCCTTCAGGACCTGCAGCACCTGCCGCAGGCCGGACTGGACGTTGCGTGGCAGGTCGACCTGAGTGACGTCGCCGGTGACCACCGCCGTGGAGCCGAAGCCGATCCGGGTCAGGAACATCTTCATCTGCTCCACGGTGGTGTTCTGCGCCTCGTCGAGGATGATGAAGGAATCGTTCAAGGTCCTGCCGCGCATGAACGCCAGCGGCGCGACCTCGATGATGCCGCGCTCGATCAGCTTGGTGACTCGCTCGAAACCCAGCATTTCGTACAGGGCGTCGTAGAGCGGTCGCAGGTAGGGATCGATTTTCTGCGCCATGTCGCCGGGCAGAAAACCCAGCCGTTCGCCGGCTTCCACCGCCGGCCGTACCAGGACCAACCGCCGCACCGTGCTGGATTCCAGGGCATCCACGGCGCAGGCCACCGCCAGATAGGTTTTGCCGGTGCCGGCCGGACCAACCCCAAAATTCAGATCGTGATGCTTGATGTTCCACAGGTAACGCTGTTGGTTGGGACCACGGCCACGGATCAGGCCACGCCGGGTGCGGATCAGCACTTCGTCGGTGTCCGGCTCCAACTCATCGACCAGGGTGTCGGCGCCGGCTTCCTGCAGGGTGAGGTGCACACTGGCCGGGGTCAGCGTTTCGTCGCGGGTGTTTCGGTATAGCGCTTCCAGCACCGCGACCGTCACCGGGATGGCCGCCGATTCGCCGATCACCCGAAATTGATGGCCGCGATTGTTGATTTCCACGCCCAGCCGGCGTTCGATCTGGCGCAGGTGCTCGTCCAGATGCCCACATAGATTGGCCAACCGCGCGTTGTCGGCGGGTTCCAGCAATAAATCCCGAAATTGGGGAGCAGCGTTTAGGTTCAAGGCGCGGGCGGCTCGGATATCCGCTAGCTGGCTTGTCTGAGGGTGGCGGCCGGCGGTTCTGGATAGGCTTGCAGCCGGCCGCGCAGGGAATTGGGCAGCGCCTCGGTAATGGCGAGATCGGCAAAGCGGCCGATCAGTCCGGGCGGACCATCGAAGTTGACCACGCGATTGTTCTCGGTGCGCCCCGACAGTTGCCGGTCATCCTTGCGCGAGGGCCGGTCCACCAGCACTCGCTGGACGGTACCGATCATCCCCTGGCTGATGGCGCGCGCGCCGTCTTCGATGCGCGCTTGCAGCCGCGCCAATCGTTCTTTCTTGGTCGCCAGCGGCGTGGGGTCGGCCAGATTGGCGGCGGGGGTGCCGGGCCGGGGGCTGTAGAGGAAGCTGAAACTGTGGTCGAAGTCGATTTCGTCGATCAGCGCCATGGTCGCCTCGAAATCCCGCTCGGTTTCGCCGGGGAAGCCGATGATGAAATCCGAGGACAAGCTGATGTCCGGGCGCACGGTGCGCAGCTTGCGGATCTTGGCCTTGTATTCCAGCACGGTGTGGCCGCGCTTCATCAACGCCAGGATGCGGTCGGAACCGCTTTGCACCGGCAGGTGCAGGTGACTGACCAGTTGCGGGACGCGGCTGTATGTCTCGATCAGCCGGTCGGAGAATTCCACCGGGTGGGAGGTGGTGTAGCGAATGCGGTCGATGCCGTCGATGGCGGCGACATATTCGATCAGCAGCGCCAGATCGGCGGTTTCGCCATCATCGGTTGGCCCGGCGTAGGCGTTGACGTTCTGGCCGAGCAGGGTGATTTCACGCACGCCCAGCGCCGCCAGCGCCGCCACTTCGGTCAGCACGGCATCGAACGGCCGGCTGACTTCCTCGCCACGCGTATAGGGGACGACACAGAAGGTACAGTATTTACTGCATCCCTCCATGATCGAGACAAAGGCGGTCGGCCCTTCGGCGCGCGGTTCCGGCAAGCGATCGAATTTTTCGATTTCCGGGAACGAGATATCGACCACGGGTTGCCGGTTGGCCCACACGGCCGACAGCATGTCCGGCAACCGGTGCAGGGTTTGCGGACCGAATACCAGATCCACCTGCGGCGCCCGCTCGCGCAGAGCTTCGCCCTCCTGGCTGGCGACGCAGCCGCCGACGCCGATCACCGCGTCGGGGCGGCGGGATTTGTGGGCTTTCCATTGACCCAGTTGCGAGAACACTTTTTCCTGGGCTTTTTCGCGGATGGAGCAGGTGTTGAGCAGCAGGACGTCCGCCTGGTCGGGATCGTCGGTGCGCTCCAGACCGTGGGCTACGCGCAGGACATCCGCCATTTTGGCGGAGTCGTACTCGTTCATTTGGCAGCCGTGGGTCTTAATGTAAAGTTTGCGCGTCATCGGTGATTTTTGAACAATAACATCGGCGGGAAACTATAGCATCGCCGTTGGGGGGGCGCTAGGCAAGGAGTTTGTCGGCGCCCGCGACGGGCAGACTCCTCACTTCGGCGCTATCGCTGGGAGGGGGTAATGGTGAGCCTTGTTGAAAAATTGGGCCTGTGTCGGTGGATTTGCGGCGGATGGCGATGGTGCTTTTCGAACGGGCTCCCACACCGGCAGGCGGCGACGATCAAGGGGTTTTTTGGCTGCGGCATCAGGTGGGCGGGCGACGCCGGGGCGTCTTGGGGAACACCTCGTCGAGAGTGGTGGCGGTCAGCAGCCGCAGGCTCCAAGTCCGCAAGGCCGCTTCGTCGGCGCTGGCCACGAGGCGCTCAATCCGTTTCGGTAGTGGACCGAATTTATGTTCCAGTAGTTGCCTCAACAGTTGGACTTCGCCTTCGATCTTACCTTTACGATGGCCACGTTCATAAAGTTGCTGGGCGGCGGTGAGCATGGCGTTCTCCAGTTCGGATCGGGGATGGGATAGCAGGCCGCGCACGGTGTCGGGTGGCAGCGGAGTCACGTAAAACAGATAGGTCAGTAAGGCATGGACGATGCGGGCGCCGTTGCGTTCCTCGAACAGACGGGCCGCGAGTTCCAGTAGACGCCGAGTACGTTCGAGGTCACCACTGGCGGCGCCACGCAAGGCTTCGAGGAATACTTGAATCGCCAGCGGCGGTTCGGCGGTTGGCTGCCAGTCTCCCAGATCGTAAAGCAGATAGCCGAAGTCCGGCAGATAGGGATGTAGCAGTTCCTGTTGTGCGGTGGTCAGGGCGAACTCGTCGCCGAAGCGGCGGGGGAGCGTAAAGCGCGCCATGCCATGGTAGAGCACCAGCGGCAGGATCGGTGCGCGTTGGAGTTGCTTGCCGTACAGGCGGCCCAGATAGCCGAGCAGTTGGGCGAGAAGCCCTGGGTCCAGGTACGACTTGTGTTCGAACAGCAGGTACAACTGACGCGGTTCGCCGAAACGGGTGGTTAGCGAGAACAGCAGGTCGGATTGCAGTTCGTTGAGGGTTTCGTCGATCAGGCTGGTCGGTTCGGCGGCGAGCGTGTCGAGGTCGAATTCGGTTTGGAAAGCGGGCGGCAGGAGCAGGCGAAAGAAGGCCCTTGCCTGGTCGAGATCGGCGAGGAAATCGCGTACGAAGACATCGTGAGGATGTGGAACGGACATGGCCGGGTCGGATCGAGCGGCGGGGTCGGTGCAGTATCGCTGGCGTACCGGATTCGGTCAACGCAGCGGGTTCGATGCGCGGGTACTCGGGGGTTCGATGTTCCCGGTTCCCGCGTTGCGGGCCGCCGTCACCCGGCAACGAAAAGACGAACATCCTGGAAAACGGCGCTATCCTACTCCCCTGACGCAATAATCGTACAACCGTATTTGCCGAGGGAGGTTGTTTTGCATGACCGCGTCATCGGAAGAAACCCGCGCCCAGCCGGTAGAAGTGACCTGTCCGGGTTGCTTTCGCCCGCGCGAGTGGGACGCGGCCGGCGTATGTCCGATCTGTCATTCCGGGCCAACGCGGAGGGGCGATCCGCCGCGCTGCTACCGGTGGGGACGCAACTCAAGGGTTATGTGATCGGAGAAAAGCTGGGCCAGGGTGGATTCGGGATCACCTATCGCGGTTTCGACGTGACCCTGAAGATGAAGGTCGCGATCAAGGAATACTATCCCAGCGAGTTCGTAGGACGTTCGACCAATCGGAAAACGGTGGTGCTGAATGCCCACGAGCATGAGGAACTGTTCCATTATGGATTGAAAACGTTTTTGCAGGAAGCGCAAACCATCGCGCAATTGCGTCATCCGCATCTGGTGCGGGTGGTGAACTTCTTCGAACTGAACGACACCGCCTATTTGGTCATGGACTACTACGAAGGCGAGGATCTGGCGCGGCATCTGAAGCCGCCCCGGAAAGGACAACTGGGAGTCCAATTGCCGTGGCGACGGGCTATTCAGTTAATGCTGCCGGTGTTGAACGGCTTGCAGAAAGTGCATGAAGCCGGCTTCATGCACCGGGACATCAAACCGGGCAATCTCTATCTGACTCGTGATGATGAATTGATCCTGTTGGACTTCGGCTCTGCCCGCCAAGTGACCGGCACTCACACCCGCAGCCTGTTGATCTATTCCAAAGGCTTTGCGCCCTACGAACAATATCTGCAAGGCCAGTTAAACCGGCAGGGACCGTGGACCGACGTTTATGCCGTGGCGGCGACGCTGTACTTCATGCTGACCGCGCATCGGCTGCCGGCGGCGTTGGACCGGAAACAGGCGACGCTGCAGCAACAACCGGATGTGCTCAAGCCGGCCCGCCATTATCTCCCGGATCTCCCGCCGGTACTGGACGCCGCGCTGCTCCGGGCACTGGCGGTGGAGCCGGAACAGCGGCTGCAATCGGTCGCCGCGTTCAAGCAGCACCTGGAAACCGCGCTGACGGAAGACGACGAGCCGTGTCCGGCACTGCCGCCCGAGCCGCCGCCTGAACCCCAACCAGAAGCGCCGACCTTGCCCATGACAGCCCCGGAACGGCTGGCCGAACCCCAACCAGAAGCGCCGACCTTGCCCATGACAGCCCCGGAACGGCCGGCCAAGCCGAACTGGCGGGTCGCGGCAGTGGTCGTCCCGGTGATCGGGCTGGTGGCGTGGGGTGGGTGGTGGTTCGGGTTGAGAACTGCGTCGGAATCACCAGAACCCCCAGCGATCATGACGCCGCCGGTTGTCGAGTCGCCGCCGGTTGCAGCGCCGCCGGTCGTCGAACCACAGCCGGTCGAGGCAACGCCGCCGGCCGTCGAACCACAACCGGTCGAGGCAACGCCCCCGGTCGCCGAATTGCCGCCGGTGGCCGCGACCCCACCCGTTGTGGAGCCGCGCACTTATCTGACGGTCAAGACCGAGCCGCCTGGCGCTCAAGTTCGCATCATGAACATCGGCCCGGTGTATCGGGACGGCATTGAATTGCCACCGGGCAATTACGACCTTGAGGTGAGCGCCCCCGGCTATCCACCCTATCGAAAGTGGCATACTTTGGCTGTGGGCGCGCAAGAACTGAAGATCGCCTTGCCAGCGGAACCGCCTACTCCTGCTACACCGTCTCCGGACCCGGAAGATGTGGCCCGCCAGCAGCAACTCGATCTCCAATTGACAGTGGCCAAAAAATTGCTGGAAGCGCGGGAGATTCCGGCGGCGCGGCGGGCGTTGGAAGACGCGAAAGCATTGGATCGGAAAGCGCGGGTGGAGGCGTTCCGGCGGGAACAGACCACGATCATGCAGGCTGCGGCGCTGGCCTTTCTGGAGCAGGGCCAAGAGACACTGGCCAAGCGAGTGGCGGACGATCTGGGTCAGTGGGACCCGCAAAGTCCCGCATACCAGGCATTGCAAGCGCGCTTGAGCGGCGGGCGGTAAGACGGCACCAGCGAATACGGAGGAGATCACGATGCAAAGCAAGTGGTCCTGGATCGGATTGGGCATTGTATTGGGGCTGACGGTTTTGCCAGTGTGGGGCGCGGACCCGGACCCGGAAGCGGTGCGGCGGCTCATGGAAAAGTACCGGCGGGAAGCCGAGGCGGAAAAACATCCCCCGGCGCCCAAACCCGTGGCCAAGCCCGCGCCTAAGAAGCCGGCGGTGAA
>WBZT01001130.1_pt1 | contig 19986 bp, 22 predicted proteins | sample 5204241 | NCBI WGS metagenome assembly WBZT01 (sample SAMN12344358, study PRJNA552823) | activated sludge metagenome | biome: Activated sludge suspended growth; feature: Nitrification reactor; material: Wastewater; isolation source: activated sludge from nitrification reactor of wastewater...
TTTCAAATGCTGCTTTCAATAAATTCGCACCACTCGTTTATTCCCTGCCCGGTTGTGCATGAAACTTCAAATACTTTAAGCTCGGGATTTATCTTCAACGCATTCCCTTTAAGCTGCTCAATATTACAGTTAACATATGGAAGCAGGTCAACTTTGTTGATAATGAGCACTTTCGAGTTCATGAACATTTTGGGATACTTAAGCGGTTTATCATCGCCTTCTGTTACGCTTATAACAACAACTTTCATATCTTCGCCAAGGTCATAACCGGCCGGGCAAACAAGGTTGCCAACATTTTCTATTATAAGAAAATCCGTCGAGACGAGGTCAAGCGATTGCATTGAATCCCTTACCAGCCCTGCATCCAAATGGCAGCCGCCGTTTGTGATGATCTGCACAACAGGCACGTTATAAGCCGATACCCTCTGCGCATCGAGATCTGTCTGCACATCTCCTTCGATAACAGATATATTCACCCTGCCTGAAAAATGCTCAATGGTTTTTTCAACAAGCGTGGTTTTACCCGAGCCTGGTGAGCTTACAATGTTCACCGCAAATACACCGATCTCCTGAAGCTTACCGCGTATTTCCGAAGCGACCGCATCATTTTTGGCAAGTACTTTTCTTTCGATCTTTATTATTTCCATCTTTATTACCCCTTGTTATCTGAAATTTTTAATTCTTTTATCTTCAGCTCTTCACCTGAAAGCACTTCTGTATCAGTGCTGCCGCAATTTTCGCAGAGCATGACCGGGAATTCAGGATTTGATTCTGTTTTGCATTGGCGGCACCTAAGCCTGAAAGGGATATCTATTATTTCGAGCTCAGCACCCGCAAGCTCGGTTCCGGCAGTAATAGCTTCAAAGGAAAAACTAAGTGAATCCGATACCACCCCCGAATACGCGCCGACCTCAAGTACGATACTTTGAAGTGAAGGCAGCTCTTCAGGTGAAAGTGTCTGTTTTACCGTTTCAATAATATCATTTGCCAAGGAAAGTTCGTGCATATTTACCTGATTTTATTGCATAATTTCAATACAAATATAGCAATATTGGTCATAGATAAATATGACATAGCTTAGGTTATCCCTGATGGAAGGGCATTATAATTGCCTGTAATATCAGCGTTTACGCTACAGCTAAATTCTCATATTCACTGAGCCACTGTTTCAGCTGTTGTGATATACCTTCAGCATACAGGTGAACATTGTACCTGATCTGAAATGAAAGCCCCTGCCTTATCTCAAATGGCTCGCTTATCTCAATCACAAATATCCTTATCTCTTCGGGAAATTTGATCTCGAGCCTGTTAGCCAGTTGAATCACTTCAGGCAGGCCGGCATAATGCGGCGAAGGTGAAAGCCTGCCAGAAAGCTCTTCCATTGAAATTTCCCTCATTTTACCGGGTTCACCGGTAGCAAGGATAGTATCTATAATAATAACTTTTTCATATCCCTCAAGCAGGTCCAGCAGCATGAATCCTGCAGATGAGATCTTGAATATATCGATCTCATCTGCGAATTCCTTTTCAAGAAGGCCGGCAGCTTCAAGCGCCGCACCGTCATCACCCATAATATCATTGCCAAGCGCAAGGACGAGTATCTTGTTTTTACGGGTTTCCATATTTCAAAGTCTTTTTTAGTTAACTATTTTTCTAACCAGGTTTCTTTTATCATCGTACAGATTTATTACGATCGGCACAGTGCCGGGTAAATAGTGCGTAGCGCAGCCGTTACATGGGTCATAAGCACGGAAGGCCATCTCTATTTTGTTCAGCAAACCGTCATCCGCTATGCCGTTGTGAATCAGATCTTTCGCCGCTTTATCTATACTCATCGCAATTCGTGCGGAATTGTTCTGAGTAGCTACAATAAGATTTACCATCGTAAGCAAACCGTTTTCATTGGTTTTGAAATGATGGATAAGCGTACCCCGAGGTGCCTCAACTGCGCCAATGCCTTCAACCGGTTTTGCGGAAGGCAGAGTGCGGATGTTCTCACTGGTTATTCCGGGATCATTCACCAGCTTAACTATCGTTTCGGCTGCCTGCAGCACTTCTACCACTCTTGCCCAATGATTAGCCAGCGTATGATGAACCGGCTTTCCGCCCAGAGTTTTGAAATATTCCTCATACGCCTTCTGGGCTTCTTCGGTTGCCATACCATCCGATGCATTAAGCCGTGCAAGCGGGGCAACGGCATAAACGCTTGTGCCTTCACCTTCCACATATCCTTTCCAGCCAAGCTTCTTAAGGTAATTGAACTTAACGTAGCTCCACGGCTCTACCCGCTCAGCGATATGCTCAAGGTAATCTTTTATTTCAAACTTCACGAATTCCTTCCCGTCCGGATCAACCACTCTCATTTTGCCGTCATAAAAATTCACCCTGTTGTTTTCATCAACCATACCCATATAATATGTTTTATGCGTGTACGCATCGGAGGTGATAAGCTTCACATAGTCATCGTTTTTAAGTACTATATCTTTGAACACCTGCAGTGTGAATTTAGCGAAATCTAGAGCTTCGTTCGCGGTTTCTTTGAACCTGCCAAGGTCAGAGGGATTGATACCTTTTGAAACACCGCCGGGTAAACCGAATACGGGGTGTATCACTTTTCCGCCAAGGTAATTGATAATATCGCGGACCTTCCTGCGCATTTCGATCACTCTTTTTCCGGTTTCCAGCCCAACCTTTTCAATAACGCCGAGGATATTTCTTTTGCTTTTATCGGCCGTAGGCCCGACGATGAAATCAGGTCCGCCAAGCACATAAACATGCAGCGCATGATCTTCCAGCATAAAAGCATTATAAATTAGCTCCCTTAACTTGCGTGCAGTTGGCGACGGCTCAATGCTGTAAAGGCTATCAAGCGCTTTGGTTGCAGCCATGTGGTGAGCAGTCGGGCAAACGCCGCAAATGCGGCTTGTTATCTGCGGCATCTCTTCGGCCGGCCTGCCTAAGCAAAATGTCTCAAAGCCGCGAATTTCCGGGATCTGGTAATAAGCATGTTCAACTTCGCCTTTTTCATCCAGCAGGATATCTATCTTACCATGGCCTTCCAGCCTCGTGATAGGATCAATTGTAACCCTGCGGCTTTTCATATACGAGTTATCGGCTTTTGTTAAGCCTTCATTCCATTTTTCTTTTATTACAGTTTCCATTACACATCCTCCGGAATTTTTTTTCTGAGTAGAGATGATGCGAGCCCGTAGCGGTAAAATGTTCCGACCGGGTCGGGAATTTCATCAAGTACGGCATCAATGCCTTCAACATCTTTTGCTGAAATGTTCGAGCAAAGCGATGAAAGCATTTTTGCTCCCTGGTCTTTCACTCTTGAAGTCGGTCCAAAGCATCCGCTGCACGGCATATTGCCCTGGATACACAAAGCCTCACATCCGGCCCGCGTAGCCGGCCCCATACAAATCACCCCCTGCGAGAGCAGGCATTTTGAGTTATCTATTATAACCATATGCGGCCTGTAGAAATGTTTAAAAGAAATATCAGCCGGCTTGGTTTCTTTGTGTATGCACTGTTCACACAATGCCTCATCAGGAGCCAGAACGGTTCCTTTGGGCGGAAGCTTGCCCGAGAGCAAAACCAGCACTGCTTCTTTCAGAAGCTTTGGTGTAGGCGGGCAGCCGGGAAGATAGTAATCAACATCAATCACCTGGTCCAGTGTCCGGACAAGATTCCTTATCTCGGGAAGCGTAACATTCATGGAATTATGTTTCACGCTGAGCATCGGGCGCGTTTTATCAGGATTGACAACTGAAGGAGACTCCTGGTACATAAATTCCATGATCTGCTTCCTTGTGAATTCATTAGCCAAAGAGGGAATCCCTCCCATATGAGCGCAGGAACCATAAGCAATTACTACTTTGCTTTTCCTGCGGATAAGCCTTGCCATCTCTTCCTGCTCCGAAGTTCGTATTGCACCGTTTATCATGGTTGCAAGTATCGAGCCGTCTTCCATCGCTTCAACATCAGATCGTTTAAAATCCATTGCCACCGGCCAGAAAACAATATCAACAGCATCTGCAACCATCACTATATCTTCAGCGAGATCGACCACTGATTCTTCGCAGCCGCCGCATGAAGCGCACCAGTAAAATCCGATTTTAGGTTTATCAGGCATGAGCCGGTTCCTCCTTTCCGGTATGTTCTTCAGGAATTTCCTTAAGTTCTTCGTTGATCTTATCAAGGCTTTGCGGAATTGCAAGCGGGCCAAGCGGTTTAAGCTGTTCAACCATTTCGTTGATAACAGCTTTCACTTTTTCTCCCTCAGATGCTGATATCCATTCCAGCCTGAACCTTTCCTCGGTAATGCCCATAGTTTTAAGCATTCGCTTCAGCAGCCTGAAACGCCTTAGCATCTTGTAATTGCCTTCGGAATAGTGGCAATCACCGGGATGGCATCCCCCGATGAGCACGCCATCTGCGCCGCTTGCGAATGCCTGCAGAATGAACTGCGGGTCAACCCTTCCGGAACACATGATACGTATCACCCTGACATTGGGAGCGTATTTAAGCCGTGATACTCCCGCAAGATCGGCGGCTGTATAAGTACACCAGTTGCAGAAAAACGCAACTATTTTGGGTTCATAGTCTTTCTTTATATTCTTTTCAGGCATGTTCAGCCTCCGTTTCTTCTAATTCAATTCCTGCAAATTTCAGCAGTCCGTCTATTTCGCTGAATATCTGCTCGTCATCAAACATGTTTTGCGTAATGGAGCCCGAGGGGCAAGCAGCCACACATGTACCGCAGCCTTTGCAAAGCGCTTCGTTGATGTATGCCTTTTTGCTGCCTTCATTATACGATATTGCCGAATAGGGGCAAAGCGGAATGCATGACTTGCAGCCGGAACAATGATCTTCCATTATACTTGCAGTATTTGGTTCAAGCTCAATGCTGCCTGCGCTGATAAGTGAAAGCACTTCGGCTGCGGCCGCGCCGGCCTGAGCTACCGAGTCAGGGATATCCTTCGGACCCTGGCAGCCGCCTGCGATGAAAATACCATCTGTAAAAGTATTTACAGGCGCAAGCTTAGGATGCCTTTCAAGGAACCAGCCCTCGTTTGAACAAGATATGTTGAACATACGTCTTATATCATCAGCATCTGCACGCGGTTCAAGCCCAACTGCCAATACAACCATATCAACCGGCACTCTGCGCACAACGCCTATCAGCGTATCTTCAACCCTGATAGTGAGCTTGTTTTCCTCTTCGGGAACCATTGCCCAGTCAGTTACTTCAGATACCCTGCCGCGCACAAAATGCACGCCTTCTGTCATAAGCTTATCATAGAATTCTTCATATCCTTTGCCCGGTGTACGCATATCAATATAGAAATTATACACCTGCGCACCTGTATGTTCTTTAATAAGGTGTGCAAGCTTGAGTGAGTACATGCAGCATACCTTGGAGCACCACTTATGCGCTTTCTGATCGCGGGAGCCTACACAATGTATGATACCAACTGACTTTGGCTTGATACCATCTTTGTTTATAATTTCACCTGCAGTAGGTCCCGAGGCATTCACGAGCCTTTCAATTTCCAGGGAAGTATATACATTCGGATACCTGCCATAGCCGTATTGCGGCGATAGCTCTGCATCATAGGTTTTGAATCCGGTTGTGAGAATTACCGTCCCTACATTTATCTCTTTATACTCCGGCACCTGTTTCAGGTCGATCGCTTCCCTGTCGCAGACTTCAATACAGGTTTTTTTGCAGCGATGGCTCTTGAAATCGATGCATGTTTCCGGATCAAACAGCACCACCTGCGGTGTTGCCTGCGGGAACGGTATGTAAATAGGTTTACGTTTGCTTAGTTTCTGGTTAAATTCGTCGGGGTATTTTGCTTCCTTGTATATACATGCTTCAATACACTCCATACATCCAACACAGAGCTCCTCGTTAACATAGCGCGGTTTGCGTTTCACCTGCACCCTGTAGTTGCCAACAAAGCCGTCAACTTTTTCAACCTCTGAATAAGTCCACATGGTTATGTTGGGGTGAGATTTAACCGCAGACATTTTTGGCGTCAATATACATGCCGCGCAGTCGAGCGTTGGGAAAGTCTTATCGAACATTGCCATGTGCCCGCCGATAGTTGGCTCTCTTTCAACCAGGTAGACATGCTTGCCTGCGTTCGCGATTGTAAGCGCGGCAGTAATGCCCGCGATCCCGCCGCCGACTATCAAAACATCGGGATTTATAGGAACCGTTTTCTTTTCGAGCGCCTTATGGAAGAACACCCTTTGAATTGCGGCACGTGTGAGATCTTTGGCTTTCTTAGTTGCCGACTCGCGGTTATCATGTACCCATGAAACATTTTCACGGATGTTCACCATGTGGAAATAATACGGGTTCAACCCGGCTTTTTCGGCGGCTGTACGGAAAGTGTGTTCATGAAGTAATGGCGAGCATGATGCCACAACGATCCTGTTGAGTCCAAGCTCTTTAATATCTTTCTGTATCAACTCCTGCCCCGGATCGGAACACATATATTTGTAATTGCGTGAAACTGCGACACCCGGAAGCCCGGCGGCGAATTTCTGAACATCTTCAACATCTACCTGCGAAGCAATATTGTGGCCGCAGTGGCAAACATAGAACCCGATCTTTGGCTTACCGTTTTGGGAAGTCACACCGTTAGTTACGGCTGAACCATTTGTTTTTATACTATCTTCAAACATAAACCCTGTTACCTCCTTCCATGATCTTATAGATATTTTCGGGTGTAACAAACAGCCTGTGTATGCCAAGTTTTTTAGGATCGACCCCAAGAGCTAACCCAAGGAGCTGCGTGAAATATATCACATCTATCTTCAGGTCAGTCTTGAATTTTTTATCCATATCGTCCTGGTAACACTCCAGGTTAAACTGGCACAGTGAACAAGCCGTAGCAACAACATCTGCCCTGCGTTTTTTTGCTTCATGAAGGATAACATAGCTTAGCGGGAGAGCTACTTCCTGTATTGTGCCAGTGAGGCTTGCACCGCAGCAGCGTGTTTTCATGGTCCAGTCAACTATTTCAGCGCCGGCAGCTTTGAATATCTTATCCATTGTTACCGGACTTCTCTGGTCATCAAATGTGGAATACGGCCTTACGGTTTGGCAGCCGTAATATGAAGCGACACGCACGCCTTTGAGCGGCTTCATTATCCGTTTAGTTATCTCCTTTTCGCCGATATCATTAATAAAAACATCCAGCGGATGCCGCACCCTGGCTTTTCCGGTATAGTTCAATCCTGATTCCTTCAGCGCCTTAACAATTGCGGCTTTATCATCAGGATGTTCTTCCAGGAATTTCTGGGTTTTAAGCAGAACCATATAACATGCACTGCACGGCGATACAATATTCACCTCGGGCTCAGATTTAAGCTGTTCTTCGGCAAGCGCCATATTACGCGCTGCCAGCGCGAACGCCTTTCTTTCGTCAACAGCCATGTATGCTGTAGCTCCGCAGCAGTTCCAGTCTTCAAGCTCGGCATACTCCATACCTAGAGCATCGAAAACCGCAAGCAATGATTCTTCGTACAGTTTCCCGGTGCTTTTCAGCGAGCAGCCGGGATAGTATATATATTTCATAATGCAGCCTCCTTTACCCCGGCAGGTAATATTGCTGCGCCTGATTTCGAATTTGTTTCTATGCTGTTAAGCAGCTTCTTAAGAGCTTTTTTATCTTTGATCCTCTCTGTCTTTATTGATATCCTGCCGCGCTTCCATAACTTGAAGCCAAGCATCATATTCTTAAAGAGCATCAACGGATTGGTTTTGAGATATATTTTCATCAGCAGGGGGCCTTCGCTGTTCCTGCCGTTATCTAAAACCTGTTTAAAGAAATTATTCGCTAAAATTGATGCTGGGGATTTTTTCGGATAAGAATTACTTGATATAGCCTCCCGCTTGAGAGCATACATTACATCTGTAATTTTTATGCCTTTAGGGCACTCAACCGTGCAGGCATAACATGAAGCGCAAAGCCAAACTGTTGATGATGATAAAACTTCTTCTTTGAATCCCTCCCTTACCATCTGGATTATCTTCCGTGGAGTATAATCCATGTAATGGCTTACGGGGCATGCTGCTGAGCATGTTCCGCACTGAATACAGCTGTATAATTGTTCACCATGTGCTGATTCTGCGATCTTATTCCGGAAGCTCTTATCAAGTTCACTTTCGTATTTAATTCTTCTGCGTATCTCAACAATATCTTTAGCTGAATTATCCAGTGCAAAGGATTCGGCAAATATGGATCTATCCATAAAGCAGAACTCTCCTTTGATCTGTTAGTTTTCCTGAATATATATATAGCTAAATTAGCGATATTATTAGCGGCAGCTTCAGTTTTGAATTAACCGGAAGTATTTTCTATCTATCACAAATGTAATATGAAAATACTGAAATGAATTTCATAAAAACTGAAGTATATTTTTTGTGTGGTACAAAAGATGTATGAGGAACTTTGTCTGAAGATCCGGGAGGTATTGAGCCGTATTGTAGTTTATCAGCTGATCACCGGGTGTTTGCCTTTTGATGCATAACAGGGTAAGAATCTCCCGGCATGATCATTTGATGCTGAATAACAGTTCAAGGCACTGCTGCGCATGATGCTGTTATATATAATTTAATATATGGATTTCCAATAAAAAGTGCAGAAATTCATCTATCGGCGGCAAAATCCGCGTCAACCGTGTCTTCCCGTTTGATAACCGAAAAAACTGCGTCAATCACGCCGGGAATGCTTTTCTGAACCGCAGGGGACATACTTTCACCGGTTGTAAAACTGCTCCCGGATACAGTAATCAGGTGGATTTCGGGCATTTTGCCGTAAAGCCAGTAGCCCATTAATAATATTGTATCCAGGGTGAACTCATGGGCAGCCGCAGCCGTATCTTTTAGATCACTTGTATGAATTTCCCGGTGACGGATCTCGCCCGGGATCTCCGATTCCTCCGCATCAATAAAAATGATCGTGTCATACTCGGTGAATTCAGAGGAGTGTTCAGGCATCAATTGGTGGATATATTTAACTGTAATTTCAGGCGGTAAGGATGATCCGGATAGTTCTTTGACCGTATAGAACCCCACGGCGTCATCGCCGGCAAGCGAGTTGCCATATCCTATGATAAGTGTTTTATTCAATATTTTGCCGTTAGTGTATGGTCAGTTAACCTCTATGATACCTGAACCTTCCCTAAACTGCGGGGAAGGTTCAAGTTATCAATTACCCCCAATAGATACAACAAAAATTAGTTCTTAATCAATTCATCTACAATGCCGCCTTCGCTGTTTACAAGCTGAATCTTCATCGGCATTTTGCCTACAGCATGTGTGGAGCAGCTTAAGCAGGGATCATAACACCTGATAACAGCTTCAACACGGTTGGTCATGCCTTCATTTAACTTATCATGTTTAATGAAGTGTTTAGCTGCCTGCAGGATGCCCTTATTCATTGCCATATTGTTATGGCCTGTAGCAATTATCATATTAGCCCAGGTAATAAGGCCCTGTTCGTTAATTTTGTAGTGATGCATAAGTGTTCCGCGCGGCGCTTCTGATACGCCGACACCTTCGAAGTTATTCGGCTCTGCGAATGCGCGGCAGTGAGTGCTTAAGATATTCTCATCTTCAAGCAGCATTTTAATTTTTTCGATACCGTACAGTATCTCTATCAGCCTTGCGAAGTGGTAATGGAACGAACTTAAAACCGCGCCGCGCTCAAGATCGCGGAACTCTGCCCATTCCTGGTCTGCAAGCGGTGTACCGCAGCGATCGATGATGTTCATCCTTGCAAGCGGGCCAACCCTGTAGCTGCCTTCAACCGGTCCGAGCGGCTTGTAATAGGGGAACTTCATGAACGTCCATGGCTCAACGCGCTCTTCTATATATTCATAATATTTCTGCGGATCAAGCTTATCGGCAATGATATTTCCAACGCTGTCAACTATCCTAAGCTTGCCGTTGTAATGTTCAAGCTCGTTGTGTTCGTTAACCAAACCCATGAAAAGCGACGGGAAATTGCCGAACGTTCTCATTTCCTCGCGGAAATTCTCAAATAGCGGCTTAACCGTATCAAGCGTCCATGTAATTGCCTTCATTGCGTCGGGGATGGTATCAAGTATAGCTTTCCTCTGCTCTTCTGTAAGCGGTGCGCTTACGCCTCCGGCTATTACCCATGAAGGATGAATTCTTTTTCCGCCGAGAAGCTCTATGATCTTCTGGCCAAACTTCCTGAGCAGGATACCGTTCTTTGCGAGATCGGGGTTGGTTTTAACCATCCCTGCCAGGTTCCTTTCTTCGATGGGTGAATCAAGCCCAAGTACGATATCAGGAGATGAAAGATAGAAGAAGCTCAGCGCATGCGATTGAATTATCTGCGAGAGGTTCATGATCCTTCTCAGTTTTTCGGCAGTTTCGGGAACGCGCACCGCGAGAATATCATCGCATGCTTTTGCGCCGGCAACCAGGTGGCTTACCGGGCAGATACCGCATGTTCTTGCCATCAGCGATGGCATTTCGTAAAACGGCCTGCCTTCGCAGAATTTCTCGAAGCCGCGGAACTGCGTCACATGAAACCTTGCTTCGCTCACTTTGCCTTCGTTATCAAGGTGAATTGTTATCTTAGAGTGGCCTTCAATTCTTGTTATAGGATCTATTGTTATTGTTCTAGACATTTTCGTGTATATTTATACTTTCAGTTTCTAAATTTATAAAACATTCTTTCGCAGAAGTTACTTTCCAAGCCTTGATACTTTTGTAAGATCAGGCATCCTGCCTTCAAGAAGCTCGGTGAGCAGGAAATAAATAGCATCTGCGGGAGGCGGGCATCCCTGCAGGAAAAGATCTACCTTTACAAAATTATGCACCGGGCGCGAATATTCAAACAGCTCGGGTATAACTTCATTCGGTATTATATCTTTTGTAACTGCGGTATCAACATATGCGTGCTTCATGATTGCCTCAACGCCGAACGGGTTGCGCATAGAAGGCACGTTGGCCGTTACGGCGCAATCACCAAGTGATACAAGGATCTTTGTTCTTTCGCGTACCTTTTTGATCTTTTCAAGATCTTCATGGCTGCTTACCGCGCCTTCAACCAGCGTTACATCAACCATTTCAGGGAAATCCTTGTTATCCACAAGCGGAGAATATACAAGGTCAACCTTTTCCAGCAGGCTGATTATTCTTTCATCCATATCAAGGAATGACATGTGGCAGCCTGAACAGCCATCAAGCCAAATTGTTGCAGCCTTAACTTTGCTCATTTTTCACCTCTCTCATAGTTGTCAGATAAGGAAGGAACTTCAGCTTATCTTTTTTGTAAGAAAACGATTTATCTACTGCATTTTTATATTTTTCAACAAGCGCGCCTGTCGGGCAAACTGCCACGCACTTTCCGCAGCTTGTGCATGATTCACTTTCGCCCCAGGGCTTATTCAGATCGGTAATAACCATTGATTCGATACCCCTGCCCATAATATCCCACGTATGCGCGCCTTCGATCTCATCGCAAACCCTTAAGCACCTTGTGCAGAGGATACAGCGGTTATTATCAAGCACGAATCTTTCATGCGAAGCGTCAACTTCCAGATTTGGGAAAAGGTACGGGTAATGAACATGTGTCATGCCCAGCCTCTGCGCGAGATTCTGAAGCTCGCATATCCCGTTGGATACACAGACCGAACAGATGTGGTTTCTTTCCGAAAAGAAAAGCTCGAGTATCTTCACCCTGTAGTTCTTCAGCTTTTCGCTTGAGGTAATAACTTCCATGTTATCCTGTACCTTTGTTACGCAGGCGGGCAAAAGCTTGTTGCTGCCTTTAACTTCAACCAGGCAAAGCCTGCATGCGCCTATCTCTGAAAGTCCGTCAAGGTAACAGAGCGTTGGTATCTCGATGTTGTTTTCCCTGCAAACCTCAATAATAGTCTGGTCTTCGGTACCGCTCACATCTTTTCCGTCTATTATAAATGTTTTAACTTTTTTTCCTGCTGCCGCTGCTGCTGCCATTATGCCATCACCTCTTCTTTCTGTTTGCTTTCACCTTTATGTATCTTACATACTCCTGCAGGGCATCTTTTTTCTACAATATGGGCAATATATTCATCCCTGAAGTACTGTATAGTGCTCAGCACCGGGTTAGGCGCTGCCTGCCCTAAGCCGCACAGGCTGGTATTTTTAACCAGGTCACAAAGGTCATCAAGCTCATCCAGATCTTCCATTGTGCCTTCGCCTTTGGTAATTCGGTCGAGTATGTTGTAAAGCTGTACTGTTCCAACTCTGCATGGCACGCATTTGCCGCACGATTCATCCTTTGTAAAATCAAGGAAGTACTTGGCTACATCAACCATACATGAAGTTTCGTCCATAATGATCATACCGCCGGAACCCATGATGGAACCCAGGGCACCGAGCGATTCGTAATCTATAGGTTGATCGAGGAACTGCTCGGGGATACATCCGCCGGAAGGTCCGCCGGTTTGCACCGCTTTGAATTTTTTCCCGTCAGGAATACCGCCGCCGATATCGTAAATAACGTCACGGAGCTTTGTTCCCATCGGTACTTCTATAAGTCCTGTATTATTAATTTTTCCTGCAAGCGCGAATACTTTGGTACCTTTGCTTTTTTCCGTTCCAATAGCTGCGTACCACTCGCCTCCATGGCGCAATATGGGCGCAATATTGGCATATGTTTCAACATTGTTTATGAGTGTAGGCGAGCCCCACAAGCCAACCTGTGCGGGATATGGCGGTCTTGGCCTTGGCTGGCCGCGCTTGCCTTCTATTGACGCAATGAGCGCGGTTTCTTCGCCGCAAACAAATGCGCCCGCGCCTATTCTTATTTCAACTGTGAATGAAAACGTAGTGCCGAAAATATTTTTGCCAAGCACACCAGCGCGCTCAGCCTGTTTAATAGCATTCTTAAGCCGTTTTATTGCAAGCGGGTATTCTGCCCTAACGTAAACATAGCCTTCGGTGGCGCCAACTGCGAAGGCGGCAATTGCCATTCCTTCAAGCACCCTGTGAGGATCGCCTTCAAGCACGCTTCTATCCATAAACGCGCCGGGGTCGCCTTCATCGGCATTACAGATAACATACTTGCCTACATTACCGGTCTTTGCAACAGTGTTCCATTTCAGGCCGGTGGGGTAACCTGCGCCGCCTCTTCCTCTTAATCCGCTAATGGTAACTTCATCTATCACTTCCTGCGGCGTCATTTCGAGCACTTCATACAGCGCAAGGTATCCGTCGCGCAGAATGTAGTCATGTATCTTTTCGGGGTCAACCTGGCCGCTGTTTTCCAGAACAATTTTCTGCTGCCTGGTAAAGAACGGGTCGGTTTCTTTTGTTACAGTTTCGGCGGCTTTCGCGATAATTCTGCCTGCATCAGCGGGCTTTACTTCCTGGTAAACCTTACTGTCAGAATCAACGGTAACCAGCGGGCCTTTGCTGCACAAACCAAGGCAGCCAACTGGCTTCACCCAGCATTCTTCTTCAAGCCCGGCTTCGGTGATCTTCTTTTTCAGCTCTTCGGATACAGCGTCACTTTTCAGCGAAAGGCATCCTGCGGCTGAGCACACTTTAATTGCGTGTTTTCCGGGTTTATCTCTATCCTTCAGTTTTGCTGCGTATTCAAGCAATTCTTCAATTAGCATTAGCGAGCCTCCTTAAGGTTTCAATTGTTTCCCGGGTGGATATATTGCCGTGTACTTCGCCGTCTATAACAACAGCGGGCGCGATACCGCAGGCGCCAAGACATCTTGCAGATAGCAGTGATACCTGGCCGTCTTCGGTGGTTTTACCCATCCCGATCTTAAACTCTTTTTTGATCTCTTCTGCAATTTCATTTGTCCCCTTAATGTAACAGGCCGTTCCAAGGCACACAACGCATGTATGTTTGCCCTGCGGTTTCAAGTTGAAGAAATTGTAGAATGTTGCAACTCCGTAAACAGAGCTCAGCGGAACTTTGAGCGAGTTGGATACGAACTTAAGAGATACCTCGTCCAGGTACCCGAAGCTTTCCTGAACCGTGTGAAGCGTTTCAATAAGTGAATTGGGCTGGTACCCATGTCGCTTCATGGTTGCGTTAATTAGTTTCCATCGGTTATCATCTGATGGCAGAACCATTTTCTTAATTAGCATGGTAGTTATATTGTTTAAGCAGCGTAATATTAATATTTAGTTCAACAAAAGAAATGATTATTTTAAATCAGTACATTTCTGGTTTTTACCTGAAAAAAGCAATCTCTTCGAGTATTTTTCTTGCCGTGTTTGAACATGAAAATTCAACTTCGTCTGTAATTTCCACTCCATGTGAAAAATTTTTGCCTTCAATTGCGTAAACTATCAGCCGTTTAGGAAGTGTGCCTAACTGACGTGAAAGCTCAACTGCTTCAGCCAGGCTGAAATTATGCGAAGAATAATTGAAGTAATCCTGCTGCAAAGGTGTGTTTGATGAATCTATCCTGGTGACCCTGCCGGCAGAGCCGGAGCTGCGGGATGCATCGGCAAGAAATATAAGGTCATAACCTTCCCATTCCTGCATCAGCTCAACGCCTTCCCCTGAGAGCTTTTTAATATCTATCAGGGCATTAAGCGGCGTGTTTACTATCGCGTCGTTTATGAGGTCGCACACCAGCAAACCTGCCCTGTCATCACTTCTAAAGCTGTTGCCAATTCCCGCAACAAGGATCCTTTTCGTTTTCAATTTCAGATACCACTTTCAGCCTGATATGTTCACTCAATTCAGAGTTCCGGTCAATCATCATCCCGGTGAAGCCATGAAACATAAAACTTAAACGCGTTCTACATGCAGTGTAAGGAAATGAGTAGCGCACGAGATACACGGATCATAATTCCTTATCGCCTGTTCACATTTCCATATAACTTCCTTTTCCGGCAGATCTATAACTGTTGGCAGGAAATTCCTCAGGTCAGATTCAATTGTCTTCTGATTCTGAGAAGTAGGAGGAACTATCTTTGCGTCTTCTATCAATCCCTCTGAGTTAACCCGGTACCTGTGATATATCATACCTCTTGGAGCTTCCGTGCATGCATAACCGGTAGCTTCCGAAGGCTCAATTTCAACCGCGGGGCTATCGGGCATTCTGTAATTATCTATTATCCTTAACGCCTCTTCACATGAATATAAAGTTTCAATTCCTCTCACAATAATGCTCTTGAACGGGTTATATACTTCCCTGCCCAGCCCGGTTTCGGCAGCAATCTCTTTGCAAAGAGGAGTTAACTTATCATAGTTCAGGTTGTACCTGGCGATGGGGCCAACAAGATAGTTATCTCTTTCCCTGATCCTGGAGTGCAGCGCGTGTGAATGCTCAACATGTTCTTCCCTGAAATGGAAATCATACTGCTCGGGCGAGATATCGATCCCTTTATTCGACATTATCCTGCCTTCATTAAACGGGTATTCATCGGGATGAACCACAGAAACGCATTCATAGTCCTGGAAAAATTCGGGGAACTGCAGCGAAGCGGCAAATCTTGTAGTATCAATAGCGGCATCACGCGCCCAGCAGATATCATCATACATTTTCATAAGGTCGTTTCTTGTTGGTACTTTGTAGAATCCGCCAACTTTTACATTGATGGGGTGAATTTCCCTTCCGCCTACAAGATTCATGATATCATTGCCGATCTTCTTTAGCCTTAGCGCTTTTTTAACCGCATCGGGATGATCTTTTGCCATCTGCACAACGTCATCATATCCCAGGAAATCCGGGGCATGCAGCATATAAAGATGCAGTGTATGGCTTTCGATCCATTCGCCGCAATAAAGCAGTCTGCGCAGCTCTCTTATCTCATTAGGAATAACCGCGCCAAATGCATTTTCCATAGCGTGAACGGCGCTCATCTGGTAAGCAACAGGGCATATTCCGCATATTCTAGCCGTAATATCCGGAGCTTCATTGTACGGCCTTCCTCTTAGGAAAGCTTCAAAAAAACGCGGCGGCTCAAATATCTGGAGCTGAACATCGGCAACTTCATCATTTTTGATCTTCAGATAAAGCGCACCCTCTCCTTCAACACGCGCAAGATAATCTACTTTTATAGTCTTATTTTTCATTTGCTTCACTTTCTTTTCTAAAAGCTTCCGCGTAACAATTGTAATTGCGGAAAATGTTCATTATCTCAGACTTACCGTAACCCATTTGCCTGAACTGTGCCGAAAGAGTTGATGTATTCGGAGAGTCCATTGGTCCGTAACAGCCGAAACATCCCCTGTTGTAAGAAGGACACAGGGCATTGCAGCCGGAGTGTGTAACCGGCCCGAGACACATTTGATTATGCGCCACCATAACGCATACATTGCCTTTGAGCTTACAATCGATGCAAACACTGTAAGAGGGAATATTTGGTTTTCTCCTGTTCAGGAAAGCGTTAAGAACCTCGATAAGCTGGTACTTGTTGATGGGGCATCCGCGGAGCTCGTAATCAACATGAACAAACGCGCTGATAGGCATTGACCTGTCAAGAGTTGAAATGTATTCAGGCGAGGCGTAAACGATCTTGGTAAACTCCCTGGTATCCTTCCAGTTCCTCAAAGCCTGTATTCCGCCGGCGGTTGCACATGCCCCGATAGCGATAAGCGCTTTGCATTCTTTTCTTATCTGCCTTATTTCTTCAACATTCCTCGGTGTTGTAATACTTCCTTCAACCAGGCCTATATCATAAGGCCCGTGTGTCATTTTACTCGAGGCTTCCGGAAAATAAGCCATATCTACACCGCCCAATACGTCCAGCAGCTCGTCTTCGGCATCCAGCAGCGAGAGCTGGCAGCCATCACATGATGACATTTTAAAAACAGCAAGCTTAGGTTTTTTATTTACCATTTTTTTCATAACTCCTTAATCTCAAAAATATCGGTTACTTTGCTGAAGCTGAACACCGGGCCATCTTTGCATACGAAACTGGGACCATACTGGCAATGCCCGCAAAAGCCAAGGGCACATTTCATGTTTCTTTCAAGCGATACATATATCTCTTTCTCGCTCATTCCGTGTTTGATGAGCTCATCAACCGCATATTTCATCATGATCTCGGGTCCGCATACCATAGCCCTTGTTCTTTCAGGCAGCAGCTTAACGTAATTCATAAGCGATGTAACAACGCCGATGTGGCCGCGCCATGAGCTATCGGCCCTGTCAACGGTAACTTCAAGCTGTATATCATATTTCTTTTTCCAGGTCTCAAGCTCCACGGTGTAAAGGATATCCCTTGGTGTTCTTGCCCCGTAATAAAGAGTTATCTTGCCATATTGTTTCCTGTGTTTCAGAATATGGTAAATAGCCGGCCTCAGAGGCGCCAACCCGATACCGCCCACTATGATACAAATATCCTTTCCTTTCGCGTCTTCAAGCGGCCAGCTTGTACCAAACGGTCCGCGCAGTCCAAGTATGTCTCCTCTTTTCAGCTTTGAAAGCTCGTTGGTAACATAACCCACTTTATGAATAGTGTGAAGAAGTGAGGATTTTTTTGATGAATCAGAGCTGATCGATATGGCTGATTCACCTACTCCAAAAGCATAAAGCATGTTAAACTGCCCGGGTTTAAAGTGGAACTCTCTTTTATCATCTCCTTCATGAACAAGTTCCATTGTAAACACATCTTCAGTTTCCCAAAAGATCTTTTTAACCTTAACGGTTTCCGGTATCATCGGGTCAGCAATTTTTTTAAATGCCGGTTTATTATCTGTCATCTTAATAGAGAATTGTTATACACGTTTAAATACATCAAGGAGCTGCATCCTGGTAGATTGCAGTCTTTGTTCGAGAATATGAGCAAAACGTTTCAGCATTTCATAACCAAGCTTCGGGTCATCATCGCATTTGTTTCTGAGGCACTCGCCATCCAGAGCAATTGCCCTTACTTCTTCAAGTGCGTGAGCTTCAAAATGCCATTTATACGGCGAAACTATCCATGACCATCCAAGGATCTGCCCGGGTCCAACGGTTAAGATCCTCAGGTTTCCTTTATCTCTGCCATTAATTTCCAGTGCAACTTTTCCTGCGCGAATGAGATAAAATTTCTCAGCTTTATCACCTTCCTTAAACATTACTTCATCTTCATGATAAACAACATTTGAGGCGCAGCCTGTTAACTGCTTCAGGTAATTCTCGTCCAGGTCTTTCATGAATGGATGATTTTTCAATATTCCTGATAGGTCTTCCATAATTTTTCAGTTTAAGTTAATGAATAAGTTTATTTATGAATTGGCATTGGCGAGTTTCTTAAATTCTCAACTTCTTCGGTTATATCAATTCCAACAGGGCACCAGGTTATACACCTTCCGCAGCCAACGCATCCCGAAGAACCAAACTGATCGATCCACGAAGCCAGCTTATGTGTCATCCATTGCCTGTACCTGGCTTTCCCGGATGTTCTGAAATTTCCGCCTGTAACCTTTGAGTAGTCAAGGCTGAAACATGAATCCCACCGGCGCCATCTTTCGGTATTTTCTCCGCTGAGATCCGTAGTATCTTCCATGTTCGAACAGAAACATGTGGGGCATACCATAGTGCAGTTTGCGCATGAAAGGCACTTTGATGCTATCTGTGCCCATATCGGGTGATCGTGGTTATTGTAGAGTAATTCCTTCAGCCCGGCAGTGTTCATAGAACGGTTCATTTTCAGTTCCGCGTTCTGAACCGCTTCGTGCGCAGCCTTTACCTGTTCTTCGGCGGCATCGCTTGTTTCAAGCAGGGAGGCAAGCTCGGACCCTTTGGCTGAGCCTTCTTCCATTACAAAATAATGTTCATCATTTTTTATTACTTCGGTAAGGGATAGATCGAATCCGCTTTTCGCCTTCGGGCCGGTTTTCATTGAAACGCAGAAGCATGTACCTGCAGACCTTGTGCAGTTCACAGAAATGATGAGGACGTTATTCCTTACATTATTATAATAACTGTCAGCAAACATTCCGTTATTAAACACCCTGTCCTGTATAAGTATAGAGCTCAGCTCACATGAGCGCACTCCGAAAAAAGCGTATTTAGGCGCAGGGCCTGCGGCTGTATTTACCTTAAAGCTTCTGCCTTCCCGTTTAGCTTTCCACAGCGTTAATCTTTGCGGAAAGATGAATTTTTTCCATGATTGCGGACCTACTACGTAAGAGAAAAGTGAGCGTTCGTTTGTTTTCTTAAGCCTGTAAGAAGCAGCATCCTGTTCGTCTTCCCATCCTGCGGGCAGATCTTTTATGCTGTCTATCTCATCGTATAAAATAACACCATCTTTAATGACCGGGCCAATAACTTTGTATCCATCCTGTTTCAGGATCCCGATCAGTTTTTCTAAATTGATTTTGTCAAGTATTTTCATTTTTAAGTTTTCCATGACGGGCAATAATTGTCGAGTTGACTCCGCCTCTCAGAGTGAACTCTCCTTTCACTTCCATCCACTTTGGCTTTAAGATTCCGGCAAGATCTTCCAGGATCCTGTTGGTAACGTTTTCATAAAAAATGCCTTCATTACGGAACGACTGCAGGTAAAATTTCAGTGATTTGAGCTCTACACATTTTTTCGCAGGAACATATGATATCGTGATCGTTCCAAAATCAGGCTGGCCTGTTTTCGGACAAACAGAGGTAAACTCATTCGCACGGTGAATTATCATATAATTTCTTGACGTAAAGGAATTTTCAAACACTTCGATGAGTCTGGTCTTTTTGGGATCTGTCTTAATTGGATTGAATTTTTTCATAGTTTTCGATTTCTGTTATTTCTTAACTTGGAATTACACAAAATTATCAAAAAATGCTCAAAAAACTATCCATCTTACTCTCAAAAATATCAGATTTTTCGCTGATTTCTTATGACGCAGGTCATAATTAGGTATGATGAATATTGATGATTACTAAACCTTAGCTTTAAGTTGTTTAAAGTGAATTATTGGGAGTGGCAGGGAAAAATTTTTGTACAAAAACGTCTGTTTCTGCCTAAAATTACCATCAAACGCTCTTGTT
>WBZT01001132.1_pt1 | contig 19945 bp, 18 predicted proteins | sample 5204241 | NCBI WGS metagenome assembly WBZT01 (sample SAMN12344358, study PRJNA552823) | activated sludge metagenome | biome: Activated sludge suspended growth; feature: Nitrification reactor; material: Wastewater; isolation source: activated sludge from nitrification reactor of wastewater...
TCTGTACCACGGCCGCTGGCGGATCGAAGAGGCGTTCAAACGGATCAAGCATCGGCTGGAACTGGAACATACCTCCGGTTTGTCGTGGCATGCGGCGCGTCAGGATTTCGGCGCCAAGGCGATCTTCGACAACCTCAATGCGCTCGCCGCCTATGTCGCGACCCACGCTCTTCTCGATCCCGGTTCGTCCTACAAGATCAACCGCACCTTGGAAATCGACAAGATCAAGCGACACATAGGTCGTTGGCTCCTGGTGGCCACCGCCACCACTCGCCGCCTCAGGCCCATCCTCCGGGAAATCGCTCTGAACCTCCAGAAGTTCGTCCCCGATCGATCCCAACCTCGAAAATCTCAGCCGAAACCGCATCTGGCTCACGCCTCTAAGTAGAATGACGATAGGCTAACTTTCGAGGATTGGATCGACTATAGGGTGGAACCCTACGCGCATTGGGATTTGGCGGCCTATCGACAAATAGCCCCAGCCTCTCCAGGCATAGCCACCGCCATTTGCCAGCCATTTTACTTTTGCCTGTTTGGCCCTTACCTTGTTGGCTTGCTGCCTCTACCTGATCCATTAGGCTTTTATGTGCTTGCGGTGTTCTCATCCACCGGGCTGGTGATCCTGTTTTATCAATTTCTTTGTTATTCAGGATTGTGTTCCTCTGTCGCCACTTTATCCGTCACGCTTTTCATATTCAACAAGCAATGGTTTGGCTTCACCATATGGAACTCTTTCCAAATCAACGACGTGCTGTCTCTGATCTTAATCATCATTCTGTTCTGGAGCATGATGAGAGACCATTGGGCGCTCTTTGCGATAACCTTGCTCCTGGGCTCGCTCACGAGAGAAACCAGTTTGTTGATGGTTCCCGTGGCGCTTGTCTATCTCCTTGAAAAGAAGAGGTTTGCCACCTCCTGGAAAAAGGCTGTGGCTGCCTGCACTCCTGGTCTGCTGGCTTTCCTTCTTCTCAGGATCCTGATTCCGACTGAATGTGGTCAGGACCTTCTGGATGCATTGCGTACGTACTCGCAAAAGCTCTTGTCCATTGAAGACTTGCTCAGGTTGCTCGTGAATTCATCCTTGCCATTCACTTTCATCCCCGTTGTTTTCCATGAAACAACTCTTCAATTTTTCAGGGACAGGAGGTATGCAATACTATTTGTCGTGCTGGTATTTCTGGGTGCACTGTTTGGGAGTAATGACGAAAGACTAATGGCGCCAGCATTTATCGTCTTTTACGCATTGGTTGGTGCCGCCGTGCAAGAGCTTGACTCCAGAAGGCAGCTTGGCACCGTGCTAATCAGTTGCGGATTCTTGTCGAGTCTCCATCATGCGTGTGCCAGATACCCATTGCCCAACATCGCTTGGACCTACCTATTCTCGGTGGGAGCGCTGCTCATTGCAACGGGTGTGGCCATCGTTTATCGCACGAGGTATTTCCGGCAGAGTGGGGTTGCAATTCAAGTGCCCGCCGACCGGGCTTCACCGCCGGAACGATGAGTAATGGGCGCCGACCGCAGGGGAGCGTCCTCCAGACTCGTCGATAGATCGCAGAGGAGCGTCATCGCAGGAGCCTAATGCGGCGCGAAGACCTCGTCGAGTGAAGCGGCATCGAGAATGTTGAGCGACCAGGCTTCCAACTCATCGCTGCTGGCGTCGTTGAGGCGGGTGAGAACAGAGTCAGGCAGTGCGCCAAAGCGGCGAGCCAGCATGCGCTGCAGGATCGCTGCCTCGCCTTGCCGAATTCCCTGTTGCATTCCCTGCTGCAATCCCTGCTGCATTCCCTGCTGCATTCCCTTTTCGATGCCGAAGCGTTCGGCAGACGTTACGTAGGGCATGGCGACACTCCTTTCAAGTGTGTAGACGTCCTGGAGAAGTCGTTTCTCCATCGCCGCAGGCAAGCGCATCAACCAGTCGATGACGCCGAACAGGTCGATGATTCGCTGTTTGTCCCAATGGCGTTCGTAAAGTAGCTTGGCCAGACGCCATTTTGCGGCATAGCGTGCTTCGGGGTTTCCCTTTGTCTGGCGAGTGAACAGATGCGCTGCGGTGACCAAGGCGAACGGGTTGGCATCCGCCAACAGTGCTTCGACTTGGCCGGCATAGTCGAGAATCTTGACCATGGGGAAGCGGATGCCGACCTCGCAGCCAAACAATCGGTAGCCGTAATGCGTCGGTTTCCACTGTTCGCTTTCGTCGGCAAGCACCGCGAGGCTGGCTACCGGGCGACGGTAGCGGTCGTAAAGCCGATAGTTGTAGGTGAATAGTCGCTCCGGGAAGTCGGCATCGTGCTGACCCTGCACTTCTACGTGGACGTAAACCCATTGTTCGCCGCCGGTTCGGGTGGCTACCTGGACCAGACGGTCAACCAGTCGTTTACCAAGTTCCGCATCCTGCACCACCTGCGCGAGTTCCTGGTCGAGGAAGACGTGCGCCTGTCGCCAGTCGATCTCAGCGTGCGCCTGCGGAAAGTAGAACGCCATGAACTCGGGAAAGTAGCGCGTCAGCGCGTCTTTCCAGGGGGTGTCGTAGTCGTCAACCGGTAGCGTCTGGTTTTTCATCGAAGCCAATTGCGCTGGGTGATCCGCCGCATCGTGGGTTTGCAGCCGATAGAACAGGCCCGTTCGGTATCGGGGATGGTACCTCATTCGCCGGTTGCGTTTGTGAAACCTTTGGGCGCCATTCGGTCGCCCGAGCGGCGCGTTGAACGGGCCTCGCGATCAACTGGTGCCGGGGGACGGACTCCGATTGGAGTTCCCCAAAGCTGCCGCGGGCAAACGGACCGTGATCGGCTGCCACATCGACGATTTCGCCGCCAGATAGTACACTCCGCGCCTTCATGATTCCAAACGCCAGGCTTTGTTCTGGCGTTTTTGTCTGCGGCCACGGTGGCCGCCAGGAGATTGTTTGGCAATGAGTTACACCGCGGAGTCGATTGCCGTTCTCAAGGGGCTGGAGCCGGTGCGCCACCGTCCCGGGATGTACACACGGACGGACTGTCCGCTGCACATCGTCCAGGAGGCGATCGACAACGCCGCCGACGAGGCTTTGGGGGGCTTTTGCAAGCGTATCGCGGTGACGCTGCATCGCGACCATTCGGTGACGGTGCAGGACGATGGGCGCGGCATCCCGGTGGAGAGGCATCCGCTCGAAGGGGTGCCGACGGTCGAGGTGGTGTTCACGCGGCTGCACGCTGGTGGCAAGTTCCACAAGGACGACGGTGCCTCTGCCTATCGCTTCTCGGGTGGCCTGCACGGGGTAGGTGTTTCGGTGACCAACGCCCTGTCGACGCGGCTCGAGGTAGAGGTCGTGCGCGATGGAGGGCGGCATCAGATGGCCTTTGCCGGTGGCGCGGTGGTCGAACCCTTGCGCCGCGTTGGCGATGCGCCGAAGAAGGCGAGCGGCACCCGCGTGCGCGCGTGGCCCGATCCGGCTTTTTTCGACTCGCCGAGCATTCCGCTGGCACAGCTCGAGCGCCTGTTGCGCAGCAAGGCGCTGCTCCTGCCCGGACTGCAGGTCACGCTGACGGTCGAGGACGGGCAGAGCAGCGAGTGGTGCTTCGCCAACGGCATGCTGCAGTATCTGGGCGAGCAGGTCGAGGGAGAAATCGTGGCGCCGGTGTTCTGTAGCGAGAAATACGCCGGCAAGGGCGACGACAGCTTTCCCGTCGGCTCGGGTGCAGCCTGGGCGCTGTGCTGGACAGCCGAGGGCGCGGTGGCACGCGAGTCCTACGTCAATCTGATCCCGACGCCGGCGGGTGGGACGCACGAAGCGGGTTTGCGCCAGGCGACGCTCGAAGCCGTCCGCAGTTTTGCCGAGCACCACGCCTTGCTGCCGAAGGGCGTCAAGCTGGCCGCCGAAGATGTCTTTTCCCGCGCGAGTTTCGTCCTCGCCGTGCGCATGCTCGATCCCTCGTTCCAGGGGCAGACCAAGGAGCGCCTGAACTCGCGCGACGCCGTCGCCCTCGTCGCGCGCATGGTGCGCGACAGTTTCGAGCTGTGGCTCAACGAGCGCCCGGAGGCGGCCAAGCGCATCACCGAGCTGGCGGTCCGCGCGGCGCAGGCACGCACTCGCGCCGGCCAGAAGGTCGAGAAGCGCAAGCAGTCCGGGGTGGCGATCCTCCCCGGCAAGCTCTCGGATTGTCAAAGCGAGGATACCGGCCGCAACGAGATTTTCCTGGTCGAGGGCGATTCTGCCGGCGGTTCGGCGAAATCGGGCCGCGACAAGGAACTGCAGGCGATCCTTCCCTTGCGTGGCAAGGTGCTCAACACCTGGGAGGTCGAGGCCGGCAGCCTGTTCGCCAACCGCGAGGTGCACGACATCGCGGTGGCCCTCGGCATTGATCCACACGCCGTAAGTGCGCCGGACGCCGTGCTGGCGAACCTGCGTTACGGCAAGGTGGTGATCATGACCGACGCCGACGTCGATGGGTCGCACATCCGCGTGTTGCTGTGCACGCTCTTCTACCGCCATTTCCCGAAGCTGATTGCGCGCGGCCATCTCTACTTCGCACAGCCGCCGCTGTATCGCCTCGATGTGCCGGCGCAGGGCAAGAACCGCCCACCGCGCAAGATCTATGCGCTCGACGGCGGCGAGCTCGAAGCGACGATCGACCGTCTGCGTCGGGAAGGCATCAGGCCGGAGGCGGTATCGATCTCGCGTTTCAAGGGACTCGGCGAGATGAACCCGGAGCAGCTCTGGGAGACGACGATGTCGCCCGACACGCGCCGCCTGATGCGCATCCGCATGCCGGGCGCCGAATCTGCCAAGCCGGTGATGAACATGCTGATGGCCAAGGGCGAGTCGGCGGGCCGGCGGGCCTGGATGGAAGAGAACGGCGCCCTGATCGGTGCGGAAATTTGATGGTGGACCGCAAGTGAGGAAAGATTCGACTCCCGACCTGTTTGCCGACCTGCCGGCGGACAACCGGCAGCCGCCGGTGCCGCCGGCCGCGCCGCCACCGTCGCCGCCCGAGGAAGACGACGACAGCATCCTGCTGCACGACTCGGCGGCGCGTGACTATCTGGAATACGCCATCGCGGTGGTCAAGGGCCGCGCCCTGCCGGATGTCAAGGACGGGCTGAAGCCGGTGCAGCGGCGGGTGCTGTTCGCCATGCGCGAACTCGGCCTGGCTGCGACGGCCAAACCGGTCAAGTCGGCTCGCGTCGTCGGCGACGTGATCGGCAAGTATCATCCGCACGGCGACACCTCGGCGTACGATGCGATGGTGCGCGTCGCTCAGCCGTTCACATTGCGTTACCCACTGGTCGATGGCCAGGGAAATTTCGGCTCGCGCGATGGCGACAATGCCGCCGCGATGCGCTACACGGAGGCGCGTCTGGCGCCGATCGCCGAACTGCTGCTCGGCGAACTCGGCGAAGGAACCGTCGATTTCCAGGCGAACTACGACGGCTCGTTCGAGGAACCGGCATTCCTGCCGGCGCGGCTGCCCTTTCTGCTGCTCAACGGCGCCTCGGGCATTGCCGTCGGCATGGCCACCGAGATGCCGCCGCACAACCTGCGCGAGGTCGCTGCGGCGGCAATCCACAAGATCGAGCATCCGGCGGCAAGCGTCGCCGAGTTGATGGAGCATCTTCCGGGTCCCGATTACCCCGGCGGCGGGCAGATCATCTCGTCCCCGGCCGACCTCGCCGCGGCCTACGGCAGCGGACGCGGCAGCCTGCGCGTGCGTGCCCGCTACGAGATCGAGGAGATGGCGCGGGGCGCCTGGCAAGTGGTATTCAGGGAGTTGCCACCGGGAGTTTCGTCGGCGCGGGTGCTCTCGGAAATCGGCGCGCTGCTCAATCCGCAACCGAAACCCGGCAAGAAGGTCGTCGAGCAGGCGGCGGCGCAGTTGAAGGCGCTGCTCGCTTCGCAGCTCGATCGCGCGCGCGACGAATCGGGCAAGGACGACGATGTCCGACTGGTTTTCGAGCCGACCAGTTCGCGCATCGATCGCAACGAGTTCGTAGCGCTGCTGCTCGCGCACACCAGTCTCGAAACGTCGACTCCGATCAACCTGGTGGCGGTGGGAATCGATGGTCGGCCCTGCCAGAAATCGCTCGCCGACCTGCTCGGCGAGTGGTGCACCTTCCGCATCCGGACGGTGCATCGGCGCACCGAGTTCCGCCTGCAGAAGGCCGACGAGCGCATTCACATCCTGGAAGGCCGGCTCGTCGTCTTCCTCAACATCGACGAGGTGATCCGCATCATTCGCCAGGCCGACGATCCGAAAGTGGCGCTGATCGAGCGCTTCGCGCTGTCGGACCGCCAGGCCGAGGACATTCTCGAGATTCGCCTGCGCCAACTGGCCCGCCTCGAAGGCATCCGCATCGAACAGGAACTCGCCAGGCTGCGCAGCGAGCGCGACGGTTTGCTCAAGCTGCTCGGCAGTGACCAGTTGCTGCGCCGGCAGGTGATCCGCGAAATCCGGGCCGATGCCGAAAAGCATGGCGACGCGCGGCGGACGATCCTCGAACCGGCGGCGACGGCTTCGCGCTCGGAAGTCGCGGCCGTTGCCGACGAGCCGGTGACGGTGATCATTTCCGAGAAGGGCTGGGCGCGTGTCCGCCAGGGGCATGGTCTGGACCTCTCTGGCGTCGTCTTCAAGGACGGCGATCGCGCCGGTTCGGCGCAGGAGTGTCGCTCGGTCGATTCGCTGGTCGTCGTTTCGACCGAGGGTCGCGCGTTTACCGTGCCGATTGCCAGCCTGCCGGACGGTCGCGGCATGGGCGCGCCGCTGTCGTCGTTCGTCGAGCTCGGCGGCGGCAGGATCGCGCATGTGCTCGGCGGTGTGCCCGAGGACGAATTCCTGATCGCCAAGAGCTCCGGCTACGGCTTCGTCTGCCGCTTTGGCGATCTGCTTTCGCGACAGAAAGCGGGCAAGGCGTTCCTGACCGTCGAAGAAGGAGCGAGCATCCTGCCGCCATTGCGCCTGGCCGGCGAGGATCATCTGGCGGCGTTGTCGGAAGACGGCCGTCTGCTGATCTTCCCGCTTGCCCAGATGAAGCGTCTCGCGGCGGGCAAGGGAGTGCAGATCATCGGGCTGCACGGCAACGAATCGTTGCGTTCGGTGGTGCTCACGCGGGGTGCCCGGGTGACCATCCAGGGGACGCTGCGCAACCGCAGCAAGACGCTGCTTTCCGAGGACCGGCATGTCGGTCAGCGCGCCCGCCGCGGTTCGCCGGTCGGACATCTCGGCAACGTCGTGTTGGCCGCAGCGGCGGATGAGTGACGCGCCCGCGCTACGCAAGCAGAACCGGCGAGGCCCGTGACCGTGCCGAGCGATTACGACGTCGACCGTCTCGGGCAGGTGTTCACGCCGCCGGCGGTGGTCGAGGCGATGCTCTTGCTGGTCCGCAATCGCGGGCGCGTGCTCGAACCGGCCTGCGGTGATGGCGCCTTCCTGCGGCATTTTCCGTCTGCCGTGGGGATCGAGATCGACGCGCGGCACGCGCCGGCCGGGGCGCGGGTGATGGACTTCTTCGCACTGCCCGAGCACGAGCAATTCGCCACGATCATCGGCAATCCGCCGTACGTACGCTACCAGGATATCGTCGGTGAAACGCGGCGGCGGCTGCGGCGCAGTGTTCTCGACGGGCGCTCCAACCTTTACCTGCTGTTCATCGAGAAGTGCCTGCGGCATCTGGCGCCGGGCGGCGAACTGGTTTTCATCACGCCGCGCGATTTCGTCAAGGCGACCTCGGCGGTGCCGCTCAATCGCCTGCTGCACGCGGCCGGAACGATCACCGATTTCGTCGATCTCGGCGATTCACGGTTGTTTGACGGCGCGACGCCGAACTGCGCCATCTGGCGCTTCGAGCACGGCAATTTTTCGCGGCGCACGCGCTACGCCGCGCAGGGGGTCGCCGATGGCGCCGCCGGTCTGCTTCGACTGCAATGGGAAGAGCGGCATTTCGTCGAATGCGGCGGACATCTGTTGTTTACTCGTGACGATTATCCGCTGCATCTGGCCGACCTCGCTTTCGTCAAGGTGGGCGCGGTGTCGGGTGCCGATGGGCTGTACGCCAGCGAAGCGTACGGCAATCGCGACTTCGTCTGTTCGGCGACGCTGACGAGTGGAGAAACGCGCCGCATGCTCTGGTGCGAGCCGGGTGAGCCGCCACCGGCGGTACTGTTGCCGTACAAGGATCGTCTGCTCGCGCGCCGTGTTCGCCCCTTCGACGAATCCAACTGGTGGCATTGGGGGCGCGGTTACCATCAGTCGACGCAGCCGCGGGTGTATGTGAACCACAAGACGCGTCGTCCGCAGCCCTTCTTCGTGCACTCCTGCCCGAATTACGACGGCGCGGTACTGGCGATCTTCCCGCACGATCCGCGGGTCGACGTGCGAGCGCTGGCGCTTGCGCTGAATGCGGTCGACTGGGACGACCTCGGTTTCGTTTGCGACGGGCGCTTCCTGTTCACCCAGCGCAGTCTCGAACAATCGCCGCTTCCCGCGTCCCTGAGTGCCTTCCTGCCCGGCGACGGTGTAAGATCCCGGACCGACCTGCCGCAGCGGGAGCTGTTCTGACCGAGTATTCGCCGGCGCCGGCAGCGACGGGAAGGAGAAAAGCCCATGGTTCCACGCCTGATGACCGCCTTCAGCGGCCCCTTGTTGGAGATCGAACGCCGCTTCCTCGACGCCATGCCGGAGATCGAGCGCTGGTTGCGCAGCCAGTGGCAGGAGCACACGCCGCCTTTTTACGGCTCGGTCGATTTGCGCAACGCAGGTTTCAAGTTGGCGCCGGTGGACATGAATCTCTTTCCCGGCGGCTTCAACAATCTCGATGCGACCTTTCTGCCGCTCTGCGTGCAGGCGGCGATGGCCGCGATCGACCGGATTTGCCCGGACGCGAGGCGGCTCTTGCTGATCCCCGAGAACCACACGCGCAACCTGTTCTACCTGCAGAACGTGGCGCGAATCGCGACGATCCTCGGGCTGACCGGTCTCGAGGTGCGGCTCGGTTCGCTGTTGCCGGAAATCGACCGGCCGACTCCGGTCGAATTGCCCGACGGCAGCTCGCTGCTTCTCGAACCGCTGCTGCGCAGTGGTCACCGGCTGGGTCTCGATGGTTTCGATCCCTGCGCCATCCTGCTCAACAACGATCTGTCGGCAGGCATCCCGCCGATACTCCGCGATCTCGACGAGCAGTTCGTCTTGCCGCCGGTACACGCGGGCTGGGCATTCCGCCGCAAGTCGAATCATTTCGCTGCCTACGACGAGGTCGCGGGCGATTTCGCCCGAATGGTCGGGGTCGATCCGTGGAGGATCAATCCGTACTTTTCGGTTTGCAGCAGCGTCAATTTTCACGAGCGGCAGGGCGAGGATTGCCTGGCGGCCAATGTCGACGCGGTACTCGGACTGGTCCGCGAGAAGTACCAGCAGTACGGGATCGACGAAACTCCCTACGTGGTCGTCAAGGCCGACGCCGGGACCTATGGCATGGGGGTGATGACAGTCAAGGACGCGGCCCAGGTGACCGGTCTCAATCGTCGGCAGCGAAACAAGATGTCGGTGATCAAGGAGGGCCTGGCGGTGTCGCAGGTGATCATTCAGGAAGGGGTGCATTCCTACGAGCGGGTGGGCAGCGGTACGGACGAAGGGGTTGCCGAACCCGTCGTTTACATGATCGACCGCTTCGTCGTGGGCGGCTTCTACCGCGTGCATAGCGGGCGTGGCAAGGACGAGAACCTCAATGCGCCAGGGATGCATTTCGAGCCGCTCGCCTTCGAAACCAGTTGCTCGCTGCCCGACTACTGCCAGAATCCCGACGCCGCGCCGAACCGCTTCTACGTCTATGGGGTGGTTGCCCGCCTGGCACAGCTCGCCGCCTCGCTGGAACTGGAGCGCACCCTGCAACCGAAAATGGCGGAGGCGGCATGCGCATAGCGTTCATCGTCGACCCGTTGCCGTCGCTCAAGGCATACAAGGACAGTAGCATCGCCATGATGCGTGCCGCGCAGGCGGCCGGACACGCGGTGTGGACGATCCAGCAAGAGGCGCTGTACTGGTCGCCGCTGCACGGCGTCTGTGCCGAGGCGATGCACCTCGAAATGCTCGGCGACGACCACGAATGGTATGTCGAGATCGACCGGTACGTCGTCGCCCTGCGCGATTTCGGTGCCGTGCTGATGCGCAAGGACCCGCCGTTCGACATGGAATACGTGACCAGCACCTGGCTGCTCGAAGGTGCCGAAGCCGAGGGAGCGCGCGTTTTCAATCGGCCGCGTGCCCTGCGCGATCATTCGGAGAAGTTGTCGATCGCCGAGTTCGCGCATTTTTCCGCGTCGACGCTGGTGGCACGCGACGCGCGGGTGATTCATTCGTTCATCGACCGCGAAGTCGACACGATCCTGAAGCCGCTCGACGGCATGGGCGGCAGCCAGATCTTCCGCGTCCGTCACGACGACCCGAATCGCAACGTGATCGTCGAGACGCTCACCCGTAACGGTGCGCGCACGATCATGGCGCAACGCTACGTTCCCGAGATCGTTGATGGCGACAAGCGGATCCTGATCGTTGGCGGCGAAGTGGTTCCCTATTGCCTGGCGCGCATTCCCAAAGCGGGGGAGACGCGCGGCAATCTGGCTGCCGGCGGCACCGGCGTGGCACGCGAACTGACTGCCCGTGACCGGGAAATCGCGACCGCCCTGGCGCCGGTACTGGCCGCGCGTGGCCTGCTGCTGGTAGGCCTCGACGTGATCGGCGACTGGCTGACCGAGATCAATGTCACCAGCCCGACCTGCATGGTCGAGATCGCCGAGCAGACCGGTTTCGACGTGGCGGAAATGCTCATCACCGCACTCGAACGGCAGTGCGCAGCCGCTGCCTAGTTCTCGTTCTGGTCTGGCTGCTGGCGGCCTGCAGCCGTGCGCCGCTGCATCATCAGGAAGCCTTCGTTTTCGGGACGCGCGTCGAAGTATTGATCGCTGGCCTGCCGGAAGGCGAGGCCCGTTCGGCGGCGGCCGCCGTTCTGCGCGAGTTCGACCGCCTGCATCGCACCTACCACGCCTGGAGACCGTCCGAACTCAGCGCCCTGAACCTCGCCATCGCCGCCGGCAGGCGACAGCCGGTCACTGTCGAAATGGCCGATCTGATTGCCGACGCACAACGGCTGACACGATTGGGGGAGGGCCTGTTCGATCCGGGGATCGGTCGTCTGGTCAGCCTCTGGGGCTTCCAGTCGGATGACATGCCAGCCACGCTGCCCGCGCCGAGTGCCGTCGCTGCCTGGCGTGAAGCGGCGCCGAGCATCCTCGACCTGCAATTGGCGAACGGTTACGTCAGCAGTCGCAAGCGACAGGTGGCGCTCGATTTCGGCGGCTATCTCAAGGGGGTCGCGCTCGACCATGCGGCGAAAATTCTGCAGGCGCAGGGCGCGCACGATGCGTTGATCAACATCGGCGGCAACGTCATGGCGCTCGGCCGCAAGAATGGAGAGCCCTGGCGCGTCGGCATCCAGCATCCCCGCCAGCCGGGGCCGTTGGCAATGCTGGAGCTGGGCGACGGTGAGGCGATCGGCACTTCCGGCGACTATCAACGCTACTTCGAGGCTGGTGGCCGGCGCTACAGCCACCTGCTCGACCCGCGCACGGGCGAGCCGGTGACGCATACGCAGGCGCTGACCGTACTGATCACACGGCGCCCCGCGGCGGGTACGCTCTCCGATGCTGCTTCCAAGCCATTGTTCATCGGCGGTCGCGACTGGCCACGCCTGGCGCACCGCCTGCAGGTCGAGCACGTGCTGCGCATCGACGCTGCGGGCCACCTGCAGGTCAGCCGGGCGATGGAAAATCGGCTTTCCTACGTCGGCGAGCCGCCGTCGGCACGTGAAGTGATCCCCTGATTTCTGCCGAAGGGGTGGGAATCGCTTAGAATGGCGGTCTTGGGTGACGGGTGGGAACGATGATCGGTATCCTTCTGATAACGCACGGTTCATTCGGCGAGAGCCTGATTCAGAATGTCTGCCACGTGCTCAACAAGCGCCCGCCGCTGATCGCCCAGCTCGGCGTGGCCGCGCAGGACGATCCGCTGGATGTCCTGCCGCTGGCCAACCTGCTGCTGAAAGAAGTCGATGACGGCGAAGGCGTCGTCGTCATGACCGACATTTTCGGTGCGACACCCGGCAATCTGGCGCTCAAGCTGCTCGCACCGGGACACGTCGAAGGCATTGCCGGCGTCAATCTGCCGATGTTGCTGCGCGCCCTGACCTATCGCGAAAAGGGCATGGAGACGATGCTGCAGAAAGCGGTCAGCGGTGCCCATGACGGGGTGATCAAGCTGCCACCGCCAACCTAGGTTCACAGGAGTTTTCGATGGTACGTGCTGAAACTGCAATCATCAACAAACTGGGCCTGCATGCCCGTGCTTCCGCCAAGCTGACGCAGCTTGCCAGCCGCTTCGCCAGCGACGTGTGGATGGAGAAAGGCGCGCGCCGGATCAACGCGAAGAGCATCATGGGGGTAATGATGCTGGCTGCCGGCAAGGGGTCGACGGTGGTCGTCGAAACAGATGGCAGTGACGAACAGGCGGCCAACGAGGCGATTCTCGATCTGATCGCGGCCAGGTTTGGCGAGGCGGAGTGATCGTCCGATGAGTTTCACGCTGCACGGCCTGCCGGTGTCGGGAGGCATTGCGATCGGGCAGGCGCACCTGATGTCGCACGCGACGCTCGAGGTGTCGCACCTCGTCATCGCTCCCCGTCTGATCGAAAAGGAAGTGGCACGCTTCGACGCGGCAGTGCAGCGGGTGCGCGAGGAGTTCGCCTCACTCAAGGGCCGCATGCAACACAGTTCGGCCGAGTTCGGCGCCTTCATCGACCTGCATTCGGCGATCCTTTCCGATCCCGAACTTGCCGAGGCCCCCAAGCAACTGATCCGCGAGCGGCGCTGCAACGCCGAGTGGGCGCTGGTGCAGCGGATGGAGGTGCTGGTCAGCCAGTTCGAGAGTTTCGATGATCAGTACCTGCGCGAACGCAGTTACGACGTGCGGCAGGTCGTCGAACGGGTGATCAAGGAACTGGTGGATCAGCCCGGTCGAACCTTGCTGAAGACTGGCAAGGGCATCAAGGAAGAGGATCTGATCGTCGTCGCCCACGACCTTTCGCCGGCCGACGTGATTGCCTACAAGGAGCACCATTTCGCCGCTTTCGTGACCGACGTCGGCGGCTCCACCTCGCATACTGCAATTCTCGCGCGCAGCCTGCGCATTCCGGCGGTGCTCGGGCTGCACAACGCCCGGCAACTGATCCACGACAACGAAGTGCTGATCGTCGACGGTACGCGTGGCGTACTGATCGTCAACCCTGACCTGCGCATCCTGGAGGAATACCGGCTCAGGAAAAGCCAGATCGAACTCGAGCGTACCAAGCTCAAGCGCCTCAAGACGGCGAAATCGGTCACCCTGGACGGTATCGATATCGCCCTGCACGCCAACATCGAGCTGCCCGGCGACGTCGCCAATGCGCTCGACGGCGGCGCCGACGGCATCGGCCTGTTTCGTACCGAGTTCATCTTTCTCGACCGTGGCGACATGCCGAGCGAGGACGAGCAGTTCGAGGCCTATCGCACGGTCGTCAAGGGGATGGCGGGAAAACCGGTGACCATCCGCACTTTCGATCTCGGCTCCGACAAGGACCTGCATCCGGAAAAGGTACAGGGCGAACGCCTGCAGAGCAATCCGGCACTCGGCCTGCGCGCCATCCGCCTGTCGCTGGCCGAGCCGAAGATGTTCCAGACGCAGTTGCGGGCGATCCTGCGGGCTTCGAAGTACGGAAGCATTCGCTTGCTGATTCCGATGCTCTCGCAGGCGCATGAGATCGATCAGACCCTGGCAGCGATCGAGCGCGCCAAGTCGAGTCTGCGCGGGGAACGTGTTCCCTTCGACGAAGCAATCCCGGTCGGTGCGATGATCGAGATTCCCGCTGCCGCGCTGGCCGTGGGAATGTTCCTGCGACGCATGAATTTTCTCTCGATCGGCACCAACGACCTGATTCAGTACACCCTGGCCATCGACCGCAGCGACGAGGAGGTTGCGCCGCTTTACGATCCCCTGCATCCGGCCGTGCTGATGCTGCTCGCGCACACCATTGCCAGCGCCGAGAAGGTCGATATCCCGGTATCGATCTGTGGCGAACTCGCGGGCGACCCGAATCTCACGCGCCTGCTCCTGGGAATGGGCTTGCGCCAGTTCTCGATGCACCCGGCGCAAATCCTGTCGGTCAAGCAGAAGATCATGCAGAGCAATTGTTCCGAGCTGGCACCGATGGTGCGTCGCCTTTTGCGCCACGAGGAACCGGCAAAGATTCGCGAACAGCTCGACAAGCTGAACGCCACCGGCTGAATTGACTTTTTCCGGGGTCGCGGGTAACTTTCGTGCCCTTGGCGCCGATTTGAACGATCAGCTTGCGGGCGCCCTACAAATACGGCTAAAGCGCGGCAGGTCCGGTCCGCTTTGCCAGCTGGCCGGTTTTTTTTGTCATCGATACGATCAAGATGTCACCGGAGAATTCTGTCGGAGTCGTTGCCTCGCAGCGAGTGCGCTTCGGCGAAGTGCTGCGGCTGCGGAGCGGCGCCGAGTTGCCGGGTTTCGAACTGGTTTTCGAAACGTACGGCACGCTCAACGGCGAACGGTCGAACGCCGTGCTGGTTTGCCACGCCCTTTCGGGCAGCCACCACGTGGCCGGGTACTATGCCGACGAAACGGACAACGTCGGCTGGTGGGACAATCTCGTCGGCCCTGGCAAGCCGCTCGACACGCGGAAGTTCTTCGTCGTCGGGGTCAACAATCTCGGCGGCTGCTATGGTTCCACCGGCCCGCTGTCGATCAACCCGGAATCCGGCAAGCGCTATGGTTCCGATTTCCCGCTGGTGACGGTGGAGGACTGGGTGGCCGCGCAGGCACGACTGGCCGACCATCTCGGTGTGCACACCTGGGCAGCGGTGATCGGCGGCAGCCTCGGTGGCATGCAGGCACTCGAATGGTCGCTGCAGTTCCCGGAGCGCATCCGGCATGCGATGGTCATTGCCTCGGCGCCCAAGCTGTCGGCGCAGAACATCGCTTTCAACGAGGTGGCTCGCCAGGCGATCCTTTCCGATCCGGACTTTCACGACGGTTACTACGCCGAGCACGGAGTCGTCCCGACCAGGGGGCTGCGGCTGGCGCGCATGGTGGCTCACATCACCTATCTTTCGGATAGTCAGATGGCCGAGAAATTCGGTCGCCAGTTGCGCCACGGTGAGCACAAGTTCAGCTATGACGTCGATTTCGAAATCGAGTCGTATCTGCGCTACCAGGGAAACAAGTTCGCCACCTACTTTGACGCGAACACGTATCTGATGACGACCAAGGCGCTCGACTACTTCGATCCCGCCTACGAGTACGACGGCAACCTGGCGGCCGCGCTGGCGCGTGCGCGGGCGAGTTTCTTCGTCGCCAGCTTTTCGACCGACTGGCGATTCGCGCCGGCGCGTTCGCGCGAAATCGTCTTTGCCCTGCTGCACAATCGCCTGCGCGTGGTTTATGCCGAGATCGCTTGCGGCGCCGGGCATGATTCCTTCCTGCTCGACGACGAGCACTATCATGCCCTGCTGCGCGCCTATCTGGAGAACATCGCCGTATGACCGAGCAGGAGAGGAGGGCCAGAGCCGAACAGCGAGAGCGCTTCGATTTTGCCGTGATCGCGAGCTGGATTCCGCCTGGCGAGCGTGTCCTCGACCTGGGCTGTGGCGATGGCAGGTTGCTGCGCTATCTCAACGAAACGCGCGACGTCACCGGCTATGGCGTCGAGATCGACGACGAGAGCGTTCTCCGGTGCATCTGCAACGGCGTCGATGTCCTGCAGATGGACATCGAATGCGGGCTTTCTGGCTTCGAGGACAATTCGTTCGACCACGTGATCATCTCGCAGGCGCTGCAGACGATGCATGCGACCGAGCGCATCCTCGGCGAGATGTTGCGCGTCGCGGCCGAGGCGGTGGTCAGCTTCCCGAACTTTGCCTACCGTGCCAACCGGGAGGCAATCAACCGGGGGCACATGCCGGTGTCCGAGGACCTGCCGTATGACTGGTTCGATACCCCCAACGTGCGCTTCTTCACCATTGTCGATTTCGAGGATCTGTGTGCACGGCTCGGCCTCGAAATCCGCGAGCGTCTGGCGTTCGACGAAGCCGGCCGCGAGGTGAGTGACGACCCCAACCTGAACGGCAGCCTGGCCTTTTTCCGCCTCGGACGGCCATCCTGATGCCCGTGTGGCTGCGTCTGCTGTTGACCCGGCAGATGCTGATCTGCGTATTCACCGGTTTCAGCTCCGGTTTGCCCCTCTATTTGCTGCTCAATCTCTTGCCGGCCTGGTTGCGCAGCGAGGGCGTCGATCTGAAAACCATCGGCTTGTTCGCGCTGATCCAGTTTCCCTACACCTGGAAATTCGTCTGGGCGCCGGTGCTCGATCGCTTCCGTCTGCCGCTGGGTCGTCGGCGCGGCTGGATGCTGGTCTCGCAACTCGGCCTGTTCTGCTCGATCGGTCTGCTTGGCGGCTTCTCGCCGGCGAACGAACTGACGCCGGTGATCTGGCTGGCGGTTGTCCTCGCTTTCCTGTCAGCGACCCAGGATGTCGCCCTCGACGCGTTTCGCCGTGAAATCCTCAGCGATCGCGAACTCGGGCTTGGCAATTCGGTGCATGTGAACGCGTACCGGATCGCTGGTCTGGTACCCGGATCGCTGTCGCTGGTTCTCGCCGACCTGCTGCCCTGGGTGCAGGTCTTCTGGATCACCGCCGCTTTCATGCTGCCCGGCATGGTGATGGTCTTGCTGGTCAGCGAGCCGGTCGTGGTGGGCGTGCCGAAAACCCTGCGTCAGGCCGTGGTCGAGCCGTTCCACGAGTTCGTCGGCCGCTGCGGATGGTCGGGGGCATTGCTCGTGCTCGGTTTCCTTTTTTTCTACAAGCTCGGCGATTCGCTGGCGACCGCCCTGGCCACGCCTTTCTATCTGGACCTCGGTTTCAGCAAGACCGACATCGGCGTGATCGCCAAGCACGCCGGACTCTGGCCAGCGGTATTCGGCGGCCTGCTCGGCGGACTGTGGATGGTCCGTCTGGGGATCAACCGCGCCTTGTGGCTGTTCGGTCTGGTGCAGATGGTGACCATCCTCGGCTTTGCCTGGCTGGCGTGGCGTGGTGTGCATACCCCGGTCGATGGCTTCGATCGGGTGGCGCTCGCCGGCGTGATTGCCGCCGAGTGCCTCGGTGTCGGTCTCGGGACCGCGGCTTTCGTCGCTTACATCGCGCGTGCCACCAATCCGGCATTCACGGCGACCCAGTTCGCCCTTTTCACCAGTCTGGCCGCCGTTCCGCGCACGTTCATCAACTCGACGGCCGGGGCACTGGTGGAATCACTTGGCTGGGGGAGTTTCTTTCTTCTCTGTTTCGTGCTTGCCGCGCCCGGCATGTTGTTGCTGCTGAAAGTTGCGCCGTGGAACGAGTTCCCCCAGTCGCCGAGAGGCTGATTGCCGCCGCCCGGCAACTGTCGGCGAGCGTCTCGACGCTCCGCTTTTCACCCCCGGTCAGCCACACCTACAATCCGCTCGACTACGCCTGGTGCGCACACGAGGCGTACCTGCGCCGCTACGGCGCGAGCACGCGGCGCGTTCTTTTCCTGGGGATGAACCCGGGACCGTTCGGCATGGTGCAATGCGGCGTGCCATTCGGTGACGTACGCATGGTTCGCGATTGGCTGGGGATCGAGGCGACCGTGCGTAAGCCGCACCCCGAGAATCCGCGGCGGCCGGTCGAAGGTTTTGCCTGTGCGCGTTGCGAGGTCAGCGGGCAACGTCTGTGGGGATTGTTTCGCGAGCGCTTCGGCACTGCCGACGCGTTTTTCACCGAGCACTTCGTCGCCAATTATTGCCCGCTGGCCTTCTTCGATCAGGGTCGCAACCTGACTCCGGACAAACTGCCGGCCGTCGAGGCGCATGCTCTACGTGTTGCCTGCGATATCCATCTGCAGACGTTGGCATCGGTCCTGCAGCCGCAATGGGTGATTGGCGTCGGCGCTTTCGCCGAGGCGCGCGCCACCGAGGCGCTGACCGGGACGACGGTGCGCACGGGGCGGATACTGCATCCGAGCCCGGCGAGCCCTCTGGCGAATCGCGGCTGGGCGGCAGCGGCAACCGGGCAACTGCTGGCGCTGGGCGTCTGGGACTGAGCGGCTGCGCGCCCGGCGGCGCCTGCCGGCGGCTCTTGCAGCGGCCTACGGCCGCGCCAGCAGGCCGAGATCCGACATCTGCCGGCGCAGCTTGCGCCAGGCACGCCAGACGAAGAATCCGCGCTGGCTCCACCGCCACACGCGGCGGGGCTGCAGCACGACGAGGACGGCCACTCCGGCGGCGACCACTTCCGGATGCTGTTTGGCGTAATCGCTGCCGCGACGCACGACGGCAACGGCCTGATCCAGGCCGTGCAGGCTGGCGCCCAGTGGCTGCAGTTGCTGACCGAGCTGCCGGCGCTGCTGGCTGATGCGCTCGATCAGCCGGCCGCGCTGGACGGCAAGTTCAATCAGGTCTTGATTCATTGCCGGCGGCGGTCCTGAGCTGCTGCAGATCCTCTCCGAGCTGGGCGATGCTCGTGGCGAAGATGCTCTGGCCGCGGCGCATCGCGCGCCGCAGAGCGATATAGGCGAAGCTGCCGATGAGTGCGAAGAGGGCAGTGAAACCGCCGAGCACGAACACCCGACTGTCCCAGAAAACGACGACCAGCAGGGCGATGGCGAGAATCAGGCTAATCATCAGACAGAACGCCACCGCTTGCGAGAGTAGCAGCAGATGAACGGCACGCAGCTTCTCTTCCCGGATTTCATTGCCCAGCAGTTCGAGACGCGTCCGCCCGCTGGCCAGCAGTGTGGCCGCGCTGTTCCGGGTGGCAGCCAGCAGGCCGCCACTGGCTGGCGTCTCGCTCATCGCTCGGACGGCGCGGAGGGGGGATCAGCGGCGACCGATGATCACGCCAAGCAGCAGGCCGACGGCAGCGGCCACGCCGACAGCGCGCCACGGATTTTCATGCACGAAGTCGTCGGTGGCACGTGCGGCTGCCTTGGTGCGGTCGACCAGAGCCGCTTCGGCGTCGGCCAGACGCAGCTTGGCGTCGCGCAGCCGCTCGCCGATGCGCTCGCGCAGATCCCCCATTTTGTCTCCCGCAACGCCAGCCGTGGCGCGCAGGATCTCCTCTGCGTCGGCAACGACAACCCTCATGTCGGAGACGAGCTTTTGTTTGTTGGCGGTAGACAGATCGGAAACTTCGGACATGATGGACCTCACAGTGGAAGGGGACGACGGGAAGAGCGACGATGCAACAGGAGCCCTCTACGAAGCTCCCAGATTATAGAAAGTGGGCTGGAATATCAATGCACGGAAGCTCTGTGGCGGGCCCCCGCTCGTGCAATCGGGCGTGGGCTCAGTCCGCGCCGCCGGTCTGCAGCCGGTACTCGTAATCAATGGTCAGCGGCGCATGGTCGCTGAAGCGCTGCGCCTTATATACCGCCGCGTGTTTCGCGGCACGCGCGATGCCCGGGGTCGCAAGCTGGTAGTCGAGGCGCCAGCCGACGTTCTTCGCCCAGGCCTGACCACGATTGGACCACCAGGTGTACGCCTGGTCGGTGGCTTCGGGATGCAGATCGCGGTATACGTCGCACCAGCCGGCCTCGCTCAGCAATCGGCTCACCCAGGCGCGTTCCTCAGGCAGAAAGCCGGAATTGTTGCGGTTGCCCCGCCAGTTGCGGAGATCGATTTCCCGGTGAGCGATGTTCCAGTCGGCGCAGACGATGACTTCGCGTCCGCTCGCGCGCAGATCGGCGAGACGCGGGTAGATCATGTCCATGAAGCGAAATTTCGCCTTCTGGCGCTGTTCGGAGCTGGAACCGGATGGCTGGTAGAGCGAGACGATCGAGAGGTTG
>WBZT01001133.1_pt1 | contig 19944 bp, 30 predicted proteins | sample 5204241 | NCBI WGS metagenome assembly WBZT01 (sample SAMN12344358, study PRJNA552823) | activated sludge metagenome | biome: Activated sludge suspended growth; feature: Nitrification reactor; material: Wastewater; isolation source: activated sludge from nitrification reactor of wastewater...
GGTTCGGGCTGGTGTGGGTGTCGGGGCGGTGTTGCGTGATGGCGGCGGGGGTCCCCCGTGTGGGTGCCGGGGGGTGTGGACCCCCCAGTGGTTTCGTGTCGGGCGGTCCCCCGGTCCGACAGGGTGGGTATGGGCAGTGGTTGCGTTGAAGGTTCGCACCCGGAGTGTGTGGAGATCATCCGGATGGGTGTCGGGTTGGGTGGGTATCGGTCGGCGCGGGATGGTGGAGCTAGTCACGCCGAGTGTGTCGAGGTCGCCGGCGCTGGTGTTGATCTGTGGGTGTACCGGTGGGCGCTGGACGCTGGGGTGGGTCACACACAGGTTGTTGAAGCGGTGACGGTGCACGGGTTGCCGGCGGTGTTGGTCAACGGGTTTGTTCGTCGGATGGTCGCGACGCCGGACGGCGAGGTCGCTACGGTCGTGTTCGAGCTGGTCGCTGGTGTTGAAACCGGTGAGATCGCCCGGTTGGGTGGGAACCTGGGCTGGTACCGGCGGGCACGGGACTTGGGGTGCACACACGCTGAGTGTGTGGAGGTGGTCGGGTTGGGTGTGTACCTGGGCTGGTACCAGTTGGCACGGAACGCTGGGTGCAGCCACGGCGAGTTGGTGGAGATCGTCGGGTTGGGTGGGAACCTGGACGAGTACCGGTGGGCGCGTGACGCTGGGTGCAGCCACGGCGAGTTGGTGGAGATCGCCGGGTTGGGTGGGAACCTGGATGGGTACCGGTGGGCGCGGCGGGACGGCGGGGCTAGGCACCGCGAATGTGTCGAGGTCGCCGGGTTGGGTGTGTCCCTGTGGGGATACTGGGTGGCGAGGCGCCACGGGTATGCGCACACCGCGATCGTCGAGATCATCGGGTTGGGTGGGACTCTGGACGGGTACGGGCTCGCGCGGGACGCCGGGGCTAGGCACCGTCAATGTGTCGAGGTCGCCGGGTTGGGTGTGGACCTGGCCGGGTACCGGTTAGCTCTCGTGGCTGGCGGTACGCACGCACAGATTGTCGAAGCGGTGACGGTGCACGGGTTGCCGCCCGGGCTGTTCAACGGGTTTGTTGACCGGCTAGCCGTCACACCCGACGCTGATGTCGCGACGGTCGTGTTCGAGCTGGTCGCCGGAGTCTCGTGACCACCGGGTGTGGGACGGTCAGCCGGCGACGGGTCTGAGATCGCCGGGTTGGGTGGGCGTAGGTGGTGGGTGCACGCAGGCTGGCCGAGTGTGGGTTGCCAGGCATCGAGTGACCCGGTCCGACAGGCCGGGTGTGGAGTCGTCGGTTGTTGAGGAAGCGGAGATCGCCGGCATGGGTGGTGACCTGACGGTGTACCGGAATGCGCGGGACGCCGGGTGCACGCACGGCGAGCTCGTTGAGGTCGCCCAGTTGGGTGGGGATCTGGGCTGGTACCGGCGGGCACGGAACTTGGGGTGCACACACGCTGAGTGCGTGGAGATCGCCGGCCTGGGTGTGAGCTTGTACTGGTATCGGTGGGCACGCAGCACCGGGTGCAGGCACACCGAGTTGGTGGAGATCGCCGGCCTGGGTGGTGACCTGTACCGGTACAGGTTGGCGCGTACCGCCGGCGACTCGCACGCTGCGCTGGTCGGGCCGGCAGCCCACGCAGGGTTGTCGGGTCGGCTGCTCAACCGGTTTCTCACCCGAATGGCCGCGACACCCGGAGCGGATGTCGCTACGGTCGTGTTCGAACTGGTCGCTGGTGGTGTCGAGTGACCCCCGGGTGGAGGGCTTGGGCGGCGGATGGTTGGTTGCGGTTGTCGTGACGGTGTTCGCATGTCCCCGGTCCGACAGGGGTGTCTATGGGATCGAAAGCAAGTCGGGTGGTGACAGGTAGTCGGGTGGTGACAGGTGCGGCGGGTCGCGCCCGCCAAGCCGGGTTGCCTCGCGGGCCGGGCCGGTTCAACACGGGTCGGTCGGTGAGATTCGCGGATCGGCGGGCTGTCGCGGCCCGGCGGGCTGCTCGAGGTCGGACATGGCGGGCGAGATGACCGCGGCGTATCGTCGCCGCGTGCACGGCGACACGGTCAGGGACCCTCTCGATGATGTGGCCGAAGTGTTTCGTGTGCATCGCAACTTGCGGGACCGCATGTTTCGTGCGGTCATCGAAGCCCGCCGGGCTGGTGCGACATGGGCGGCGATCTCCGAGGCGATGACCGAAGGGTCGACTCGGGTTCACGCACAGATGTGGTATCGGCGGGAAGCGGCACGGCGTGGAGACGACCCGTTGCGGGACGGACCGGTAGGTGACAGCCGGTAGGGTTCGCGGTGTGGATACGCAAACTCGGATGGTCGACGCGTCGGTGTTCGAGCGGACCGTCGCTGACCGGTTGTTGGCAAGCAGAGTGGTGGTGCTCGACGGTGAAGTCGACGACGCCGCGGCGAACCGGGTGGTCTCCCAACTGTTGCATCTCGAGCGGACCGATCGAGATGCGGACATCTGGTTGTACGTCGATTCGCCTGGCGGGTCGGTTACCGCAGGGAGGGCGATCTACGACACGATGCAGATGGTCGGCCCGGATGTTGGGACGGTGTGTTTAGGGTTGGCTGCGTCGATAGGCCAGTTTTTGTTGTCCGCTGGGGCGCCGGGGAAACGGTTCGTGTTGCCGTCGGCGCGGGTGATGATGTGTCAGCCGTTCGGTGGGGTGGACGGCCGGCCGGTGGGCATCGCGGTTCAAGCCGAGGTGTTGCGGTCGATGAACCCGGTGTTGGGTGAACGGGCCGGGCAGCCGGTCGGACGGATCGCCGCCGATTCGGGTCGCGGCCGGTGGTTCACCGCTGTTCAGGCGAAGGAGTACGGGTTGGTTGACGCTGTGATTGTTCGTCGTGGTGTGACCAGCTGACCGGTGTCAGGTGACCCGGTCCGACACGACAGGTGTGGAACCGTCAGCCGTTGAGAAAGCCGAGATTGCCGGGTTGGGTGGGAACCTGATCTGGTACCGGGGGGCACGCGACGTCGGGGCCATCCACGGCGAGTGTGTGGATGCCCTCCGGTTGGGTGGGAACCTGTCCGACTACCAGTGGGCACGCGAGGTCGGGGCCATCCACGCGACGATCGTCGACGCGGTGACGGTCCACGGGTTGCCGCCCGACATGCTCGACCCGTTCGCCGAGCGGATGGCCGCGACACCCGACGCGGATGTCGCGACGGTTGTGTTCGAAACAGTCGCCGGCGTCGAGTGACCCGGTCCGCGACCAAATGGGGTGGTCATGGACGCACACGGAGTGGTCGACCCGGAAGATGTCACCCGGATCGTCGCCCTTGTGGAAGACACGAACCGGGCGATGCGACCCCGACACTGGGCCGCGCCACGACCCCGACGGATGGGTCTTCGTCGATGGCGCGGCCCGACCGACGCAGAGGTCGACGAGATCGCCGCGTCGGTCGGGCGCCGGTACGAGTACCTGAAAGCGCGGCGGGCGGGATGCACCCACAGTGAGTGTGTGGAGATCCTCCGGCTGGGCGGGAACCTGCACGACTACCGGAAGGCACGCCGCGAACGGCGCGCGCACCGTCAACTAGTTGAAATCGCCACCTTGGGTGGGGACATCTACCACTATCGGGGTGCACGGACGCAGGGGTTGTCGCACGTCGACCTGGTCGAGATCGTCGACGCGAACGGGGAACTCGACGGGTACCGGGCAGCACGCGGCGCCGGATACTCGCACGGCGAGTGTGTGGAGATCGTCCGGTTGGGTGGGAACCTGTTCGACTACCGGCGGGCACGCGACACCGGGGCTACACACGCCGAGTGCGCGGAGACCGTCGTCAAGGCGGGTGGATGCCTGGACTGGTACCGGGCAGCGCGTGGGTCCGGGGCCAGCCACGACGAGTGCGTGGAGGCCGCCGAGATGGGTGTGAACCTGTATGGGTACCGGCGGGCACGTGAGCGCGGTGCTGACCACAGGACCGCGCTGTTCGAAGTTCTGTCCGGGGCGACAGCACACTGGGACGACTGAGCCTGTTCACCGTGCCGCGGACCTGTGTCGAGGACACTGCGACCGGCCCGGTGGGGGAACGAGGGAAGCAGCTAACGGTCCGACAGTGAGAGCATGAAGACACTGGTCGGCATGGTCGACGGGCTGTGGCAGATGCGGGTGCGCTGGTCGGGTGGGCGCCAGTCGACCCGACCGGTTCCCGCCGGCTGGGCGGGAACCGTGGGGTCGGGCTGCAGATGGTGGAACGGTTCGCGTTGTTGGGTTCACCGGTTCGCGACACTGGGCGCAGCATCGCCCGTTGTGTCCGTGGCCGCGTCCGGTGTTGGGTGACCCGGGTTTCGACACGGTGGGTACGGAGGATCCGCGTACTTGGTGAACTGGTGGAGATCACCGGGTTGGGTGGTGACTGGTTCTGGTATCGGCAGGCGCGTCGGGAGGGGTGTTCGCACGCCGAGCTCGTGGAGATCGCCAGGTTGGGGGTGGACCTGGGCGAGTACCGGTTGGCGCTGATCCGCGGGTGTTCGCACGCCGAGGTCGTGGAGATCATCAGGTTGGGGGTGGACCTGGACGCGTACTGGCAGGCACGGTACGCCGGGTGCACACACGCGACGATCGTTGAAGCGGTGACGGTGCACGGGTTGCCGGTCGGACTGCTCCGCGGGTTCGCCAAGCGGATGGGGGCGACGGTCGACGCGGATGCGGCGACGATCGTGTTCGAGACGGTCGCGGATGTTGCGCCGCGGTGGTGAACAACGCGGCCGGGCCGGTCCGAATGAGATACCCAACGGGGCGCCCTGGTTCGGGCACACCGCATCACACGAGGAGATCCGATGGGACTGAGTCGTTCCGAAGCGGCCGTGGCCGTACGAGACAAGATGGACGCGAGGGGGTGGACTCTCCGGGAGTTCGCCGACCGGTGCGGTCTTCCTGTTCCGGTGGTCGCGTCGGTCATCGACGGGTTTGGGCGTATCCCGGACGAGGCGGTCGACGGGTTCGCCGACGCGTTTGGCACGTCGCCCGGCATGTGGCGGGCTTTGCAATCGGAGCGGGTGCCTGGTTACGACCAGGCTGTGTTGATGGTTGCTGCTCGGTTGTGGGCGAAGGGCGGGCGTCTTGGTGAGGTTCTGTTCCAGTTCGACAGGACGGATGTTGAGTGTTCCGAACCGCACGCGGCGTCGCGGGCTGTCGAGCGGTACGCCGAGAGCTGCGGTTGGGTTGTTGGCCCGACGCAGGTCGCGCCGTCAGCGCGTCCTGTGTGGTTTGACGGGTCGGTGTGCCCGTTGAAGTGGCGTCGCTGCGACGTTGGGATGGTTGACGCTGTTGTTGTGGGGTCGTCCCGTGAGCGGCTCGTACGGGTCTTCGCGGTGGTGTGGTCGTGATGCTCGAGGCCGGTGCGACGGCGGTGACCGTGTCGGGGCGGGTTACTGGGCCTTTTCCGAAGGTCGATATGGGGTCTGAGCGACGCTCAGCGGCGACGATTCGTCGTGTTCAGCGGTGGCTGCTCGACGAGGCGACGGTCGAGATGGGGGATCGTGGTTGGGTTTTGGGCTTGGAGGTGCCTGGGCGTATGCCGCCGGCGTCGGTCGATTTGTGTCACATGGTCCTGTTCGGGTGTGTGTAGATGGGTGTCCGGGTGGCGGGGGTTTCACCCACCACCCGGAGGCGTCCGAATGTTGACATCGGGTCGGGGGTTCGATACGATGAAACCGTTCAACAGAAACAACGAAGGATGAAGGACATGCCTGAGTACCTGCTCGACGCGCTCGCGGAAATCGCCGGGTGGATCGCCCGTCGGCGCCCGACGGAATGCCTCTTTCCGAGCATTCCGGCCGACTCCGAAACCCTGATCGCCTACGCGGCCACGGTCGTCTACAGCACGCGGTCGGTAATCATCATCTGGTATCTCGACTCGATCGATCTCCTCGCGGAGGTCGTGTGATTGAACTTCTTCCATGATCGAAACGATGAACAAGCACCACTGGGCCAAGTGCGGCCGTCGCAGCTGCACTTGGGAGGGTCCGCTCCGGAGCGACTACTGGGAGGCCCGCGACGACGAGACCAACCACCGGGCCGAGCACGCACAGGGCAAGCGATGAACAGCGCGATGAAGTACACGCACGACATCCCGATGGCCGAGATGGACGGTCAGCACGCCAAGTCCATCGACTGCCCGTGCGGCACTGACGTCGAAGAGGTGACTCTGGGTCGGACGGCGATCGTCTACCACCAGCGGCGTACCCCTTCGAAGCGGTGGCAGCGATGACCTGGGCCTGCGAGGAGTGCGGATGGGAGTGGCCGTATCGCGGCGAAGAGGCGTGGGCATGGGCGGAGTGCGACAGCTGCGGCGGGCGGCTGGTCGAGCAAGACGACCAGCCGGTCGATGATGAGGCGGCGCCATGAGCGACGGACTTGTACTCAACCTGAGCACAACCCCTACCGTCTCGGGGATGGACCCGGAGATCGAGAGCCGCCTGAAGCGTGCTGCCGTCCGGGCCAACCGCGCACGCGAGGATCTCGAAGCAGCGATCATCGACGCCTTCCTGGCCGGTGCCGGGCAGCGCGAGATCGCACGGGCGGTCGACATGTCGCACCCCGCCGTGAAGTACATCCTGGATCGGCATCAGAACGAGCGGGACGACATCGCCAACGAAGTGCAACGCAGAGGCACCCGCAGCAAGAGGTCGACCGAGTAGCGGTTGCCCCACCAGAACGCCCCGTTCACGCCGGAGGGGCGACGGCGGATGATCGAGCGGATCATCCAGGACGGGCGACCCATCAGTCACGTGGCCGACGAAGCGGGCATCTCCCGGCAACGTCTCACCGTGTGGCTCCGCCGCTACGAGATGTTCGGCGACGCCGGACTTGAGGACCGTTCCTCTCGACCAGCACGCTCGCCGAACCAGACCAGCGAAGATCTCGAGGACCGCATCGAGCAGCTCCGCAGGACCACCAAGTACGGACCCGACCGCATCAGCGGCGAGCTGGCCATGGAAGGCGTCAGCGTCTCGCCCGCCACCGTGCACCGGGTCCTCGTCCGACGCGGCCTCAACCGACTCAGCACCATTGACCCACCCACCGGCGAGGACGCCCGCCAGGTGAAGCGATACGAGCACGATGCACCCGGAGACATGATCCACATCGACGTCAAGAAGGTCGGCAAGATCCCCGACGGCGGTGGCTGGCGAGTGCACGGCCGCGACTCGCAGGCCGCCCTGGAGAGCCGCAGGAAGGGCAAGCGGCGCCCCGGCTATACACGTACCTGCACGCTGCGGTCGACGACAACAGCAGGCTCGCCTACGTCGAGTGCCACGAGAACGAACGGGCCGTCACCGCTGTCGAGTTCTTCGAGCGGGCACGCATCTTCTTCGCCAGCCACGGCATCACCGTGAAGTCGGTCCTCACCGACAACGGTTCGTGCTACATCAGCGGGCTCTGGAAGGCGTCGTGCGCCGAGGCTCAGATCAAGCACCGCCGCACGAAGCGCCAGACGCCCCGCACGAACGGCAAGGTCGAGCGGTTCAACCGAACCATGAAGGACGAGTGGCTCTACGTCCGGTCCTACACATCGGAGGAGGACCGACGGAACCACTTGGTGCCGTTCCTCAACGCCTACAACCATGACCGCCCCCACAGCGCGATCGGCAACCGGCCACCCATCTCTCGGGCACCGGAGCCAGGTCCGCGACTCACCCAAGAGCTCATCGAGCTTCCGCCTGACCATCCGGGCCAGATGTCCCTCGATCTCGACTCGTGACAACAACGTCACGGGAGAACACACCTAGCCCTGCCAACAGGAAGGCGCTCCACACCCACCCCCGCGCCGGCACGGGAGTCGCTGTGACCCGCCGGCGGTCCGGTGGCACACCACCGAACCGGACACCTCGCAAGCGCCGCTGCGTCTACGAACGCGGCGCCAAGGTGTGGCACATCACCGGCCCCGCGAACGCGTCCATGGCAGCCCTCGCCTGCGCCCCCGGGGACATGATCGTGTTCCCCAGCACCTTCCAAACTCGGGTGCCGACATGCCCGGATTGCCTAGCCATGGCGGCAAGAAAGCGCGCCATCACCAGCGCCGAAGAAGACGAGATCGTCGAGCGAGGCGGGGACCTCGCCGGGTACCGGTTGGCGCGTGAGGGCGGGGCCACCCACGCCGAATGCATGGAGATCCACGCACTCGGGATGACCATGCTTTCGTACCGGCTGGCCCTCGTCGAGTTCGGCGGGATGATCCACGCCGAACTCGACGAGATCACCTGGTTGGGAATGCATCCAGAGGAGTACCGGGCGGCGCGGTGCCTCGGAGCTACCCACGCCGAACTCGTCGAAGTCGCTCGTCAGGGACCGGACATCTGGGACTTCGTGGATCCGTGGGCGCGGTGACCCGCCGACGGTCCGGTGGTACACCACCGAACCTGCCGTCCGCGCCCAGAGCGGACGGCGAGCCGCACACACGGCGGATCGCCGCCGCCTTGAACGTTGACGGTCCATCCGTCGCCCGCCGCGAGCCGGTCGGCGATGGTCTTGGCGGCGACCGGTTCGGCCTCAAAGTGGACGGCACCGAAGTAGGTTCGTGAACGATGAACCCCTCCCCCGCCGTCCCGTCGATCGGCGACATCGAAACGGAACTCGAGTGGTGCCGAACACACAGTGACGATCCGCGGTCCGGGTGGACCCGCGAGCTCGACAACCTCGTTGTCGCGTTGCGAGCAAACATGCTCGTTGAACACCGGCTCGGGGACGCCAACGCGAAAGCTGAGCGACTCGCGAAGATCGTGATGCGCGGCCTGGGCTGGGCCGACGCGCTCCGGTTGCTTCCCGACGACGTACCGGACCCCGACGGTCCACGCGAACTCGTCCGAACCCTGGTGGGGCTCGGCCAGGGTGACACGGTGGAAACCGGCACCGAAGGAGTCCGGTTCTGGGTCGACGGCGACACCGCAGGGTTGACCGCGTGGGCGACAGTCCGTGGGCTCGGCGTCGACAACGGTGTTGTCGAAGTTGATCTCGTCGAAGTCGACCTGGCAGGCGACGACACCGAACCTGTAGCCGCCCAGTGGGGTACCCCGCGGACCGTCGAAGATTGGGCGGTCCTGTCGAAACGACTCGCGGCGTGGACACCGAACCCGGACCGGACCGGCATGCAAGCCCAGATTCGCGACGACATTCGGGCTGTCCGCCGGGTGTGGCCGAAACGGTGGGACGAGGACGGTTGGGTTCCACCAGCGCGGCTGCGTCCCGCTGACCTCCTGATGATCCGCGGGTACTGCGCGTCAATGGACATCACCCACGACGTCGCCGGCGAAACCCGGCGGTACACGACCGGTCCGGGTGTCGGTTCGTGCGCGGCGGCGTTGCTGCACGGCACCCCGTTTTGGATTCCCGGCCGGATCGCGTGGGGACTGGCGCGCACGAAAATCCCCGACCCTGGCGATTACGACATGCGTCTGCCGCACGAGATCGTGACGGTGTGGTTCGAACAGTGGTTGGATCTCGGCGGCGACGAAGGGATGCCTGCCGAGTTGGCGGCATGGTGGGATGCTCGGCTTCGGGACGACTCGAACTATGACGTCCCGATCGACACGCCGTGGCCGATGACGCATTCGAAACCGGGTGGGACCGCAACGTCGAAGGTTGCGGAAACAGCACTCGCGGGGGTCGTCCTGTTCTCCGATATGGACAGCCGGCCTGCTGACCTCGCGATCTGGGTGGTCGCGACTCGTACCGAAGGCAACCCGGAGTCCGGTGGGCGGAACGGGTGGACGTTCACACCGATGCTGGGTCGCCCGTCGCAGGCTGGGCAACGCCGCTTGTGGTGGTCGCTGTGCGCGCTGGTCGCGTGGGGTGATTGGGTTCGGGAACGGCCGATCGTGGTGCGGAACCGGGGGAAACTGAAGGGGTTGCGTGGTCTGGACCTGACGAAGATCGGGCCGGTCCGGGTGATGGCAGCGCGGCACACCGATTCGCTTGGTGTCCCGAACCGTGACGAACCGTCCGGTACGCACGCGTCGCCGGCGACGCATATTCGGCGGGGCCACTGGCGTCAACAGCGTGTCGGCCGGAACCGTGCGGGCGTCGAGCTTCGTTGGATCGCACCCGTAGTCGTGAACCCTGGCAACGAGGGTGACTGGCGTGAAACGGTGTTGCGGCTCCCGCCGCCTGAGTCGATCCCTGACACGGTGACACCGGATCAGCTGCGGGCGTTGCTGGGTGTCGTCGAGAACCGTTCGGGTGGGCAGACGCGTTGGCCGCTCTCAGGTGCGGGCGGGTAGGAGCCACGACCACCCGGACGGCGTACACGCGGACGGCTCGAGATGGCGGGTCCGACTAGTACAACGGACGGACGATCCGTTCACCCCACGTGAGGAGACCCAAGATGGCCCAGTTGATGCCGTGTCCGTATCCGGCGACGTGCCCGAACCGGGGGGCGAAGCACTATCCGGGTTCGGAAGCGTTCAACGCGTGTGTACTGTCGCACCAGACAGCGACCCCGGCGGCGGCCGCAGCCGCTGCCGCGGTCGCCGCGGCGGTCGATACCCCCACCGTCGCCCAGCTTTCGGAGATCGCCGACATTGGTGGGGACCAGGACGACTACCAGTGGGCACGCGACGCCGGGTACACGCACGACGAGCTCGTGGAAATCGCCAAGGCGGCTGGGCATCTGGTCGGGTACCGGGGGGCACGCGCCGCCGGGCTCGGTCACGCCGAGTTGGTGGAAATCGCCAAGGCGGGTGGGGACCTGGACGGGTACCGGTGGGCACGCGACGCCGGGTATGCGCATGCCGAGCTCGTGGAGATCGCCAAGGCGGGTGGAATGGTCGGGTACCGGGCGGCACGCGACGCCGGGTACACGCACGACGAGCTCGTGGAGATCGCCAAGGCGGGTGGAATGGTCGGGTACCGGGAGGCGCGCGACGCCGGGTACAGCCACGCCGAGTTGGTGGAGATCGCCGAGGCGGGTGGGAACCTGGACTGGTACCGGTTGGCGCGGGCAGCGGGAGTTGCCCACGCGACGATCGTCGACGCGGTAACGGTCCACGGGTTGCCGGCCGATCTGCTCAACGGGTTTCTCGCACGGATGAGGAGGGCACCCGACGCGGACCCGGCGACGGTTGTGTTCGAAAAGGTCGTCGGCGTTCCGTACGGTTGAATCTCGTTCCGCCGACACGCGTTCAACCCCGGCGACGGGTGGCGTGGCACAATCCGGTCGTCACCTGTTTGATGGAGGAACCAACTGTGGGATGCCCGCGATGCGACAGTTCTGATGTCGAGGCCTTCACGATGCTGACCGTCGACGGGTCGATCAACGGTCGCCAGTGTGGACGGTGCGGCCACATGCTCGAGTCGAACCGGTCGGCGCGGTGTGTGTGCGACGCCTGTTTCGATGAGGACCGCGAAGGTGTTGCCGCTGCGATGGCGGCGAACGGTGCGACGCCCGATCAGATCGCGGGGCGGGTTCGCCGCGCACCTTGATGGTTCCCGGTCCGACACTGGTGCGTACCGTCGTCCGGTTGGTCGGGACGCGAAAGGGACGGATGGGTGCGATGATCGACTATGAGGGTGCGACGGTGCTCGACTGGCTGGCGCTTGTCGGCGCTGGCTCGGTTCTCGGTGTGCCGGTCGAATGGGTGACCTGTTTCGGTGGGCTTGTCGGGGTGATCCACGTCGACCCGGTGGACGCCGAACCGTTGTTGCGTGTCGCGCTCGATTCGGCCGAATCGAGATTGCGTCCGTCGATCGGGTCGCCGGCGACGCTCGGCGAATGGGTTGCTGCGGCGGTGTCAGATCCGACGGTTGTGCCGTTGTTGCAGGCGCTCACTCCGCCGGGTCGTTGGAGTCGACCGGGCAGCGACGATGTGGCCCCGTTGGGTTGGGTGGACCGTGAGACGGGTCGAGGTGGGATCGTGCCGGTGTTTGGCCGGTCGACGTGGGCGACGGCTTCGGCGAAGACGTTGCGGATTGTTCGTGCCCGTTACGCGTCCGACATGGTCGCGTCGCTGGTGTGTGAGCGGCGCGACCCGGAGTGTGCTGGGGCGATGCTTGACCATCTCGCGTTGAAGGTGCCTGGTCAGGGGCACGGTCGGGTAGCGGGTGCTGATCCGGTTAGGACGTGGCTCGCGTTGGAGTCGGCGCCGGTGACGGCTGGGCGGTGGCGGGGACAGCGGGTTTCGTGGCCGGCGTCGGGTCGGTGGACCCGCGATGGTGGGGTTGTGGCGTGCGGTCCGACGCGGATGGTTGCGTGGCGGGGTGGTTACGGGTTGGGGGTTGGTCCGCCTGGGGTGCCTGTTGAGCGTGGGGGTGTTCGGGTCGCGGAGCGTTAGGGTTTGTCGGTCTGCCGGGCGGGCCTCATTGCGGTGTGCGTTTGCCGCCGGTGCTCGTGTCGACGGGTTCGTTTCCTGTCCGGCAGACCGACTGTGGTCGACACTCCACCCGGTTTCTCCCGTAGGTTTCTGATGCTGCCGGGCGGGCCTCATTGCGGTGTCCAAGTGCCGACGGTGCCTGTGTCAACGGGTACGTTTCCTGTCCGGCAGCATCAGTGTTTCGCCCGTGTCGGTCCGACACGGGCGGTATGGGGTCGTCGTGGAACGAAGCGGACCTGTTCCGTGTGTCGCCGGTCGGCTGGCTGCTCGAGGATTCGGCCGGGCGTGTGTATGTGCGTCGGGTTGGTGGGTGGGAGGCTTCTGGTTGGGTTGGGTTGGTGACGGTGTTGCCGGCGGATCGGTTGTATCGGCGGTGCGGTGTCGCGGGTAGGGGTTTCACCCACCACCCGGAGGCGTCCGAATGTTGACATCGGGTGGGGGTTCGATACGATGACACCGTTCAACAGAAGGAGCACACCACCATGAACACCGAAACCGCCACCGAATCTGCCGCCAGCGCAACGACCTGCGCCGACACGCTCACCGTCGCCGAGACGGCCGAGATCACCGCCCTGGGTGGCGACCGGTCCGGGTACCGGCTGGCGCGGCGCGTCGGGTGCACCCACGCCGAGTGCGTCGAGATCATCAGGGTGGGCAGGAGCCTGTCCGGGTATTGGGATCCGCGGGACGCCGGGCACACGCACACCGAGTGTGTGGAAATCGCCCGCGCCGGTGGAGACCTGGTCGAGTACCGAAGTGCTCGGGACGCCGGGCGCAGCCACGTCGAACTGGTGGAGATCGCCGGTGCTAGCGGGGACCTGGACGAGTACCGGAAGGCGCGGGCCGCCGGGCACTCGCACACCGAACTGGTGGAGTTCGCCGGTGCTAGCGGGGACCTGGACGAGTACCGGAAGGCGCGGGCCGCCGGGCACTCGCACACCGAACTGGTGGAGTTCGCCCGCGCAGGTGGGGACAAGGACGGGTACCGGGTGGCTCGGGTACTGGGTGGGCACCTGGACGAGTACCGGAAGGCGCGTGCCGCCGGGTGCAGCCACGTCGAACTGGTGGAGATCACCAAAGCGGGTGCGAACCTGTTCTGGTACCGACCGGCGCGGCGCTCCGGTGTCGCCCACGGGGCGATCGTCGCCGCGGTAACGGTCCACGGGTTGCCGGCCGGACTGCTCGGCGGGTTCGCCGATCGGATGGTCGCGGCACCCGGCGCGGATGTGTCGACGGTCGTGTTCGAACTGGTGGCCGGTGTTCGGGAAGTCCAATGACTACGGTTGATGAGACGCACCTCCTCGCCGGGTTGAAAGATGAGGCGGTGCGGCTCGCCGCGGCGGGTGTCACCCGGCGTGTCATCGCCGGGCATGTCGGCCGGTCGACCCGGACGGTGTCCCGGTGGTTGGACGATGCCGCCGCCGTCCGCCGACAACCGGGTTCACCGGGGTCGGGGCAACGCGAACGCGGCCTCGAGTTGCACGCCGCAGGATGGTCAACGTCAGCGATCGCGGATGCTGTCGGTGTGCAGCAACGGGCTGTACAGAAATGGGTCGCAGCCGAACGGTGCCGTAGCGACAGCGGATCGGACGCGGTGTAGCGTCCATTCGGCGGGTTCAGGTGCGTTCTCCGCTTCTGTTGAACAGCCCGCCTGTGTCGGCCCCACCCTCGCGGGTGGGGCCGATCCGCGTCTGGTCGGCGGGTCCGACTAGTACAACGGACGGACGATCCGTTCACCCCACGTGAGGAGACCCGAAGATGGCCCAGCTGATGCCGTGTCCGTATCCGGCGACGTGCCCGAACCAGGGGGCGAAGCACTATCCCGGTTCAGCCGCCTACAAAGCGTGCGTACTGTCGCACCAGACAGCGACCCCGGCCGCAGCCGCTGCCGCTGCCGCCGCGGCGGTGACGCTCGATGAGGACGCTCCTCCGGAGATCGCGGAAGCCGGATCGCGAATCGAGTCGGCGGTGTTCACCGATCGTGAAGGACCGTTGAACATCGGCGATCTCGACCGTGAGATCCACAACTGCCGTGAGGTCCAGTCGTGGGGCGGCGGTCGTCGGTCGTCGTGGGTCGACGAGCTCGACGCGATACGCGAAGCGAACGACGAGCTCGTCGACGCGATCGGTGCGCGCGACGATCTGCTCGAGTCGCAACCGGACTTCGACACGTGGGAGGAGATGCCGCAGGAGGACCACGACGAGTTCGACCGGGAACTCGCGAAAGCGAACGCCGTCGTGTTCGAAGCGGATTGCGCAGTGCGCGAAGCGGTGTCCGCCGCTAAGACGCGAGCCAAGGAGCTCGCAACGGACGTGGCGAGCGACAAGGACCTGTGGAGGGATTACCGGTCGGACGCCCTCGAGGATGAGGATGGGGATCTTCCGGGGACGCCGGCGGAAGCGTTGCGGCGACTCGCCGACGCGCACGAACCGCCGGACGACGGGTCAGCGTGGGAGCGCTCAGGGCCGATGTTCAGCTACGCGGACGCCGCCGGGAACTGGTCGGGTCGCGACGGGGCGGTGAAAGCCCGGTTCGGCGGGTGGGCGCAGACCCGTTCGTGGAATCCGGACTACGGTGCCACCGAAGCGGTGTGTGTCGACGTGGTCCACGAGATCGACCTGTAGGGGCGGACGGTCCGACTCATCCGAACAGGTGACCTTCGAACGGTTCGAAGGTCACCTGTTCGGAGGTCAAGATGAACCGGTGTGTCGCTCGGGTTGCCGCCGTAGTGGCCTGTATGGCTGCTGTCGTGTCGTGCCAGAGTCCCGATGGGAACCCGCGTCGCGCGGCGTTTCGACCGGTCACCGTTGATCGTGTCGAAACGGTGATCGACGACATGCCGGTCGTTACGGTGCGTGACGCTGCCGTAGCGGCGGTCCCGGCTAGCAACCCGGTTGTAGTCGACGTCGACACGGCAACCACGACTACCGTTGCGCCGTTCGGGTTGAGCGACGCTGTCGCGTCCGTTCCGTACCCGACACACGAAGCGTTGCCAGGCTGGGTGATCGTCCAAGCACCGGCCCGCGTCGGGCTCGAAGGGTTGACCCGGCCGGCCGAACGACGTATCGACGTGCACGCTCGCGGCTCGTGGACCGTGCCGCATTTCCGTCACGTAGTCGCCCACGAGATCGGACACGCCGTCGACGTGACGTTGTTGGACGACGCGGCCCGTCGCGAATGGGCTGATGCCCGCGGACACCCGAACATCGAGTGGTGGCCGAATGGTGATGGGGTCACCGATTTCGGGTCGGGCGCCGGTGATTTCGCCGAGTCGTTCGCGTGGGTGATGCTCGGTGGTGGCGAATGGTTTTCGACGGTCGCCGGCCCGCCGGACGCTAACCAGGAGGCGTTGCTTCGCCGGTTGGTTGACCCTGCGAAACGCTGATGGTCCAGACCGATTTGCTGGGGTTGGTCATGTCGCTCGAGCCCGGCGAGCTCGAGCGAGTCGGCGGGTGTGTCGTTCTGGGGTGCGTGTCGCCTCGCGGCGGACGATGCCGGTCTTATAGCTCGCGGCCGCAACCACGGGTAGACCGGTCCGAACAGGTAGGCATGACGACGACAGGTGAACAAGCCGCGTTGAACGCCGGGGCGTCCGCGGAGGAATGCGCCGAGATTGTCGCGGTCCACCGTGCCGCTGCTACCGCAGCCAGCGGCTCACTCGCCGCTGCGTCGCCCAACCATGTCCTGTCCGGCTACGCGGATCTTCGGGGTCTCGGAGTTAGCCACGCCGAATGCGTGCAGGTAGCTGGCGCGCTGATCGACATGATGGGGTACCGCGGTCTGTTCGTCCGCGGGTACGACCACGCCTCGATCCTTGATGTTTCGGGACGGTACGGCGCCTGGACGTACATCGGGCTTATCTGCAGTGGGGCGACCGCCGCGGATATTGAACGGCTCGACGCTGCCGGTGTGAACCTGCGGGAGTACCGGGGCACACTCGATGTGAACCCGGACGGCACACACAATCTGGTGATGGAAGCTCTCGACGGTGGTCTTCCCTCGTCTCTGATCGACGAGTTCATCGGAGCTCTGTGGGCGGCTCGCTCGACCCGGATGCCAGGCGACCCGGACGTCGTTCACGCTCCGACGGTCGTGTTCGAAATTGTCGCCGGGTCCTAACAGGGGACGACCAGATTGGAGTGACCGTGCCCGAATGCAGATTCCAGGGATGCCGACTGTGGGTGACCGAAGGACGGCAACCCGGTTCGCCTGTGGCGTGCGGTGGGCGTGCCTGCCCGGGGAACACCGGTCGTGCCGCCGGGGATCCCCGGGTCGGCGGACGCGCTGCTGTCGCTGCCGCAGCCGCCGTTGTGTCCGCCGCCGACGGCCCGTCGTCCGGTGGTGACGTGCCCGCGGTGTTGACCCGGTTCGAAGCGTCCGAGACGTTGCGTCGAGACACCTGCACCGTCGACGAAGCGATGCGGGTCGCGGCTGAACACCCTGACGTGTTCGCCACCGAATTCGCGCGGCCTGTCCCCCAGTGGGGGCCGGTCGGTGGGCCAGCGGAACTCGACCGTGACGCCATCGAAACCCGGTTCGGCCCTGGCGTCGCCGAGTTCGCTGCGAAAGCCCGAATGTGGACGTTGGACGCCGCCAACGCGTCGTTTCGACGCCAGTTGGAAGGCGTCCCGAAAGTCCCGGCCGGCGACCCCGACTACGAGCGGTTCCGCGGGTACCGCAACGAGATCCGCGAACGGATGTTGCGGTACGCCCGAGGTCGACTCGTTCTGCTTCGCGACCGCCGGTCGGTCGAATGGGAAGACCCCGAGTTGGATGTGACGATGCGTGAACGTCGGGCGGGGCGGTGACCGTGAAACTGTGGCGGCGCCCGTTCGACTCGTACGAGCATCCGGCGGACATGCCTGCCGATCGGCTGCCGGTCGACGTCGCCGAACAGGTGGCTGCTACGGACCGGGCCGGCTACCCGGCGGACATGCTTGTTGACTCCGAGTTCGACGCCCAGTTCGACGCGTTCATGAGCGCGTAACCGGTCCAGCCGGTCCGATAGGTGCAGCGACGAATCAACCCGCACCAGGGGCGCACTCATGATCTACCGCCGATACACCACCGCGGAGCGGACGTGGACAACCGACTACTGGGTGTCCAAGCGCGATTCCGGCGGGATCGCCTTTCCCGCGTACCAGCGTGGATCGGTGTGGAATCTTGACCTTCGGGTCGGTCTGGTTCACGCCCTCTACTCGGGTTCGCCGATCCCGCCGATCATCTACTCCGTCGACCACGACGGGTTTCGAAGCGTCATCGACGGGCGTCAACGCCTCGAGACACTGTTTGCCTGGGTCGACGGCTCGTTCACCGTGCCGGGCGAATGGTTCGACTGCCGTTGCAACTGAGTGATCTTTGGTGATCATCTGGTTGCTTCCCTTTGCAGGGTTTTGGTTCTGGCCTCTTCGGCGGTTGGCGTCGACCCGGGGGTCGTTCGTCTTACATCCGCCTCTCCAGGCGACGTGTTGGGCACGTGGTCTGGACCGCCGACCCGTGAGGCGCGTGGTTCCTCGGGGCTACCGGACGGGGCCGCGGACCTAACTGGTCCGCTCGACTGGCTTTGGGGCCAGTCACGCAAATTGTGTGCCGCGTTGATGTCGCGGTCCACCCGTTCCCCGGTTTCGGTGCAGGTCAACATCTTGTCGAGACGGTGTTCTGCGTGGAGCCGGCAGCCGCATCCGTGATGGATTTGGCTGGAAGGAAACCATCGGCTGGCGATGGTGAGGGTGGTGCCGTGACGGCGGCACTTGTACTCGAGCATCGGCCGGACCGTTCCGAGGGCGGCGTCTGAGACGCTGCGACGGAACGCCCGTCGACCCATGCTTTGTTTCATTGCGGCGAGGTCGAGGTCTTCGATCACGATCTCGCTGTAGGTGCGCGCCAGTTCGGTGGTGAGCTGGTGTGCTGCTTGTCGTCGGATGTTGACCGCCCGACGGTCGAGGCGAACAAGTTTGGCTTTCGCTTGTTCGTGGCCTCTCGACCCGGGGATCCGACGTGACATCTGTTTGCCGGTGCGGCGACGCTCGGCGAGCGTGGCCCGTAGCGGGGCGGGGTTCGGGTACACGATCACGTCACCGTCGCTGGTGGCGACAGTGGCGAGGTCACGGAGCCCGAGATCGACACCGCACCGCACACCATCGCGGGTGGGGCGGTGTGCAGTGTTGGGGGTGCGTTGCGCGTAGTTGATCGACACAAACAGCCGGCCCCACTGCTCCGACAAGGTCATGTTGAAGATCCGGGCCCGACCCGCGGCGAGGTGGCGTTGCACCCGGCGGGTGTTTTCTTTCGAACGCAACGCCCCAACAGTGGGGACCACGATGGTGCGCCGGTCTGGTTCGAGGCGCATAGCGCCGGTCGTGAACCGGACCCGTTTACGGTCGCGGCGTGCGGACTTGAACTTCGGGAACCCGACGTTGCGGCCCTGGCGGGTCCCGCGTTTGGACGAGTTCCAGTTGCCGAGCGCTGTGGCGAGATCCGCGATCCCGGTGCAGTACGCCTCTTTCGAGTTTTCAGCCCACCACGGTGCCACCTCGTGTTTCGACCGGTTCCACGCGTTGCGCAGAGATTGGAAATCCCAACGCACACCCACATGATCGGGGTCGACGGTTTTGGCGTCGATGTCGGCTTTCACCTGGCCGAGCGCCCAGTTGTACGCGAACCGTCGGGCACCGAAATGAGAGTGAACCCGGCTCGGGTCCTCAGGCCACTCGACCTCGAACTTCGCGGCGGTCATCGTCCAACCGTTCGGCACCATCACACCAGGGCCGTCGGTGTCGAACGTGGCAGCGGTCCCGTCGAACAGTTCGAACATGACCGTGACCGTCTCAACACCGGCTCTCACCGCTTCGAAATCGCAGCCCACATCAACAAACAGGGCGGCACCGGTCGTCCCGTCGGAGCGAACGTTCGCCGCGAGAACCACACCACCTGTCCGCTCCGCGACCGTCGCCGCCTGAGCACCAGTACGGACCTTGACGATCACCCGCCAACCCCATCAACCTCGTCGCCAACAGCAGCGCTTTCCATAGCCCGACGGGCACGGTTGTTGGCCGCACGTTTGCCGTACAGGCGGGCACACATCGACGTGAGGAGCTCGGTCATGTCGCGGACCAGATCGTCATCAACCTCGGCGGGGTCCACCACAACCAGTTCCCGGCCCTGAGCAGCGAGCGCAGCTTCGACATACTCGGACCCGAACCGGCAGAACCGGTCACGATGCTCGACCACGATCCGGCCAACCGACGGGTCGCGTAGCAACCCCAAAAACTTGCGGCGATGCCCGTTCAACGCCGAGCCGACCTCGGTGACCACACGATCAACCACAAGATCCTGACTGGTAGCCCACGCGGTGACACGGCCGACCTGGCGGTCCAAATCGTCTCGCTGGTCCGCGGACGACACCCGCGCGTACACCACCGTTTCAACACGATCGACCCGATGATCATCACCGACGTCGTCCACCAAGATCAGCCCACCAACCTTGCGTGCCGGCACCGGCAACTTGCCATCACGGAACCACCGGTACGCGGTCACGCGTGCAATCCCGTTCTTCTCAGCCCACTCAGCAAGATTCACACGATCACTATAGCGTCCCAAAGCTCGTTATAGCAACCTATACCGGCAACAGTTGGCTCCCC
>WBZT01001135.1_pt1 | contig 19937 bp, 18 predicted proteins | sample 5204241 | NCBI WGS metagenome assembly WBZT01 (sample SAMN12344358, study PRJNA552823) | activated sludge metagenome | biome: Activated sludge suspended growth; feature: Nitrification reactor; material: Wastewater; isolation source: activated sludge from nitrification reactor of wastewater...
GCATGTCGCCGGATACCAGCCCGACGCGCAAGGGCTGCTCCGTGGGTATTGACCATTGTGTGTACGGACTGGCTAAAGCAGAAAGTCGGGCACCCAGATCATGTGCGACGGCCAGGTATTGTTCGGGTGGGCAGGATGGATGGTAGCTGAGGACAAACAGCAGGTTGCTTAAGGTGTCCAGCTGGTTGGGGTTAGTTTCCAGCGCATTCTGGTAACAGGTCAGCGCTTCGTCCAGCAAGCCCAGTTCACGCAAGGCATTGCCCAGGTTGTTATGCGCCATGGCGTATTGCGGTTTGATCCGCAAGGCTTGTTCATAGTGCTGGATGGCCTGGTCAAGCTCCCCTTGTTCTTTCAGGACATTGCCCAGGTTGTTGTGGATTTCCGCGTGGTTGGGATTGATTTCCAGCGCCCGGCGATAACTGTCCATGGCTCCATCCAGCCTGAGCAGGGTGTGGCAGGCATGGCCAAGATTCTGGTACGCCTCCAGCAGGTTGGGGGCCAAGCGTAGGGCATACTGGTAGTTTTGAATCGCTTCATCCAGCTTGCCTTGACGATGCAAGGCCAAACCCAGGTTAAAGCTGACCTCAAAATGGGGCGGATGTTTTTTCTGGTAATTACGGTACTCAGCTTCAGCTTGTGCAAATTGCCCGGCGAGCAGAAAGTTGCGCGCGGTGTCGAGCCGTTTTGTCTGGGCCGGGTTCAGTGCTGGATTAGTAACGCTTGGGGCCGCCATAACTGTCGTCAAAAAGGGCGAAAGGTGGTGTGCGGCCGACCAGTGTTTCGATCAGCATCAGCTCCTCGTCGGTGTGGTTGATAAACCCGGCAGGCAGGATTTCACCCTTGTTCGTCACATATTTGGGTGCGTCGTGGTGGCGGGATTCCACGGTTTCCTTTGCGCCATTGCCGGAAAGTATTTCAGTGACGCCATAGCAGGTACACACGTAAGACAGATCGGGTTGTGCTTCGACATAAACCCCGGTGCCGCGTATGCCTATGGTGGAAGTGGGCGTCTGGATTTGGTGGCGGCTTTTGCCAAATACCGACAGCAGCGCGCCGCTGACCAGTCGCAGGCCTTCAACCAATGTGTCGCCACCGGATAATTGCAATTCGCTGTTTTCCCGCAGTGTAAAAGCGTCATGTCCCACCACAAAAATAGCTTCGCTATTGGGGCCGGTTTGCAGGGTGTCACCCGGCTGGATGCGTGTGTCGGCATCCGCAGTCTTGTCATTCACCAGCAATGAACCTTGCAGGCGATAGATGGATTTGCCCGGGGGCATGCGCTTGGGCACCTGTCCGGCACGCGCCAGGGGTATTCCGGTAAACAGTCCGGCGGCCAGCAGTTTGACCAGGAAATCCCGGCGTGATGTGTCAGTGTCTTTCATGTTTCCCCCCAATGGTAATGGTGGCGCACTGTATTAGAATGCAAGTCATGCCGCGCTTCAACCTTCTTTTTCCATTTGTGCTGCTGACTGCTACAACTGCGTTGGCGGATTCCTCTCATATGGATGCCGAACTATCCCTGCGTCACGACAATAATGTCAGCCGTGCTGAAAATGGGAGGGATGTGGTTTCTGACGATGTGGCGGGCCTGGATTTAACTCTCAGGCGCAACTTCATGCTGGGTGAGCATAGTGGTGTGCAACTGCGGGGAGGGGTCAGGTTCGCCCAGTTTGCACGCTTTGATGAACTGAGCCATCTCGATTTCAACCTGGCGGCGCTGTACCGCATCCAGCCGGTCAAGACTTACACTGCGCCCTGGTTTGAGGCAGCGCTGGGCGCGGAGAGGCAGGAATACCGGGACAGTGATATCCGCGAGGGTGACAAGTTGAACCTGGATTTAGTAGTGGGCAAGCGGTTTACCGACCGCCTGCGGCTACGGGCCGGTTACGGTTGGGAGCGCCGTTTTGCCGATGCGGGTGAGGTGTTTGCGTGGCGACGGCGGACAGCCCATGTTGCAGCGGATTTCCGCGTGTCGCCGAGGTTGACGCTTTATGGCGAAGCCAGCCGCAGCCTGGGTGACCAGGTGTTTACCGCGACTCCGGCGCTGGCTTTCCGCAATGCCGCCAAGGCTATTGCCGATGACCCCGTATTTGGCGCGCGGCGCGCCTACCGGTTGGGGGCGCAGGCGAATTTGGTGGAGCTGGGTGGCAGTTTCAATATAAATGCAAACAATACGCTGGATGTTGGTATGCGCCGCTTTGAAATTGAAGCTGATGGTGGACATAACTACGACGGGATGGAAGTGCGGGCAAGCTGGCTTTACCGGTTTCAATGATACAAGATCAAGATTTTCTTTTGCGTCACACTGCTATCCTGTGTGCCAGTTACGCCAGGCTCACCGGTGGCTTTTTGCTTGCACCCGAACTGCCGCCGCAACAGCGTGTAGCCGTTCTGGATGCAGCCCCTTTTGCTGTGGTCTCCCACGATACTCGACCTGATCCAATTTTTAATTACGCCAATACAAGCGCACTCAGGTTGTTTGAAATGGATTGGGAGCAGTTTACCCGCCTACCCTCGCGTTTTTCTGCTGAAGCACTGGAGCAGAGTGCGCGCGAGGCATTGTTGGCGCGGGTGAGCCGGAACGGGTATGTGGATGACTACAGCGGGGTGCGTATTTCCGCCAGCGGCAGGCGCTTTATGGTGCGTAACGCCACGGTGTGGAACCTGTTTGACGAGTCCGGCGAATATTACGGGCAGGCCGCGCTGCTCAAGGAATGGGATTACTTGTAGGGGCAGGGGGTTTTGGTGCAGTCTGCGTAGATATAAAGCGAATGCTCGTGGATACTGAAACCCCGCTCTTCTGCAGCCTTGCGCTGGCGTTTTTCAATTTCCTCGTCGCAGAACTCCTCCACCCGGCCGCATTGCAGGCAGACAATATGGTCGTGGTGGTTGCCATGATTCAATTCAAATACGGCCTTGTCGGCTTCAAAATGGTGCCTGACCAGCAATCCAGCCTGTTCAAACTGGGTGAGCACACGATAAACGGTTGCCAGCCCCACATCTTCACCGGTGGTCAGCAACTGGCGGTAAACATCCTCCGCCGACAAATGTCGCCGCTCACTGGCTTCAAACAGGGATAATACCTTGAGCCGTGGCAAGGTGGCCTTGAGGCCTGCATTCTTGAGTTCTTGTGGTTCGCTCATGTCTGTGTCCGCTGTGATGCTGTGCTAATATTAACGCCATTTTTTGCAGATTGAACACCATGCGCTACTTCTTTTTCCTGTTCGCCTTGTTGATAACGGCCTGTGGCCAGCATACCGCCGCCATCCCGACCATCAGGCCCTACAAGATGGATATTCAGCAGGGTAACGTGGTCACCCCCAAAATGATGATGCAATTGCGTCCTGGCATGACCAAATCGCAGGTGCGCTTCATCATGGGGACGCCGTTGCTGGTGGATGCCTTCCACGCCGATCGCTGGGATTATTTCTACCAGATGCGCAAGGGTGGCAAGCTCATTGAGCAGCGCCGCGTGATCCTGGAGTTTGAAGGCGACGCACTGACACGGGTGCGCGGGGATGTGGTGCCTGCGGGCAGCGATCCCAACGCCTTGACGGCCGAGCCGGGCAAGGTTGAGCCACGCTCTATCCAGCCGAAAAAAGAAGACAAGGGTTTGCTGGATAAACTCAAGTTCTGGGAAAGTGACGAGCCAGCCAAGTCCAAGGTGGAACCCAAGGCTGAACCCATGCCAGAAACAAAAGAGGCGCCTGTTGCTGCTGAGCCGCAAAGTGCACCACCCTCTGCACCTTTACCAGTGATTGCGCCGCGTGATGAGCCGGAAATACTGCCGCCTTTGACCGAGCCGGAACCGGCTGCCGCGGCCGAAGCCAAGCCCAAGGCTGAGCCAGCCAAGGTGGTAGAGCCGGTCAAGGCTGAGAATAAATCCAGGGTGGAGGAAAAGTCCAGGGTCGAGGAAAAGGCTGTGGAAGAAAAACCCGCACCACGCAAACCGGCCGCCCAACCCGAGCCCAAGCCAGAACCCAAACCGGAGGCCAAGGCCAAACCCGCGCCCAAGGTTGAGTCCAAGCCGCAAGCGCGGACGGAGCCAAAAACCGCACCACAGCCGCCGGATGATCTGCCGCCAGAAGATTCGCCGGATTTCTTTGAAAAGATGCTGGAAAAGATCGGGTTTTGATCTTTCAGTGAAGGCTCAAGCGGCATCGCCGCGTGATGTCGTAACTAAAAAATAGGATTCTAAGATGTTGAAGGTTGTTATTGCCGGATGTTCCGGCCGCATGGGACATGCGTTACTGCAAGGCGTGATGGATGACCCTGAACTCAAGTTGCATGCCGCGCTAGATAGGGCGGGCAGCCCGGCGGTTGGCCGTGATGCAGGAGAGCTGTTTGGTGCAGCTTGCGGCGTCAAGGTTAGCGATAACCTGAATGCCGCTTTGCAAGGCGCGGATGTGCTGGTGGATTTCACCCGGCCGGAAGCGACCATGGAATATCTTGCCGCCTGCCGCAAAGCCGGGGTGGCGCTGGTCATCGGCACCACAGGTTTTTCTGTTGAGCAGAAGCAGGCCATTACTGCCGCTGCACAGGAAATGGGCATTGTGTTCGCCCCCAACATGAGCGTGGGCGTCAACCTGTTGATCAATCTGGTGCAGTCCGCGGCGAAAGTGCTGTCAGAAGGTTATGACATCGAAATTATCGAAGCCCATCACCGGCATAAGGTGGACGCGCCCTCTGGCACTGCCTTGCGTCTGGGGGAGGCTGCGGCAGCAGCTTTGGGGCGTGACTTGTCCAAGTGTGCTGTGTACGGGCGTGAAGGGGTCACCGGCGAGCGCGATGCCAGCACCATCGGGTTTGCCACGGTGCGCGGCGGGGATGTGGTGGGCGACCATACGGTGCTTTTCGCCGGCATTGGTGAGCGTGTGGAGCTCACGCATAAGGCCAGCAGTCGTGCCACGTTTGCGTTGGGTGCATTGAGGGCTGCCAAATTCCTGGCAGACAAGAAGTCAGGGTTGTTTGATATGCAGGATGTTTTATCCCTGCGTTGATGGCTTTCTGGCTTTAGGCTATAATCCGCAAGATTCAAAAGCGGGGTGGGCGAGTAGCCCGCCCCGCTTTGCACATCCGCTGCACAAAACGACAAAACGCAATAAAGACAAGGGGTTAGACCGTGCCACAAACTACGCCAGCCATTCTCGTACTTGCAGATGGAACCGTTTTTCGTGGTGCTTCAATAGGTGCGTCAGGTGCTACGGTCGGCGAGGTGGTGTTCAATACTTCCATTACCGGGTACCAGGAAATTCTGACCGATCCTTCCTATACCAAGCAGATTGTCACGCTGACCTATCCACACATCGGCAACTATGGCATCAATACGGAAGATGTGGAATCCGGGAAGGTCTATGCCGCAGGCCTGGTCATCCGCGATTTGCCCCTGACGGCCAGCAATTTCCGCAGCACTGAAACACTCTCCGAATACCTGATGCGTAGCAATGTGGTGGCGATTGCCGATATTGATACGCGCAAACTGACCCGCATCCTGCGGGAAAAGGGTGCGCAGGCGGGCTGCATCATGGCAGGGGATGTGGATGAGACCAAGGCCTTGCAACTGGCCCGTGAGTTCCCCGGCCTGTCAGGCATGGACTTGGCCAAGGTGGTGAGTGTTACTCAGCCTTACGAAGCCCATGAGGGTGAATGGGCGTTGGGCCAGGGCTATGCCGAAGCTCCCAGGACGGAATTCCATGTGGTGGCGTTTGATTACGGGGTCAAGCGCAATATTTTGCGGATGCTGACTTCGCGTGGCTGCAAGGTGACAGTGTTACCCGCGCAATCCAGCGCAGAGGATGCGCTCAAACTCAATCCCGATGGCATTTTCCTGTCCAACGGCCCAGGCGATCCGGAACCTTGCGATTACGCCATCAAGGCGATTGGTGCGCTGGTGGATAAGGGTATCCCGACCTACGGCATCTGTTTGGGTCACCAGTTGCTGGCGCTGGCCAGCGGCGCCAAGACAATCAAGATGAAGTTCGGCCATCACGGCGCCAACCACCCGGTGCAGGACCTGGATGACAAGCGTGTATTCATCACCAGCCAGAACCACGGCTTTGCAGTGGACCCTGCTACGCTACCAGCCAATGTAAGGGCTACTCATGTGTCGCTGTTCGATGGCAGCCTGCAAGGTATCGCCCGTACCGACAAGCCTGCGTTCAGTTTCCAGGGGCACCCGGAAGCAAGCCCCGGCCCGCATGAAATGAATTACCTGTTCGATCGCTTTATTGACGCAATGCGTAGCCATAAACAATAAGACCCGCCATGCCAAAACGTACAGACATTAAATCCATTCTTATTATCGGCGCAGGCCCCATTGTCATCGGCCAGGCGTGTGAGTTCGACTATTCCGGCGCCCAGGCCTGCAAGGCACTGAAGGAAGAGGGGTACCGCGTTATTCTGGTCAACTCCAACCCGGCTACCATCATGACTGACCCGGAAATGGCAGATGCCACCTACATCGAGCCGGTGACCTGGCAGATGGTGGAAAAGATCATTGCCATCGAAAAGCCGGATGCCCTGTTACCCACTATGGGTGGTCAGACCGCGCTTAACTGTGCGCTCGATCTGGCCAAGCATGGCGTATTGCAGAAATATGGTGTGGAACTGATCGGTGCAACAAAAGAAGCCATCGATAAAGCCGAAGACCGTGAGAAGTTCAAGGCTGCCATGACCAAGATCGGCTTGGGTTCGGCGCGCTCGGCCATTGCCCACAGTCTGGAGGAGGCGCTGCAAGTCCAGGCCAGCATCGGTTATCCGGCCATTATCCGCCCGTCTTTTACCATGGGGGGGAGCGGCGGTGGTATTGCCTACAATCGCGAAGAGTTTATTGCTATTTGCGAGCGCGGACTGGAAGCCTCGCCCACCCAAGAGCTACTGATTGAAGAGTCGCTGCTGGGCTGGAAAGAATATGAGATGGAAGTGGTGCGCGACCGCAAGGATAACTGCATCATCATCTGTTCCATCGAAAATCTGGATCCGATGGGTGTGCACACCGGCGACTCCATCACCGTTGCTCCGGCACAAACGCTGACCGACAAGGAATACCAGATCATGCGTAACGCCAGCCTGGCAGTGCTGCGTGAGATAGGTGTGGATACCGGTGGCTCCAATGTGCAGTTCTCGATCAACCCACAAGATGGACGCATGATCGTGATCGAGATGAATCCGCGCGTGTCACGTTCCTCGGCACTGGCATCCAAAGCTACCGGCTTCCCCATCGCCAAGGTGGCTGCCAAGCTGGCGGTGGGTTACACGCTGGATGAATTGAAGAATGACATTACCGGCGGTGCCACGCCGGCCTCGTTCGAGCCTTCCATTGACTACGTGGTCACCAAGATTCCGCGTTTTGCCTTTGAGAAATTCCCGCAGGCGGATTCGCGCCTGACTACGCAGATGAAATCCGTGGGTGAGGTGATGGCTATGGGCCGCACCTTCCAGGAATCGTTCCAGAAAGCCCTGCGTGGGTTGGAAGTCGGTGTGGACGGGCTGGATGAAAAAACCACCGATCAGGATGTGATCGCCAAGGAACTGGGAGAACCCGGCCCCGAGCGCATCTGGTACGTGGGCGATGCCTTCCGTGCCGGCATGAGCGTGGAAGAGGTGTTCAGCCATTCCAGCATCGACCCGTGGTTCCTGGTGCAGATCGAAGACATTATCAAACGCGAGCAAGCGCTCAAGGGCCGTGCCCTGGGGGATATGAGCAAGGATGAACTGTTCCAGCTCAAGCGCCGTGGATTTTCCGATCGTCGTCTGGCCAAGTTGTTGGGCACCGACCAGCATGCAGTGCGTGCCTTGCGCCATGCGTTGGGGGTACGGCCGGTGTACAAGCGTGTGGATACCTGTGCTGCAGAGTTCGCCACTTCTACAGCCTATATGTATTCCACCTATGAAGAGGAATGTGAAGCGCGCCCCACCAACAAGAAAAAAATCATGGTGCTGGGTGGTGGGCCTAATCGCATCGGCCAAGGTATCGAGTTCGATTATTGCTGCGTGCACGCGGCTTTTGCCATGCGCGAGGATGGTTATGAAACCATCATGGTCAACTGCAACCCGGAGACTGTGTCCACCGACTACGACACTTCTGACCGCCTTTATTTCGAGCCGCTAACCTTGGAGGATGTGCTGGAAATTGTGCACCTGGAAAAGCCGGTGGGCGTGATTGTGCAGTATGGTGGTCAGACGCCGCTGAAACTGGCGCGCGACCTGGAAAAGGTCGGCGTCCCCATCATCGGGACCACGCCGGACGCCATTGATCGTGCTGAAGACCGCGAGCGTTTCCAACAGATGTTGCATGAACTGGGCCTCAAGCAGCCGCCCAACAGAACCGCGCGTACAGAATCCGAGGCGTTGCGCTTGGCCGCAGAAATTGGCTATCCCCTTGTGGTGCGTCCTTCCTATGTGCTGGGCGGCCGTGCCATGGAAATTGTGCAGGAACAGGCCGAACTGGAACGCTACATGCGTGAGGCGGTCAAGGTGTCCAACGATTCGCCCGTATTGCTGGATCGTTTCCTCAATGACGCCATTGAGGTGGATGTGGATGCCCTGTCCGATGGTCAGGATGTCATCATCGGCGGCATTATGCAGCACGTGGAACAGGCCGGGGTGCACTCCGGCGATTCCGCTTGCTCATTACCTCCTTACAGTCTGGACAAGGCATTGCAGGATGAGTTGCGCCGGCAGACCGTGATGATGGCGAAAGCGCTGGGTGTGGTGGGTCTGATGAACGTGCAGTTCGCCATCCAGGGTGAAACGGTTTATGTGCTGGAAGTTAACCCGCGTGCTTCGCGGACTGTGCCCTTTGTCTCCAAGGCTTGCGGACAGCAACTGGCTAAAATTGCCGCTCGCTGCATGGCGGGCCGCTCACTCAAGGATCAGGGTGTGACGCATGAAGTGATCCCGCCGTTCTATTCGGTGAAGGAGGCGGTTTTCCCATTCATCAAGTTCCCCGGCGTGGATACCATCCTCGGCCCTGAAATGAAATCCACCGGCGAAGTAATGGGCGTTGGCGCGACATTTGCGGAAGCCTTTGTGAAATCCCAGTTGGGTGCTGGCACCAAGTTACCATCCGGCGGCAAAGCGTTTATCAGTGTGCGCCGTGAAGACCGTGAGAAAGTGGTGGAAATTGCGCAGGCCCTGTCTGATCTTGGCTTTCATCTGGCAGCAACCCGTGGTACCGCCGGGGCTTTGTCTGCGGCCGGGCTGACGGTGACGCCGGTCAACAAGGTCACTGAAGGCCGTCCGCACATTGTGGACATGATCAAGAACGGCGAAATCAGTTTTATTGTCAACGTGGTGGAAGACAAGCGTGCGGTGCAGGATTCCTATGCCATACGCCGCAGCGCGCTGCAGCAGAAAGTGACTTACTACACCACGCTGGCGGGTGCCAAGGCGGCCTGCGCCGGTATGGCGCATATGCAGGAATTAACCGTGGAGAGTTTGCAAAGCTTGCACCGCAAGTTAGGGTAGTACTATTATTGAGGCATCATGAAACCACGCCGGGAGTCCGGTGTGGTTTTAGTTTTTTGTAAGGATTAAAGCAGTGATCAAGATACCAATCACCGTCAAGGGTGCCGAGTTGCTGAGAGCAGAGTTGCACCAGCTCAAGAGTGTGGAGCGCCCCAAGGTTATCAACGCGATTTCTGAGGCACGTGCCCAGGGCGACTTGTCGGAAAATGCCGAGTACGATGCCGCCAAGGAGCGCCAGAGTTTTGTGGAAGGCCGTATCGCCGAGATCGAGGCCAAGCTTTCCAATGCACAAATCATAGACCCATCCCAGCTTGACGCTGACGGCCGTTGCGTGTTTGGCGCTACCGTTGACCTGGAAGATGCCGACAGTGGTGATGCCGTGACCTACCAGATCGTAGGTGACGATGAGGCCGATATCAAACTGGGCAAGATTTCCGTTAGCTCACCGATTGCGCGTGCGTTGATTGGCAAATCCATTGGTGATGTTGCCGATGTGCAGGCGCCGGGCGGCATCCGTTCCTACGAGATCGTGGACGTACAATACATTTGAACCGGCTGCTCGACAATTTCGCCTACCTGATGGCCGTAGCCTGGGTTGGCACACTGTGGGCGATTGGCGGGCTGACTGCTCCGGTGTTGTTTCATGCCATCCCGGACAAGATGCAGGCAGGGGCGATTGCTGGGCAGATGTTTACCTGGCTGGCTTATTTCGGCATGGGCAGTGCGCTGGTTCTATTGGTGGTGCGCTTGGCCAATTATGGCGTGCAGGCGCTCAGGCAGGGTTATTTCTGGATTGTGGTGCTGATGTTGCTGCTGGTGCTGGCCGGGCAATTGGGTATCCAACCGATACTTGCCAAGTTAAAAGCCATGGCGTTTCCCGCAGATGTCATGCAGAGCATGTTCGCTGACCGTTTCCGTCATTGGCACGGTGTTGCCAGCATTGCCTATTTGATTGAATGCCTGTTAGGGATTGGCCTGGTGCTCAAGGCAAGGTGATGCGGGGCTTGTCAGCTTTACGGTAAACCACCAGCTGCTTGCCGATATGCTGCACTTCCACTGCACCCAGTTTTTCACAGATGTCATGCAGGATCTGCAGGCGTAGCTCACGTTCATCGCCCTGCACCTTGATCTTGATGAGTTCATGTGCTTTCAGGCTGTTGTCAATTTCCTTGAGCACGGATTCCGACAGGCCATTGTTGCCTATCATCACGACCGGGTTGATGTTGTGCGCCAGGGAGCGCAGATAACTGATTTGCTTCGAGTTCAATTGCTTTTATCTCATTGATTCAAAAAGGCGTGCAGTCTATCACATGAAAAGAACCAGAACGAGCAAAGCCTGGATGCAGGAGCACCTCAACGACGAGTTTGTCAAGCGTGCCAATCGTGAAGGTTATCGTTCTCGTGCGGCCTACAAATTGATGGAACTGGACGACAGGGACAAACTCATCAAGCCGGGCATGACGGTGGTGGATCTGGGTTCAGCGCCAGGTAGCTGGTCGCAGGTGGTAGTGGAGCGTCTCAAAGGCCAGGGGCGTGTCTTCGCACTTGACCTGCTGGAAATGCAGGGCCTGCCAGGTGTTGAGTTCATCCAGGGCGACTTTACCGAGGACGAGGTGCTTGCCAAGTTGGAAAATTCCCTGAATGGGCAGCCGATAGACCTTGTAATTTGCGATATGGCCCCCAATATCAGTGGCATTAGCACTGTTGACCAGGCGCGTTCCATTTACCTTAACGAGTTGGCGTTGGATTTCTCCCTCAAATGGCTGAAACCGGGCGGGGGATTTCTGGTCAAAATGTTTGTGGGTAGCGGCTATGATGAAGCGGTAGCTACCATTCGGCAAGGCTTTGAAAAAGTAGCAACACGCAAACCCAAGGCCTCGCGTGACCGTAGTAATGAGGTTTACCTGCTGGCTATGGGCAAGAAAGCCACAAACCTGCCGTAAACGGTTTAGAATTAAGCATAGATTATTTATAGAAAGCAGCGAACTTGAATAATGTCCTGAGAAATATCGCCATCTGGGTGCTGGTTGCCGTGGTGTTGATGTCGGTGTTCAACCAGTTTGGCGTCCAGCGCGGGAACGACAGCCAGATTGGTTATTCCCAATTCCTGAGTGAGGTCAAGCAGGGCCGTATTTCGCGTGTGGTGATCGAGGGTCATGTTCTGCGTGGCGAAGGCTCGGATGGCAAGCATTTCACTACCTATGCCCCGGCCGATCCCTGGCTGGTATCCGATTTGCTCAAGAACAACGTGGTGGTGGAGGCCAAGCCGCAGGAAGAGCCTTCCATGCTCATGAACATTTTTGTGTCCTGGTTCCCCATGCTGCTGCTGATTGGGGTGTGGGTCTTTTTCATGCGCCAGATGCAGGGCGGCGGCAAGGGCGGCGCGTTTTCCTTCGGCAAGAGCAAGGCGCGCCTGCTGGATGAAGACAATAACCAGGTGACTTTTGTGGATGTGGCGGGCTGTGACGAGGCCAAGGAAGAAGTAGCCGAACTGGTCGAGTTCCTGCGCGACCCAGGCAAGTTCCAGAAATTGGGCGGCCGTATTCCACGTGGTGTATTAATGGTGGGTAACCCCGGTACCGGCAAGACCTTGCTGGCCAAGGCCATTGCGGGTGAAGCCAAGGTGCCTTTCTTCAGCATTTCAGGTTCTGATTTTGTCGAGATGTTTGTCGGTGTGGGCGCGGCCCGCGTGCGCGACATGTTTGAGCAGGCCAAGAAAAATTCCCCTTGCATCGTGTTTATTGATGAAATTGATGCGGTCGGCCGCCAGCGCGGCGCCGGTCTGGGCGGCGGTAACGACGAGCGTGAACAGACGCTCAACCAGTTGTTGGTTGAAATGGATGGTTTTGAGGGGAGCTCCGGGGTCATCGTGATCGCGGCCACCAACCGCCCCGACGTACTGGATCCTGCCCTGTTGCGCCCTGGCCGCTTTGATAGGCAGGTGGTAGTGCCGCTGCCCGATATCCGCGGTCGAGAGCAAATCCTGCTGGTACATATGCGCAAGGTGCCGATTGATGCCGACGTGAAGGCCGACGTTATCGCGCGCGGCACGCCCGGTTTCTCGGGTGCTGATCTGGCCAACCTGGTTAATGAAGCCGCTTTATTTGCTGCACGTTTCAATAAGCGTGTGGTGGACATGGAGGATTTCGAAAAGGCCAAGGACAAAATCATGATGGGCGCGGAGCGCCGTAGCATGGTGATGAGCGATGAAGAAAAGCGCAACACCGCCTACCATGAGTCCGGGCACGCAGTGGTCGCCAAGCTGTTGCCAAAAGCCGACCCGGTGCACAAAGTTACCATCATCCCACGCGGTCGCGCGCTGGGCGTAACCATGCAATTGCCAGAAGAAGACCGTTATGCCTATGACCGCGAGTTCCTGATGAACCGTATCGCCATCATGTTTGGCGGGCGGATTGCGGAAGAGCTGTTCATGAACCAGATGACTACTGGCGCCTCCAACGACTTCGAGCGTGCTACGCAACTGGCGCGCGACATGGTGACGCGCTACGGTATGTCTGACGCGCTGGGGCCCATGGTGTATGGCGAGAATGAGGGGGAAGTGTTTCTGGGTCGCTCCGTCACCACGCACAAGAATGTTTCCGAGGCCACCATGCAGAAAGTGGATGCGGAAATCCGCCGCATCATTGACGAGCAATATGGCTTGGCGCGCAAGCTGTTGGAAGACAATCGCGATAAAGTCGAAGCCATGACTGCCGCCTTGCTGGAATGGGAAACCATTGATGCCGAGCAGATTGACGACATCATGGCAGGCAAGCCGCCACGTCCGCCTAAACCGGCCTCTGCCAAGCCTTCCAGTCCGCCTTCGGACAACGATGCCTCCGGCGTTACGGTGAGCATCTCCAAACCGGCGCGGGAAACCTGAAACACAGGGGCTGGGACTAGGAAAAACCATTTCCTTCCCTAGCCCTTAGTCCTTCCGATGCTCCTTCACTGCGGCAAGTTCCGGCTAGACCTCTCCCGCCCGTTGGTCATGGGCATCGTTAATGTCACGCCAGACTCCTTTTCAGATGGCGGACGATTTGCCAGCACTCGGCAGGCGATCCAGCATGCGCTCGCGCTGGTGGAGCAGGGTGCCGACATCCTCGATATTGGCGGCGAATCGACCCGGCCCAATGCCCAGCCGGTGCCGCTGGAAGAAGAACTACAGCGCGTGATCCCGGTGCTTGAAGGCTTGCAGGGGCAGGTCAACATCCCGCTTTCCATCGATACCTACAAGCCGCAAGTCATGCAAGCTGCGCTTGCAGCCGGGGCGAGCGTCGTCAATGATGTGCGCGCCTTGCAGGAGCCAGGGGCGCTGGAGGTGGTTACCAGCAGCGACGCCGGGGTGTGCCTGATGCATATGCGAGGGTCACCGCAAACTATGCAGAACGATCCGGTGTATGACGATGTGGTGGTGGAAGTTTGCGATTTCCTGGCGGCGCGCGGGCAAGCCCTGCGAAATGCCGGGGTGGCTGTTGAGCGCATTGTCATCGACCCTGGTTTCGGTTTTGGCAAGCGCACCGTACATAATCTGGCCTTGCTACGCGAGTTGCCCAAGCTGTGTGAACTGGGTTACCCGGTGCTGGCGGGATTATCGCGAAAATCGGTACTGGGGCAGGTTGCGGGGAGCGATGTCAGCGACCGCTTGCCTGCCAGTCTTGCTGCGGCTGTGATTGCGGCAATGAAAGGCGCTAAAATTCTGCGTGTGCACGACGTCAAGGCGACGGTCGATGCACTAAAAGTATTACAGGCCGTAGAAGCCTAAAAAAACAAGGGACGGGGAATGGGTAGAAAATATTTCGGCACCGATGGTGTGCGCGGCAGGGTGGGTGAAGCGCCGATCACACCTGATTTTGTCATGCGTCTGGGCTATGCGGCTGGCAGAGTTCTGACCGCGCTGGATAGCCACCTTGCACCGGGGACGCATCCTGCCGTATTGATAGGCAAGGACACGCGCATTTCCGGCTATATGCTGGAATCTGCCTTGCAAGCCGGTTTGTCGGCCGCTGGGGTGGATGTGTTGCTGACCGGCCCGATGCCAACCCCAGCCGTAGCTTACCTGACCCGTGCGCTACGGGCCCAAGCCGGCATTGTGATTTCTGCTTCGCACAACCCGTTTGAGGATAACGGCATCAAATTTTTTTCCGGTTTTGGTACCAAGCTGCCTGATGATATTGAACGCCAGATCGAAGCTGCGCTTGACCAGCCCATGCCGGTACAGCCCTCGGCCCAACTGGGTAAGGCAAGGCGCATCAACGATGCTGCCGGACGGTACATCGAATTCTGCAAATCCACCTTCCCTAACGCACTAGATCTGCGTGGCCTGAAAATTGTGGTGGATTGCGCACATGGCGCAACCTACCATATTGCACCTCATGTCTTTCATGAGCTTGGGGCCGAGGTCATCAGTATCGGTGTGCAGCCGGATGGCCTCAACATCAACCACCAATGTGGCTCCACTTATCCGCAAGCCATGCGGCAGGCGGTGCTGGAGCACCAGGCGGATGTGGGTATCGCGTTGGATGGTGATGGTGACCGTGTGATTATGGTGGATGCCGCCGGCAACCTGCTGGATGGTGACCAACTGCTCTATATCATAGCCTGCCAGCGGCAGGGCCGGGGCAAGCTGAATGGTGGCGTGGTGGGCACACAAATGACCAACCTCGCTTTTGAACATGCCATGCAGCGGCTGGGCATTTCCTTTGCCCGTGCCAAGGTGGGTGACCGCTACGTGCTGGAAATGCTGGATGAAAAGGGCTGGATATTGGGCGGCGAGAATTCCGGACATATTTTGTGCCTGGATCGCCACACCAGCGGAGATGGTATTGTTTCGGCCCTGCAAGTTCTGGCGGCTATGCAGGAGAGCGGAAAGTCAGTACAAGCGCTTCTGGATGGGCTAACGCTCTATCCGCAAGTGCTTATCAACGTCAAAGTGGAAAAAAAGATAGATCTGCAACACCCTGCAATCAGCGCTGCGGTCAGTGCGGCGGAAGCGGAGCTGAATGGCTCGGGCCGGGTATTGCTAAGACCGTCCGGCACGGAGCCCAAGGTCCGGGTGATGGTGGAAGGACAGCATGAATCGCAGGTACAATCACTCGCCGAAAAAATTGCCGAGGTAGTAAGAGCTGCTTGCTAATCCCAAATATGGAAAGTCCCTACAAAGGTAAAACCGGTTTACGCCGACTGATCAACGCGCTGGGCTATTCGCGTGATGGCTTGAAAACCGCTTATAAAAACGAGGATGCCTTCCGCCAGGAAGTGCTGCTTGCGGTGATCCTGATTCCACTCGCTTTTGTTGTGGAGTCTGCCGCAATTCCACGCACGTTGCTGGTAGGCAGCGTGCTGCTGGTGCTGATCGTGGAGCTGTTGAATTCGGCAGTGGAAGCCACGGTGGACCGTATTTCCCTGGATCATCACCAGTTAGCCAAGCGTGCCAAGGATATTGGCAGTGCTGCGGTGTTGCTCAGCCTGGTCAATCTGGCGGTGGTGTGGGGGCTGATCCTGTTTTCTTGATTTGTGTCATTAACTTGTCAGCATCTTCCCTTAAACTGGCGACATTCTTGGGAGATGCGCCACTTTAACCATGAGTGCAAAAAAACAGGCTGACAAGACCGTTTATGACAAGCTGTTGTCTGAGCTGGATGACTTGCAGCAGGATTTGTTCAAGCTGGAGAAATCTTCCGAAGATGTACTGAATGGTGTACATCCCCATCATCGCGACAGTGCCGCCAACCTGATCCACTACCTTGGTCTGCGCCGCAAGGATATCCGTCCCTTACAGCATCGCCTTTCCCATCTTGGGCTGTCGTCACTGGGGCGTACTGAATCCCATGTGCTTCCCACCCTCACTGCCATGACGACTTTGTTGAGGCACGTCATGGGCAAATCTGGCCACAATGTTGAAAAATCGCTTGAGCGCGATTTACCCGATGGCAAGGCGATTCTTGAAGAAAATACCAACCGATTGCTGGGCAAGGCCCCGGCGGAGCGCTGGGTGCGCGTGATGGTCACGCTGAATGGGGAAGATGCCAATGACTACCCGCTGCTCAAGAAAATGCTGAATCACGGCATGGATTGCGCCCGCATCAACTGTGCGCATGACCACCCGGAAATCTGGCAGGCGATGGTGGACAATATCCGTCGTGCGCAACGTGAAACCGGCAGGCATTGCCGTATTCTCATGGATCTGGGAGGCCCCAAGCTACGTACCGGCCAAATTGGCTCCGGCCCTATGGCGCAGAAGTGGCGTCCTGAGCGTGACGTTTACGGCAATGTAATCACACCGGTCAGCATCTGGGTTTACCCGGAACAGGTGCCGGGGGTTATGCCATCTACTGCCAAGGTGGCGTTGCCGGTCGCCGGAGAATGGCTGGGCAAGGCCGTAGTAAACGATGTGATTGAGTTTGTGGATGCGCGCGGTGCGCAGCGTAGCTTCAAACTTCTCAGTCAGGTGGGCAAAGGCTTTCTTGCCGAGTCTTCGCAAACAGCTTATCTCAGACCAGGGCTTGAGTTGCATCTGGTACGTACTTCCAGTTCTGGGAAACTGCGCAGGATGGATCAAGCCGGCAAGGTGGGCGACTTGCCGCCGACAGCTGCCGCTATCCGCCTCAAAATCGGTGACAGTCTGATACTGACCCGTGACCAGGCTCCCGGTCAGCCTGCGCAATATGACAACAAGGGCCGTCTGATCCGCCCGGCCAGCATTGCCTGTACCCTGCCGGGGGTGTTCACCTCGGTCAAAAAAGGTGAACGCATCCTGATTGATGACGGGCGGATAGGCGGTGTGATCCAAAGTGCAAGCCCTGCGGAACTGCTGGTGGAAATCACCCAAGCGCGGGAAACTGGCGAGAAGCTGCTGGCTGACAAAGGCATTAACCTGCCGGATACCCGTTTTGACATGGCCGGGCTGACCGGGCAGGACATCGAGCACTTGGACTTTGTGGTGAAAAATGCCGACATGGTGGGCCTGTCGTTTGCGCGCAAGGCGTCGGATGTGGAGGCTTTACAGGCGCAATTGCAACGGCTGGGCGCGGCGGAGTTGGGTATCGTGCTCAAGGTGGAAAACAGGGTCGCTTTTGAGCGCTTGCCCGAACTGTTGTTCACCCTGCTGAAGTCGCCGGTGGTGGGAGTCATGATTGCGCGCGGCGACCTGGCGGTGGAGTGTGGCTATGAGCGGCTGGCCGAGTTGCAGGAAGAAATCCTCTGGGTGGCCGAAGCGGCGCACCTGCCGGTAATCTGGGCGACCCAGGTTCTGGAGGGGTTGGCCAAGAGCGGCAAACCCAGCCGTGCCGAGATTACCGATGCCGCCATGGGTGAACGTGCCGAATGTGTGATGCTCAACAAGGGGCCACATATTATCGAGGCTATTCAGGCGCTCAACGACATCCTGCAACGCATGCAGGGGCACCAGATGAAAAAAAGCGCCCTGCTCAGAAGATTGCACTGGTAGCTCTGTCATATATCTGGAATCAGTTTGTAACACTGATGGCGCACAATTGTCTCGGATTACTGGAGACATCACATGCCGCCAAAACCCTTTGATATGCTGTTCATCAAGCCCATGCTGGATTTGGAGCAAGCCCTGTCATTTGAGTTTTATTACCGGCCCAAGGGGGGCATGCGCCAAGCATATGGTGAACCCAAAAATATAAAACCGGCCGTCAATTCCCAGGATGAAAACAACCCCACCGCCTTGAGCCAACATGTCTGACATTGCCGAACGTTCTCTGCATACACGGACAGCCCGTTCCGTTGAGGCGATTCGCCGCTCGTTCGTAGATAACCTGTTTTATATTACCGGCAAGACCTTCGAGAAGGCGACACCTTATGACCATTATATTGCGCTTGCCTTTACCATCCGGGATCGCCTGCTGGCGCGCCTGATTTCCTCATCCCAGTTTTACGACCGCCAGGACGCCAAAAATGTGGCGTACCTATCCGCGGAATTCCTGGTGGGGCCGCACCTTGGTAACAACATCCTCAATCTGGAAATGTGGGAGCACACCCGCGAGGCTATGCAGGAGCTGGGGCTGGATATGGAAGCCATCCTGGAAACGGAGCCCGAGCCTGGGCTTGGCAACGGTGGATTGGGAAGACTTGCAGCTTGCTACATGGATTCGCTGGCCACGCTGGAAATTCCGGCTATTGGTTATGGCATCCGCTATGAATTCGGCATTTTTGACCAGGTTATCAAGGATGGCTGGCAGGTGGAGGTCGCAGATGACTGGCTGCGTAACGGTAATCCTTGGGAACTGCCCAATCTGGAACTGCGCTATCCGGTGAAGTTTGGCGGGCATACCGAGCAGTACCAGGATGATGCAGGCAAGCAGCATGTGCGATGGGTGCCGGAAACCGTGATCCACGGGCTGGCTTATGACACCCACATCCTGGGTTACGGCGTTATCAACGTCAATTTACTGCGGCTGTGGAAATCCGAGGCGCGTGTGTCCTTCGATTTTCAGTCGTTCAACATGGGTGACTACTACGGTGCAGTGGATGAGATGGTGGCAGCACAGAACCTGACCAAGGTGCTGTATCCCAACGATGAGCCCGTGGCGGGCAAGATACTGCGCTTACGCCAGCAGTATTTTTTTGTTTCCTGCTCCTTGCAGGATATGTTCCGCATTACCCTACGCGATAAGGGTAGCCTGGAGCTTTTCCCGGACAAATTTGTGGTTCAGTTGAACGATACCCACCCCGCTATTGCCATTGCTGAGTTCATGCGCCTGCTGGTGGATGAACATGGGATGGAATGGGATGCTGCGTGGCGGCTGGCGCAGCGCACGTTTGCCTACACCAACCATACACTGCTGCCGGAGGCGCTCGAGACTTGGCCGATGGAGATGTTCCAGCAGAACCTGCCGCGCCATCTTGAGATTATTTTCGAGATCAACAACCGCTTCTTGGATGAAATCCGCCCGCTGTACATGCACGATGCCGCGCGAATAGCGCGCATGTCATTGATTGATGAAGGAGATGGCACCCATCGCCGGGTGCGCATGGCCAATCTGGCCTGTGTGGGTAGCTTTTCCATCAACGGTGTAGCTGCGCTGCATACCGAGTTGCTGAAAGGCACCGTACTCAAGGATTTTTACGAGTTGTGGCCGGAGAAATTCAACAACAAGACCAATGGTGTCACCCCCCGACGCTTCCTGGCGCTGGCCAATCGCCCTCTGGCTGATCTGGTACACCGTGCCATTGACGGCCACTGGCTGCAAGACCTGAACGATCTGGTCAAGCTCGAGAAGTTTGCTGATGATGCCGGATTCCGCAAGGATTGGCAGACTGTCAAACGCACGGCCAAAGTCAGGCTGGCAGAGTATATTCACAGGACAACCGGGGTGAGCGTGAGTCCGGACAGCCTGTTCGACATTCAGGCCAAGCGCATTCATGAGTACAAGCGCCAGCACCTCAACCTGTTGCACGTCATCAGCCTGTACCTGAAACTTAAACACAACCCGAACCTGGAA
>WBZT01001139.1_pt1 | contig 19881 bp, 13 predicted proteins | sample 5204241 | NCBI WGS metagenome assembly WBZT01 (sample SAMN12344358, study PRJNA552823) | activated sludge metagenome | biome: Activated sludge suspended growth; feature: Nitrification reactor; material: Wastewater; isolation source: activated sludge from nitrification reactor of wastewater...
AGATCATCTTTTTTGTATCGGTAAAGTTATTTGCTGAAATCCTGCAAAAATACAGTCCCGATGTCAGACTTGAAGCATCAAAGCTGATATTGTAAGCTCCCGCATCCAGCAACTCATTAACAAGATCAGAAACTTCCCTGCCGTTTATATCATATATTTTTAAGCTTACAAAACTGTTTACCGGGATACTGAAATTTATATTGGTTGAAGGATTAAAGGGGTTGGGGTAATTCTGGCTTAATAAAAACTTTTCAGGAGCCTGGTTATTAGTAATTTCAATTCCTGTAGTTGAAGCATATTTTATTGTCAGGTAATCATTTCCCCCGCCATTGCTTGCACCAATAACATAAACATTGCCTTGATTATCCGTTAAAATTTTTACGGCATAATCATTTAAATTTGCCGCGGTATTATTATAAGCCATCAACCATCTGAAATCTCCGGCTGCACTATAAGAGCAGGTTAAAAAATCATCAGCAGTGCCATACGCGTTTGTTCTGCCGGTAAGATATAAATTTCCTGCGGCATCAGAGCTCATGTCAAACACCCTGTCATCTCCCCCAACGTTCAATGTTCTTATCCATTGTTGTGTACCGGCTGAATTGTATTTTATCGTCACTGCATCATTACCTGTCCCCCCCTGGTTGCTGTATCCGGTAATTACCGAATTACCCGCAGGATCAACCAATATTGATAGGGGCCTGTCTTCACCATTAGCGGGACCGTTATACCTTTGAAGCCATCTGAAGTTACCGGCGGGGTCAAGCGAATAAGTCAAGTAGTCCAATCCAGTGCCGTAAGCATCAGTATATGCTCCAATATGTGCATTTCCTGATGCGTCAACAGCGATATCTGTGGCAACATCTTCGCCGCCTGCATTAAGTGTATGATAATACTGCTGAACCCCGGCAGCATTATATTTTATTGTAACAAAATCATAGCTGCTGCCCGGTACAAAGCTGTAACCTGTTACATACACGGCACCGGCCGCATCAACAAAAAGGTTTGTCAGATAGTCGTTGTTGCTGCCATTACTATAGTTCTTCACCCACTGCAACTGGCCGGATGAGTTATATTTCAGGGTAACAAAATCCTTTTGTGTAGAAAGGTAAGTAGATACTCCTGCGGCATAAATGTTTCCGGATGCATCAACAATCATTCTTGAAAGCTCATCATCCCTTGCTTCAGCATTTGTATATCTTACTTCCCAGATAAGGTTACCTGCACTGCTGTATTTTACTATCATAATATCAAGCCCGGTGCCGCCCCCAAAACTGGTGCCTCCAACATATACATTGCCTGAAGCATCAAGTCCAATTGAATACGCATCATCGTTGTTTGCACCGCCAATACCTGTAAAGCGGGCTTCCCATTGCTGAATGCCTGCTGAGTTATATTTAACTGTCAGAAAATCAGAGCTGGTGCTGTTTACTGTGCTTGTGCCTGTTACATAAACATTACCTGAAGCATCAATAGCCATATCCATCGGGGTATCCTGTCCGCCGGAAGCGCTATACCGGGCTGCCCACTGCTGCGAAACCTGTGAGTTAAGGGCTGAAGAAACAGTAATCAAAAAAAGAAATATTATTTTTTTCATTTTTAGCACCTTTATACTTTATTTTGTTAAAATCATCTTTTTGGTTTCCGAAAAGCTTCCGGAATTTATACGGTAGAAATAAATTCCGGAAGTAAGATCTGCTGCATTAAAATCAATGGAATACTTTCCGGCAGGTAAATTTTCATTTGCAAGCTTTTGAACCAATTTACCGGTAACATCAAAAACAGAAATTGAAGTAAATCCGGACTTGGGCAAGTTAAAATCTATTTTTGTTGCCGGGTTGAAAGGATTGGGATAGTTTTGGCTTAATGAATAATCCTGCGGAATGTTACCGGTTACGGGCTGAATGCCCAGAGGCTGTGAGTATTTTATTATAACCATGTCGGGATTTGAAGGTGAATAGCTGGTGCCGGCAATATAAACATTGCCTGAGTTATCGCCAATTGTTTTTATACCCAGATCCTGTCCACCGGCAAAATTATATCTTTGATCCCATAACTGTGAGCCTGCATTTGTATATTTAATTGTCACAATATCATAATCCGTGTTTATGCCGAAACCTGAACCTGTTACATAAACATTCTGCGAATTATCCAGGAATAAGCTTCTGGCACCATCAGATGAGGCTATAGGCCCGCTGTATCTTTGAACCCAGGATACTGCTCCGCCGGAAGTGTATTTAATTGTTGTGTAATTGGAAACATTAGTGTTGCTTTCACTATATCCGCAAACAAAAACATTGCCGTTGTTATCTGTTTTTATGTCTTCAAAACCATCATCAAAAGCACCGGAGTAATTATATTTAGCAACCCATTGTTCAGTTCCGGAATTATTATATTTTATTAATACACCTTCATTACCGCTTGATACGGTTGATGATGTTCCGCACAAATAAACATTTCCTGATGCATCAATAACCATATTGTTGATATAATCATCCTTGTTTGGAATACCGTTAAAACGAACAGTGAACTGGTTTGCCCCGGCATTATCATATTTAAGGGTAATAATATCATAGTTGTTAGAAGCATTCAGGCTTCTGCCGCTAACATAAACATTCCCTGAAGCATCAAGCATAAGCTTCTGTGCCCCATCAAAACCATTTACCCAGTTATAGTATTCTATCCATTGCTGTGTACCTGATGAATTAAGCTTTACAACTGCAAGATCTTCATTAGAGCTAACCCTGTTCACTATACCTGCGCAAAACACATTCCCTGAATTATCAACAGCAATTGAAATACCATAATCACTCTGGTTAGAAGTACCGTTAATTCTGAAAGCCCACTGCTGAACGCCGGAGGGGTTTAACTTTACGATAACAAGATCATTTCCTGTCCCGCTGCCCTGGCTAAATCCGGTATAGTATATGTTTCCCGAGTTATCAATTGCCATACCATAAGCAGCATCATATGCATTTGCAGGGCCATTGTACCGGGAGCTCCACAATAATGTGCCGGTTGAATTATATTTAAGTACAATCGCATCTGACATCGTTACGGAACTATCACTTGAACCGCATACATAAGTATTTCCGGAACCGTCAACCAGGATATCATATATGTTCTCGTTTGACCCTGTAAATGCATTGTACCTTGCTGCCCACTGCTGTGAAACCTGTGAGAAAACGGAAGTCATTGTAAATAGCGAAAACAGCAAAATTAACTTTTTCATTTTTTTTATCATTATAGTTTTATGAATATTTTGTATTAAACTTGATCAGGAGAAGCACCCTGTTAAACAGGGTGCCTTCCTTAGTTAGCGCATGGTAAAAAAGAGTTCACCTATGCGGAAGATGTGATAAACTGAACTTTGCCTGGATCTGAAAAACGAGTGTTTTTGGGAACTCTCTCTTAACGCTAACGATGCAAAGATATATTTACCAAAAGGGTCAAACAAGAATTTTTTATCCAATATTAATCATCAAAATTCTCTAAATAAACAATATATCTTGTAAAAATCCCATTAAATGATTAATTTATTACGTTTAATTTAATCACGTACTCAATGAAAGTTTTACTGGATTTGTTAAATTCGCTGGATGAAGAATCTATCACATCATTTGGTGAATTCATAAATTCACCGTATTTTAACAAAAGAAGTGATATTTCGAGGTTTTTCGGTCTGGTAAGCACTAAACTGCCGGTAGCTGAACTAAACCGGGCCGAAATTTACAGCCACGTTTACAATCAAATCAGTATTAATGAACAGGTAGTTGATAATCTGTTCAGCAGGACAAAGAAGCTCTTACTTGAATTTCTTACTATACAGGGCATCAAGAATGACGACCAGGCAAGAACCAACGCTCTTGCATTTGAACTTGCCAAACGCGGGATGCACAAACTGACGGAAAAGACGATTGAAAAGGGTTTTGGAAGACTGGAAAATGAGTTTTATACAGTTGATTACCTTAAAAAATACTATGATTATACCGAACTAAAAGAATCGCTTGCCGTAAGCATCAGGAACTTTCGACAAAAAACTGAAAACGCGCTGCACCGCGGCGAAGCATTCGTCAACTATTACATACTCAACCTGCTTAGAATTGCCAATGATTTTATAGTTTTTAAATATGTTGATTCAGTTTTTGAAAGCGATGAGACCTTTAACGGATTTTTTAAATATTTTGATTTTGAAAAATATATTGAAAACCTCAAGAGCATCAGCTCTCCGTATTATGCGATGACAGCTGTATTTTATTATGGTCTTCAAAGCAAAATGTATGATCCGGACGGCAAATACAGACAGGAGCTTAAAAAGATAGTTTTCGAAAATATTGACAGGATGAAATACCAGGACCAGGCATCATGCTGGACTATGCTTTTTGCCGCGTATATTTTTTCCAATACACCGCCAAATTACAATCCATCACTTGAGGTACATGAAATTAACAAATATTTTGTTGAAAGGGATATTTTGACACGCGATGAGCTTGGTTATGTAATGGAAAATAATTATCATAACATTGCATTCCAGGCGATAAACGCCAAGGATTACGACTGGGCTGAAAAATTTCTGGATAAATATAAATCACTGCTGCCGCCGGGATTACCTGACGATACATACAATGTATGTATGGCGAGATGCAGCTTTGAGCGCGGAAATTTTGAAAGCAGCTTAAAATACTTAAGCAGGATGAAAATTGATAATATTATGACACGAACAAACGTTGCAACACTGTTGATAAGATGCCATTATGAGCTTGGATATTACGAAGAAGCATTATCCGGAACAGAAGCATTAAGACAGTTCCATAAGAAGAACAAGGTTTTGCCTGCTCATTTAAAAAAGCCGCTAATTGAATTTGCAAAATATGCATCAAAGCTTATAAAATTCAAAGCATCAAACAGGAAATTTCCGGAAGATCTGTATTTAAAAGTGCTTAATGGTCCGGCTTTTAACACAAAATTATGGATAACGGAAAAAATGAAGGAATTAATATGATAACAAAAAGAAATTTTATAAAATCATATAAGGAATAAAAGTTGAAAAAAACCGGGGATAAAGTAAATCCCCGGTTTAAAATGAACAGCTTAATAGATTGAAACTTCCCCTTTAGCAAGATATTTTGAAAGACTACCATACTTAAAATTCGGTTCTTTATCGTTTTCATATATATAATAAACCCTGTAGTTTCCTGGAGGCAGGTAAATTTTTTCCATGGTACAGAAAAATCTTGCGCCGTTATGAACTATTTCGTATCCGTCTTCAATCCTCATAACATACTCCCCGGCAAATTCCGTATCTTTTCCTGATTCATCGGTTTTATAAATAACCCACATGTAAAGCTGGTCATAAACTTTTTCAGGCAGCTTAACCAGGAAGTTGACACCGTTAGACCCTTTCATAGATGATGAAGCTCCGACAGGATTCCAGTTATCATCAACATAATCACACATATAAAATTCCTGTGCGTTTGTTTTAAAGCAGGCAATTAAAATTAATGCTAAAATTATTGTTTTCATTTTATTTTCTCCTTTTAAATAATTAGTTATTTAACCAGTATCATCTTTTTTGTTTCGCTGTATGCCGCGGTTTGGATATTGTATAAATATATACCGCTGCTTAATGATGAAGCATTGAACTCAACTGTATGGCTGCCGCCGGGCTTGAACTCATTTACCAATACTGATACAGCTTTACCTGTTATATCATATACTTTAAGTGTTACCAGCCCCTCAGCGGGAATTGAATAGCTGATAGATGTAACAGGGTTAAATGGATTGGGATAATTCTGTTCAAGTGAAAATTTTAAAGGATTACTGCTGTTACCAGTAATACCTGTTAAACCGGAAGGCTGAATTTTATGTCCGAATATCTTCAGGTTCTGTGAAGATCTAAAATCATCCCAAACGCATATCAGGGATCCGGAGATATCACAAGTAATTGAATTGGGGCTTATGTGTTTTTCACTTAAAACAGTTGAAAGCGGAATGTGATCAATACCCCACGGAAAGCTTCCAAAATTACTTATTTTCTGAGCGTTTAAACAGAGTGAAGGGTAATAACTTTTTGCAGTTACAATGTAAACAGAAGAACTATCAGGGCAAGTTAAACCCGCAAGGCCGCAGCAATATGGATTTACTCTTATACCATTACTCTGAAAATATGTGTTACCCGAAATATCAATTCTTTGGAGATATGGCTTGGTGCTGTCAGAGCTTTCGCGCTCATCATCCCATGCAATATAAGCTCCGAAATTAAAATCAGAAACTATTTTGGGGTTCCATTGGCGGGCTGTACCAACAGCAATAGGTTTCCCCCCTGCTCCCCACATGTATGTCCCGTTTTTTACTCTTTGAGCATAAATATCAAAATTGTTAGAAGGTATACGCTGATCTATATTAATGATTATAGCACCTCCAACTCCATCTGAGCAAATTGCAGGTACAAACATATTTCCAACTGTTAATCCGTATGAATCAATGCCATCGCTCCCCCATTGTTTAACTCCAAGGTTGTTTAGTTTCTGAGCATAAATCCTGGAGTTCCTTTCATAAACTACTATTGCTCCACCTGTACCATCAGGGCATATTTTAGGATTATGGAATGATATTGAAAGTACTGATGTTGCTACAACACTTCCATTTGAGCCGAAATTTCTGGTGCCATCCCATGAAATGTACTGGCAGTGGATTTCGAATTTAGATACAGCATTATTATACCTTTTGTAAGCTAAAAATACTCCTCCATTTCCATCTGAAGCAATATCAACACTTTCATCATCGTTGGATGCAATATATGGTTCAGTTACACCAACTTCAGATGTCCATTGAGGTACCCCTGCGCTGTTTATCTTTCTAGTATAATACATTGCAACAGTAGCGTTTCTGGACTCCCGCCAGCATATTATTGCTCCTCCGCTGCCGTCAGGAATGGCATGCATATCATTTACACCGTTCTGTGTGCTGCTTAGCATTACTCCGTTTGGCTGCCATTGGGGAATGCCTGCATTGTTATAACGCTGAACATAAATCTTTGTATCGTTAACATTACGGTTATCTCCCCATGCTGTGATTATACCGCCAGAACCATCGCTTACAACAACAGGTTCTGTTTGTGAACCGGTTGCATTACACAATTGTGTGTTTATCCCGGGATTTGATATCCATTGTGAATAAACATTGAATGAGAAAATTGAAGACAAAAGAAGAATCGAAAAAAGAATGCGTTTCATTTTAACCTCCTGATCAATATTAATTATTTTTGGAAAACTCATTTTCAAAAATCTCTGGGAGAGCGTTCAAAGCCCTCCCCGGTTTTGATAGCGTAATAAAATGACCAACAAGTCCGTTTATTACTGTTAATAATTTTTTTGATCCGGAACCGTAAATATTGTAGTTCATCACTTTATTGTTGGTTTTATTATTTCAGCTACGCTATCTATTGCAAATATATTTTTATAGGCTAGCTTAACAAAGAAGAAATTCCCTTAAAAGTAACTACCTAATATCATGAATATCGTTGATAAATTCAATTTTTTCACATATTTTAAAAAAATAGTAACCATATAAAATTGGCACAAAAATCAGTTTTAAAACTAATTTCATCATTTTCTGAATCAGAGTTCAGAAGATTCATTGATATGTTAAATTCACCTTTTCATAACAAAAGAGGTGATCTGTTGAGATTAAGCAGATATTTGGATTCAGTATATCCAGGCATAAATGAGGATAAAATATCATATGAAAATATATATCTTAACGTATATGGCGGCGGCAAAGTAAATATTCAGGTGGTCAAGAACCTGCTTGGCAGATTGAATGATCTGGCGGAAACATTCTTAATTCAAATAGGGCTGGAAAAAGACAGTTTCACTTCTGAAATGTTATTAACAAAAGAATTCATCCGAAGGAACATGAATGATAAAGCTATAAAAAAAGTTGGAAAAATTAAACGAACTGCAGAAGAAATGGAAAAGTATTCAGTTGAGCTTTACAGGAAATTATACGAATTAAATGAGTTGAAATATGAGATGATACCCGGGGATATGAACAAACAGAAAATAGAAGCAAACAAAGAAACATTTTACGATGCTTTGCGTTTATTCTTAACAACTCTGCTCAGGATTGCAAATACTTACGAAAACTACAGGTTTGTTGAAAAGGAAGAAAATGAAATTGAATTGCTGGATAATATCACCGATTACATTGATTTTGAAAAGCTCCTTGAATTAATAAAAAAAACAACACCCAAAGATCACGTAATCCCGGCTATATATTATTACTCTTTATTAAGCAAAACCAAGGATACTAACGGCAAATACAGAGAAATGCTGAAAAGCCTGGCATTTAAAAATATTAATGAATTCAGAAATATGGATAATATTGAATTCTGGCAGAATATTTTTGCATCATATATATTTTCACGATCAAATACATTACCTGTTAACATAAAAGAGCTTCATGAAGTTAACAAAGAATATATAAACAATAATGTGTTAATAAGGGATGAAAGCGGTTATATTCCTGATGCAAGTTATCATAACATAGCTATGCAGGCAATTTCAGTTGGTGATCTTAAGTGGGCAGAAGATTTCATTAATAAATATAAAAATGAGCTTGAACCTGCAAAACGTGAAGTTACGTATAATTTCCTGATGGGTTATTACAACATAAATTGCAAAAATTATGATCGGGTGATACCATACCTTAACAGGATAAGGACAAATGATATACCTACAAATCTTACAATAAGATCTTTTTACATCAGAACATATTATGAACTTGGATATTATTTTGAAGCAGAATCTGCAATTGATGCTTTCAGAAAATTCATCAAAGCAAATAAAAGGATAACAAAGGAAACCTTATCTACTTATCCGGAATTTTTATACTTTACAGCAAAAATGGTAAAATCAAAGTTATCCGGAAGACAACTTGATGATGAAATTATTAAAAAGATAGACGGGAATGATAATTTTCTTAATAAAAAATGGATATTGGAAAAGATCAAAGAGTTCAACTATAGTATGTAATTTCTCAGAAAGAAATTAAATTAAGCTTTTTGTAGTTAAATTTTATGAAGTTGAATTACACAATTTATTTAGCTAATTTTTCAGCACAATAACACAGAAAGAATACAATTTTAAATGGGTCAGTTACCAAATCATCCAAAGACCTTAGGTGAACTTAAGTCATCAGGTTACAAAGTACTTGCAGTTAAAGACGAGATCAGAAAGAACCTGGTCGATAAGTTGAGGAAAAAGGAAGAGGTTTTCCCCGGTATCATAGGCTATGAAAAGACAGTTATCCCCCAGGTGGTAAATGCCATACTTGCTAAGCATGATATAATATTCCTTGGCTTGAGGGGACAGGCCAAAACCAAAATGGCGCGTATGCTTGTTGACCTTCTGGACAAATATACTCCTATCATCAAAGGTTCCGAAATAAACGATAATCCGTTCTTCCCTATTTCTAAATTCGCAGTAGATGCTGTTAATGAGCATGGAGACGAAACAGAGATCGAATGGATCGGGAGGGATAGCCGCTTCGGCGAGAAGCTGGCAACTCCTGATGTGACCATTGCAGATCTGATTGGCGATATTGACCCGATAAAGGCCGCAACGCAGCGGCTGCATTATTCACATGAAGGCGCAATTCACTTCGGCATTGTTCCCAGAACTAACCGCGGAATTTTTGCTATTAATGAGCTTCCCGATCTGCAGCCGAGAATACAGGTCGGACTCCTCAACATCATGCAGGAGCGCGATATACAGATACGCGGATTTAACATCCGCTTTCCGCTGGATGTATTCATAGTATATACTGCAAATCCGGAAGATTATACCAACAGAGGGAATATCATCACCCCGTTGAAAGACAGGATCGATTCGCAGATATTGACTCACTACCCCAGGAACATAGAAGACGGAATAAAGATCACAGAATCACAAAGCTGGATCAGGCGCCATCATGATAAGGATGTAATAATTCCCTATTACATGAAGGAGATAATCGAAATGGCTGCCCATGAAGCAAGGCGAAGCGAGTTTGTTGAACAGAAATACGGTGTAAGCGCAAGGCTCACTATTTCAGCAATGGAAAACCTGGTTAGCAATGCCGAAAGAAGATCGATAATTAACAGCGAGAACATAATTTTCCCAAGGATCACAGATCTTGGTGCTGCCTTGCCCGGTATGACAGGAAAGATCGAGCTGGTATTCGAAGGCGAGCAGGAAGGCCCGGTAAAAGTAAGTCGCGCACTAATAGGAAAAAGCGTCAGGGAGATATTCAGAAAGTACTTCCCTGATCCTTTGCAGAAAAAGCCGAGAAAACAGTCAGAGCAGAAGGAACATCCGGCTGCCGATCCGTATGCAGAAATAATAAAATGGTTCGAAGGCGGCAACTATGTTGAGCTTAACGATGATATGAAATTCGATGAATATTTCGCTGAGCTAAAGAAAATAGAAGGGCTGGAAAAAGCAGTCAAAAAGCATATCAAAACAATCGAGAACGATTATGAACTGGCTTCTATGATGGAGTTTATGCTCGAAGGGCTTCATAATAACTCCAAAATTGCAAAAGATGAAATGGATGAAGGCGTCTCATACAAAGATATGGTGGGTGCAATGCTCTTCAATAAGGCAACCCAGAAAGGTTCCCGCTCGTCATATGATTATGAGAGTGAAGAATGGAATTTTTAAGGATTGCGGATCTTGGATTGCGGATTGCAGAAGCATTTTTGCAGCAGGCTTCAGGAATCTGGTCATTCACTATTAAACAATGATTTTTTATAAAAAACTAAGACTCTTGAAGTCTTATATCCGGAAGAATAATTTTTTTTATGCAGCAAACAGATGAATTAGTTAATCCGGTTGATATAGATACCACAACAGAGGGTTTTACGCTCATCCTGTTCAATGATTCACATCATGAATTTGAAGAAGTGATAAACCAGGTCATGCTTGCTTCGGGATGCGGATACGATAAGGCCGAAGCAATAACCATGGAGGCCCATGAAAAGGGCCGGGCTGCGGTTATATCGGGAGAGCTGGGCAAGTGCCTTTCGGCTCAAAGTATATTGGAAGAGATCGCGCTCAGAACTTCAATTGAAGTAAACGCTTAAATAACCAGAGCCCTTGTGCCCCTCAAATTACAAATACAATTCACTGAACTGGCAGCAGGTATTAAATGGTTATGCCATGGGGATCTTTCCGATGGGAGAAGAAGACGGCTCAATCGCATGGTATGAAGCGTCTCCGCGTGCAGTTATGCCGGTCGGTTTGCAGGGAGTAGATATAAACATTTCACGCTCTCTTAAACAGGTATTAAAAAAGAATCTTTTTGAAATAAGAATAGATACCGCATTTGAGCAGGTGCTAAGCCTTTGCGCCCGGCGTGAAAGTACTTGGATAAACGATGTTATCAGATCAGCCTATACAGACCTGTTTGAAAACGGATATGCACATTCAGTTGAAGCGTGGCAGGGCAATGAACTGGCCGGCGGACTCTACGGCGTTGCATACAGGGGCGCTTTTTTCGGGGAGTCAATGTTCAGAAAAGTTAATAATGCATCCAAGGTGTGCGTTGTAGAACTGTACCGGATCCTTCAGGATAACAAGTACCTGCTTTTTGATATTCAGATGATGACATCACACTTCGAACAGTTTGGCGCAGTGGAAATTTCGAAACGTAAATACCTTGAACTGCTTGAAAGAGCAATGGAAGTTAAGTGCGGATTTGAATACTAACCTTCGTTCCGGAAAGAATTCCGGTGTACTCTATTAATTGCTGTTATTGTCTTCTATTTTTTTTACCTTTTCAAGCCTTCTCATGTATCTTTCTTCAGGCTTCAGCTTTGCGGAGGCAAATGAATTAATTATTTCTACAGCAAGTGACTCGCCTACTATCCCGCTGCCAAGGCATAGTACATTCATATCATCATCTTCAACGCCCTGGTGCGCTGAAAAAACATCATGACAAATACCGGCACGAATTCCGCGGAACTTGTTGGCTGCAACACATGCGCCTACTCCGCTTCCGCAGATCAAAATTCCTTTTGCAGCGTTTTTGTCATATATCTGCTTGACAACTGCTTCAGCAATATCCGGATAATCAACTGATGCGTCGGAATCTGTTCCAACATCAATAACTGTGAAATTAGCTGAAAGCACTTTTTTAAGATTTTCTTTGAGTCTGTAACCCCGGTGATCGGCACCTATAATTATCTTTTCCATGACGCAAATTAACAATTATATCCCTAACTAACAATAAAATAAAGCGGTTAGTTTGTAGTACTTTTGATTATATGAATATAGTTCACTATTAGCTATATTAGGAAGTCGTGAAATAATAAATACTTAGTATCTCTTGAATGTAGTATTATAAACTGATGTGGAAAAGTTTTATATCTTTCAGCATTACGTATTATGATGAGTTTTGATAAAATGATTACGCAATCAATATAGCGCAGTTATCAAAGAAAGTGGCAGGAATCAGCAAAAAGAAAAGGAAAGATATCCCTTTAAAAAGTCAAAGTTCAGAAGATCTTAAAGGGAGTGTTTCGCTTCGCCAAATCCGTAAGGGGAAAAAATCCAAAGCAGTAACCTTGGCAAGCAGGAACAATAAGGAGTCAGCAGATAGCAATGAGACTTTTCGGCAGCTGCTTGAAAATTCCCGCGACGTGATTTACAAATTCAATCTAAGGCAGGGCGGTTATGAATACGTCAGCCCATCCTCTTCTGAAATTCTCGGCATTGATAAGCAGGTTTTCATTAATAACCGCCGGGCAATATTAACGCCGCTTCTTCATCCCCAGGATAAGAACAGGGTTATTAAACATGTTAAAATGCTCTTCGACCTTAAAGGAAAAAAGAACAAAAACCTTTACATTGAATACAGGATCAAGATGCCTTCGGGAGAATATAAATGGCTGGCAGATAACCACACTGTGGTTTTTTCCCGGGGCAAACCGTTGTGCTTCATTGGTAATATTACAGATATTACTTTCAGGAAACACGCGCAGGAAGAGCTACTCGAAAGTTTTGATCTTCAGAAGGGATACATGGATCTCCTCACATCGATCCAAAATGCGTTGCCGGCACATGTGGCTATGCTGGATAAAAATGGTATAATAGTTACGGTCAATGAATCATGGCGACAGTTTGCTGACCATAACAGCTTCCCTATCGATATGAATTACGGAATAGGCACAAATTACCTGAAGATCTCCCGCGAGTCAATTGGTAATTGTTCTGAAAACGGAAAGCATATTGCTGCCAATATACAAAAAGTATTAGACGGCAGGATAAGAGAATTCCAGATAGAGTATCCCTGCCACTCTTCAACTGAAAGAAGGTGGTACAGGCTGATAGTTACCCCAATCGACCGCAAGAAGAAGAAGGGTGCTGTTGTAATGCACATCAATACAACCGAAAGAAAGCTTGCAGAGCTTGCCCTTATAGAACGGGAAGAACAGTACAGGCAGCTCTTTGAAGAGGACCTGACGGGAAACTATGTAGCAGATACTGAAGGAAAGCTGATCCTGTGCAACGATGCCTTTGCAAGGCTGGCAGGATTTGAAAATAAGGCAAGCGCCCTCCGTTCGCGTAACTTCAGAATTTTCTCCAGTGATTTCACCAATACCGGATTTGTGTCTCTGCTGAAAAAAGGCGAGAGGATACCCGTTCACGAAAGGGCAATAACCACTCGAAACGGAAAAAGAGTGACGGTGCTCGAAAATATTATCGGCAAGTATGATTCCGACGGCAGGCTAATGAATGTCCAGGGATACCTGCTTGATATCACCGACCGGAAGAACGCCGAAGATAATATGAAAAAATCGGAAGAGCAGTATAAACTGCTTTTCTACGGAAATCCGCAGCCAATGTGGCTGTTTGATTTTGAATCGCTTAAGTTCATTGATGTTAACGAGGCTGCTATAAATCATTACGGATATTCAAGAGAAGAGTTCCTGAAAATGACCCTGCTGGATATCAGGCCAAAGCAGGAAGTAAAGCCTTACATGCTCTTCCGCAACAAGCTGCTTCGATCCAGGAAAAGGAATTTTTCAGGTAACGCGGGAATATGGAAACATATGAAAAAAAGCGGTGAGCTGATAGATGTCGAGATCACCAGGACGCCTGTTATATTTGAAGGCAAAAATGCTATACTTATACTTGTCAACGATGTAACTGAAAGGCTGAAAGCAGAAGAGAACCTGAAGAAAAGAAATTCCGAGATAAACCTGCTGTACCAGGCTTCACAGGAAATTTCTGCCTCATTGCATATCAGGGAGATCTATGACAGCATTTACAGTATCATTAAAGAACATATGCTGTGTGACTCGATGCATATTTCTTCTTTCGATAATGACTCTAAGATGATAAAATGCATCGCATCGTGGCATGAGGACAGGAAAATGGACGTATCGAAATTCCCGCTGCTGCCGCTTGAGCCTGAAGGGCATGGGATCCAGAGCAGGGTAATTAGAACCGGTGCATCCCTGATGATCAATGATTATGAAGAAGAGCTCAAAAAGAGCATTAATAGTTTCTACTATGATAATAAGGGTATTTTAAAGGGCAAGATGCCCAAAAAGGCCCCCCATACTCAATCAGCGCTGCTTGTACCAATGAAGCTGGAAGGCAAAGTAATTGGGGTTATCCATGTAATGAGCTACAAGCAAAATGCATTTGATACAGATGACCTAAGACTGCTTGAAGGGCTTTCGGCACAGCTTTCCGCAGCAACTGCAAATGCCAGGCTTTACCAGCAGGCACAGGCTGAAATTGCGGAAAAAGAAAAAGCGCAGCTTGCACTGAAAAAACAATCTGAAGAAATTATTCTTCTGCATGATGCCGAAAGAGACCTCTCCAGTTCACTTGATACGGAAGTTATATACGAAAAGCTGTACCTGTACCTTAAAAAACTGATAAAATGTTCATCAATGATCATCTCAAGCTATGATGAATCGGATAATATGATACGCTGCACCGGGGCGTGGATAGAAAATACACGCCATGATCATTTATCATTCCCTCCAATACGGCTTCCCGCAATAACCGAAGGAACACAGGGAGAAGCCATTAAAACAGGGAAATCGCTTATTGTTAACAACTTTGATGAAGTTATCGGTAAATACAACAGTAAATAGTACTTTGATGAAAGCGGAAACGTAATAGACTACGAAAAAGAAAAAGATAAGATAGAAAGCGATGAAGAAGTAACCCGTTCAGCGCTGTTTGTTCCGATGAAGCTTGGCAGAAGCGTTATCGGCGTGATTACCGCATTCAGCTTTGAAGCCAATGCATTCACCGAAAAAGATCTCAGGACACTTGAGTCGCTTTCAAAACAGGTAACCGCGGCAACAGTGAACGCTTTGCTTTACCAGAAGGTGCAGAACGAGCTTCTTGAAAAGGAAAAAGCGGAGAGTGCGCTGAAAGCCAGGACCAATGAACTGAGTATTTTATACGAAGCCCAGAAAAAGCTTTCGGGCTCTCTTGATATCGAAAAGGTTTATGAAAATTCGTATAAAACAATTACCGGTATCATGTCCTGTGACTCCATGCTTATTTCCAGCTTTGATGCCAAAACACAAATGATCTCCATTGTTTCTGCATGGGCAGACGGCGAAAAACCTGAAGTTGCATTATTTAAGCCTCTTCCGCTGGCGCCGGAAGGTTTTGGAATTCAAAGCACTGTTATCAGGTCCGGCGAATCAAAGCTTATACTCAATTACAACGAACAATACACCAAAACCATAAACCGGTATACTCTTTCAACTGCTGAACCGCAGAACCGCAAAATGTACGCCTCTGCGCTTGTTGTGCCTCTTAAAATGGATGAAGACGTGATCGGGGTTATACAGGTATTGAGCTACACAGAAAACGCTTATAACGAAAATGATCTGCGGATACTTGAATCCCTGGCAGGCAGCATTACAGCGGCCACACTGAACGCATCTTTGTACCAGAGGGCACAAACAGAAATAGCCGAGAGAATAAATAAGGAAAATGAGATAAGTGAGATAAGGGAGAATCTGGAAGAGGCACAGCGAATTGCGCACATTGGAAGCTGGATGTATAACTCAGAAGACAACCGGATTTATAATTCCGGGGAAATTTACAGGATACTTGGGATCATACAAGATTCAGAAAGCTTTTCATTTGAGGAAGCTATGAGTTACATTCACCCCGAAGACCGCGAAAGAACAAAAGCCAGACTGCTAAAGGCTATTGAACAGAAGTCACACTATACCAACGAAGACAGGATCGTTAGGCCAAACGGCGAAGTTCGGTACATGAAGATCGTTGGCGAGCCTATTATAGATCACCGTGGCAATGTGAAAGGGGTACAGGGAACTCTCCAGGATATAACGGATATTAAACTTATTAATGATGAGCTCCTGAGATCACTTGGAGAAAAAGAACTGATGCTCAAGGAAATTCACCACAGGGTAAAGAACAATCTTCAGGTCGTATCAAGCCTTCTCAGGCTGCAGTCTGAAACAATATCCGATGAGTCCGCTATCGGGTATCTTAAGATGAGTGAGCAAAGGGTAAGATCAATGGCCCTGATCCACCAGCAGCTATACCGTACAAAAGACCTGACCCGGATCGATTTCAGGCAGTACCTTGAAGAGCTGTGCAACTACCTCTTTTTTGCAAACGACGTAAGGAGAGACGAGATCAGCCTGAACCTGCGCGTAGATGAAATATACTTTGCAATAGATACAGCCCTGCCCTGCGGGTTAATTGTGAATGAACTTGTCACTAACTCGCTGAAGCATGCGTTCAGGAAAGTTAAAAAAGGCGAAGTAACGGTTTCACTCGCAAAGGAAGATGGCAATAAGAACATCTTAACAGTAAAAGATAACGGCTCCGGTGCCGCTGCTCTGGATTTTGAAAACTCAACCACCCTCGGGATGGAGCTTGTAAAAACGCTTACAGAACAGCTTGAAGGTACAATAAAAGTAAGCACTAATAACGGAACAGAGATTTGTATTACATTCTTTGACCAGATCATCAAATCAAAAACTGCTCATTAAACCATAAACTTATGAACCTGATATTTAAGAAAGCTAAAATACTTGTTGTTGAAGACGAGAAAATCATAGCCAAAGATATTGAATCTACACTGAAGAGGATTGGCCATGAATCCGCAGGTACAGTATCCAAAGGCGAAGACGCCATTAGAGTTGCAGGCGAGTGCAGGCCGGACCTCATATTAATGGATATTACTCTCAAAGGTGAAATTGATGGTATCGAAGCAGCCAAGAAGATCAACGAAACCCTTAAAACCCCGATTGTTTACATTACTGCGCATCAGGATGAAGACACCATTGAAAAAACCAAGGGTACAAATCCATACGGATATATAACAAAACCGCTAGATGACAGGGATCTGAACACAGCAATAAATTCCGCAATGTACAGGTTTGATGTAGAAAACAGGCTTAAGGCAGCAGAAGATAAGTATTTCAGGCTCTCTGAAAACGCTGCTGATATGATCTTAAGCCAGGATGCTTCAAAGCTGAAATACCGGTATGTTAATGCATCTGCATTCCGTATCACCGGGTACACTCCGGAAGAATATTACGAAACACCCGGCCTGCTGGATAGCCTTGTTCACCCCGAGTGGAAAGAACAGTATATGTTTTCAAAGCAGCAAGTTCTGAAATCCAGCATGACACTGCCGTTCGAGTTTAAAATTATTCATAAATCCGGCAGGGAGATCTGGCTAAACCAAAGGAGTGTTGTAGTTAAAAACGAGAAGAATGAACCGGAAACCATAGAAGCAATTGTTACCGATGTTACAGAAAGAAAGAACTACGAAGAACGGCTTGAAGAAACTACCCAGAAACTGAGGGCGCTTTCCAGCTACCAGCAGAGGGTAAGAGAAGAAGAGAGGCTGTACATTGCCAGGGAGATCCATGACCAGTTGGGGCAGGATCTCACAGTCCTGAAAATGGATCTATCGATGCTGGGAAAAAGCTCAGCTAAAACAGCCAATGAAAAGAACATTCCCGAGCTTAACGCAGTATGCAGCGAACTGAAAAATATGAGCGGAAGCATTGACGGCATCATTAACAAAGTCCGTAAGATCGCTACCGAGCTCCGGCCTGACATTCTGGATAAGCTTGGATTGACCGAGGCAATTGAATGGCATTCCAGTGAATTTGAAAAAAGATCAGGAATAAAATGCATCACAAAAATACTTGAAGGTGAGATCGAGCTTCAGCCCGAAAAGGCTATCTCGATATTCAGAATATTCCAGGAAACTCTGACCAATGCTGCAAGACACTCCGGTGCGACAGAGCTCAGGATTGAAGTCACAGTAAAGAACGGATGGTTAATTCTGAATGTTGCAGATAACGGAAGAGGCATCACTGATGCCGAGATCGAAAAAGGCAGCTCACTCGGAATTCTTGGTATGAAAGAAAGAGTACTTATACTTGGCGGAATCTGGAAAATGACCGGCGAAAAAGAGAAAGGTACAGTGGTTGATGTAAGGATCCCGTTGAATTGAAAACACCATTTGCCGAAATGCTTATCGAACGACAGTCAACGAGACTGTCGTTCTTGTTTTAAATGAATTGTTTTTCAATCCCTTACGCTCGACCTAAATTATGAAGTGAACTTGGTTTTAATTTTGATTAAATTTGCAGTTACTCAAGAATAAAATATGAAATTAGAAGATTTAACACAAGAGCAGCGTGAAAAACTGGCAGAATTTGGCGTAAACACATGGTTTGTCATGGAGTTACTGGAGAACTACCTCAACAATCCGAATTCTGTTGCACAAGACTGGCAGGATCTGTTCAGCAGTCTTGATATAAAAACCAACGGCAAACAGTATATCAAAACTGAAAGCACATCTGCGCCTTTGCAGAAGGGATCATACATCAATTACAGCGAACAGCAGCAGCAGCCCGCAGCGAAGATCAATATGCCTCAGCCGCAGCCGGGCGAAGAAGCTATTCAGATAAAGGGTGTTGGCGAAAGAATAATCGAAAACATGACCACAAGCCTTACCATTCCCATCGCAACATCTTTTCGCGCGATGCCGGTAAAGGTACTGGAAGAAAACAGGATCATAATAAATAGCTTTCTCAAAAAGACCAACAGCGGCAAAATATCATTCACCCATATAATAGGTTGGGCAATTGTAAAAGCGCTTGGTTCAATACCTGCGCTGAATAATTCGTTTACTGTAATTAATGGCTTGCCGCACCTTATAAAAAAGAGCGGGATAAACCTCGGACTCGCAATTGACCTCGAAAAGAAGGACGGCTCACGTTCATTGATAGTGCCAAACATCAAAGGCGCCGAAAAAATGAACTTCAGGCAGTTCTTTGATTCATACAACGATATTGTTAACCGTTCAAGAAGCGGTAAGATAGAGATATCTGATTTCCAGGGTACAACTATTACTTTAACAAACCCCGGTACAATTGGTACAGTTGCTTCGCAGCCAAGGCTTATGCTTGGGCAGGGAGCTATCATTGCAACCGGTGCTCTTGATTACCCCGCAGAGTACCAGGCAGTAACAAAGGATATAATCACAATGCTTGGCATCAGCAAGGTAATGAATATAACCAGCACTTATGACCACAGAATAATTCAGGGCGCCGAATCAGGCCTTTTCCTCCAGAAAATACACAAGCTTCTGATAGGTGAAGATAGCTTTTACGATGATATCTTCGGAGACCTTGGAATGCCGGTTAAGCCGGTTATGTGGAAGCTGGATAACAACCCCGAAAATTTTGACGGTATAGATAACCTTGAGGAGATCGAAAAGCAGGCTAAAGCAATACAGCTTGTTAATATGTACAGGGTGCGGGGTCATTTGCTTGCAAACCTGGATCCCCTTAAGCCTGTG
>WBZT01001142.1_pt1 | contig 19864 bp, 21 predicted proteins | sample 5204241 | NCBI WGS metagenome assembly WBZT01 (sample SAMN12344358, study PRJNA552823) | activated sludge metagenome | biome: Activated sludge suspended growth; feature: Nitrification reactor; material: Wastewater; isolation source: activated sludge from nitrification reactor of wastewater...
AGAATAAATGAAGGGGATTTGTTGTGGCCTCAACGATTTGGACCTGAAGAAGTTGAAAATTTAAAAAAATCAATGAATAGTGAATATGTTGTTGCTGGACAGCTTCAACAACGTCCTTCTCCTGCTGAAGGAGGAATTCTTAAAAAGAGTTGGTTCCAATGGTGGAAAGAGCCTTCTCCTCCTCAATGTGAATTTGTCATTCAATCATGGGATACGGCTTTAAGCACAAAAGCAGAGGCTTGTTATAGTTGTTGCACGACATGGGGAGTTTTTAAAGATAAATATGATGTATCGCATGTTATTTTGCTTGATACATGGCATGGAAAAGTAGAATACCCTGATTTGCGCAGGATGGCGACAAGGTTAGCGCGTAACTATCATGATACGCATATTGATCATCCTACCCCTGAAGATTATATTTTAAAGCCGGATATGATTCTTATTGAAGCAAAAGCAAACGGATTATCCCTTATACAAGATTTAAACCGTGCTGGCTTAATTGTTAACCGTTTTGATCCCCTTAAGCATGGAGGAGGAGATAAGACAGTTAGGGCACGTCTTATGAGCCATGTGTTAGAAGCTGGTAAAATATGGGTTCCAGCAAAGCCACCAAATTATACTTCATTAAGGCAATATGCTGATGTTTTTGTCAATTCATGCTCATCATTTCCTAATGACGTAGATTCTCGGGATTATGTTGACAGCATGAGTCAGGCTATTATAAAGCTGATGTCATCAGGACTTATAGGGAATCCTGATGACACAGAGCTGAGTATAAGATATAATCGATGGGAAGGCGAAAAATTTTATTAAATCGGTAAATGCTATGAAAAAAATAGAAACTAATGTTACAAGTTTAAATTTTTCTGTTTCTGAATCATGGTATGGCCCCATGGAATCAATTCAAAATATTGAGTTAAAAAATCCTCCCCGCCCCTTGAAGCGGGAAATTGAATCCCAAGAGATTAAAAAAAAAAGATTAAAAAAAGTAATTTAAGAAGATACATTTTGATATTCGCAATAATTTTTTTTATTTTTATAATTTTTTCTTTTAAATGTGTTTTAGGATGCGAAAACAACCTGACCATTTCCCAAGAAGAAGATATAACCCGCCAACAATTAATTAGCTTTGACCAAGAAGCAATTGAAGAACAAAAAAAATCTTTTGATTTTTATGAAAAACAAAAAGAATTAATTGATGAAAACAGGAGGTTGCGTGACATCATAGAAAAAATGGAAGAGAACAAAACATTATATGAATCTATAGATATTCATGAAAAAAAGATGAAAGCGTTAGAGTTTGAAGAAAAAGAGCGGCAAATAAAGATTGAAAACGAAAAGCTTTATGAAATTGTAGAAAAGCAAGAAATAGAACTCAGGAAGAAAGAAGAGCAAATAAAAGAGCAACCTTCAACAGCTAGAAATCTAGAAAACGTTGGTAAACAAGTTGCAAAAGAAACTGATCGTGTCGTTCAAAAGACCAATAGGGAAGTAAAAAGGATATTAAAAAAGTTTTAATGGAAAGTTGGTTTTTCCTCAATTGCCCTATAGCACTCAACAACCTTAAACATTCTCCTGATAGATTCAAACTCATTTGACAAAATATAATTAAGTCTTTCAGACATGTCTGAAAAAAATTCAGTGTTAAAATATACTTTATTTGATAAAAAATTAATAGTTGTCGAATAATATTGAAGCAAATTGTTTAAAATAATTACTATAAAACAATAATCTTTGCCATAGATTTCTATGTTTGAATTGTTGTCTTCATAAGATTTAAGTGTTTCTAATAATTTTTCAGATTGATTAAGGGCCAAACTCAATTGCATCTGAGTTTGGGCACAAAATTCGATAAGTATTTTATTTTTAAATATGTAATCTTCGTCAGAACAAGAATTTTTTATGTTAATTCCATGCAAATTGAATAATTCAGCAAACACTAAGGATAAGTCTTTTCCCCCTTTATCAATAATGTCTCTTACAAGATAAGTGTAATTAATAAACAATTCAAATGTATAATGATTGTTTACCCCTTCTTTTTCTTCTTTAACATCTTTGGTAATATATATAGTGGGCAACAAATGCGCCATTGCATAAATATTTCCTCCAAATAATTGTTTTTCCTGTTCTATTTGCAATTCCCTACTTAAAATATTTTCCAATTTTTGTGTCATATTTCAACTCCTCTTTTCATATTCCTATCTTATGATAGGCATTAAATTTGTCGTGAGTAAACTCTTTTCTATTTCTAAAATAGTAAAATTTGTTTATAATTTTAAATAATTATTTTTTTGAGAAGATATTTATGCAAGACGAATTTAAAGAAGATCATCTATATCAACTTCCTTCTATCCTTAACCAAATGAACATTGAGGACATCTCCTTTGATGAAGATGATGAGGCAGTTGAGCAATTCATACAGCCAAACTTTTCAGGCCATAATGAAAATCTAGCAGAAAAACTCCCAGAAAGTGTTTTAAACAAAATTTCTTCTAGGTTAATTGATGATATAGAAAATGACATTATTTCCCGCAAGGATTGGGAAGACGGCTTGTCTGATATCCTAAAACAACTTGGTATTAAAGTTGATAAAAGGACTTTTCCATTTGATGGGGCAAGCGGTATTTATTCCCCTATTGTTATGCGTACAGTCGTTGAATTCTATGTGAGTTCTGTTCCCGAATTGCTCCCATTAGAAGGCCCTATAAAACAACTTATTGTCGGGCAAGTAACAAAAGAATTAGAAGAAATAGCAAAGCGCGTCGAAACATGGGTAAACATCTATTTTACAAAAGAAGCGCCTGAGTATTATTCCGATTTTAAGAAAATGCTTATGTGGCTAGGGCTTATTGGGGACACAGTTAGAAAAACTTATTTTGACCCTATCCTCAAGCGTCCTACTTCTAAATTCCTTTTTCCTCAAGATTTTATAGTCAAATACGGAACAACAGACCTTGAAACATGCGATCGCATGACTGAAGTTATTAAGCGTACAAAAATAGAAATGGCGCAATATCAAAAGTTAGGCATCTACAGGGATATTGATTTGCTATCTGATGATGAAGATGATGAAACTAACCTTAAAAAAACAATAAATTATGTGGAAGGGTTGACTGTCCCTAATTACGAGGAATCAGATACCTATACATTATATGAATCACATATTTATCTTGATATTGATGAATTAGAAATTAATGAAATTTCTGGGGCAGATAATGATGAAAATTTAGAAAAAAGCAATTACCGCCCTTATATTGTTACAATAGATAAAAAAACAGAAAAAATTCTTTCTATCTATAGAAATTGGGAAGAAAATGATGATGATTTTAATCGCATAGATACGTTTGTTAACTATGTTTATATGGAAGGGCTAGGTTTTTATGGTTTTGGGGCTGCGCATCTAATAGGTGGCCTTGCCGAAGGTTCTACATCTTTATTAAGGCAAACAATAGATGGGCAGACTTTATCTAATTTTCCTGGTGGCTTGCGTGTTAAAGGAACGCGTCCCGTTGATAATAACTTAAAAGTAGGCCCTACAGAATTTATTGAAATAGACACGGGCGGACAACGTATCCAAGACGCTATTATGTTAATGCCTTATAAGGAGCCTTCCCCTTATATTAATGAATTGCGTAAAGAATTAGAAGCGGCGGCTTCTGGTGTTATGGGAGCTGCAAACTCACAAATAGCAGATTTTAACCCTAATGTTCCTGTTGGGACGACTTATGCCATTCTTGGCCTTCTTTATAAAGTACAAAGCACTATTGTGCGCGGCATCCGTGATTCTATGGCCAAAGAATTTAAAATATTCTATAGGTTATTTTCAAAGCATCTTCCTGATATAGCTTGTGATTTTGATGGTGTAGGAATTTCCTCGCAAATAAGTTCCCATGATTTTATTGAAAATGTTCATATTGTCCCCATTGCAGACCCTCATGTCACCTCTGAAGTCCAAAGACTTATACGCAGCCAATTAATAGTAGATTCTGCTAACCAATCTCCCGATCTCCACAACCGTTATGAAGCTTATAAAATGCTTTATCAGTCAATGAAGCTGACGGAATCCCAAATTCAGGAGCTTTTGCCTCCACCTGAAGAAACAAAACCTCTTAATCCTGTCACAGAAAATCAAAACATGATGAAAGGGAAACCAGTAAAAGCATCTATCATGCAAGACCATGTTTCCCATAATATAATTCATAGATTGATTCCAAATGACCCTAATGCAACACCTGAAATTGTAGCAGCAGCATTAGCGCATATTGCGGAACATGATGCTTTTGAGTTTCAACTTCAAGTGGAACAAATGGTTGGTTTCCAAATGCCAGAAGACCCAAGCAATCTTCCTATGGAAGTCCAAAACCAGATTGCCTTGATGGTTTCTCAAGCTATTACTCAACAACAGCAGCAGCAACAACAAGACGCCCCTCCCCCTCCTCTTGATCCTGCTCTTGTTATGTTGGAAGAAGTCAAAGTGAAAGACAAAGGCATTGATGAAAAAGCAAAAGCTGACCAATTAAAAGCACAAACAGAAGCATTTAAAGCCCAACTTAATTACGAGGCTGAGATGAAGAAAATTCAATTAAATGAAAAAGAATTAGAATTAAAAGCATCAGGTGCTATTTAATATCTAAAAATTTAGGTAAATTTATGCGATACTAAGAAAGTATACTGGTATAACCCTCTTTGTTGAATGATCAACAAGGAATTAACGTTAATTAATAGGGAAATAAAAAATGAGCAAACATCGTAGAGAAGGCGATATGGCTGGAAGAGACGTAGGCTTAATTGGTGAGCATCGGGAAAAAGTATCTGGCTATGAAAGTCCTATGTGGGAAGCTGTTAATAAAATGGTTGAAGGCCATATGCCAACAACTAACCTCGCAACTATTGCCGCAGGTGCAAAACATGGTTCTCATAATGAGCACATGTATAAAAAAGGTGGTCATATAGGTCATCATAAATCTTTAGAAAGTGAACAGCATCACATGGTAGAAGGCAAACATGCTCGTCATGGTGGCCACATGAAACATCATGAAGATGACATGCCTCGACATAAAAAACACCATGAAAGTCATTCAAAGCATCATAAAAAGCATTTTGCTGCTGGTGGTGTTGGAAAAGTAAGAAAAGATCAATACTAAAAATGAAATAGGGAAGAAGAGTTAAAAAATTTCCCTATTTCACTCATTTTTTATCATAAAAAATTGTTTGACAAAAATGTAAAATTTATTTAAAAATAAAGGTTGTATTTTAAACATATTTTAATTAAGGAATAAAAATGAGTCTCCTCGAATTTAAAGACGCTATCGTTAATCCTCTAAAAACAACAATCGAACAACACAAATCAGTTACCCTCGCACAATTTAGTTCTCGCGATGATCTAACAAAACAATGGGATCGTGCTGAAGGCATGGTGATGTCACTTAATCATATTGAAAGTGTATATTCTAAATTTATTAAAGAAAAGGAACCAGTTGTAGAAGTTCTTCCGCCTCAATAAAGGAAAATTTAATGCGTGTTCGTAAAGGTGCAATTCTTACAAATGATGTAATACGAGAAATATTAGGGGAAAAACATCCTATTGCTATTGGATGGCAAGTTTTATTGCAAACATATGATTTAGGAGACAACTTTATTAATCCAGATGGTTCAAAAAGTCTTTTTGAGCGTCCTGATATAGCAAAAGATCGTGACAAATTCCAAATAGGAATAGGTAAAGTTTTGATGGTAGGAAGTGCCGCTTTTAAGGGGCCAAAATATGAATTGTGGGAAGTAATTCCATCAGAGGGAGATTATGTATATACCCCTAAATATGAAGGGACTCATGAAGTTCACAATGGAATAAATGTACAATTTTTTCAAGATTATAATATTATAGGCATTGCCCCTGATCCTTATTTGTCTGCCTGTTATCATAATTTTAGAGGCATTTAAGGAGTAATTAAGTGAACGATAAAGATATTGGAAATGTAACAACCCAAAAAATTTATGAATTGGCAAAACAGCCTGTTTTTATAGATAGGAGCGAAGATTCCCAACAAGAAATATCATGGGAAGTTTCAAATGGAGAAGATGATTCATTATCTATTCCTACCGAAGAAACAAAAGAAGATGTTGTTCCATCTAATAATCAAGAAGAAATTCAAGAAGAAACACAATCTATTGTTGAGCCTGAAATTGAAGAAAATCTTGAAGAATCAGAAGAGTTAGAGAAAAAAAAGAAAAAAAATAGAACATCTGAAAAAAGCCGTATTGCTCAACTTGTTCGTGAATTAAGACAAGCTCAATCGGTAATTTCCCAAAAAGAACGTGAATTAAAACAAGCTCAATCGGTAATTTCCCAAAAAGAAAAAGAAGTTTTCACAACCGAAGAAAAATATCTTGCAGCTCAAAAAGAAAGAGTTAAAAAGTATTATGCGGATGCTATTGAAGAAGGTGATCCATCCAAAATTGTTGAAGCCAATGATTTACTCAGTCAATATAATGCTGGAATCTTATTGCTAAATAATCAAAAAGAAAGTTTTCAAAAAAATCCAGTAAAACAAAATTCTTATCAACAACCTTCTTATGAAGAGCCAATTGAAACACCTTATCAAGAAACAGGTAAGGAATGGATGGAAAAAAACTCTTGGGCGAATCCAAATTCTCCATATTTTGACCAAGAAATGTATGAAGAAGCTGATAATTACTCTTTGCGTCTTATGCGCAAATATAAATTAGAAGGAAGAGAAGAAGAAATCGGAACGTCAGATTTTTTTGATGAAATAACAGACTACATTAAACATTCGTATGATATATCAACACCACTATCTCCTTCTAAACCACAATCAAGGGATAAAATGCAAATGAAAACAGATCAATCACCTCCTGTAGGAGCTGTAAGCCGTCAATCCCCTCTTACCCAAACTCCACAAAAAGCTAAAGATATTGTCTTAACGCCCGAACAACGGGAAATAGCTCATTCTTTGCGTGGCTTTATAAGACATCCTAAAACAGGTCAAAAAGTTGAAGACAATAAAACTTTAGAAGAAATATATAAACGTAATCTCATGAAAGGAAACGGTTAATGGCACGCTCAAAAGATAATAATACAGATAATAACCAAGATTCTGTTAACACCCAAGATTCTGTTTTTCCTGATGGTTATCAAATGAATTCATGGAACGATGATGGTAGGGAACTTGGCATAGCTGCCTCTAGAAGCCGTATGGATGATATACGTCCTGAAACTCACTACAAAAGACATAAATCGAGGTTAGATTTTCCTTTGCATGAAATCCCTCATGACATGAAATATATTAATGCTACACATACTTTATTGAATGAGCCACAATATGATAATTTGCAAGAATTATTTGAAAATGGCTACGATTTTGTAAAACAAAGCTCCCATCCTTCCCAAGTAAGGCCAGAATTGTTTAGGCAGCCAGATGATCGTATTCGCAAAGGTGCATGTATTCTTATGAAAAAGCCAAAACATATTTATGAATCTGAACAACGCGCTATTCAAGAAGAAAGCACAAGAAGACAAAAAGATGTTATGGCTTCTACAGATTTTGGAACGCCAACAGGGCAACCTAAATTTATTGTAGAAAATAATGGTTCTTATACGCCAAATTACAGCAACAAAAGGTATTAATTTATGTTTCCAAAAATTGTTTTATTTGGTAATGAAAGCCGTTCTAAAATGTTAGAAGGCATCAACATACTTGCAAATTCCGTTAAATCCACATTAGGACCACAAGGAAGAAATGTGGTCGTAGATGTTAAAACACAAAAACCACGTTTTACAAAAGATGGTGTTTCCGTTGCTAAAGAAGTTAGTTTAGAAAATGCCGTACAAAACACAGGGGTTAATATTATAAAAGAAGTTGCCCTTAATACTGTTTCCAATGTAGGTGATGGGACTACGACTGCTACCGTAATTGCTCAAAATATTATTAATCAAGGAATGTCTTATTTAGAAAACGGTTATAATCCTATGGATTTAAAGCGAGGGATAGATATTTCTATTGAAGTTGTAGAAAAATATTTGCGCGATAATTCTAAGGATATTACTACTGATGAAGAAATCATTAACATAGCAACCATTGCTTGTAATGGTAATAAGCAGCTTGGAAAATTAATTTCCGATACATTCAAAAAAGTAGGTAAAGAGGGTGTAATAACTTTAGAAGAATCTTCTTCTGGAAAAACAGAAGTAACAATGATAGAAGGACTTGAACTTGATAAAGGGTTTATTTCTGATCATTTTGTAACAAACCCATCTAAAATGGTTTGTGAATTGGATAATCCATATATTCTTGTATATGACAAAAAAATATCTACCATCACACCGATGTTGCCTCTTCTTGATAACATTGCTAGCTTAAATGATTCTTTGCTAATTATTGCTGAAGATGTGGATTCTGAAGCTTTAGCAACCCTTGTTATTAACTTCAAAAAGAGATTTCATAAAATTGTTGCAATAAAAAGTCCATTTTCTGGATTTAGGAGAATGGATGCCATTTCAGACCTTTCCGTTTTGACGGGATCAAAAATGTCTTCCGAAGACATGGGAATAAAATTAGAAGGCATCCACAAAAAAATGTTGGGACGTGCTAAAAAAATTATTATTAACCCAGAAAAAACAATAATTATTGGTGGTTATGGTGACCAAAAGCAAATTCAGGAAAGGTGCGATTATTTACGAGGAGAAATTGAATCTGCTGAAAATCCACAAATGAAGGATTATTTAAAGAAAAGGCTTTCAACCCTTACAACCGGTATAGCGGTTATTAAAGTAGGTGGTATTAGTGATTTTGATATTAAAGAATTAAAAGACCGTGTTGAAGATGCTATTCACGCAACAAGGGCAGCATTGCAAGAAGGCATATTGCCTGGGGGAGGGATCGCTTTATTAAATGCTTCTGAGCACTTAGCATCTATCGACATCAATCAAAACCAATCAATAGATGGAGGAATCTTTTTAGTTCAAACAGCCCTTAAAGCTCCTTTCAATCAAATCCTTGAAAATGCTGGGTTGATTCCTGAAGAAATATTTGAAAAAATTGATAAAAATGCAGAAAATTTATTTCAATTAGGATATGATGCGTTAAATTATCAATATGTTAATATGATTGATGCTGGGATTATTGACCCTACCAAAGTTGTTATTACTGCCTTCAAAGACGCTGCTTCTATTGCAGGATTGTTGTTAACAACAGAAGTTGCCCTTATTGAAGAAAACGAAATTATTCTCAATACAGTTCAAGGACCCTCTAATTCTCTTAAGGTAAGAGTATAGATATAAAGGAAATTCAGATATAAATGAAAAAAATTCCTAAAAATCTAGATTTATCTTATGCAGAAAATTTAGATTTATCTTATACAGCAGAAGTAAAAAAGTGTATGGCCCTTGCACAAAAGGCGATAGCAAGCGGTGATCGTATCCTTGCAGAAAATTTTTACCAACAAGCTGAACATTATGTAAGATTGAATAATAAGGTGAAAAAAAACGATGTAGTGTACACGAGAAAACAAAAACCTATTATAAAAAAATCCTGCTATATTCCAAATGATTTTGAAATGTCTATTGAGCAAGAGCTTGAGCAAGAATTATCCATCCCTCAATAAAATTAATAATATGATATAAAATTATAAGGATGAAATGTCGCTATAATCACGCTTCATTCATCATATAAATAAAATTTTAATAAAATTATATTTTAACCCCTTCTTGTCCATAAAATTTTATGCTAATTGTATTTATATCAACTGATAGTTCTATCTGTCAGTTCGTCCCTTCGGGTTGACGCTACAGGAATATTAGGAAAGGGCCTAGTCATTCCTCTTTCGTACGTTCAGTGCGCAAATCCCCTTTTTAATACAATTTAATAATTTTTAGGAGTTTAACATGACTTATGGCGTTAATGCGCCGTTAGGCTTACAGGCTGCAACATACGGCAATTCTGCGCCTTGGTCTGGCGGTTTCCAAGTATTCAATATAACACCAAATTACGGTACTGCCCTATATCTTGGTGATCTTTTAAGTTTTCAGAACGGTCAGCTTATTAGATATCCCGCTCCTTATAGCACAAATACGACTGCTCCCTGTGGCGTCTTTTGGGGATGCACTTTTACTGATCCAACAGGCATTGTACAAATCCAAAAATATTGGCCAGCAGCTCAAGCCGTCAAAACCGGCACATATCCCGTTGCAAACGTCATTACCGATCCAAATACAATCTTTACCATTCAATGTAGTGCAGCTTTTCCATGGTCTAATTTAGACAAAAATGCAGACGTTACTTTTGCAACACCAGGAAACCCATTAACGGGTGAATCAGGAATGATGTTGGACTACACGACTGTTGGAACAACCAACACGCTTCCTTTGCATGTTATCGCTTTTGATCCAATTCCAGGAAATGTACCGACACCAGGTGGAACAAGCGTGGCTTTTGCAAATGTGCTTGTGAAACTTAACAATACAACCATTAACGCCGGTTCAACAGGAGTATAAAGAAATGGCGATTATTACATTACAAAGTATTCAAAACCTTTTACGGCCTTAATTACGGGGCCTTTATCCAGTAATGGATAAAGCAAATCGGGTGAACTCAGGGAACATCCCAAAGGGACAATCCTGAGCCAAGCCGTCGAAAGACGGAAGGTGCAACGACCAGATCGAAAGATCGTAGAGCCAAGTGGCTCGAAGCGCCCGACACCTTTTAGGAGGTGATGATATGGTCTCCTCTCACAAGTAATTGTGAGCAGTCCGAAAGGACGAGTCAGAAATAACGAATCTGATTGAAGATATAGGGGTTTAGCGGCAGTATTTGGAGACTATTTAACGTATCCTGATCAATGGAAAGAAATTTTTACTTCTCATGTTTCTAACAAAGCAGTTGAGTATGAAGTAGAAATGCGGCTTTTGCCTATGGCGCAATTTAAAGCTGATGGTGGAGCAGTTCAATATGGAGATATGGCTCAAGCATATCAAACCTCCTATTTTCACAGGAATTTTGGCATCGGCTTTCAAATTACAGCCAATACGATTCGCGACAACCTTTACAAGGATTCTTGGCCTCGTGCTACTGAGTCTGGTAAGGATTCTATGCGTCAAGCAAAAAACATAGAAGGTGCAAATGTTCTCAACCAAGGGTTTAATCCAAACTACCCAGTGAGCGACGGCCAGCCTTTGTTTTCGACGCAACATCCTGTTCAAGGAAATGTTGTACCAAACACATTTGCATTGCCAACACAGCTCAATGAAACATCTTTGCAAGATGCATTGATCGGAATCCAAAAATTCCTAAACGTTGCTGGTCTTCGTATTGCTTTGCAATCTGAAAAACTCATTGTCCCCCCTGAACTTCAGTTCACGGCCAATGTGTTGTTGGAAAGCAAATATCGTACATCAACAGCCAATAACGATATTTCCGCAATTTATAATTTGAGCAGTGTTCCAATGGGATACCGTGTGAACCAATTTTTAACATCTCCCTCCGCTTGGTTTTTGTTAACAAATGAAAGCAACGGGTTCAAATATTATGAACGCGACCCCCTTACAATTGACATGTTCACTGACACAACAACCCGTAACTTAAACGTTACGTTCGTAGAACGGTATTCATTTGGTTGTTCTAACTGGCGTGCAGGATACGCATCAGCAGGAGTATAAATTATGAGCACAAGCACACCATCACAAGGTACGCATTTTTCAGATGGCGTTAGGACTGGTCCAATTATTGGGTCATCTTATACTCCTGGGGCAAACGTTTTGACTCCATCTGTGATGGTGTCTACCCCAGCTGATCAATTGCCGCCAGGAATATTTAATACACCTATGTCGTTATTAGATGTCATTCCAACACCTGTAAGCACTACAAGCATTGCAGGGTTACAAACGGCTGCAGCAGCAGGATATTTAACTCTCGTTAGTGTAAATGGCGTTGGAATCAATGTTATTACATACAATAGCATTCCAAACGTTATTCAACTTGATTGCGCCCGTAATATTATTATTACAGGTGTGGGAGGAACGACATCCCAAATTTTTACCATATTTGGATGGGATCAATATGGTGTTCCCCTCGTCGAACAAATTACAGGACCCACCGGTGCTCAAACAATCAGAGGTAAAAAAGCATTCTTTTATATCCGAGCTGTTTATGTGGCCGCGGGAACAACCGCAGGGGTTTCTGTTGGCGTTGGAAATACTTTTGGTCTTCCTTATCTTGTTACAAGTTCAAACTATGTTAGCGCCTGGTGGAATGGTTATTCTGACGTTGTAGAATCTGTAGAATCTACAGTTCGTTTAGGAAATAATTCTATAACCACAGTTAATGGCCAATCAGTTGTAATTGTAAATATGACTGGTTCTAGTCCTGCTTTTGATACATCCGAATTAGTGGTAGGGCAATGGATATTGATATCTGGAGCTACTAGTGTAGGTGGCATTACGGCTGAGCAATTAAATATCAATGCTCAAATTGTTTCATTGGATGTGACTAATAATACATTTTCATATACCTCAAAAGGATTGGCAACAAGTTCAGTAACAGGCGGAGGGAATGCTAGTTATTTTGTTCCTTCTATTGGGGTTGCTACGGGAGACCAAAGGATTGCAACGGCTATAACTGGAGATGTAAGGGGAACTTATACACCACTTGGTGATATATTTGAATTTTTTGCACAAGCTGACGGATTTAATCGATTGACGGTTAATTTTTATAACGCAAGCGGTGATACTAGAAATTACAATAATGCCTCCAATGGAACAATTAACCTGAATGTCAATCCAATAACGACAACGAATGGCTCATCTGTTGTTTCCATTTATGCACCTAACCATCAATTCACAAATGGTGAAAATGTAACAATTTCTGGGGCTGCTACAGCAAATGGCATTAACTCTGGACAATTAAATATTACTGCTCCTGTGACAATCGTTGATCAAAACAATTTCACATATACATCGTTAGGCGTAGCAACAAGTTCAGGGCAGGCTGGTGGAAATCTTGTAAATATGACGCCACGTTATGGAAATCTGTATCAGGGATCAACAGGAAGGTTTGGAGTACCTCAATATTCTATTCCTTTGTTTTAAGGATATATAAAAGTGGCAAGATTGATAACTTTATCTTTTCCAGCAGAAAATCCGCAATTGTTGTTATCTGTTGCGGATGGAACGGCAACATCGTCTATCCCTCTTGCCAATCCTTATCCATTTGTTTTTCCAAACTTAGCACGGACATTGACTTTTACATCTACAGATAATCTTTCTTTTGATTTTACGATTTATGGAACAGATCAATTTGGAAATGCCATTTCTGAAATTTTGGTAGGCCCTAATAATGATACGGTTGTATCTGCCAATCAATATAATACAGTCACTGCTATAGCAAGTGAAAATGATTATACAAACCTTAGCATTGGAAGTGGGTCTACAGGAACATTTCAATGGATAAAATTTAACACTCTTAATATAGACCCAAACATAACAATTTCTGCGGAAGTTGTTGGAACTATTGATTATAGCATTAATCAAACAATAGATAACTTAGGTGAATATAAATCTGTTGGACCATTTTTCAAATATGTTCAACCTTCTTCTCCTATTTTGTTAAGACATTCTCCTATTACAACAACTAATGGTTCGTCCATTATTCAAGTTGAGGAAATTGTACCTTTTTTACCTTCTTCAGGTCTTTCAACTGGAGATATTGTCACTATTGGTGGAGCTCAAACTACAGGTGGAATTGCCCCTGAAAATTTAAATATTAGTGCTTCTATTACGATTATATCCCCTTATCAATTTAATTATAATGCCCTTGCCGCAGCGACTTCCGATGATATCGGAGGTGGTGACAATGTCACTTATACATTCCCAATTCTTCCTGTTTCTTTTCCGGTAACTGCCGACCTTACAAATGCTACGACAAACCAAATTTATACTTTAAACACTCCTGTTACTGCATTGCAAGTTGGTGTGAATTCTTCCAGCGCTGGTGGTGCATTAACCATCAACTTATTACAACAAGGAATCATCTAATGGCTAAAGACAAATCTGCTAAATGGATATCAGATGCAATCAAGCATCCTGGGAGTTTACATAAAGATTTAAAAGTTCCTGCTGGTCAAAAAATCCCAGAAAAGAAATTAGAAAAAGCTGAACATAGCAAAAATTCTTCTTTAAGAAAAAAAGCTGTTTTAGCAGAAACCTTAAAAGGCTTTAGAAAAAAGTAGGATGATGCTATGAGCTATAGCCAAACCTTTAATTTTGGACAAACGACGTTAGTCGAATCATTTGTAAAGGATGCGTTCGAACTATGTGGTATTCCAGGCGCTGATATTTCTGGTTTGCAAAGCGATTCAGCTCTTTTAAGCCTTAATTTCCTTCTTTCTAATTGGGCTAATAAGGGCCTTAATTTATTTACGGAACAAAAGGCCATGATTCAACTCAATGTGGGTCAGCCAAACTATCCCCTTGATTCCTACACAATTAAGGTTACAGAAGTGACAGCCAGCAATAATACCGTATTATCGGGTGGGATTGCCTTTTCAAGTTCTGGCGGTAATGCATCTAATGCTTTTGATGGGTCCCCAAGTTCCGCAAACCCATGTACGCAAACTTCACCAAATGGATATATATCCTACACATATCCTCAAGGAAATACGCCTTCCGTTTATTATATTGGCGTTCAATCCAATGTAAGCACTAATTATAATCTTGTTTTTGAATATTCCTATGATGGGAATGTTTGGATGAATAGCCTTAATATCGGTTCAAAATATTATCCCGTTGGACAAATTATCTGGGCTGCTGTTAATTCTCCTGTAAACGCACAAGCCGTTAGAATTAGAGAAATAGGCGGCGCAACTCTCAATGTCCAACAAATTTATTTTTCGATGCCTTCTTTTAGCAGAATATTAACTCCTATTTCTCGTGAAGAATGGACGTCTTATCCAAATAAACAAATTCAGGCTACTCCCTCAAGTTACTATTTAGATCGGCAAATTACACCTGCCTTGAATTTATGGCCAACACCAGACAATAGCTATCAAACTCTTGTTTTTAACCAACAAATTGCAATTATGGATGTCACATCTTTAAACCAAAATATATTCATTCCTCAAAGATTTATGAATGCTTGTCGATTTGGCCTAGCATACGAAATGGCATTAAAATTCGCTTTGGATAGAGCTGATAGGCTTGGCGATCTTTCTATAGATTCTTATAGAACTGCAGCTATTGAGGACGAGGAAAAGGTTCCCGTTCGTATTCAACCCAATATGTACACTTATGCGTGAGGAGATAAGAAATGTTTCCACATGGTAAGTGGGTAAGAATAAATGAGCAAAACCCTGATGCAGTTGCACGATGTGATCGTTCAGGTCAACTTTGTAATTATAATGACCTTGTAAAACAAATGGATTACAGGGGCCTTGGCCTTGTTTGGACAGGTCTTTATGTTAATAAATATTTCTTGGATGAACCCAATCCACAAAGCTTAAACCCCGTTATACGACCTGACCCTCCCCCTTTGCAACATCCGAGACCATGGCAAACCACGCAAGCTGTATGGCCTAACCAATCTTTGCCATGGAATACGCAACCTACAGATTGCATAAATTCATCCACGACGTGCCAAACTCCTTCATATCCAATATGGGCCTCATGGGGAGATTGGGAGGGCCAAGTTGGCCAAGTCGGGCAAGCAACCCCAGAAACAGGAGATAATTAATGGCTACAACACCTCCCATGTATACGACAGGTATTTCGACTTTATCGCCTGCTTCTACATATCCTGACTTGCTGGTAGTCAATAATGCTGGACAAGGATTAAACAATACGCCCTCCCAAGTTCAAGATGGTTTGGGAAATCGTACAAACATGACCATCAGCTCAAATTATATTAATTTTGATAGGTCTGTTTCTCAATTTCAACTTGATGGGATTGCATTAACTGCAAGTGCCGCCACCCTTAATAATGTTAGTGATGTAGCCAATGGACAGTATGTTTTACTAAATTCTAACGTTCAACTTCCTAATTCTTCTGTTCTTTCTGCTACCAATGGAATTTCTTTAACTTCTGGAGCTGGAAACGTAACCATACAACCTGACCCTACTTCTCCTTTAGGGCAGATTCAACAATTAGTAGGGGGGCCAAATGGAATTCTTGTTTATGAAAATGATCAACCTTTTGGTACCGTTAACCTTATTGGTGATGCAACAATCAACATTACTAATCCTGATGGGACAACTGGGAACCCTACATTTACGGTTGTTCCTGATACAAGTGTCCAACGTGTAAATGTTCAACTTAATGGCGTTTTTGAAAGCCGAAAATCCCAATTAAACTTTATTCCTGGTCCTGGTTCTGGAATCAATGTTGTTGATAACCCAAGTTCAAATAGAACGGATATAACTATTTCGGGAGTTCCTGGAAGCGCATTCAATTTTGTAGCTGTGGCCTATGCTACAACGACTGCTAGTCTGGATGCGACTTATAATAATGGTGCATCTGGAGTTGGGGCAACCTTAACAAGTAATGTCAATGAAGTTTTTGAGACAGATGGACAAAATCCATCAGTAGATGATGTCATTCTTATAAAAGATCAGACAACTTCTGCACAAAATGGAATTTATGTTTTAACAACTGTTGGGGATATAGCGTCGCCATGGGTTTTAACGCGCGCTAATTATTTTGACTCTTCGGCTACAATTAAAGCGGGTGATATTGTTGTTGTCCTTCATGGTGATATTTATGCAGATACAGGATGGGTCGAAACAGCTAAAGTCACTGTTGTTGGCACGGACCCTATAAACTTTGTTGAATTTGGCATTACAGGAACAGTAACGGAAGTTATTGGAACGTTAAACCAAATTGATGTCGTAGATGGTTCAACCACCCCTATAATTTCAATTTCTGGAAACTATGTAGGGCAAGATTCCATAACAACTTTAGGAACGATTGATACAGGCACATGGAATGGCGATGTAGTTGATGTTCCTTATGGGGGGACAGGCGTAAATTCAATAGCTTCCTATGGTGTTCTCTGTGGTGGAACCACTGATACAAACCCAATTCAAAATGTTGGGACAGGAATAGCAGGACAAGTATTGACATCTTCTGGCCCAGGTGCGTTGCCGCAATGGATGGCAGGAGGTGGTGGTGCATCTTTTCAATTTTCATTTCATCAAGTATCTCATGGACTTGTCATAGGAAATATCATCCGTATTGACAATAGCGGACATTATGTTGTTGCTCAAGCGGATGATGCGGCGAATGCCACAAGCGTTGTCGGAATCGTTGTAAATGTCATAGATGCGGATAACTTTGTTTACCAATTTGGAGGGGTCATTAATGACCTAGTTGGTCTTACGGTGGGTGATCCTTATTTCCTTGATCCTGACGTAGCAGGTGGTTATACGTCTACCATCCCTACTACCAGCGGCCAAGTCGTATTGCCTTTGTTTTTTGCTTTGAGCACAACAGATGGACTATGGCAACCAAAAAGTGCCCTTGAACTTGCATAAGGAGAAAATAAATGGCATCAGATGTATTGACAACAGTTGTAAATAGGCTACAAGGAGGTCCTGCTGACCAAGGTTATGCCGCTTTGGGAAATGGGAGCGCCTTTGTTCAATTAAGTGAGGATGGTACAAATCCTTCTCATATTATTTTTGGGAAATGGGAAGCTACTCCGGTTGATATTGAATATGGCGGTACGAATGCGCAAACGGCACCCGCTGCATTAGCAAATCTTGGCGCACTACCCCTTGCAGGTGGAACCATGACAGGGCCGCTTATTTTAAGCGGAAACCCTACTGTCCCTCTTGGTGCAGTTACAATGCAATATGTCGATGCAGTTTCAGCAGGATTAGATGTTAAAACACCTTGTTATTCTGCCACAACGGGAACTAACTTAAACTCCACTTATGATAATGGAACGGCAGGTGTCGGAGCAACATTGACAAATGCTGGCGCGAATACTGCTTTTAGCCTTGATGGTACATCTCCTTCTTTAAACGCAAGAATTTTAGTAAAAGACCAAACAACTCCTGCTCAAAACGGAATTTATATTTTAACAACTGTTGGAGATGGATCAACCCCATGGGTTCTTACAAGATCAACTGATTATGACACAGCACCTTCTGAGATTTTCCCTGGTAACTTTATCCTTATTACAGCAGGTGCAACCAATATAAATACAGGATGGGTAGAGGTTGACATAGTTACCACCATTGGTACGGACCCTATTGAATTTGCAGCTTTTGGAAATGCAGGAACTGTTACGGATGTTTCAGGAACGGTAGGACAAATTGTTGTCACAAATGGAACAACAACTCCCGTAGTTTCAATTGATCCTGCTTACATAGGACAAACATCTATAACAGAGCTTGGAACGATTGATAGAGGTACCTGGCAAGGTGCTACCGTTGATGTTGCCTATGGTGGAACGGGTATAAGTTATGCTGATCCATATAGCGTCATCTGTGGTGGATCAACGCTAGATGATAATTTTCAATATGTAAGTGCAGGTAGTGCTGGACAAATTTTTACATCTTCTGGCCCTGGTATTTTGCCAAGTTGGCAAGATCCAACAGGTGCAGAATGGGTTGACCAAACCGGCACCTCTGTAACTATGTCTATCAATACAAACTATGTGGCAGATAACGCATCCCTTATAACCTTCACCCTTCCTGCGACAGCAGCTTTTGGAGATATATTTCAAGTTACAGGAAAAGGTTTAGGTGGATGGAAAATTGCACAAGCATCAGGCCAACAAATAAATTTTGGTAATGCGCCGACTACTGTTGGAACCGGAGGATACTTGGCAAGTACGAATCGGTTTGATTCTGTCAGTATCGTATGTGTAACAGCAAATACAGAATTTGTTGTTTACGCATCTATAGGTAATATTACTGTTAACTAATATTTAAAATTTTAGGAGTATTTTAGTTGTCTACAAATAATGCAATTAATTCCCCATTACCCACATCGCTTGCATTGGGAGGTACGAATGCTGCATTGACGGCATCGAATGGAGGAATATTTTATAGTACGGCTTCTGCGGGGGATATCCTTGCGGGTACGGCAACAGCGGGTCAAATGTTACAGTCTGGAGCTTCAGCAGCTCCTGCTTGGTCAACGGCTACTTACCCAGCTACTACAACTGCAAACCAAATACTTTATTCTTCATCTTCAAACGTGATTGCTGGCTTAGCCACGGCAAACAACGGGTCTTTGGTAACGGGCAATACAGGTGTTCCATCCATACAGACTTTAACTGCTGGTCAAATCCTTATTGGTACGACAGGAGCAGCTCCCACGGCTACTACATTAACGGCAGGCACAGGTATTTCAATCTCTAGCACCAGTGGATCAATTACAATTTCATCCAGTGCTGTTACATCAAACTGGGTAAACCAGACAACCTCAACAACAATGACGGTTAATACAAGCTACATAGCAAACTCTGGTTCCCTTGTAACGCTTACCCTTCCTACGACCTGTGCTCAAGGCACAGAATTTGCTGTTGCAGGATTAGGGACAGGAGGGTGGAAAATAGCTCAGAATTCAAGCCAGTTTATCAATTTTGGAAATGTTTTAACCACTACAGGAACAGGTGGATCTCTTGCAAGCACCAATCAATTTGATGTTGTTTACCTTGTTTGCACGGTGGCAGATACACAATTTTCTGTTTTGGGTTCTGTTGGCAACTTAACTTATGTATGAGGTCTTTAAATGTCTGTAAACAATGCGATCAACTCATCATTACCCACATCTCTTGCGTTGGGGGGTACGAATGCTGCGTTGACAGCATCGAACGGGGGCATATTTTATAGCACAGCCTCTGCAGGAGCTAT
>WBZT01001143.1_pt1 | contig 19857 bp, 18 predicted proteins | sample 5204241 | NCBI WGS metagenome assembly WBZT01 (sample SAMN12344358, study PRJNA552823) | activated sludge metagenome | biome: Activated sludge suspended growth; feature: Nitrification reactor; material: Wastewater; isolation source: activated sludge from nitrification reactor of wastewater...
AAAGATTTATATGGTCAAAGCGGTAAGCCAGACCAGTTATTCGATCATTACGGACTAACACCGAAGCATATTGCTATGGCGGTCCATCAAGTTCTTTTGCAAGCCGGAAAATCCCATTAAATGCCCTGGAACCTGATAGTTATACTGCAAATAATATCTAGCAGTTTTTTAACTCTATGGTACAGAAAAACAGGTCAGGTTCTAAAAAATCAAACTCTGCAGATTTCATTTGTTGTATATATTTGTGTGGCAATTTGCGGGGTACTTATTTCTTTTTTTGCAAACAGTTTTAACTTGCCTGCCTATCCAGGCAAAGAGGCCTTATTCTATATTATTATCGAAGGAATATTCATTCCAGCTTATTGGATAATTCAGTTTAAATTAATTTCAATTTTGGGGGCGGCAAGTGCAGTGGTGGTTCAGACCTTAAACTATTGGACGGCAGCGCTTTTCGGGTTGGTCTTATTGGGCGAAAATCTATCTAAATATTTTATTTTTGGTTTCATTTTTATATTTATTGCAGTCTACCTATCAATTAGTATTAATCTAAAAAATAATAATGGCCAGAAAATGATTAAAAGTATCAATAATTCAAAAATTATACTGGTGGTATTAGCGGCAATTTTTTTTGCGATTGGTATGACGGCTGAAAAAATTGCCATAGATAAAACTGGAGTATGGAACTATGCTTTTTATGGATGGATAGCTCAATTAATTGGAGCAACGCTTTTTTATTATCTGTTTGGTCAAAAAAATAAAAAACCAATAAATGCCAAGTTTCTTAAATTTTCAATTATTGCTGGTTTTATGACTGCCCTTAGTGGCTTTTTCTTTATTTACGCACTTAGTAGCGGCATGCTTAGTAAAACAATAATTTTAACAAGTTCAAAGATAGTTCTAACCAGTGTTCTGGCGGTCTACTTTTTCAAAGAAAACAATAATCTTGTCCGTAGATTCACGGCACTTTTATTGGCATTGCTTGGTTTATTGATGATATTTTTGGAATAAATAGTTATAATTACTAGCGTAGAAAAGGTTATGGTTAATATATGTCAATGACAATATCGCAAATTAGACAAACGTGCTTACAAGCAAAAGAAGCTATGGAACGAGCCCGGCAGGGTCATTATGCTATAGGTGCTTTTAATATAGACAATCAAGAAACGCTTATTGCTGTTTCTAAGGCAGCTGCTAAAATGCAGGCACCGGTTATGGTAGAGGTTAGTGATGGCGAGGTTAAGGCTATGGGTCTTAATAATGTCAGAGACTTGGTAAACAATTATAAGGCCGAATATGGTATTGAAATGTATATAAACCTAGATCACAGCCCATCTGTTGAAGCTGCTAAAGCGGGCATAGATGCTGGCTTTGAGTTTATTCATATAGATGTTAGTCAGGCCAATCATAATGCAACAGACGAAGAAATAATCAAAGCAACCCGAGAGGTTGTTGAGTATGCCAAATTTACCGGAGCAACGGTAGAGAGCGAGCCTCATTATTTTGGTGGATCATCTAATGTTCATAAAGAAGCCTTTGACTACAATGATATTAAGAAAACTTTTAGTACGCCAAAAGGTGCTAGCAATTTTGTACGTGATACCGGAATAGATACATTCGCAGCAGCCGTTGGTAATTTACACGGCAGTTATCCTGTTCCAAAAAATTTGGATATAGCACTTCTTGAAAGAATTAGAAAAGCCCTGCCAAGTTCGGTAAATATTAGTTTGCACGGCGGAAGCGGTACACCAGGTCATTATTTTGAAGAGGCAGTTCGGATAGGGGTAACTAAAATAAATGTTAATTCAGACATGAGAAAAGCTTTTAGAGATACCCTTGAGCGAGTTTTAAGGGATAACCCGGACGAATACGCGGTAGTAAAATTAATGCCGGCAGTTTATGAAGCGGTGCAATTAGTTGTGGAAAATAAGTTGAAAAATTACAATTCGGTTGGCAGGGCTATTATTGCTTAGTAGTGGTCGTATTTACCCAAGCTAGGGTCTGGATCGTAGTGCCCTACATAATATTCTAGGTCTTTGTGGACTCTGTCTAATTCTGCGTATAGGCTATCTTGAATTAGGCTAAAGTTACTTGTCTTTAGATAATAATCTACTAACTCGTTTATATTGTCGTTATGACGATATAAATTATGGTTTTTACTAGCCAAAATTGCCTCTTCTTGGTCCGATGAGTTTAGCCAAAAAGCGTCGAGCATTTTTTGATTAATGCGGTATTTAGGCGTTCTTGCCCAATCGCCTAAATCGTGTTGAGTACCTCTGAATCTATGATTCATATTTGATTCGTAATATTGCATCGATAATTTCCCCATTAGATGCTTAAGGGAATTTTTTTCAGGATCATCGATATCGCGAAGAACTATATCTTTAATAAATACTTCAAAGTTATCAACACTAGATTTGGACATTCTGCTAGTTAGTATTCTGAGCGGACGGTCGTTAAGTGTTTTTTGGTCAAGCATAGATACTCTACCTAGGAACTTACAAAAAGCCATCCAGCCAACGGTATAATATTCGGCGTCTTGGTTTTCGAATTTAATATTCCTTACCTGAAGCGGCCTTAGGCTTACCTGCTTATCTTTGGTTAAAAATGACATATTTCGATAGTAGTACTTGGAGCAAATTTTTCAAAGCATAAGTGGTATACTTTATAATTATGGATCAACAAAAAAATAGAAATGATATAAAGATTTTAAGTATTGGCGCTGCAGTACAAGATGTTTATTTAAAAGGCGCCTTATTTGAGCCGGTTTGTGAACCTGATGGAGAATGCGTAGAAGAATTTCAGCTAGGCAGTAAAAATGATTTAGACGAGGTAATTTTTAGTACCGGTGGAGGAGCAACAAACGGTGCTGTCACCTTTGCCCGGCAAGGCTTGCATAGCGCATATATGGGCAAGATTGCCCATGATGTTGCAGGTAGAGCAATTTTAGATGATCTTCATAAAGAGGGAATAGATACTAGCCTAGTCGGTTATTCTAAGAGTGTAGGCTCTGGTTATTCTTGTATTTTATTAGCACCTAGTGGCGAGCGAACAATTATGTCTTACAGGGGCGCCAGTTCGCATTACGAAGTTAATTTTGAAGATTTCCACGGAGCTCACCCGGATTGGATTTATCTTACTTCGCTAGAAGGAAATTTTGAAGTTATAGATACTATCTTTAAATACGCCGAAGAAAACAACATTAAAATCGCCATGAACCCAGGAAAGAAAGAGCTAGCCAATAAAGAACACCTAAAGGAACTAATACCAAAACTTACTATTTTATCTATGAACAAAGAAGAAATGGCCGAAATTTACCCAAGTGAAAATATAGAAGATATGGTTCGTGCCGCTTCTAAGGATGTTCATTTTGTAATTGTTACTGACGGCCCCAAGGGTGCTGTAGCCACAGATCGTTGGCATATTGTTAGAGCTGGAATGTATGAAGATGTCCCTGTTATAGATAGAACTGGGGCAGGCGATGCCTTTAGTAGTGGTTTTACTGCTATGATTGCGGCTGGTGAGTCTTTAGAATGGGCGGTTACTTTTGCTAGCGCAAATTCTACTAGTGTTGTTGGAAAAATTGGTGCCAAGGCAGGTATATTAAGTCAAGAAAATACTGTTCATGAAATGCCGTTAGATGTCAGTGAATTGTGATAAAATATTAGCATTAGCAATTTAATTTATTAAGACACAAACTATATATGTCAAAGCTTATTTCTGAACTACTTGGGGCTACTGAGCCTATGTTTAGTATTGCCGTGGCGCAATTAGAAAAAGCCAGCGGTAAACCTGGTGTTGACGTTCGTTTGACTGCCGAAATTATCGGCCAAGTTATCCAAAAGACAAAAGATTTAGGATTAGACCCTAAAGATACAACCGGAAAAGAGTTGTATTCTGCCCTGCTTGCAAGGTTTGAAAAAGATAATGCGAATTTAATGAAAACTATTGGTGCTTCAGGCAAAGAAACGGTTCAAGAACTGCTTCCCTTGCTAAAGGGTGCCGCCGAAAAAGCTAAAATTAGTAAAAAAGTTTGGGTCCTTAAAAAAAGCGTAGCAAAGGAGTTTTTAAAGAAAACACCTCCACCTAACATAATGAAAATTATGGGCTATAAAAGCATAGATAGCATGTTAAAAACCGAAAATATATTTGAAATTTATGGTGCACTTAGGTTCGCTGAAAGTCCTGATTGGCTTAATAAATTTGACTCTCAGTACGATAATTTACTGCCCAGCAATTTTGAAGAACGAAATATAGAAATTGTCCCTATGCCAGCAGACAGATGGTCAGATATTGCCGAAGAATTTGTTCACAAAAAGAAGCATAATATAACTCACGTTAAAGAAATGGGTATCATACTAATGTTGCCTGTTAAGCAGCATGAAATTCCCGGAATAGCAACTACTGTGCTATCACTTTTGTTCCATTATATAAACGAAATTAAGCTATATAGTGCCTACTTTAAGCTTCAGCAAGTTAAACCAGATTTTGCAAAAATATTTATCGAAACTTTAATTGCCGATCCTTCATCTGGAGCTGTCATGGCTGGGCAAAAAATTCACTGGAGAGTTATTCAGAGATATTTTGGAAAATTTGAAGGCAAAGAATATCACCCAGAAATTTTTGAACCGCATGTTCAGCCAGAAGATTTGCACTGGAGAAAAGCTGAACATTTACTGTTTGAAGTTGACCCCCAAATGGCCTGGTGGAGAGATTTAGATTTTGTTGGAGTTATGCATTCAGGTCGACCTGTCACATTTAACTTAATGGATATAGCGGTCAGTTACAGTAACTCTACCCCTTACAAAAACCGAGAAATTTATCATTTTAGGGAAAGCCTTTGGAACGAAGTCTTTGAGCGCTATATGGGCGAGAAAGCTCTAGAGAATCAAGTGCTTAAGCAACTAAATAACAGCATGATAGACCCCGAAACGGTCAAAATATACGGAGGCAGGGGTTTCTAAATGAATTATTCAATTTGTTTGTCTGGAGCTGCTAATGGTGAAACTGTCGAACATTCAAGGCCTCTTGCCGAGCGAGTGGGTCGCGCAGTTGCCGGGGCTGGTCATGTATTAACCACAGGGGCGACCGTAGGTTTGCCATTTTATGGTGCTAAAGCTGCCCATGAAGCAGGTGGTATAAGTATTGGCTTTTCACCCGCCACTAGCCCAAGGGAGCATATTTATAAATACAGACTGCCAATAGGTGTATTTACTTTTATAAATTATACCGGCATGAACTACGTTGGCCGTGATGCCTACTTGGTCCAATCATCTGATGCGGTTATTACCGTTGGCGGCAGATTTGGTAGTTTGCATGAATTTACAACCGCTCTTGAAAGCAATATTCCGTGCGGAGTGCTTATTGGCAGTGGCGGTACGGCAGATATTATTCCCGAATTACTTCAAAAACTTGAAAACAACCATAAGTCACTCGTTATTTTAGACGATAACCCTGAAAGACTAGTCGAAAAAATAGTCCAGAAACTAGACGCGCTTTACGGTGATATCGACACAAAGTCATTAGCAAGTACTTGGTATCTAGATGATAAATCTAGTCATGGTGGCCATGACCCGGCATCATCTACCCACAAAGGATAAATAAAATTAAAAAGCCCGGATTGGGTACTGGCGAGAGCTGTGCTGTCGCCAGTACCCAAATCTCGGGCAAGCCTACAACCTTCTCCGCTTCAAGTATGCTCCCGCATAGAAGCTGATTGTTCCGACTGCAACCATCACGATTCCGGTGTCAACCGGGTTTGCGAATGCTCGCCTTAAAGATGGCCAAGCGTATTCTATGATGCCGTAGCCGATACCTATGATGAGCGCACCGATAGCTGCGATCATCGTAGCGTAGATCAGGAGATCGAGGGTAGCTTCTCTTAGGAAGCTCTTGGGCATTTCCTCGGTCGTCGTCGAACTGACCTTGACCTTGGGCATCTGCTGCGTCCTGTCGTTGTCCATTGTAACTCCTTAAAGTAACGGGGAAGGTGGACTAAAATAATTTATAATAATTATTTAAAAATGTCAATATTAATGATTGTTTTATTATTCATTAATTGCAATATTATCGGCAGTGAATTAATTTAGTTATTGGCCTATAATTAAAGGTTATGGGCAATAACTTTAAATTAACTACTAAATATCAGCCAACGGGCGATCAGCCGGCAGCTATAGAGAAACTTGTTAAGGGTCTGCGTGGCGGAGAAAAAAGCCAGGTGCTACTTGGCGTTACAGGTAGCGGTAAAACATTCACTATGGCGAATGTCATTAACGAGTACCAAAAACCAACACTTATTCTTGCTCATAATAAAACTTTAGCGGCTCAGCTATATAACGAATTTAAAGAATTCTTCCCAGAAAACGCAGTACATTATTTTGTAAGTTATTTTGACTATTACCAACCGGAAGCTTATATTGCTCGTAGCGATACCTACATTGAAAAAGACAGCCAAATAAACGAAGAAATAGATAGAATGCGCCATGCAGCTACAAGTGCACTACTTAGTCGACGAGATGTTCTGATAGTGGCCAGTGTTTCCTGTATATATGGTATTGGTAGCGTTGATGATTACGGTTCTATGGCAGTAAAAATTAAAACTGGCGAACGAAAAGTCCGCGACAAGTTCTTAAGGCAGCTTACCGACATTCAATATCAACGCAACGATGTGGCTTTTGCCAGAAGTACCTTTAGAGTAAGGGGAGATGTGGTAGATATTTTTCCCGCCGGAGAAGAAATTGCAATTAGAGCTGAGTTCTTTGGTGATGAAATAGAGAAAATAACTCAAATTAATCCTTTAACTGGCGAGATAGAAAAAAAGCTAGACAGTTATACCGTTTACCCTAGCAGTCACTATGTAACTCCTCAAGATAAACTCAAAGTTGCACTGGGTAAAATTCAAGATGAACTAGCTGAAAGACTGCAATTTTATAACGCCAACAATATGTATCTAGAGGCTCAAAGGTTAGGTCAAAGAACTAAATTCGATTTAGAAATGCTAGAAGAAACTGGGTTTGTGAAAGGTATCGAAAATTACAGCAGGTACCTAACCAACAGAGAGCCGGGTGAGCAACCCGCAACTTTGCTTGATTACTACCCAGATGATTTTTTGCTGATGGTAGACGAAAGCCACATGACTTTGCCTCAGGTCAGAGGAATGTATAACGGCGATAGGGCGCGCAAAGAGATACTGGTAGAACATGGCTTTAGACTACCTAGCGCGTTAGATAACAGACCACTAAATTTTACCGAATTCGAAAAGCATATTAATCAGGCAATATTTGTTTCTGCAACCCCGGCGGCATATGAGCTTGATCGTTCTTCTGAGCCAATTCAACAAGTCATTAGGCCAACCGGACTCCTTGACCCAATAATAAATGTAAGACCTATCGAGGGGCAAATAGATGATTTACTCGGAGAAATTAAAGACAAAGTTAGCAAAAAACAGCGGGTTCTTGTTACGACCTTAACAAAAAGAATGGCCGAAGATTTAACAGAGTATCTTGAGGATTTAGGAGTTAAAGTGCAGTATCTTCATAGTGAAGTTGACACCTTAGATAGAACTGACATTTTAAGAGATTTAAGACTGGGCGTTTATGATGTTTTGGTAGGAATTAATTTGCTAAGAGAGGGACTCGATTTACCAGAGGTTAGCTTAGTGGCAATACTAGATGCCGACAAAGAAGGTTTCTTGCGGAGCGAGCCAGCCCTAATTCAGACTATAGGTCGTGCTGCTAGGCATGAGAATGGCCAGGTTATTATGTATGCAGATCATATTACTGGTAGCATGCAAAGAGCAATAGACGAGACTAACAGACGTCGAAAAATTCAAGAAGACTATAACAAAAAACATGATATTACACCTAGGGGAATCAAAAAACAGATAGCTGACAGCCTAAGGGCAGAACTGGGCGCTGAAAGCAAAGAAGCAAAAACTGCTAAACTAAATCTCAAAAAAATTCCTAAAGATGAATACCCAAGAATTATTGCAGATTTATCCGCCCAAATGGATATAGCCAGTGCTAACTTAGAATTTGAAAAAGCCGCTGATCTGCGTGATTTAATAGCTGATATTAAATCTAAGATGAAATAACCGTTTAATACCATCCATGATCTTGCCAATGCTCCCATGCTTTTGTTGGCTTTTTGTAGGTTTCAGAGATATAAAATAGGCCCCAAGCAATTTGTGTGTAAGCCGATTCTTTGTAGTCTGCATACCCTAAAAAGTATCCTTGTTTAATATTTTGGCTTGAAATTATCGCCTGCGGTATGCCATAAGCGTCGCTTTCTGGGTTATCTGAGTCTTGTTGCCAACGCGATTCATTCATCCATAAATCGACTAGCGCCTTGACCTCATGAATATTTTTAAGCCATTTCGGGTGCGACATTTCTAATTGTTCATAGGCTAAGTTAATATTTACGATTGCATTAGATTTTTCATCCGAATTAAGTTCGCTAAGCAGGCTATCTGGCCCGTAATATCGTCCGGGAATTTCGTTACTAGTATCAATTAATACAGCAGCCGATTCTGTCTGAATTTTCGGTATATCTGTAACGTCTTTGTGATCTGACCCAACCCAAGCCACTAATGTGACTATGCCTATAGCCCCCAGCGCGCCTGCCACTCTTTTGGGGCGGAAAGTATTTTCTGGTGAACGATTCATATATTTACTATAAAATAAAAACACAAAAAAAGCAAAGTTCTACTTCTTAAAATTGTTAGTATATTCAGTTATAATTATTATTAATGACTAAAATAACAGATGCGGACATCCGTAAGCTAGCTGTACTGTGCAGGCTAAAACTTACCGATGACGAAATTCCAAAATATAAGCAAGAAATTTCAAAGATTGTTGAATTTGTCGAGGTTCTTCAGTCGGTAGACACCAAAGGGATAGAGCCCACAAGTCAGGTCACTGGCTTAACTAATGTAACAAGAGAAGACAAAATCATAGACTATAAACTTAGTCGACAAGATTTACTTGCAAATGCTCCAGCAGTCGAAAAAGGACAAATTAAAGTCAAAAGGATGATAGGCTAATGGATTCTTACGAATGGCCAAAAATTACAGACATAGCTGCTGCAGTTCAGTCTAAAAAGACAACAGCCAAAGAGCAAGTAGAGCAAGCTCTAAGTAGAATTGAAAAATTTGGTGAATACCACGCAGTTTTGTCTGTATTAAAAGAATCTGCTTTAGCCTCTGCGGAAGAAATAGACAAAAAAATATTAAATGGTGAAAAAGTCGGGCGACTTGCTGGAGTTCCGTTTATTGCAAAAGATAATTTTCTGAGCAAAAATGGTTTTACAACTGCAGCGAGTAAAATACTCGAGCCCTTTCATTCTCCAATACAGGCAACGGCAATTGAAAAGCTAGAATCTGAAGGTGCCATTTTAGTTGCTAAGGCTAATTTGGACGCTTTTGCTCACGGCTCTTCTACAGAAAATAGTGCCTTTGGTCCAAGCTTGAACCCGCATGATAAATCGAAAGTTCCCGGAGGCAGCAGCGGTGGTTCTGGTGTTGCAGTTGCTTTATCTATGGTCCCATTCGCGTTGGGCACTGATACAGGTGGATCAATCCGGCTACCAGCCAGTTACTGTGGTGTTGTTGGGCTCAAGCCAACATATGGATTGGTGTCAAGATACGGTGTTGTTGCTATGGCAAGTTCAACAGATGTTATCGGGCCCTTAACTAAAAGGGTAGAAGATGCGGCCTTGGTACTAGAAGTTATGAGTGGCCAAGATAGGTTCGATTCTACGACTATCAAAAGATCCGAAGATGATTATTCAAAAATTAAGCCCACATTAAAAGGCAAAAAAATCGGTGTAATTAAAGAATACTTTAGCGAAGGACTTGATGATTCAGTATCAAAATCTGTCAAAAAAGCTATTAAAGAACTGGAAAGCGCCGGGGCTGTAATTAAAGAGATCAGCCTACCTTCTATAGACCTAGCTTTGGCTTGCTATTACATAATTGTTCCTGCAGAAGTGAGCAGTAACCTAAGCAGGTACGACGGCCAAAGATACGGATTAACCGTCCCAGAAGCCCAAAATCTGGAAGATTCTTATGGTATAGCCAGGGAACTTGGTTTCGAAGCAGAAAATAAAAGAAGAATTATGATTGGTACATATGTACTAAGTAGTGGATACTATGACGCTTACTACAAAAAAGCCCAAACAGTTAGAACAAAATTAATCAATGAATTTGAAGCTGCTTTTAAAGAAGTAGATTATTTAGTTGGCCCAACTGCCCCTTCTACAGCTTTCGATTTAGGTTCGGCTGTTGACGATCCGCTTACAATGTATCTTGCCGACATCATGACCGTAGCAGTAAATTTAGTTGGTATTCCGGCAATTAGCGTACCTGCAAAAGATAAAGCAAATAACTTACCCGTTGGTATTCAGTTTATGGCACCTCAAAGAAAAGATAAGCAGCTTCTAGAAACTGCGTTAGCATATCAGGAGATAACATGACCACAACAGCTTTCATAATTATTATTGTTATTGCAGTGGTAATTTTAGTTGCCATTAATCTTAATACTAAAAATGTTCCAAAAGGCATTGATAAAAAATATTTCCTACACGAGTGGAGCGATATTTCAGTTGCTTTTAAAGACGAAAAAACCCGCTCATTAAGTATTATTCACGCTGACAAGTTATTAGATGAAGCTCTTAAATGTTTGGCTTTTCAGGGTTCAACAATGGCCGAAAGATTAGTCGCAGCTAAATCAAAACTAAAAAGGAAAGATGAAGTCTGGAAAGCTCATAAACTGCGGAACAAAATTGTTCATGAACCAAAATTTAAGGTTAACGAAAAACAAGCCAAAGAAGCACTTAAAGGTTATTATCATGCCTTTAAAGATCTGGGAGTATGGTAGATGTCAGATAAGTACTTAGTTAAGGGAAAATATTTACCAACAATTGGCGTTGAGTGCCATGTTCAGCTTAAGACAAAGACAAAACTGTTTTCAGGGGTAAGTAACGACGCTCGAGACGCTGAGCCAAATACGTTAATTTCTCCAATTTGTTTAGGTTTTCCAGGCACGCTTCCTGTGCTTAACCAAGAAGCAATTCATCTTGCAGTTAAGGCAGGTCTTGCTTTAAGAGCCGAAATTGCCAATGTCAGCCATTTTGATCGTAAGCACTATTTTTACCCCGACCTACCCAAAGGCTATCAAATTACACAGTTTGAAAGACCTATAGTTGGCAAGGGAGTTGTTGAAGCGCCTCTTGGTGGCGGAGAATTTGTTAGCGTAGGCATAACAAGGGCACATCTAGAAGAAGATGCTGGTAAAAGCTCTCACCCAAGTGGAGCAGACTACAGCCTGGTTGACTTGAATAGAGCCGGAACCCCCTTACTGGAAATTGTTTCTGAACCAGATATTCATAATGCCGCCGAGGCAAAGGCTTATGCTCATGAGCTATACCTTCTTATGAAGTACGCTGGTGTTTCAGATGTCGATTTGTACCACGGGAACATGAGATTCGATGTTAATGTTTCGGTGAGCGACAATCCTCAAAAGCTAGGCACCAGAAGTGAGACTAAAAACTTGAATAGCTTTAAATCTGTAGAAAAAGCTGTCGAATTCGAGATTAACCGGCAGATAGAGCTTCTAGAAAAAGGCCAAAAAGTGGTCCAGGAAACTCGTGGATGGGACGACGCCAAGCAAAAAACAATTTCCCAGCGTAGCAAAGAAGATGCGCACGATTACCGATATTTCCCAGACCCAGATTTACCGCCTATAGAAGTTGAGCAGGAATACATAGATAGGCAACTTGATTCCATGCCAACAATGCCTAGTGCACTAAGGTCATTATTTGGATCGTTAGGCATGACCGAAGCTCAAATTGATACCATCATTGAAGAGCCAGAGATGTCAGATATTTTAAGGCAAATACTTGACCAAAAAGATCCTAAAACCGCTAAAATCGTAGGAAATTGGTTAACTGGAGAGCTTCAGAGGTTAATAACAGATGGTGAAATAAATCTTAAAGAAATTGCAGCGGTTACTAACCAGATGGTTAAATTGGCATCAATGCTAGACGGCGCAATGCTCAGCTCTACTGCTGCTAAAGAAGTATTAGCTGTAGTTGTTAAAACGGGCCAAGATCCTGAGGATGTTGCCAAGTCAAAGAATCTTTTGCAGGTATCAGATGAATCTGAGCTGGTTATGATAGTTGAACAAGTTATCTCAGAAAACGAAAAAGCGGCCGACGACGTTAGGAACGGAGAAATGAAAGCCATTGGTTTTTTGGTTGGCCAAGTAATGAAACTTAGTCAGGGCCGAGCTAATCCTGCCAAGGTCCAAGAATTAATTAAAAAACAACTAGGAGTGTAGAACAAATGACTTCTAAAAGATACCTGCCTACCAAGGCAGTCATAGCTGCTGCCGGCCTTGGGACAAGATTTTTGCCTCAAACAAAAGCCATGCCAAAAGAGATGCTGCCAATTATTGACAAGCCAGTTATTCAGATTATTGTTGAACAACTGGTAGCTAGTGGCGTAACTGACATTATTATAGTCACGGGCAGTACAAAACGGGCCATAGAAGATCATTTTGATAGAAGCGATGAACTTGAAAACGAACTTATCCAAAAGGGCAAACCAGAACTAGCCAATCAGATACGAGAAATTGCTGAAATGGCTAACTTTATATATCTTAGACAGAAAGGTTCGCCAAAGGGCAATGCACGACCTCTTATTAATGCATCTCATTTGCTAGACAAAGATAAGCCATTTTATATGTTTTTTGCAGATGATTTCTTTAGAAGTGAAGTTCCTCATCCAAAACAGCTTTTAGATGTATACGAAAAAACTAAAGCTTCGGTTATTTCACTTATAGAAGTCGAGTCTCAAGATAGCAACAAGTATGGAATGGCCGATATTGCCAAAAGTATAATGCCTGGGACATTCAAAATTAATAGGTTAATTGAAAAGCCGGGCCCAGAAAAAACGCCATCAAATTACGCCGCTGTTAGTGGGTATTTACTTAATCCGAGTATTTTGCCCATTCTAACCAAGCTAAAACCAGGTCATTCTGGGGAATTAGTGCTTGCAGACTCTATAAATGAACTAGCAAATTGCGAAGATGTATATGGAAAGTTCATTGAAGGGGTTTATCATGACGCTGGCGATAAGGTTAAATACTTAAAAGCCGTGGTCGATCACGCCTTATGCGATCCGCAGATAGGCCCAGAATTTAAACAATATTTACACACTAGACTAAAATAAAATTCTGTGGTATAATATTGTTATGGATTACTATCAAACACTAGTCATTATTTTATCAATTACATTAGCTGTATTTTTGGTACTAGCAATAGTAGCTAGTATTTTAGCTATAATTGTATTTACGAAACTTAAAAGAGTTGCAGAAAATGCTGAGATTGTTTCAGACAATATTGTTGAAGCAAGCAAAACTGTTAAGCAATTTGCAGGCCCTGCAGCAATAGCCAACCTAATTATGAAAATAGTAAGAAGATAAGGAGTCAAAGTTATGGGAAAAAATACTAAAGCAGTTGCAATTTTAGCACTAGTTGCTTTTGGTGCTGGTGTAGCAACAGGTTTATTAACTGCTCCTAAGAGCGGCAAAGAAACCAGAGAAGATCTGAAGAAAGCTAGCGGAAAACTAAAAGAAGAGCTAGATAAAAGATATAGTGAAGTTCAAGGAAGTTTATCTGATGCCATCGACCAAGCAATGAGCCAAGTTGGAAATTTCCGAGGCGGCGCACAAGAAAAATTGGAGTATTTAATAGATCAAGCCAAGCAGGCTGAATTTAAGGTAAAAGATGTCTACCGTGGCATGAGACACGGCGACGTTGACGACAAAAACCTCGACAAAGCTATCGACGAAGCTAATAAGGCTAAAAATCATCTATTTAAGTTTCTAAATAAGTAAGGTTGTTAATTTTACTAAGCAAAACCGCTCTTTATGGGCGGTTTTTTGTTGCTAGCAGTCTATAATATAAATAAGATAAATAAAAAAGGAAGCTAGTGGGAGCTAAAACTAGTAAGTTAAATTCGTCTTCTTTTGTCCATCTGCATAACCATACGCAGTATAGTTTGCTTGATGGTTTAACAAAAATACCTGACCTTATAAAGTATATTAAAGAAAAAGGCTCCGAAGCTGTTGCTATGACTGATCATGGCACTTTGTCTGGCACTATTGAGTTTTATAAAGAGGCAAAAGCTGCTGGAATTAAGCCAATTATTGGCATCGAAACATACGTTGCAGCCAGAAAGCACACCGATAAAGATCCGGCAAAAGACAAAAACCGTTTTCATTTAATTATTCTAGCCATGAACAATATTGGCTATCAAAACTTAATGAAACTGTCTACTATTGCCAATTTAGACGGTTTTTATTACTTTCCAAGAATAGATCATGACTTGCTCGAAAAATATAACGAAGGCCTAATTGTGCTTAGCGCTTGCATGGGTGGAGAAATAGGCAACGCCCTTAAAGACAACGACGTAAAAAAGGCCCAAGAAACAGCCGAATGGTACAAAAAAATCTTTGGAGATAGATATTACCTAGAGGTGCAAGATCATGGACACCCCGATAACCCTTTACACAGTGCTGAACAAGAAGAGATCAATAAAAAAGTAATATCTTTAGCCGATAAGCTCGACATTCCGCTTGTCGTGACTAACGATGCTCATTATTTAAGGCACGAAGACCAAGATGCTCATGAAATACTTCTCTGTGTAGGCACCGGCTCGTTCTTAGCAGACGAGAAGCGCATGAGCCTGAAAGAATATCCGCTTCATGTAGAGGATCCGGCAGTTATTATTGAGCGCTGGGGTGATTATAGGCCTGATGCTATTGAAAACACTAAAAAAGTAGCCGATAGATGCCAGGTTGATATTGAGCTAGGTAAAATACTAATTCCAAAATTCCCAGTGCCAGAAGGCAAAACCGAACAATCATATTTAATTGAGCTTGTATATCAAGGCTTGCAAAAATATTATTTACCAGAAAGCAGTGAAACTGATATAGAAAAAATTAAAGCCAAACTGCCAGAGCCGGTGGCTAACAGGGCACGATTTGAACTCGAAATTATTAATTCAATGGGCTTTAATGGATACTTTTTAATTATTTGGGATTTTATAAAATGGGGCAAAGACCAAGGAATAGTTTTTGGGCCTGGAAGGGGTTCGGCTGCTGGGTCTATAATTGCTTATGCGCTAAATATAACCGAACTTGATCCTTTAAAGTATGATCTTCTTTTTGAAAGATTTTTGAACCCGGACCGTATCAGCATGCCCGATATTGATATTGATATTCAAGATACTAGGCGCGATGAAGTTATTCAGTACTGTGTTGAAAAATATGGATCCGACAGGGTGGCAAATATAGTTACTTTTGGCAGAATGGCTGCAAGGGCTGCAGTTAGGGATGTAGCTAGGGTTCTTCAAGTTCCATATTCAGAAGCAGATAGAATAGCAAAACTTATTCCCCCTCCAGTTCAGGGTCGACATATTCCTTTAGAAAAATCACTTGTAGAAAGCCCGGATCTTAAAGCGGAATACACAAATAACGAGCAGGCTAAACAGGTTTTCGATATGGCCGTACGACTTGAAGGAACTATAAGAAGTCACGGCGTTCATGCTGCCGGAGTGGTTATTGCTCCAGATGATATTGTAAAATTCGTACCTTTAGAAATGGCCCAAAAAGGAGTTGTTTCTACCCAGTATCCAATGGGTCCTATAGAGGAACTGGGACTTTTAAAAATGGACTTTTTGGGTTTGTCTAACTTAACAATAATTAAAAATGCGCTAAGAATAATTAAAAAAGTTTATAACAAAGATATAGATATTGGAAAAATTCCTTTAGACGATAAGAAAACATATGATCTACTTGGAAGAGGCGATACAACAGGAGTATTTCAGCTAGAATCTGCCGGCATGAAGCGCTATTTAAAAGATCTGAAGCCCTCAGGTTTTGAAGATATAGTGGCGATGGTTGCTCTTTATAGGCCTGGGCCAATGCAGTTTATAGACGATTTTATATCTAGAAAACATGGCCAGCAAGAAATTGAATATCCACATCCTAGCATGGCAAATTCGCTAGAAAATACTTATGGAATTTTGGTTTACCAAGAGCAGGTTATGCAAATTTCTAAAGAGGTGTGTGGTTTTACGGGTGGCGAGGCCGACACACTTAGAAAAGCAATTGGTAAAAAGAATGCAGATTTGCTGGCAAAAATGAAAGACAAAATGATTGAGGGCGGCGAGAAGCACAGTGGAATTAACCATGAGCTTATGGAAGTTTTCTGGAAGCAATTAGAAGATTTTGCTGCCTACTGTTTCAATAAAAGTCACGCCGCTTGTTATGGTTTAGTGGCTTACTGGACGGCATATCTCAAAGCACATTTCCCAGCGGCCTTTATGGCGGCACTAATGACCAGCGATTACGATGACACAGATAGACTTGCAATAGAAATAAGCGAATGTAAGCACATGGGCATTAAGGTTTTGCCCCCAGATGTAAATGAATCTTTTCATGAGTTTGCGGTTGTGCCAAAAGCTTTAGAAGAAGAGCAGGAGATTAGGTTTGGCTTAGATGCTATTAAAAATGTTGGTCATGGTGCTGCAGAAGAGATAATTGGTGTTCGCGACAAAGAAGGCACCTATAAAAACCTAGCGGATTTTCTATCAAGAATAAATGGCAGATTGGTTAACCGTAAAGTTTGGGAAAGTTTAATAAAAAGTGGAGCTTTAGACAGATTTGGAGATAGAGGTGCTTTGCTGGAGTCATTAGACAATATCTTGGCTGTTGGCGCTAAGCTAAATAAAGAGTCTGCTGCCGGGCAAACTGATTTGTTCGGAGCGGACGATACTATTGAGATACCAAAATTAGAAGTTAGCATACCAAGCTCCTCGGCCTTATATAATGACCATGAATATTTAAAGTGGGAAAGAGAACTTCTTGGTCTGTACCTATCTAGGCACCCACTTGAAGAATTTGTAGTTATATTAGGAGAAAAAACAGTACCAATAGCTGAGGTTACTGCTGAATATGACGGTTCATATGCAAGTGTTGGAGGCAGCATAGCCGACCTTAGACAAATAACCACCAAAAACGGACAACAAATGGCCTTCGTTAAGCTTGAAGATATAGCGGGCGACGAAATAGAGCTAGTTGTTTTTCCAGGGGCTTACAAGGATAACGCCAATTTATGGCAAAAAGATAAAATTATAGTTGCAACCGGTAAGGTAAATGGCAAAGATAAAGTAGGAAACCCTATAACGGAGCCCAAAATATTGGTAGACTCTGCTTATGAAATTACTATAGATGAAGCAAGAACTTATGATCCGCTAGGTAAAACTCAGAAAATAAAAAAGAAAAAATCTGCAAATAAAAAATTAAAAAAAACCAACGAAGGTTTAACTGGCGTTCCACCAGAGGGGCAAAATATTAAGGCCGAAAAAAAATTGTTTATTAGGCTAGATTCCACTGACGACAGTGAGCTGCTTCAAAAAATCAAAGAAGAGCTAGACGCCGCCCCGGGCAATACCGAGACCGTGCTAGTAATAGGCCCTTCTAAGCAAGCCTTAAGATTGCCCACAAAGGTAGATGCAAGCACTGACCTACTAGATAAACTTAAAAAAATTACTGATAGCAGCAATATTAAACTCCACTAAAATTAATTATATATTTTTTAATTTCCGCTTATGATTAGCAGATATATGGAGTAGCTCAATTACTATTCCGGCTAATAGAAGTGCACCGCCAATTATTGCATATATACCGTAAGGTCCAATAAAGTCTTTTTGTTCCACTATGGCTAATCCTCCCGCTGGGCTTGTGGGCTGTACCTGTAAGGGAACGTTATTTTCTACCCCAGGCTTTCCATAAAACGCAACAATAACGTAAGTGTTTTTATAGTTTGTATAATTACCGAAGTAGGCTATGCCGATTCCTATGTCGGCGAAGTTTTTATTTAGTAAGTTTTCTTTATGCGACAAACTATTCATCCAACCTGTCACAACCTGGCTGTCTGATTGATTGGTTATAGCAAGGTTCTCCCCGGCCTCTAAATATTCGTATCCACTATTTTGAATGAACTGCCAAGGTGCTGTACCGTCGGGTAAATTATGCGAAAAATATTGATTCTTTGCCATGTGCTCAGCTTTAGCTTGCGCGGCATTCATAAGGTTTTCATTTATATTCAGCTTTTTGGCGCCAATTAGCTCTCGTTCGAAATTTGTTTTTTCAATAATTAGGTTTGCATTAAGAGGCTGCGACTGGGCATATGCTAACGAGGCAAAACCTAGAAGGCTAATAATTAATAACATAGAAGCCAGAACTAAGAAACTTCGGCCAATTGTTTTAGTAATTTTCATTTTTTTTACCTATGCTTATATCGTACAACAAAATGGCCACAGCACTAGCAACATTTAAGCTTTCTTTAGTTCCAAGCTGGGGAATTTCGATAACTTCTTCGCATTTTTGTAAAACATTCACGGGCAATCCATCTACTTCTTCTCCTATTACGAACGCAAGTTTTCCTTTGGGTTGGTAATTATTTAGTGCTATAGAATTGCTATGCTGCTCAAGTGCTACGGGTCGATAGTGGTTTTTTAAAGAGTAAATAATAGCATCTTCGGTTTCAGTAAAGTAAGTAAATGGAACAAGTTTTTCCGCTCCCAGGGCTGTTTTTGAAATTTGCTTATCAATTTTATTTGCCAAATGAGGAATTCTGGTATCGTTGTCTAGCTTAGGATAGGGGGTGTAGCCACAAATAATAATCTCTTTAACTCCAAAAACTTCGGCAGATCTAAAAATACTACCGACATTGTAGGTACTTCTGATATTAGGTAATATAAGAGCTATTTCCGTCACTGACTTAAGTATATCAAGTGACCTGAATCAGATAAATTGCTATTAATGCTAAAAAGCAATAGCATTTTGATATACTTAAAAAGATATGGACGATGCAAGAAAGCTCGATGAACAAAGCACACTAAGAAGATCAAGAATATTAAACCTACCTTATTTCGATACCAGTGCGCAGCAGCTTCCAATAAACAAAAATATATTGAGTACTCAAGAACTTTATAATTTTAAAGTAGTGCCGCTGAGTAGCGATTCTTATAATTTGCACTTTGGGATAATTAACACAACTTCTCAAAATACTATGCAAGAACTTAGGCACAGATTTGCTGATCAAAGAGTAACTTTTTCTTTAATTTCTGAAAGTGGCTTCAGAGAATTAATGCAGAGATACGATCCTCCAAAGGCTGTTGTATATAATGAAATCTCATTAAATTCTGAAAATATAGAAGAGCAGGTTGGTAGCGTCTCCGAAACTTTATCTCAGGTTAGGGCAGATGATATGCTGGCCTATTTGGTACAGCAATCTTACAGGTTAAATGCTTCTGATATTCATTTAGAGTCAGACAAAAACGGGGCAAGGATTAGATTTAGAGTTGACGGCGTTTTGCATCCTGTTGCCAATTTAAGCTCTGAAAAGTATCGACATTTAATATCTGCTTTAGCTAGTAGTGCTAATATTTCAACAAATTCAACTGACGCTCAAACTGGACACATCAACAGAACTAGCACCATGGCTGATGGCGCTGTTGTTGAAGTTAACTTAAGAGTTGAAACTGTAGCGGCAGTTTATGGTATGGACTGTGTTCTGAGGCTATTCAATATGCACCCCGAACTTATGAGTCTAGATAAGTTGGATTTAAGGGCGGATGAGAAAGAAATTATTAATGACATAATCAGTCATCCAAGTGGCTTGGTTCTGTTTGTAGGGCCAACAGGGTCTGGAAAAACAACAACCCTATACAGTATTATCAATGAACTTAACCATCCTGAGAGAAAAATCATTACACTAGAAGACCCTGTT
>WBZT01001144.1_pt1 | contig 19849 bp, 17 predicted proteins | sample 5204241 | NCBI WGS metagenome assembly WBZT01 (sample SAMN12344358, study PRJNA552823) | activated sludge metagenome | biome: Activated sludge suspended growth; feature: Nitrification reactor; material: Wastewater; isolation source: activated sludge from nitrification reactor of wastewater...
AGCAGGCACTTCAGGCCGTAGAACACGCTGCTCGCCGCGTGCAACTGGCCGAAAGACAGCGGCCCCTGCCCGGCACGCGCCGCCGGCATCATCGGCTGCAGCGCGAAGTAGCCGGCCACCGTGCAAAAGAGCGCTCCGAGCACCAGCACGAGCCCGCCGCTGAACTGGCTGCCGCCGGCGGCCGCACCGCGACGCCCCGCCACGCGCTCGAGCACCACCATAAGGACACCCAGCGCCAGGCTGGTGTAGGCCTCCTGCGCCAGCATGCGCGCCGCCAGCCGGCCCGCCGCCGCACGATCGAGCAGCGCGAAGCCGGCCGGCGTGGCCAGCAGCGCCGTGCACAGCAGCCAGCCAGCCCACAGGCCCGGCAGCAGGCGGCGCCAGCGCTCGACCGACATGCGCCGGGTGCCTCAGACGTAGCGCACGTCGACGATTTCCCAGTGCCGCACGCCGCCCGGCGCCTGCACCTCGGCCACGTCGCCGGCCTCCTTGCCGATCAGCGCGCGCGCGATCGGGCTCGAGATCGAGATCAGGCCGTGCTTCAGGTCGGCCTCGTCGTCGCCGACGATCTGGTAGGTGGCCTTGGCGCCGCTGGACTCGTCTTCCAGGTCGACGGTGGCACCGAAGACGACGCGGCCGCCGGCGTCGAGCTCGGCCGGCTCGATGATCTTGGCCGCCGCCAGCTTGCCTTCGATCTCCTTGATGCGGCCCTCGACGAAGCCCTGTTTGTCCTTGGCGGCGTCGTACTCGGCGTTTTCCGAGAGGTCGCCCTGCGCGCGCGCGTCGGCGATGGCCTGGATCACCGCGCGGCGTTCCTCGGTTTTCAGTCGGTGCAGCTCGGCCTTGAGCTTCTCGGCGCCGCGGCGCGTGAGCGGAATCGTGGACATGGCGTTCGGGGCACGGGCAAAGTGAATCCGCCGCAGCGCCCGGGATGCGGGGGCTGCGGCGGAGCGAGGCCGCGATCTTACGCGAGTTCGGCGTGCAGTTGCTGCAGCGACACCACCGTCAAGCCACCGGCACTGCCGAGCTGGTGCCGCAGCGCCTCGGTCGCCGCCTCGCTGCCGGCCATCGTCGTGCAGTAGCTGACGCGATTGGCGATGGCCGCCTGGCGGATGTAGCGCGAATCGGCGATCGCCTGCCGTGTCTCGTCGACGGTGGTGAAGACGAGCTGGATCTCGCCGGCCTTGAGCATATCGGCGATGTGCGGGCGGCCGTCCTTGACCTTGTTGACCAGCTTGGCCGGCACCCCGGCCGCCACCAGCGCGGCCGCCGTGCCCTTGGTGGCCACGACCTGGAAGCCCAGCGCGTACAGCTCGCGCGCCACCGCCACCGCGCGCGGCTTGTCGGCGTCCTTGACGGTGATGACGACGGTGCCCTGGTCGGGCAGCCGCGAACCGGCGCCGAGCTGGCTCTTGAGCATCGCCTCGCCGAAGGTGCGCCCGAGCCCCATGACCTCGCCGGTGCTGCGCATCTCGGGGCCGAGGATCGGGTCGACGCCGGGGAACTTGTTGAACGGAAAGACCGCCTCCTTGACGCTGAAGTACGGCGGCACGACTTCGGCCAGCGCCCTGCCATTGGGCGCGCGCTGCGCGGCGAGCCTGCGCCCGGCCATGCAGCGCGCGGCGATCTTGGCCAGCGGCTGGCCGGTGGCCTTGCTGACGAAGGGCACCGTGCGGCTGGCGCGCGGGTTGACCTCGAGCACGTAGACCACCGCCGCGTCACCCTCGCCCTGGATCGCGAACTGCACGTTCATCAGGCCCACGACCTTCAGCGCGCGCGCCATCGCCGCGGTCTGGCGGCGCATCTCGTCCTGCAGCGCCTTGGGCAGCGTGTCCGGCGGCAGCGAGCAGGCCGAGTCGCCGCTGTGGATGCCGGCGGCCTCGACGTGCTCCATGATGCCGCCGATCAGCACCGCCTCGCCGTCGCAGATGCAGTCGACGTCGACCTCGATCGCGTCGTCGAGGAAGCGGTCGAGCAGCACCGGGCTCTTGTCGCTGACGCGCACCGCCTCGCGCATGTAGCGCTCGAGATCCTTGTCGCCGTGCACGATCTCCATCGCGCGCCCGCCCAGCACGTAGCTCGGCCGCACGACGAGCGGATAGCCGATCTCGTGCGCCAGCGCCAGCGCCGCCTCCTCGGTGCGCGCGGTGCGGTTGGGCGGCTGCCTGAGTCCGAGCTCGACGAGCAGCTTCTGGAAGCGTTCGCGGTCCTCGGCGATGTCGATGCTGTCGGGGCTGGTGCCGATGATCGGCACGCCGGCGCGCTCGAGCTCGAGCGCGAGCTTGAGCGGCGTCTGGCCGCCGTACTGCACGATCACGCCCTCGGGCTTTTCCTTGGCGACGATCTCGAGCACGTCTTCCAGCGTCACCGGCTCGAAGTACAGCCGGTCGCTGGTGTCGTAGTCGGTGGACACGGTCTCCGGGTTGCAGTTGACCATGATGGTCTCGAAGCCGTCCTCGCGCATCGCCAGCGCCGCGTGCACGCAGCAGTAGTCGAACTCGATGCCCTGGCCGATGCGGTTCGGCCCGCCGCCCAGCACCATGATCTTGCGCCGCGCGCTCGGCTCGGCCTCGCACTCGTCCTCGTAGGTCGAGTACATGTAGGCGGTCTCGGTGGCGAACTCGGCGGCGCAGGTGTCCACGCGCTTGTAGACCGGGCGCACGCCCAGGGCATGACGTGCGCTGCGCACGTCGTGCTCGCTGCAGCCGAGCAGCCTGGCCAGGCGGCGGTCGGCAAAACCCTTCTTCTTGAGCCAGTGCAGCTCGGCTGCCGTGAGGCTGGCCAGAACGCGCGCGCCCACCTGGCGCTCGATGGCCACCAGCTCCTCGATCTGCGCCAGGAACCACGGGTCGATCGCCGTCTCCTCGAAGATCTCGTCCAGCGTCAGGCCGATGCGCAAGGCGTCGGCCACGTACAGCAGCCGCTCGGGGCCGACGTTGCCGAGCTCGTCGACGATCTCGTCGCGGTCTTGGCTGCGCTCGTCCAGCCCGCTGACGCCGGTCTCGAGCCCGCGCAGCGCCTTTTGCAGGCTCTCCTGGAAGGTGCGACCGATGGCCATCACCTCGCCCACGCTCTTCATCTGCGTGGTGAGGTGCGGATCGGCGGCGGGGAACTTCTCGAACGCGAAGCGCGGCACCTTGGTCACGACGTAGTCGATGCTCGGCTCGAAGCTGGCCGGCGTGGCGCCGCCCGTGATGTCGTTCTTCAGCTCGTCGAGCGTGTAGCCCACCGCCAGCTTGGCCGCCACCTTGGCGATCGGAAAGCCCGTCGCCTTGGACGCCAGCGCCGAGCTGCGGCTGACGCGCGGGTTCATCTCGATGACGATCAGGCGGCCGCTCCTCGGATCGGTCGCGAACTGCACGTTCGAGCCGCCGGTGTCGACGCCGATCTCGCGCAGGATGGCGATGCTGGCGTTGCGCATCACCTGGTACTCCTTGTCGGTGAGCGTCTGCGCCGGCGCGACGGTGATCGAGTCGCCGGTGTGGATGCCCATCGGGTCGAGGTTCTCGATCGAGCACACGACGATGCAGTTGTCCGCGCGGTCGCGGACCACCTCCATCTCGAACTCCTTCCAGCCGATCAGGCTCTCCTCGATCAGCAGCTCGCGCGCCGGGCTCAGGTCGAGGCCGCGCTTGCAGATCTCCTCGAACTCCTCGGGGTTGTAGGCGATGCCGCCACCGGTGCCGCCGAGCGTGAAGCTGGGGCGGATCACGACCGGAAAGCCGCTGCTGCCGATCTCCTGCGCGATGCGCTCGCGCACGCCCTGCGCCTCGTCCCACGAGTGCGCGATGCCGCTCTTGGCCGACTCCAGGCCGATCGCGGTCATCGCATTCTTGAACTCGAGGCGGTCCTCGGCCTTGCGGATGGCGCGCTCGTTGGCGCCGATCATCTCGACGCCGTGCCTGGCGAGCACGCCGTGGCGATGCAGGTCGAGCGCGCAGTTGAGCGCGGTCTGCCCGCCCATCGTCGGCAGCACCGCCATGCCGCCGGCGCAGCGGGGGCGCTCCTGGGCGATGATGCGCTCTACCACCTGCCAGGTGATGGGCTCGATGTAGGTCACATCGGCCATCTCCGGGTCGGTCATGATGGTCGCCGGGTTGCTGTTGACGAGGATGACCTTGTAGCCCTCCTCGCGCAGCGCCTTGCAGGCCTGCGCGCCCGAGTAGTCGAACTCGCAGGCCTGGCCGATGACGATCGGCCCGGCGCCGATGATGAGGATGCTCTCGAGGTCGGTGCGCTTGGGCATCTCAACGCTGCTCCATGAGTTCGACGAAGCGGTCGAACAGGTGGCCGATGTCGTGCGGCCCGGGGATCGCCTCCGGGTGGCCCTGGAAGCTGAAGGCGGGCCGGTCGGTGTACGCCATGCCCTGCAGGCTGCCGTCGAACAGGCTCAGGTGCGTGGCGCGCAGGCCGGGCCCGAGCGTCCTGGCGTCGACGGCGAAGCCGTGGTTCTGGCTCGTGATGCACACGCCGCCGCTGTCCAGGTCCTTGACCGGATGGTTGGCGCCGTGGTGTCCGAACTTCATCTTGTAGGTGCTGGCACCGGCGGCCAGCGCCATGATCTGGTGGCCCAGGCAGATGCCGAACACCGGCAGGCCGCTGGCCACCAGTTCGCGGCAGGCCTCGATCGCGTAGCCGCAGGCCTCGGGGTCACCCGGCCCGTTGCTGAGAAAGATGCCCTGCGGCGCGAGCGCGAGCGCCGCCGCGGCCGGCGTGCGTGCCGGCACCACGGTGACGCGACAGCCGCGGCTGGCCAGCATGCGCAGGATGTTGCGCTTGACGCCGAAGTCGTAGGCCACGACATGCAGCCGTGCGCTCTCGACGCGACCATGGCCCCGGCCGAGCGTCCACTCGGTCTCGGTCCATTCGTAGGGCTCGCGCGTGCTCACCTCGGCCGCCAGATCGAGCCCGACCATCGACGGTGCCGCGCGCGCCGCCGCCACCGCCTCGTCGCGCAGCGCCGGCGTCAGCTCGGTGCCGGCGGGCAGTGCGACGATGACGCCGTTTTGCGTGCCCTGGCTGCGCAGGTGCCGCGTCAGGCGCCGCGTGTCGATGTCGGCGATGGCCACCGTGCCCTCGCGCTGCAGGTACTGCGGCAGCGACTCCGTGGCGCGGAAGCTGGACACCCGCGCCGACAGATCGCGGATCACGAGGCCGGCGGCCTGCACGCCGCTCGACTCGGCGTCCTCGGGGTTGACGCCGACATTGCCGATGTGCGGGCAGGTCAGCGTGACGATCTGCCGACGGTAGCTCGGGTCGGTGAGGATCTCCTGGTAGCCCGTGAGAGCGGTGTTGAACACCACCTCGCCGGTCGTTCGGCCGGCGGCGCCGATCGAAGTGCCGACGAAAGTGGTGCCGTCCGCGAGGGCCAGCAGGGCGGGGGGCGAGGCAGGCAGCAAGAAAAGCTCCGGATTGCGCGCGCCCGCCCCCACCGTCTCGCCTGCTCGCGGCGCCACGCGAAAGGCACCGGCTCAGCGGGTGGGTTCGAGGGGCATCCGAGGCCGGGTTTCGCGGGGCTGCGCAGTTGCGGGGTAAACCTGCGAATTATAGCGATGCCTGCGGCGCAGGCCTCGGCCTGTGCCGTGCGCGCCGACGCCGGGCTCAGCCTCCCAGCGCGGCGATGCCGGCGCGCGCGATCTGCGCGTCCTCACCCGACTTGACGCCGCTCACGCCGACCGCGCCCACGCAGTGCCCGTCGGCCAGCGCCTGCACGCCGCCTTCGAGCATGCCCCGGACCTCGGGTGCGCTCAGGAACGACACGCGACCCTGGTTGATCATGTCCTCGTAGACCTTGCTGTCGCGCCGCCCCAGCGCTGCGGTGCGCGCCTTGGCCGGCGCCATGTGCGCGGAGATGGGCGGCGCCCCGTCCAGGCGTTGCAGCCACAGCAGATGGCCGCCGCCGTCGACGATGGCGATCGTCACGGCCCAGCCGTGCTGCAGGGCCTCGGCGCGGGCCGCGGCGCCCATGCGCTCGCAGTCTTCGTGGGTGAGTACGGGTTGGGTCTTCATGTCGTGACGATAGCCGCTCGGCGCGCGTTTCGCCATGCGCCGTAAGGTCATGCCGGCACCCGAGGGTGCCGGCCTACAATCGGAACCAGGCGCTCAGCGCATGTTTTCTATCGGAGGCTCCATGGACCAAAGGCTGCAAACCGTCGATCTGCCCACCCCGGGCACGGCCCTCGCGGCCGAGCGCAACCGCGTGCTGCGCAATACCTACTGGCTGCTCGCCCTGTCGCTGCTGCCCACCGTGCTGGGCGCCTGGGTCGGCGTGGCGACCGGCCTCATGCAAAGGCTCTCGCCCGGCGTCAGCCTGATCGTCTTCCTCGCCGGTGCGTTCGGGTTGATGTTCGCGGTCGAGAAGAAGAAGAACTCCGCCGCCGGCGTGCCGCTGCTGCTGGCGTTCACGTTCTTCATGGGACTGATGCTGTCGCAGTTGCTGGCCGTCGTGCTCAGCCGCGGCAACGGCGCCAGCCTCGTGATGCTGGCCTTCGGCGGCACGGCGGCGGTGTTCTTCGCGATGGCGTCGCTCTCCTCGGCGATCAAGCGCGATCTGTCGGGCATGGCCAAGTTCATGCTCGTCGGCGTCGTGCTGCTGCTGGTGGCGAGCATCGCCAACGTGTTCGTCCAGAGTGGTGCGCTGCTCGTCACGGTCGCGGTGCTGGCGATCGGCATCTTCTCCTTCTTCATCCTGCACGACCTCAAGCGCGTGCAGGACGGCACGGAGACCAACTACATCACCGCGACGCTGGGCGTGTACATCAGCCTGTTCAACGTCTTCCAGAGCCTGCTGGCGCTGCTCGGGATCTTCGGCGGCGAGGACTGAAACGTCTGTGCCGCACGGAGAGGCAACGGGGCCTGCGGGCCCCGTTTCTCATGGACTTCCCATCGGTTTGTCATGGGTCTCGGTCGTGAGCGCAGCGCGGCGGGCGCGCCGGATCCGCGTTCTCAGCGCATGTCACGCTCGAAGACGGCGACGCTCTCGACGTGCGCGGTGTGCGGGAACATGTTCACGACGCCGGCCATCGCGCAGCGGTATCCCGCCTGGTGCACCAGCAGGCCGGCATCGCGCGCCAGCGTGGCCGGGTTGCAGCTCACGTAGACGATGCGCCGCGGGGGCGTCCAGTCACCTGCGGCGTGCAGGTCGGCGCAGGCTTTCGCGAGCGCGAACGCACCCTCGCGCGGTGGGTCGACGAGCCAGCGCTCGGCGCGGCCGAGCGCGCGCAGCTCGCCGGCCGTGAGTTCGAAGAGGTTGCGCGCCGCAAAGCGCGCCTTCGCCGCCAGGCCGTTGAGCGCTGCGTTCGCCTGCGCGCGCACCACCAGCGGCGCGCTGCCTTCGAGCCCGAGCACCTCGGCAGCGCGCGTGGCCAGCGGCAGCGTGAAGTTGCCCAGGCCGCAGAACCAGTCGATCACGCGCTCGCCGCCTTGCGCATCGAGCAGCCGCACCACACGTGCGACGAGCACGCGGTTGATCTGCGCGTTGACTTGCGTGAAGTCGGTCGGCACGAAAGGCATCGTGATGTCGAACTCCGGCAGCCGGTAGGCGAGTGTGCAGTCGCGCTCGTCCAGCGGCACGACGCTGTCGGGCCCCGCCGGCTGCAGCCACCACTGCACGCCGTGGGCACGGCCGAATTCGCGCAGCAATGCGAGGTCCGTGGCCGGCAACGGCTGCAGATGCCGCAGCACCAGCGCCAGGGTGTCCTCGCCGCACGCCAGTTCGATCTGCGGCAGGCGCTCGCGCGTGGCCATCGCGCCCACCAGCGCGCGCAGCGGCACGAGCAGCGCACTCGCGCGCGGCGGCAGCACCGGACAGATCGTCATGTCGGCGACGTGGCGCGACTTGCGCTCGTGAAAGCCGACCAGCACGGTGCCCTTCTTTGCCACCCAGCGCACCGTGAGCCGCGCCCGCTCGCGATAGCCCCAGGCCGGGCCGACGATGGGCGGCAGCATCTGCTGCGCCCGGACCTTGGCCAGATGCCACAGATCGTCCTCGAGCACGCGCTGCTTGACCGCCACCTGTGCCCAGGGGTGCAGATGCTGCATCTTGCAACCGCCGCAGGCGCCGGCGTGCAGGCCGAAGTGCGGGCAGACCGGGCGCACGCGCTGCGTGCTCGCGCGCGCGATCGCCGACACTTGCCCCCCTTCCCATTGGCTCTTCCGGCGCGCCACGTGCACCTGCACCCGCTCGCCCGGCAGGGCACCTTCGACGAACACCACCTTGCCCGGCCCCGGGGCACCGTCGGCGGGCGGGCGGCGGCCCACGCCCTGCCCCTCGAGGTCGAGCGACTCGACGTCGAGCCAGTCCTCGTCTGCAGCCATCGGTCGGGTCATTCCGGCGCCGCGGTCGGCGCGGCGGCGCGCATGCGCTCCAGCGAGACGTCGACGCTCGGCATCGGGAGCGCCAGCTCAGCGTTGCATGCCCGGCCGCAGCGCGGCAGGGACGCCACGGCGTCGGGCGTTCACTCGGTCGCTCCCGCGCCGGTGTGGCTGCCGTCCAGCGCCGCGCTGGCCGCGAACGCCGGTGTCATCGGCACGATCGGCGCCACCGCCTCGGCCGCGGGTGCCGACGTGCCCGCCGGCGGGGCCTCGGCAAACTTGCCCATGTACTCGATCTTCGCCGCCGCCCGCAGGACCGCGAGATCGTTGTCGACCAGCTTGCGGCGGCGCTCGTTGAGCAGAAAGGCCTCGATCGCCGTGCGCGCCTGTTCCTCGCTCACCGGCTGCGGCGACGAACCGGCCTGGACCAGCAGCTGCAGGCCGCTGGGCACCTGCGTCATGATCGCCTGGCCATCGGCGAGCCGCGCGATGGCATCCAGGCTCGGCAGCGGCAACTGCTCGGCGGCACGCACCACCTGGTTGGCCGCGAAACGCACGCCGTTGGCCCTGAGGTACTCGACGAACTCAGCGATGTTCGTCGACGCGCTCAGCCTGTCGCGCAGCATCGGCACCTGCTCCGGCGCGGCCTCGATCGCGAACTCCTGCAGCGTGTAGAGGCGACGTTGCGCGAACAGCGCCGGCTTGCCCTCGTAGTAGGCGTGGATCTCTTCGGGCGTGGGCCTGGGGGCCGCGTCGCCGACCCGCTCTGCATAGGCGCGCGCGAGGGCGTCGCGGCGCGCGGCCTCGATCTGCCGCATGACGCGCGGATCCCGCTCGAGCCCGAGCTTGCTCGCGTTGTCGACGGCGAGTTCCTGGTCGATCAAGCGCTCGAGGATCTGGCGGCGGGCGGCATCGAGCTGCTCCGTACGCAGGCCGCGCTGCTGCTGCAGCACGAGTTCGACCTGCTCGACGGTGATCTCGTGCTTGTCCACCGTGGCGGCAGTGCGGCTGCCGGCGCGGTCCTTCTTGTCACCGCAGCCGGCGCCGAGCAGCGCCGTGCCGACGACGGCCGCGACGGCCACGGCACGAATGGCCGCCGTGCGGCCGATGCGCAACGTGGTGATGGTGTCGATCTGCATGGGCGGGGGCCGCGGGCGGCGCAACGAGTGTACGGACGAAGTGGCGCCTGCACGGGCCGCCGATCCACGGACCGGGTGCGCCCGGCACGCCGGACGGTGCATCCGGGCGGCGCGGCCATCGCCCTGGCCGCCCACCCGCTCAGAACCCGTGAATGAATCGGTCGCGCCGAGCGGGCGTGAATGGTTCGTTCACAGCTTGCTCAGCGCGCGGGCAGCAGCCTGGCCGGGTCGACCGGCTTGCCCTGACGACGGATCTCGAAGTGCAGTTGCACGTGATCGCTGTCGCTCGAGCCCATCTCGGCGATCTTCTGGCCGCGGCGCACGGCCTGGTCCTCCTTCACGAGCAGCGTCTGGTTGTGCGCGTACGCCGTGAGGTAGGTGTTGTTGTGCTTGATGATGACGAGGTTGCCGTAGCCGCGCAGGCCCGAACCCGCGTAGACGACGCGGCCGTCGGCCGCGGCGAGCACCGGATCGCCGGCTTTGCCGCCGATCTCCAGACCCTTGTTCTTCGCGTCGTCGAACGGCGCCACCACCGGGCCGGCCGCCGGCCAGGCCCAGGCGATGTCGTCGTCGCCGTCGCGTGGTGCCGCGGAGGCCGGCGCGGTGGCGGGCGGGGCTGCGTTGCTCTCAGTGCCTGCCGTGGTCGTGGGCGCTGTGGCGGCCGCGCTGCGAGCGTCGAGCGGCCTCGACTCGACACGTCCGGCCGGCACGACGGGCTGTGCCGAGGCCACGGGCGCGGGTGCGACCACGCGCACCACCTGGCCGATTTCGATCGTGTACGGGCTCTCGAGGCCGTTCCAGCGCGCGATGTCGCGCCAGTTCTGGCCGAATTCCAGGCCGATGCGGATCAGCGTGTCGCCCGGCTTGACGCTGTAGTAGCCGGGCTTGCCCGCGTTCTCGATGCCGGGGGGCGGCTTGGCGGTCTCGGCGGCCGGTTCGGCGCCGGGCACGACGGGTGTGTTGGCGGCGCTCGTCGGTGCCGGCGCCGGCACGCCGGGCTTGACGCGTACCACGCGCTCTTCCACCGGCGCGCGACCGGGCGACGACGCGCAGCCGGCCACCACCAGCATTGCGGCGATGGCCGCGGCCACGCGCCACGGGAACAGGGGAGTCTTGGTCACGAATCTCGGCGGCTTCATTCGACGCCGGATTTTAGGGGGACGAAATGGACGGCATCGAACTCCTGCTGCCGCACGCCGGCGCGGTGCCGGTCGACCACGGCCAGGCGCTGGCCGCGCAGGCCGGCACCTTGCGTCGGCGCGACCAGCCGTCCGTCGGTGGCAAGCTGTTCGATCCAGGGCGCCGGCAGCTGCTCACCGCCGGCGGCGCAGACGATGGTGTCGTACGGCGCGCGCGCGGCGTGGCCGAGGCGACCGTCGGCATGCAGCAGCAGGGGCCGCGGCGCCGTGACGCATGCCGGCGGTGCCGCCGCGGCCGGCAGCGGGTGCGCCCCGAGCGTCTCGCGTGCGCGCTCGGCCAGCGGCTGCAGGCGTTCGATGCTGACGACGCTGCGCGCGAGCTGCACGAGCAGCGCCGTCTGATAGCCGCAGCCGGTGCCGATCTCGAGCACGCGCCCGAGGTGACCGTGACTGCGCGCGAACTCGCTGCCCAGCGCCAGCACCAGCATGCGCGCGACGACCGACGGCTTGGAGATCGTCTGCCCGTGGCCGATCGGCAGGCTCGTGTCCTCGTAGGCCTGGATGGCCAGTGCGCTGTCGACGAAGCGGTGGCGCTCGACCGCGGCAAAGGCGGCCAGCACGCGCTCGTCGTCGATGCCCTCGGCGCGCAGACGCTGGACCATGCGCGCGCGCACTGCCGCCGAGTCCAGGCCGAGGCCCGAAGGGATGTGGCGCCGCGCCGCATCCTGCGCCGCCTGCTGCAGCGGTCGCTGCGGTCGCAGCAACTCGCGCGTCGCCGGCCGCGGCGCACCGTGCAGCCGGGCCAGCGGCAGCGGGAAGCGGCGGCCCGGTCGGCTCATCGTGCCAGCCCCGGCCGTGCGTGCGGCTCAGACCTGCGGCAGCCCGAGCTGGGCAGCCCACAGCGGCCGTGCGGCGTGGTCGGTGAGGTCCACCTGCAATGGCGTGATCGAGACGCAGCCCGTGGCCACGGCGTGGAAATCGGTGCCCTCGCCGGCCTCGCGCGCATCGCCCGCGGGGCCGATCCAGTAGATGGGCTCGCCGCGCGGGTTGAATTGCCGCTTCACCGGCGCGCTCGCATGGCGGCGGCCCAGCCGCGTCACGACACGCGGCAGTGCCGCCGCGTCGGCGCGGTTGGGGATGTTCACGTTGAGCAGCCACGGCTCGCCGCCCAGCGGATGCCCGGCCAGCACCTGGTCGACGATGGAGCGCGCCGTCGCCGCCGCGGCGTCGAGGTGCACCCAGCCCTTGTCGACCTGCGAGAAGGCGATCGCCGGCACGCCGAAGAGGTAGCCCTCCATCGCCGCGGCCACCGTGCCCGAATAGTGCGTGTCGTCGCCCATGTTGGCGCCGTTGTTGATGCCCGCCAGCACGAGGTCGGGCCGCTGCGTGAGGACGCCCGTGAGTGCGATGTGCACGCAGTCCGACGGCGTGCCGCTGACGACGCGAAAGCCCTGCAGGCCCGCGCCGCGCGGCTCGAAGACGGTGAGCGGAAGCGACAGCGTGAGCGAATTCGACGTGCCGCTGGCGTTGCGCTCGGGCGCGAAGACGTCGATTTCGCCCAGCCCTTCGCAGGCGCGCACGAGGGCCGCGATGCCGGGTGCGAAGTAGCCGTCGTCGTTGGCGATCAGGATGCGCATGGATCGATTTCCAGGAAGGACGCGGCGCAGGCCGCAGCCGCTCGCGCGACGCCAGCCGGCGTCATCGCGGCGCCGACGTGACGAGGGCCCGGCGCCGCCGGGCCCTCGTCACTGCGATCGATCGTGTGGTGCCGATGGTCGGACTCGAACTGACGACCTTCGCATTACGAATGCGCTGCTCTACCAACTGAGCTACACCGGCAAATTGCGGATTCTAGCGCAGCAGCACGCGGCACGCGGCACGCGCGCGCCGCGGGGCAGCCGCAACCTCGGTGCGCCGCGCTCGTCTTCGACGAAGGGGACCAGGGCGCAACGGGAGCGCCGGCCTGCGCACCGTCGAGGCAGCGGGCCGGTGCCGCACAATCGCCCCCCTTCCTTCGGCGTGCCCTCACCACACCGGCCTGCCCGGGCGCGGGCAACGGCGTGCCGCGTCCCGTCGCCGGCCGGCCACCGTTCACCGTTCACCGTTCACCGTCCGCCGTTCACCGTCCGCCGTTCACCGTCCGCCGTTCACCGTTCGTGCCGACGATTCCCGATCTGCTCCACGAGGCGCACTGGCGCCGGCGCTGGCGCGTGCTGCTCGCCGCGCTGGTGCTGGCGATCGCCTTGCTCGCGTTCACGCCGGGCGAGGTGCCGATGCCCACCCTCGGGCAGGACAAGCTGAACCACGCAACGGCCTTCGCGGCCCTGTCGGCCGTGGGTCTGCTCAGCCGCCGCGCCACGGCATCGCCCGTGCGCGTGGCCGTCGCCGCGCTGCTCTACGGCGTGCTGATCGAGCTCGTGCAGTCGCGCATTCCAGGTCGCAGCGCCGAGCTCGCCGACCTGCTGGCCGACACGGTGGGCATCGTGCTCGGCCTGGCGCTGGTCCGTGCTCTGCGGCGCTGCTTCGCGCCCACGGTCTGACCCGGGTCGGCATGCGGCGGCGCGCGGCCACGACGCCGATCAGGCCAGCGGGAAGCGCACCGCCGGCAGGCCGCCGAAGAAGAGATCGGCCGCCACCGCGCCCAGCGCCTCGTGCGACAGCGCGCCGCCGGCCCCGAGCCACGTGAAGGTCCAGTTCAGCATGCCGAGCAGCAGCATCGCCAGCGCCTTGTGCAAGGCGGCCGGCTCGCCGCCGGGCCGCAGCACGGCAATCGCGTCGGCGAAGACCTGGACGACACGGCCCTGACCATCGACGACCTCGCGGCGCAGCGTCGCGTCGAGGTGCCTCACGCTCTCCGTGAGCACCCGATGCTCGTCGTGTGCGCCGGCATAGGTCGTCATGAAGCGGTGGACGAGCTCGCGCAGGTGCGCCTCGGGTGGCAGCTCGCGCGCGACGACGTCGGCCACCAGCGACTCGAGCCGCCGAACGTGGCCGCGCGCGATCTGCGCCAGCAGATCGTGCTTGTCGCGCACGTAGTGGTACAGCGTCGGCTTGCTCACGCCGCACGCCTCGGCCACCTCCTTCATCGTCGTGGCGTTGTAGCCGCTGCGGGCGAACAGCGCTGCGGCGGCCGCGAGGATGTGCTCGCGCTGCTCGTCGTAGCCGGGCGAACGCGGGCGCGGCACGGTGCGTCGCCGGGTGCGCGCGCTTTGCTCAGGGGCGCACGCGCGGCCGCGCGCGTGCGTCCGTGGCGGCCCTGGCCCCCGGGCTCACCGGGGCCGCTTGTCGATGACGCGGCGCGCCTTGCCGAGCAGCGTGCGCTCGATGCTCTCGGGCAACCCCACGTCCACGCGCGTGCTCACGCCGACCAGCGTCTTGATGTCGTGCTGCAGCGCGCGCCCGATCGCGTCGCGGTCGGCGTCGCGGTGCTCGTGGGCGACCTCGCAGCGCACCAGGACACCGTCGAGCAGGCCTTCGCGCGTGACGACGATCTGGTACTGGCCGCACAACTGACCGTGGCGCAGCACGAGCTCCTCGATCTGGGTCGGGAACATGTTGACGCCGCGGATGATCAGCATGTCGTCGCTGCGGCCGACGATCTTGCCCATGCGGCGCATGCTGCGCGCAGTGGGCGGCAGCAGCCGCGTGAGATCGCGCGTGCGGTAGCGGATGACCGGCAGTGCCTCCTTCGTGAGGGTGGTGAAGACGAGTTCGCCCTCGCTGCCCTCGGGCATCACCTCGCCGGTCTCGGGATCGATGATCTCGGGGTAGAAGTGGTCTTCCCAGACCACCGGACCGTCCTTGGTCTCGATGCACTCGTTGGCCACGCCCGGGCCCATGACCTCCGACAGGCCGTAGATGTCGACCGCGTCCAGGTCGGCACCGGCCTCGATCTCGCGGCGCATCTCCTCGGTCCAGGGCTCGGCGCCGAAGATGCCCACCGAGATGCTCATGCGGCGCGGATCCTTGCCCTGGTGGACGAACTCCTCGATGATCACCTGCATGTAGCTGGGCGTGACCATGATGATGTCGGGCCGGAAGTCCTCGATCAGCTGCACCTGCTTTTCCGTCTGGCCGCCGCCCATCGGCACCACGGTGCAGCCCAGGCGCTCGGCGCCGTAGTGCGCGCCCAGGCCGCCGGTGAACAGACCGTAGCCGTACGCGACATGCACGATGTCGCCGGCGCGCCCGCCGCTGGCGCGGATGCTGCGCGCCACGAGGTCGGCCCAGTGGTCGATGTCGGCGCGCGTGTAGCCGACGACGGTGGGCTTGCCGGTCGTGCCGCTGCTGGCGTGCACGCGCACCACCTGCTCGCGCGGCACGGCGAACATGCCGAACGGGTAGTTGTCGCGCAGATCGGCCTTGGTCGTGAACGGGAACTTCGCCAGATCGGCGAGCGTCTTGCAGTCCGACGGATGCACGCCCTTGGCGTCGAAAGCGCGCCGGTAGTGCGGCACGTGGTCGTAGGCGTGCTGCAGCGTCCACTTCAGGCGCTCGAGTTGCAGCGCCTGCAGTTCGTCGCGGCTGGCGGTCTCGATCGGCTCGAGCTCGCCGGGGCGGGGAGTCTTCACGGGCATGGGGTTGTCTCCGTCACTTGTTTTCGAAGGGTGTGTGCCGCTTGCCGACCGGCAGGCCCGCGATCACGGGCTTGCCCTTCGCGGCATAGCTGCGGCCGCGGAACACGGCCACGCGCTCGGCGTGCTGGTTGGTGACCTCGACGTCGTACAGGCCGGTACGACCCGAGCGCACCACTTCGGCGGCGCGCGCCGTGAGCACGTCGCCCAGCCGCGCCGCGGCGAGCAGATCGATGTCGAACCCCGAGGCCACCGTGACCTCGTTGTAGGCATTGCAGGCATGCGCAAAGGCGCTGTCGGCGAGCGTGGCGACGATGCCGCCATGGCACACGTCGTGGCCGTTGAGCATGTCCTCGCGCACGGACATCGTCAAGGTTGCGCTGCCCGGGCCGACCGCCCGCACCTGCATGCCGAGCATGGCGCTCGCGCGGTCGCCCTTGATCATCCACTCGCGCGTCGCCTCGGCCACGTGCTGCGCGTCGAGCGCTTCGGGCGCCGCGGGCGCTGCGGGTGGACCGGCGCGCGTCGTCATCAGCGATCCACGAAGACCGGGGCGCGCTTGGCCATGAACGCCGCCACGCCTTCGGCGTAGTCGTGCGCATGGCCCAGCTCACGCTGGGCGGCGGCTTCGAGCGCGAGCGCGTCGCCGAAGTCCATCGGCATCGCCGCGTCGAGCGCGCGGCGCGTCTCGGCGAGCGCGCGCGCGGGCATCGCGGCCAGCCGCTCGGCCAGCGCGCTCACGCTCGAGTGCAGCGCGGCATCGTCGACGCACTTCCAGATCAGGCCGATGCGCTCGGCCTCCTCGGCCGCCAGCTTCTCGCCGGTCATCGCCAGGCCGAGCGCACGCGCGCGGCCCACCAGGCGCGGCAGCAGCCAGGTGCCGCCGCAATCGGGCACGAGGCCGATCTTGGAGAAGGCCTGGATGAAGCTCGCACTGCGTGCCGCGACGACGAAGTCGCAGCACAGCGCGAAATTGGCGCCGGCGCCCGCTGCCACACCATTGACCGCGGCGACCACCGGCACCGGCATCGTGCGCACGCGCAGCGCAAGCGGCCGGTAGTGGCGCTCGATCACGGCGCCGATGTCGACGTGGTCGCCGGACATCGCCGGGTCGCCCAGATCCTGGCCGGCACAGAAGCCGCGCCCGGCGCCGGTGACGACCACGCAGCGCACCTGGGCGTCGTCGGCCGCCGCATTCAGCGCCGCGAGCAGCGCCGCGTGCATCGCACCGGTGAAGCTGTTGAGCGCGGCCGGCCGGTTGAGCGTGATGGTGCGCACGGCGCCGGCGCTGTCGACCCGCACGGGGGCAGCGTCCGGGGCCGGGGTGGTGGGGGTGTTCATCGGGGGCTCCTGCTCGATCGCCACCGAAGCCGGCCGGTGCGACACAGTGCGTTGCGCCGCCATTACCCGACCGCTTGGTCGGCGAATTCTAAGGGTCGGCTGTGCCCTGTCGGACACGGCCCGCGGCGGACATGGCGAGCCCGCCGGAGTGCCGGCCACGAAGCGCCAGCGACGCCCCGTGGGGGGCCGCTGGCGAGTGGCATCGGGGATCAGGCGCAGGTGACGGGTTCCGAGCTTCCGCCCATTCTTGCGGCCGGTTCGCGCCTGTCGGATGCGCACTGTGCCAGCGCGATGCGCCGACGAGGCGACGAAGTGACGGGCCCGTGCAGCCCAGTTCGCGGGTTCGTCGCCGCGCGCCGCTTCAGCGCGCCGGGTAGCGCCGCTCGAGCCAGGCCAGCAGCGTGCGCAGCGTCTGCGCCTCGCCGCCCACCGGCCGCCCGGGGCGCGCGGCGTCGTTCCATGCGTACAGGTCGATGTGCAGCCACTCGAGTGCGTCGGGCACGAAGTCCTCGAGGAAGATCGCGGCGTTGATGGCGCCGGCCATCGCGTTGCGGCCGCTGTTGACGACGTCGGCGATCTCGCTCTCGATGCCGCTGTGATAGTCGCGCCACAGCGGCAGGTGCCACAGCGGGTCGCCCAGCTCGAGGCCGAGGTCGACGAGTTCGCGCGCCGTGGGCATGGCACGGCAGAACAGCGCCGGCAACTGCGGCCCGAGCGCGGTGCGTGCGGCGCCGGTCAGCGTCGCCAGATCGATCATCAGGCCGGGGTCGGACTCGGCACCATAGGCGAGCGCGTCGGCGAGGATCACGCGCCCCTCGGCATCGGTGTTGCCGACCTCGATGCTCAGGCCCTTGCGCGTGCGGATCACGTCGCCCGGGCGGTACGCGTTGCCTGCGATCGCGTTCTCCACCGCGGGGATCAGCAGCTGCAGGCGCAGCGGCAGCCCGAGCGCCATGATCATCTGCGCCAGCGCGAGCGCATGGGCCGCGCCGCCCATGTCCTTCTTCATCAGGCGCATGCCTTCGGCACCCTTGATGTCGAGGCCGCCGCTGTCGAAGCACACGCCCTTGCCGACCAGCGTCAGGCGCGGATGGCGCGGCGAGCCCCACGTGAGCTCGACCAGGCGCGGCGCGCGCGCCGCCGCACGGCCCACGGCGTGGATGGCGGGGAATCCGGCGCCGAGCAGCTCGTCGCCCACCGTCTGGCGGAACCTCGCGCCGCTCGCCTTGGCGGCCAGGCGGACCGCCTCGGCCAGTTCGGCAGGGCCCAGGTGCTCGGCCGGCGTGTTGACGAGATCGCGCGTCGCCGCGATGGCGGTGGCGACGACGAGCGCGCGCCGCGCCGGCTCCGACGGCGGCAGCATCAGCGTGGCCGGCGCGCGGCGTCGTGCGCGGTACAGGTCGAACGCGTAGCTGCCGAGCTCCCAGGACAGCGCTGCGGCGCCGGGGTCGAGTTCGACGCCCAGTTCGCCGAGCCGGTATGCGCCCGGCGGCAAGGCCTTGGGCAGCGCGGCCAGCGCCCAGGGATGCATGCGGCTCGCGGCGCCTGCCCACACCGAGGCGACCGTGCCGTCGGGGGCCGGCAGCAGCGCGTGCGTGTCCGGCGCACCTTCGAAGGCCAGCGTGTCGAGCCAGCGCCGCACGGGGGGCTCGAGGGCTGCGGCACAGCTCGCGAACGAGGCCCGATCGACGACGTGGATCGGAACGCAGGTGCCATCGGGCGCGGCGAGTTCGACGGTCATGGCGGCTCCGGGGTGGTTGACGATGCACGGCGCGGATCTCGTTGGCCGCAATCGTGGCGAACGAGCAGCACCTCGAGCGTATGTCCAGGCGGGCCCGCTCGGCGTGCCCGGCGCTCTGTGCGGTCTGTGCGCGCTGCGTGTTCCGCGTGTTCTGCGTGTTCTGCGTGTTCTGCGCGATTGCGGCGTTACCGGTTCAGTGGCTGGTCGTCGGCACCGCAGGCGCGCTGGGCGCTGCCGGGCCTGCGGTCGTGCCCGCCACCGTGAGCGACGCGGGCAAGCCTCGCGAGCGCTCGAGATGGCGCTCGACCAGGCCGCGCATGTGGCCCAGCGACACCCAATGCTGGTGGATCAGCCCGAGGATCCCGCTGCGGTGCAGTTCGCCGACGACGGCATCGGGCAGATCCTGCATCTTCTTGTCGTCGACGGTGAGAAATCCGTCGACGCGGTGGATGCTGCCGTCGGCCAGCGTGGCGCTGAACTGCATCTCGCCGAGCAGGCCGAGCTCGAGCAGCCGGGCGCCGATGTGCCGGGTGCGCTCGATCTCGCCTTCGAGCACCTGAAGCCGCTGCTGCATCTCCTTGAGCAGCGGCGCAGGCTGGCCGTCGCCTTCGAACAGCGCCACGCCGTCACCGCACCCGCCCGGTCGCACGCCGGCCCAGGCCATGTCGACGCAGACTGCAAGGCGCTGCGCGTCGAGTCGACCGATGCAGAACGGATAGTTGCGCAGCACCGCCGGCATGTAGCGCGCACGCCAGGCGCTGCCCGCGAGGTACAGGTTCTGCTCGCGCACGAGGCCGAGCACGGCCAGCGGTGCCACCTGCTCCTTGCCGTCGGGACCGTCGTCGACGCGCACGAAGACGATCGGGAACTCGCCGCAGACATCGCCGAACTCGCAGGCGGCGACGAAGACGGCGTTGAGCCCTGCGGCGGGCGACCAGTCGGCGACGGGCAGCGCCAGACGCAGTGCGCGGTGCCGCGCGTTGTCCAGCGGCACGGGGTCGCGATGCAGGTTTCGATCGATCAACTCGGTTCTCCGGAGAATTCGACGCGGCTCGCCAGCACCTTGTCGATGCGCTTGTCGTCGAGGTCGACGACCTCGAAGCGCCAGCCGCTCCACAGCACCGTGTCGGCCACGTGCGGCAGCCGGCCGAGCAGCACGATGATCATGCCGGCGAGGGTGTTGTACAGCGACAGCTCCTCGTCCGGCAGCTCCTTGATCGCCAGCCGGTCCTTGAGCTCGGTCACCGGCATCAGGCCGTCGATGAGCCAGCTGCCGTCGGCGCGCTCGGTGGCCCAGGCTTCCTCGCCCGCCGCGGCGCTGAACTCGCCGGTGATCGCCTCGAGCAGGTCGTGGTCCGAGATCACGCCCTGCACCGCGCCGTACTCGTCGACGACGAACACGAGTTCGGCGTTGCTGTCGCGAAAATGTTCGAGCAGTTCCATGCCGCTGAGCGTCTCGGGCACGAAGACCGGCGCTTGCAGATGCTCCTCGAGGCGCGGGGTGGCGCCGCGTGCCAGCGGCGCCAGCAGACGCTGCACGCCGAGCACGCCCTGCACGTCGTCGAGCGAGCCGCGGCACACCGGGTAGCGCGAGTGGCCGCC
>WBZT01001145.1_pt1 | contig 19847 bp, 19 predicted proteins | sample 5204241 | NCBI WGS metagenome assembly WBZT01 (sample SAMN12344358, study PRJNA552823) | activated sludge metagenome | biome: Activated sludge suspended growth; feature: Nitrification reactor; material: Wastewater; isolation source: activated sludge from nitrification reactor of wastewater...
GCGTTGGCGATCGCCACCGCCTTCTCCGGCGAGCGCACCCCGACGTGGAAGTGGACGCCGAAGATCTGCAGGCGCTGGGCCATCCACGCCATCTCGTCCATGAGGGTGTGGTAGCGGGCGTTGTCGGTGACGGTCTGGTCCCGCCAGTCCGAGAAGGGATGGGTGCCCGAGCAGACCAGGGCAAGGCCCCGGGCATCGGCGCAGCGCTGGACCTCGGCGAGGGTGCCGCTCAGGTCGACCTTGGCCTCGGCGACCGTCTGGCAGATCCCGGTGATGACCTCGATCGTGCACTCGAACAGCTCGTGCTTGGCCTTGGGGTGCTCACCCCCGGGGTGACCCGCGCCGATCTCGTCCAGGATCGCCGAGGCGGCGCTGGAGAGCTGGCGGGTGTCGCGGTCGACGAGCTCGTACTCGACCTCGACCCCCAGGCTGGGGCCCGTTGAGCTGTTGAAGTCGATGTGCAGGACGCCGAGGCTACAGCGGCGGTCCGTCGTCGAAGAGCCCCGGCGGCGGCGCGCCCGTGCGCGACGGTGGGGGCACGGCCAGCCCGAGGTGGCGCCAGGCGGCCGGGGTGACGGTGCGCCCCTGGGGCGTGCGCATGAGCAGGCCCTGCTGGATGAGGAACGGCTCGTAGACGTCCTCGACGGTCTCGGTGGGCTCGCCGACGCTGATGGCGAGGGTCTTGAGGCCCACCGGGCCGCCGCCGAAGTGCCCGCAGATGGCGGTGAGGATGGCCCGGTCGACCTTGTCGAGGCCGAGGTCGTCCACGCCGAACAGCGCCAGGCCGTCGTGGGCGGTGGCGGCGTCGATGGCGCCGTCGGCCCGCACCTCGGCGAAGTCGCGCACCCGGCGCAGGAGGCGGTTGGCGATGCGCGGGGTGCCCCGGGAGCGGGTGGCGATCTCGTGCCGGCCGTCGGCGTCGATGGGCACCCCGAGGATCTCGGCGGTGCGCCCGACGATGGCGTCGAGGTCCTCGGCGTCGTAGTAGTCGAGCCGGGCCACGAGGCCGAAGCGGTCGCGGAGCGGCCCGGTGATGAGCCCCGTGCGGGTGGTGGCGCCCACGAGCGTGAAGCGGGGCAGGTCGAGCCGGATGGACCGGGCCGCGGGACCCTTGCCCAGCACGATGTCGAGCTGGAAGTCCTCCATGGCCGGGTAGAGCACCTCTTCGACGGCGCGTGAGAGCCGGTGGATCTCGTCGATGAAGAGGACGTCGCCCTCCTCGAGCTTGGTGAGGATGGCGGCGAGGTCGCCCGCCCGCTCGAGGGCCGGTCCGGAGGTGACGTGCATCCCCACCCCCATCTCGGTGGCGACGATGCCCGACAGCGTGGTCTTGCCGAGGCCGGGCGGGCCGGCGAAGAGGAGGTGGTCGGCGGCCTGGCCCCGCTTGCGGGCGGCTTCGAGGATGACGTGGAGGCGCTCCTTCAGCTCGCGTTGGCCGACGAACTCGTCGAGCGTGCGCGGGCGCAGCCCGACCTCGTCGGCGACGTCCTCCTCGGTGGCCTGCGGCGCCAGCAGCTCCTCCCTCACGTGCGGGCGACCGCCAGGCGCTGGAGGGCGAGGCGCAGCAGCAGCGAGGAGTCACCCTCCTGCGGGAGGTCCCGGAGGACCTCGCGGATCTCGTCGGGGCCGTAGCCCAGCCCCTCGAGGGCGTCGTGCACGTCCTTGCGCGAGGAGGTCGGGGCCGCCTCGCCACCGCCCTCGAGCCGGGTGAGGTCGAGGTCGCCGAGGTCGAGGCGGGACTTGAGCTCCATGAGCAGGCGGGTGGCGGTCTTGCGGCCCACGCCCGGGACGAGGCAGAGCGCGTCGAGGTCGTCGTCGGCCAGCACCTGCTGGAGGCCAGCCGGGTCGTGGACCGACAGGATCGCGAGGGCCAGGGCGGGGCCGACCCCGTGGGCGCCCAGCAGCGCCTCGAAGCAGACCCGCTCCTCGCGGGTGGGGAAGCCGTAGAGCGTCTGGTCGTCCTCGCGGAAGTGGTGGTGGACGTGCAGGAACACCTCGTCACCGACCTCACCCACCGCGACCGCGGTGGCGGGGGCCACCGTGACCCGGTACCCGACGCCGGCGACCTCGACGAGCAGCTCCGCCCCCCCGACGCCGCGGTCGAGCAGGGTGCCCCGCAGCGACCCGATCATCGGGAGGCCCGGGCGACCGCCCGCCGGGTGGGCTCGTGGGCGAGGTGGCACAGTGCGAGCGCCGCGGCGTCGGCGGCGTCGGCGGGCCGGGGCGGCGCCGCCAGCCCGAGCAGCGTCTGGACCATCGTCTGCACCTGCTCCTTGTCCGCGGCGCCGTGGCCGGCCACCGCCTCCTTCACCTGGTTCGGGGTGTACTGCACGACCTCGCACCCGGCCGCCACCGCCTCGGCCATGGCCAGGCCGCTGGCCTGGCCGACCGACATCGCGGTGCGGACGTTGACCTGGAAGAACACCCGCTCGACCGCCACCGTGTCGGGGCGGAGCTCGGCCAGCAGCGCCCGCAGCTCGCCCTGGAGCTCGGCGAGGCGCTCGGGCAGCGGATCGGTCGGTGGTGTGGTGATCACGCCGATGGCCACCGCCCGCGGGCCCTCGGGGCGCGCCTCGACGCACCCGTAGCCGCAGCGGGACAGGCCGGGGTCGATCCCGAGTACGAACATACGTTTGCAAGGCTACCGGCCCCGCGCCCACCGGTGGCGGACCCCTCCGGCTACAGCCCCGTACCGGCGTGCCGATGGAACCCCCGTGACCTCCGACGCCACACCCCCCGACGCCACCGGGTCGGGCCCCGCCGTCGAGCTGCGCTCGGTCTCTCGGGGCTTCGGCGAGGTGAGGGCCCTCGACGACCTGACCCTGGTCGCCCCGGCGCACAGCATCACCGTCCTGCTCGGCCCCAACGGGGCCGGGAAGACCACCGCGATCCGCATGATCACGGGCGCGCTGAACCCCGACGAGGGCGAGGTGCGGGTGTTCGGCCTCGACCCGACGGTCGACGGCGAGGCGGTGCGCACCCGCTGCGGCGTGGTGTCGGCCAAGCCCGCCCTCTACGACCGGCTCAGCGGGTGGGACAACCTCGGCTACGCCGCCGAGCTCTACGGGTTGGGCCGCGGTGACGCCGCGGCGACGGCGATCCGCGAGTCGGCCGCCCGGTTCGGGATCGACGACGCCCTCGACCAGCAGGTGGGCGGCTACTCCACGGGCATGAAGACCCGCCTGGCGCTGGCCCGGTCGGTCATGCACGGCCCCGACCTGCTGCTCTTCGACGAGCCCACCTCCGGCCTCGACCCCGAGTCCTCGCACGCCGTGCTCGAGCTCATCCGCGAGATGGCCGACACGGGCTCCACCGTCATCATGTGCACCCACCTGCTCCTCGAGGCCGAGGGCCTCGCGGAGAAGGTCGTCGTCCTCGACGGTGGCACCGACCTGATCGCCGGCTCCCCCGACGAGCTCACCAAGCGGTTCTGGCCGCACCTCGTGGTGCGGCTCGACGCCGAGGACCCCGCCGGCCTCGACCTCGTCGCCGGCCTGGACGGCGTGGTCACCTACGAGCGCGACGACCGGGGCCTCGCCGCCTCGGGCTCGGGCGCCGGCGGCGCCACCGTGCAGCTCGACGACCTGGCCCGGGTCCCCGAGGTCGTGTTCGCCCTCGCCCAGGCCGGCGTGCGGGTCACCCGGGTGGAGCCGCACGTCCCCTCGCTCGAGGACCTCTACTTCGCCGTCCGCGACGGCCGCCACGCCTTCTCCGAGAAGCAGGGCCACGGCACGACCGGCACCGAGGAGGTGGCGGCATGAACTGGGGTCGCGTCCGCACGGTCGCCCGCACCGACCTGCGCCAGCTCATCCAGGCCAAGGACTTCTGGATGCCCATGGGCATCCTCGGGTCGATCTTCTTCTTCGTGGTCCCGACGATCCTGCTGCTCGCCATCACCCGGGTCGGCGACATCAACGCCGTGCAGCAGCTGTCCAACGCGCTCGAGGTGCTCCCCCAGCAGGCGCAGCAGGCCATCCAGGGCGACAGCCCCGCCGGCCGCTCGTCCTACGCCATGGCCGTGTACCTCTTCGCACCGGTCGCGGTGGTCGTCCCCCTGACCATCTCCACCGCGGTCGGCGCCGCCACCATCGTCGGCGAGCGCGAGCGCGGCACGGGCGAGTTCCTCGCCCACTCCCCCGCCGACGTGAAGGAGATCTACCTCGGCAAGCTCATCGCCAGCCTCATCCCGGGCTACCTCACGACCCTGGTGGGCTTCGGCGTGTACTCGCTCGTGGTGAACCTCATCGTCGGCCCCGAGGTCGGCGGCTGGTTCTTCCCGACGAAGCAGTGGTGGATCCTGATGCTCTGGGTCGTGCCCCCGTTCCTGGCCCTGACCCTGTCGCTCGTGCTGCGGCTCTCCGCCCGGGTCAAGAGCACCGCCGCCGCCCAGCAGGCCTCCGGCCTGGTGACCCTGCCGCTGATCATGGTCGCCTACAGCCAGTCGACCGGTGCCCTCTTCGGGGCGGGCTCGGCGTCGGTCTGGATCGGCGCGGTGGCGTGGATCATCGCCCTCCTGGGCCTCACCCGGGGCATGCGGGCCGTGACCCGCGCCCGGCTCCTCGGCGTCGCTGACGGCATCTAGCCGACCCCACCCGGCCCCGACGCCGTCCGCGGGGCGTCGACGCGCGCACCTACGCTGACGCCGTGTTGGCGCTGCAGGGGGTGATCGACGGGGTCGAGCACCGCATCGTGCTCGACCGCGCCGAGACCACACTCGGGCGCGACCCCGACAACGACGTGGTGCTCACCGACCGGGTGACCTCGAGCCACCACGCCGTCGTCCTCCACGAAGGCGACCGCTGGTGGATCCGCGACCTGGAGAGCCGCTACGGGGTGCTCGTGAACGGACTGGTGGCGGACGAGGTGGATCTCGGCGCCGGCGACGTGGTCACCATCGGCACCGTCGAGTTCCGGGTCGAGGGTGCCGATCCACCCGCTGACGCCGAGCCACCGCCGCCGGAGGACACCGCCGTCGAGGACGCCGACGCTGCGGACGGCGCCGCCGCCGACGGGCCGTGGACGCCCGCGGCGTCCCTCGTGCGCACCATCGACGACTTCGCCACGTCGATGGGGTTCGACCCCGCCGGCCTGGCCACGACGCCGCCGCCGGTGCCCGGCACCGTCGCCCCCGCCGGCACCGCCGCGACCCCGGCGGCCCCCGATGACCACGCCTTCACCGCGCTGGCGGTCGGCCACCTGACCCGGCTGGCCGCCGACCTGCGCACCGCGGCGGACGAGGACGAGGCGGCCCGGCGCACCCTCGATGCCGCGTTCGCGGCCCTGCCGATCGACCGCGGCTGGGTCCTGTTGGCCGACGAGGACGGCGAGCTGCGCCACCGCGTGGCCCGCATCCGCGACCGCGTCGAGCACCCAGAGGGCGACCTGCCGATCGCCTGGAGCATCGTCCGTCGCGTGCTCGACGAGCGGGTCGCGCTCAGCACCGGCGACGTCACCCTCGACGCCCGTTTGGCGAGCCGGTCGATGATGGCCCACCACATCCGCGCCGCCCTCTGCGCGCCGTTGTGGACGGGCGACGAGGTGGCCGGCGTCATCTACGTCGACTCGCTGCTCACGACCGGCAACTTCACGGGGTCGGCGCTCGACCTGCTCACGGCCATGGCCAACAACCTCGCCATCGCCGTCCGGGCGCTGCACCACGCCCAGGAGGCCGAGCGCGAGCGCGAGGCCCGGCGCCACCTGGAGCGCTACCACTCCCCCGCCATGATCGAGGCCCTGGCCACCCAGGACGGGGCCGACGGCGCCGCCCGCCTGCGCCAGGCCGACGTGACCGTCCTGTTCGCCGACCTCGTGGGCTTCACCAGCCTGTCCCAGGAGCTCACCCCCGACGGCCTGGCCCGGCTGCTCGACGGGTTCTTCACCGAGGCGGTCGAGGCCGTGTTCGCCCACGGCGGCACCCTCGACAAGTTCATCGGCGACGCGGTCATGGCCTTCTTCGGCGCGCCGGTCCCGGCCCACGACCACGCTGAACAGGCGCTGCGGGCCGCGCTCGACCTGCGCCACCGGGTCGTGGGCTGGAACCAGGCCCGCGTCGGCGAGGGCGCCCGGCCGGTGGAGGTCCGCATCGCCCTGAACAGCGGCCCCGTCGTGGTGGGCGACGTGGGCAGCAGCCGCCGGGTCGACTACACGGTGCTGGGCAACACCGTGAACGTGGCCGCCCGCCTCGAGGGCATCGGGGCGCCCGGCGAGATCGTGCTCGGCCCCGGCACGCGCGATCGCCTGCCCGGCGACTTCCCCCTCGCCTACCTCGGCGAGGTCGACCTCAAGGGCCTCCGCCAGCCCCTCCCGGTCTGGAAGGTGGCCACCGCGCCGGCGTGACCGACGCCGCCGGCGAGATCAGCCCTCGACGGCCTCGAGGATGGCGTCGGGGATGCAGACGATTGGCCGCGTAGACGTCCACGCCCGTCACACACGGCCCTGGCGTGGGCGACCCGCGGATCAGGCCTCGAGGGCGGTGAGGAGGTCGTCGGGGATGTCGAAGTTCGCGTAGACGTCCTGGACGTCGTCGAGGTCGTCGAGGGCGTCGATGAGGCGCAGCACCGCCTTGGCCGCGTCGGCGCTGTCGAGTGGCACCGTGCTCGTGGGGATCATGGTCGAGTCGGCGGAGTCGAACGCGATGCCCGCCTCCTCGAGCGCGGCCCGCACGGCCGCGAGCTCGGACGGGCCCGACGTGACCCGCCAGGTGTCGCCCTCGTCGACGATGTCCTCGGCGCCGGCCTCGAGCGCGACCTCCATGAGCGTGTCCTCCTCGACCGTGCGGGGCAGGATCACCACGCCCTTGCGCTCGAACTGCCAGGCGACCGCCCCCGGCTCGGCCAGGCTGCCGCCGTTGCGGCTGAACAGGCTGCGCACCTCGGAGCCGGTGCGGTTGCGGTTGTCGGTGAGCACGTCGATGAGCAGGGCCACGCCGTGGGGCGCGTAGCCCTCGTAGGTCACCGACTCGTAGACCACGCCCTCGAGGTCGCCGGTGCCCCGCTTGATGGCCCGCTCGATGGTGTCGAGCGGCACCGAGGCGTCCCGCGCCTTCTGGTACATCGTGCGCAGCGTGGCGTTGGAGTCCAGGTCGCCACCGCCCTCACGGGCGGCCACCTCGACCTGGCGGATCAGCTTGGCGAAGAGCTTGCCGCGGGCCTTGTCGGCGGCGCCCTTCTTGTGCTTGATGGTGGCCCACTTGGAGTGTCCGGACATCTGGGGTGCTCCCGGGTCGGTCGGGTGGAGAGATCAGTCGGTCGGGGCCGCCACGGCCCCCGCCGGGCGTGGCGACGATACGCGCTCGAGGAAGGCGCGGTGGAGTCTGAGGTCGTCGGACAGCTCCGGGTGGAACGCCGCCACCATCACGGGGCCCTGACGGCACAGCACCGGGCGGTCGTCGACCTCGGCGAGGACCTCGACGCCCTCGCCGGCGCGCTCGATGACCGGCGCGCGGATGAACACCGCCGGGAACGGCCCGCCCTCGAGGCCCTCGACGTCGAGGTCGGCCTCGAAGGAGTCGACCTGGCGACCGAAGGCGTTGCGGCGCACGTCCACGTCGATGGCCGCGAAGCTGCGCTGGTCGGACCGGCCGTCCAGCACGCCATCGGCCAGGAGGATCATCCCGGCGCAGGTGCCGAAGGCGGGCATGCCGGCGGCCAGGCGCTCGGCGAGAGGCTCGAACAGCTCGTTGCGCTCGAGCATCATCGAGATCGTCGTGGACTCACCGCCCGGCAGCACGAGCGCGTCGACCCCCGCCAGCTCCTCGGGCGTGCGCACCTCGACCGCCTCCGCCCCGAGGGCGCGCAACGCTTCCAGGTGCAGCGCCGACGCCCCCTGCAACGCCAGCACGCCGACGAGGGGCGGCCCGGAGGGGCGCCCCTCGTCGCCGGGCGCGGCTACCACCCGCGATCGGCGAGCTTGGTCTCGAGGCTGTCCATCTCGAGGCCGGGCATGGCCGCCCCGAGCCCCCGGCTGACCTTGGCCAGGATGTCGGCGTCCTGGTAGTTGGTCGTCGCCTCGACGATGGCCTTGGCCATCACCGCCGGCTGGTCGCTCTTGAAGATGCCCGAGCCCACGAACACCGCCTCGGCGCCGAGCTGCATGACGAGGGCGGCGTCGGCGGGCGTGGCGATGCCGCCGGCGCAGAACATCGGCACCGGCAAGGTGCCGGTCTCGGCGACCTCCTGCACGAGCCCGATGGGCGACTGCAGCTGCTTGGCCCAGTCGTAGAGCTCGGCCGAGTCGGCCTGGGTGATCTTGCGGATGTCGCCGAGGATCGAGCGCAGGTGGCGCACGGCCTCGACGATGTTGCCGGTGCCCGCCTCGCCCTTCGAGCGGATCATGCAGGCACCCTCGCTGATGCGACGCAGGGCCTCGCCGAGGTTCGTCGCCCCGCACACGAAGGGAACCGTGAAGGCCCACTTGTCGATGTGGTGGGCCTCGTCCGCCGGGGTGAGCACCTCGCTCTCGTCGATGTAGTCGACGCCGAGCGCCTGCAGGATCTGGGCCTCGGCGAAGTGGCCGATGCGGGCCTTGGCCATCACGGGGATGGTCACCGCGGCCTTGATGCCCTCGATCATCTCGGGGTCGCTCATGCGGGCCACGCCGCCGTCGCGGCGGATGTCGGAGGGCACCCGCTCCAGGGCCATCACCGCCGTGGCGCCGGCGTCCTCGGCGATCTTGGCCTGCTCGGGGTCGACCACGTCCATGATGACGCCGCCCTTGAGCATCTCGGCCAGGCCCCGCTTGACCCGCATGGTGCCGGTCTCGCGCCCGACGGTTCCTTCGTTCTCAGCCATGCCCCCGATTCTAGGAGCGCTGCCCCCGGTCCCGGCGATCGAGATCCGGGGCGAGCGGGTCGGGCCCCGCTCAGCCGAACTCGGGGGGCGGGAGCTCCAGCTCGAGGGGCTGGGCCGCGGCGGCGAGGAGCTGGTCGGCCTCGGCCTGCTCGACGAAGCTGCCGGTGCCCGGGTTGGCCAGCTCGACCCAGGTGCGGCCCGGGGTCAGCAGGATCGGCTGGCCCGTGGCCTTGTCGGTGAGGTTCCAGACGTCGGCGCCGGTGGGGCGGGACCAGCGGGCGTCGATGAAGCGGCCGTCGGTGAAGACCGCGGCGTCACCTTCGCCCACGGTCTGGGCCTCCGGGGTGCCCGGGACGGTCGGGCAGCACAGGTAGTCGATGTAGAGGAACACGACGTTGGTGGGTGCCACCAGCTGGGCCTGGTCGTCGGCGTACGGCGTGCCGTCCTGGAAGCGGATCCACCCGGCGCGCCCGGCGTCCCAGACGTAGGCGATGTCGCGTGAGCGGAACGCCACCCGCCCGCCCGCCGTGGGCACCCCGTCGCCGGCGACCGTCGTCGTGGCGGTGGTGCCCGCGCCGGCGTCGGCCGTGGCGGCGGTCGTCGTCGTGGCGGCGGCCGCCTCCGCGGTCCGGTACTGGAACAGCGCCGGGGCGAAGCGGGCATCGCCGGCGTGCTCGTACAGGCCGGTCGTGGTGGCGAAGAGGTTCGAGGGCGCCGGCCGGTTGTTCGCGCGGTCGTACTCGTCGGTCTGCGCGTCGAAGCCCACGTCGACGAGGTCGGCATTGCGGATGGCCGAGGCGGTGACCGCGTTCGCCCCCGACCACGCCAGCATCGGCCGGTTCAGGTTGCCCAGCAGCGCGATGTCGGAGATGCGGGCCGAGCGGATCGGCCCGACGGGGTCGGCGTCCTGGCTGTGGAAGACGGCGGCGAAGCGGGTGTAGCCCGCCTCGATCTCCTCCTCGTAGACGACGTCGGCCTGGTTGATGCCCACGGGCGGGCGGGCGCCGATGTTGTTGTCGATCTTCACGACCAGCGCGGGGCGCGTGCGGCGGGCCTCGTCGTCGCTCGGCAGGCCGGTCAAGGGGTAGGTCGGGCCGAGCGGTGCCGCGGTGGTCGACGTCGTGGTCGGCTCGGGGCCGGCCTCGGGGTCGTCGACGTTCTTGGCGCACGACGCCGCCAGGGCGACGAGCGCGAACGCCACGAGGGCCGCGAGGGCGCGCGCACGGGTACGACGGGACGACATCGGGCTCAGAGCTCCTGGAGGGCGGCGATGCGCTCGTCGAGCGGGGGGTGCGTGTCGAACATGCGGTTCAGCTTCGACATCTTCCCCTCCTCCGGCGTGCGGGCCAGCGGCGACTCGATCCAGAGGTGGGCGGTCGCGCGCGAGGCGCTGTGCACGACGGTCTGGTCGTCGCGCAGCTTCTCGAGGGCCGAGATCAGCCCCGGCGGGTAGCGGGTCATCTCGACGCCCGACATGTCGGCCAGCGCCTCCCGACGCCGGGACACGGCGAACTGCATCAGGCGGGCGATGATCGGCGACAGCACGAGCAGCACGAGGGCCATCGCGGCCAGCACGAGGAAGACGATGTTCCCGCCGTCGTTGTTGTTGCGGTTGCGGCCGCCGCCGAACCACAGCATCCGCACACCGATGTCGGCGAGCAGGGCGACCACGCCCACCATGGTCACCGCGAGGGTGGAGACCAGGATGTCGTCGTTCTTCACGTGGCTGAGCTCGTGGGCCAGCACGCCCTCGAGCTCGATGCGGTTCATCTTCTCGAGCAGCCCCGTGGTCACGGCGATGGCGGCGTGCTTGGGGTTGCGCCCGGTGGCGAACGCGTTCGGCGCCGGGTCGTTGATGATGTAGAGCCGCGGCTTCTCGAGCCCGCTGGCGATGCAGAGGCCCTCCACCAGGTTGTGCAGCCGGGGGTACTGCTCGATGGTCGCCGGCTGCGCCCGGCTCATGGCCAGGGCCACCGAGTCGGACTTCCAGTAGCTGACGAAGGCGGAGACGCCGGCCACGAGGAAGGCGATGACGATGCCCACCGGCCCCCACTGCAGGAGGTAGGTGAACGCCGCGCAGACGAGGGCGACGAAGAGGACGAACACCGCGATCAGCACCGCGGAGCGGCGCTTGTTGGAGGTGACCTGGTCGTACATGGGCATGGCGGGCTACCAGGATGGCCGCCCGGGCACGCGACGCGGTCGCGGGCCGGGACGGCCGGTGGGGCTCGGGATCAGGACGGGGTGCCGGATCAGGACGGGGCGCCGGGAGCCGTCGGCGGGGCCGCGGGCGGCGCCGTCGGGGCGGCGGGAGCGGCCGGCGGGGCGGCCGGAGCATCGTTGCCGAACGACACCTGCACGTTGTCGCGTGCGACGTCCTCGGCCTCGAAGTACTCCCGGGCGGTGAAGCGGAACATCCCGGCGATCAGCACGGCCGGGAAGGTCTGGATCTTGGTGTTGTACTTGAAGACGGAGTCGTTGTAGAACTGCCGCGCGTAGGCGATCCGGCCCTCGGTGCCGGTCAGCTCCTCCTGCAGGTTCAGGAAGTTCTGATTCGCCTTGAGGTCGGGATAGGCCTCCGACACGGCGAACAGCGACTTGAGGGCACCGCTCAGCACGTTCTCGGCCTCGGCCTGCGCGTGCGGCCCGTCGGCGCTGACCGCCATGTTGCGGGCCTGGGTGACGGCCTCGAGGGTCTCGCGCTCGTGGCTGGCGTAGCCCTTGACCGTCTCCACCAGGTTGGGGATGAGGTCGTAGCGGCGCTTCAGCTGCACGTCGATCTGCGCCCACGCGTTCTCGATGCGGTTCCGCAGCTTGACGAGGCCGTTGTAGAGGACCATCAGGAAGATCGCGAGCAGCACGACGATCCCGACGATGATGAGGACTGCGGTCATGTCGTCTCCTTGGAGGCGGGGGCCGGCGCACCCACCGGCAGCGCGGCCATCTTAGGGCCGCGACCCCCGGATGGGCCGGACAGTGGGGCGTCAGAGCACCGACCGGTAGATGTCGACGTAGCGCTCCGCGAGGTGGTCCATCGAGAACCCGGCGGCGCGCCCGGCGCCCGACGCGACGAGCGCGGCCGCGGTGTCGGGCTCCTCGAGGGCCCGGAGGAGCGCCGCCGCGAGGGCGCCGGCGTCACCCGGGGGCACGAGCAGCGCGTCCTGGCCGGCACGGGCCACGTTGGCGTAGCCCGGCAGCTCCGAGGCGACGATGGCGCACCCCGCGGCCATGGCCTCGAGCAGGACCACGCCGAAGGACTCGCCCCGGAGCGACGGTGCGCAGAACACGTCGGCCCCGCGCAGGCGCGAGGCCTTCTCGTCGTCGGAGATGCGGCCCAACCACTCGATGCGGGGGTCGCCCGCCGCCTTCGCCCGCAGTCGCTCCGTCTCGGGCCCGTCGCTGCCGATCCACAGCCGCACCTCGGGGGGCAGCTCGGCGAACGCGTCGAGGAGGACCTCGAGGCCCTTGCGGGGCTCGTGGCGGCCGACGAACAGGATCGTCGGCCCCTCGGTGGGCCAAGGCTCGGCGCGTCCGAAGTGGTCGAGCTCCACCCCGTTGAAGACCATCGTGTACTCGCCCCCGATCGACGAGGCGGCCAGCCGGCGGGCGTCCTCGGAGACGGCGCACCGTCGGTCGAGGCGCTTGGCGAGCCACTGGGGCCCCGGGCGCAGCCACTTGTAGCCGAAGCTCACGCCGGCGGCGTGGAAGGTGCCGACCAGCGGCGCGCTCTTGAACAGCAGGGAGGTCATGGTCGGGCCGGGGCACATCGGCTCGTGCACGTGCAGCACGTCGAAGGCCTCGTCGCGCAGCGCGCGGATCGTCCGCAGCTGCGCCGACGGGTCCGGCGCGAGGGGCGCGACGGACCCGTTGGCGGAGGTGGGGACGCTGTTGCCCAGCGGCGTCACCCCCGGGTCGGGTGGCGGGCCGTCACACGGGCCGAGGACGCGGGTGTCGTGGCCCTGGGCGCGCAGCGACCGGGCGAGGCCCAGCACCTGCCCCTGGACGCCGCCGGGGACGGTGAGGCTGTAGGGACAGATCAGCCCGACGCGCACCTGGCGAGGCTAGTGCCCGTCGGTCGGGGCGCCTTCCGGCGGGGCCAGGCCCGCCGCCCGCAGCGCCGCCCAGTCGCTCGGCCAGTTCGGCGCCATCAGGTGCCACTGCTCGGGCTCGGCCCGGATGAGGGCCTCGAGCTCGGTGGCGACGAGCTGGGTGATGCGGGTCACGTCCTCACGGAGCGACCCCCGCCGCTCGACCGGGACCGGCCCACGGATCACGCAGTGGTGGCCCTTGCCCCGGTTGTAGACCGCGCACGGCAGGATCGGCGCGCCCGTGCGCAGCGCGAGGGTGGCGGGGCCGCCCGGCAGCGTGGTGCGCTCGCCGAAGAACTCGACCTCGATGCCGCCGCCCTGGATGTCCCGGTCCGACAGCAGGCAGACGACGTGGCGGGCCTTCACGCCCTTGACCACCTCCGACCCCGCCTTCGGGCCCAGCGGCACGACGTTCATCCCGAGCGAGCGGCGGAACTCGACGAACCACTCGAACAGCTCCGGGGGCTCGATGGGCTCGACCACCGCCGTGACCGGGATGTCGGCCACGAGGGTCAGCCAGAACGCCGCCCACTCCCAGCCGCCGAGGTGCGGGATGGCCATGAGGGGGCCGTGGCCGTCGGCCCGCGCCTTCTCGATGTGCTCGAAGCCCTCGTAGGTGAGACCGGCGTCGACCTCTTCGCGCGACATGCCCGGGAGCCGGAACGACTCCATCCAGTAGCGCCCGTAGGACTCGAAGGTGCGCTGCACCGCGGCGCGGAGCGCCACACCCCGCAGGTCCCGCCCGGAGGCGCGCCGCAGGTTGCGCTCGACCAGGAGGCGTCGCTCGCGCATGCCCTGGGCCGCGCCGACGCTCGCGGCCCGCGCCGCGGCGGACGCCACCGGGCCCGGGAGGGAACGCGCGATCCCCGCGCCCAGCCGGTAGGCCGTGAGCGCCCGATCGGCCACCGCTAGCGGGGCGACTGGCGGCGGTTCTCGGCGCGCTCGCGGGCCCGCGCCCGCCAGGTCTGGGCGATCGGGCGCGCGGTGCGGCGGTTGCGCCGGCGGGTGCGGTCGAGGAACGGCTCGGGCTTGGGGCGCTCCGCGCTGGCCTGGCGCCAGACCTTCACGAAGCGCTGGCCGGCGGTGAAGAGGGTCAGCACGAGCATCACCCAGAGGACCGGCACGAGCAGCGAGTCGAACAGCAGGCCGAAGGCCAGCACGATCGTGCGCTCGGCGCGTTCCATGAGCCCGCCGCGGGCGTCGAGGCCGAGCGAGTCGGCCTTGGCCCGCTGGTAGGAGACCAGGAACGAAGCGCCCAGCACCGCCATGGGGAGCAGGGCGACCTTGCTGCCGGGATCGGTGTCGAGCAGGTACCAGGCCACGCCGCCGAGCAGCAGCGCGTCGCTGGCGCGGTCCATGACCGAGTCGAAGTACGCGCCACGGGGGCCCGCCGTGCCGGAGGCCTTGGCCACCGCGCCGTCGAGGGCGTCGGGCAGGGCGGTGAGCACGAGGAGCAGCAGGCCCAGGTCGAGCGCGCCGTTGGCGATGGCGACCGCGGCGGCGCCGGCCATGAGGACGCCCATGGCGGTCAGCCAGTCGGCGGTGATGCCCACCTTGCGGAGGTTGGTCCCGACGGGTTTGAGACCGCGCTCGATGTTCGTGCGGAACTTCCCGTCGAACATGGTTCTCCTGACGAAAGGGGGCGAGCCCGGCCCAGGCTAACGGCCCACCGGCGCCCGGGCACCCATCCCCCACCCGGCCGGGGCGGTCCCCACCGCCGCCCGCAACGGCCCCCGCCCGGCGTCTGCGGGTCCCGCCCGCTGTGCCTACCCTGTCGAGCGGAGCCGAGGGGCTCGCCCCTCACGGCCGTGGTCGAGGCACGGAGGTGCGCGGTATGGACGCAGTGTCGCCGGACAGGATCCGCAACGTGGCGTTGGTCGGCCACAGCGGCGTGGGCAAGACCACGCTCGCCGAGGCGCTCCTCTTCGAGGCGAAGGCCATCAACCGCCGGGGGCGGGTGGAGGACGGCAACACGGTCTGCGACGTCGACCCCGAGGAGCAGGCCCACCGCCTGTCCCTCTCGCTCGCGCTCGCCCCGTTCACCTGGAAGGGCCACCGGGTGAACCTCATCGACACCCCCGGCTACGCCGACTTCGTGGGCGACGTGGCCGCCGCCCTGCGGGTGGTCGACCTGGCGGTCTTCGTGGTGAGCGCGGTCGAGGGCGTCGAGGTGCAGACCGAGGCCATCTGGAAGCTGGCCGCCGAGCTCGGCGTGCCACGGATGATCTTCGTCAACAAGCTCGACCGCGAGCGGGCGTCGTTCCCCCGCGTCCTCGAGCAGCTGCGCGACCGCTTCGGTGCCGGCATCGCCCCGCTCGAGCTGCCCATCGGCGAGGAGGCCGCGTTCCGCGGCGTGGCCGACCTGCTCACCGACACCGCGTTCACCTACGACGGCGGCACCGCCGTGCAGGGCGAGATCCCCGACGAGATGGAAGCGCAGGAGCACGAGGTCCACGACAACCTCGTCGAGGGCATCGTCGTCGCCGACGACGAGCTGCTCGAGGGCTACCTCGAGGGCCGCATCCCGTCGTTCGAGGCGCTGGAGCACACCCTCGCCCACGGTGTGGCCAGCGCCCAGGTCTTCCCCGTGGTCTGCGGGTCCGCGTCGGCGGACGTCGCGATCGACCGCCTCGCCGACTTCATCTGCGAGATCGGCCCGGCCCCCCAGGACCGTCCCCCCGTCGTGGTCACCGCCGGCGACGGCACCGCCGAGGTCGCGCCCGATCCCGCCGGCCACCCGCTCGCGTTCGTGTTCAAGACCATCGCCGACCCCTACGTGGGGCGCATCTCGCTGCTGAAGGTGCTGTCCGGCACCATCCGCCAGGACGACCACCTCTACAACCCCCGCACCCACACCGACGAGCGCCTGCACTCGCTGCTCTCGCTGAGAGGTCGCGAGCAGGAACCGGTCAAGGAGGTCGTCGCCGGCGACATCCTCGCGGTCGCCAAGCTGAGCGCCACCGAGACCAGCGACACCCTGGCCCCCAAGGGCCTACCGGTCGGCGTGGCCCCCATCGTCCAGCCGCCCCCGGTGCTCTCCATCGCCATCACGGCCAAGACCCAGGCCGACGAGGACAAGGTGGCGGGCGCACTGCACCGCATCGCCGAGGAGGACCCCGCCCTCGTGGTGGAGCGCCACGACGAGACCCACCAGGACCTGCTGCGGGGCGCCGGCGAGACCCACCTCACCGTCACGATCGAGCGGCTCAAGCGCAAGTTCGGCGTCGAGGTCGAGACCGAGCCGGTCAAGGTCGCCTACCGCGAGACCATCACCGCCGGCGCCGAGGCCGAGGGCAAGCACAAGAAGCAGTCGGGGGGCCGGGGCCAGTACGGCGTCGCCTCGGTGCGCATCGAGCCCCTCGAGCACGGCGCGGGCTACGAGTTCGTGGACGCCGTCGTGGGCGGCGCCATCCCCCGCAACCTCATCCCCTCGGTCGACAAGGGCATCCAGGAGACGATGGCCAACGGGGGCCTGCGCGGCTTCCCGGTCGTCGACGTCCGCGCCACGGTGTTCGACGGCAAGTTCCACGCCGTCGACTCGGACGAGATGAGCTTCAAGATGGCCGGCCGCCTGGCCTTCCGCGAGGCCATGGCCCAGGCCGGGCCCGTGGTGCTCGAGCCCGTCTCCCGGATCGAGGTCACCGTGCCCGGCGAGCACCTCGGCGACGTCATGGGCGACCTGAACGCCCGCCGCGGGCGGGTCCAGGGCAGCGACTCGGGCGACGACGGCGAGTCCATCGTGGTCGCGATGGTGCCAACCTCGGAGATCCTGCGCTACGCCATCGACCTGCGCTCGATGACCGGGGGGCGGGGGCGTTTCACGGTCGAGCACGACCACTACGACGTGCTGCCCGAGCACCTCGTCGCCGCACTGCCGGCGGAGGACTGACGGCGGAGGACTGACGACCCGCCCCCGGCGGTAGACAGACCCCATGGACACCAAGGACCTGGCCCGGATGTCGCCGCAGGACGGGGTGGTGGCACTGCGGTCGCTCCCCCGCCGCTTCCGCGCCGCGCTGCGGCCCATCGACGACCCCGACGTCGAGGAGTGGGCCGAGCGGGTGAGCTCGTCCGGCCACGCCCCCATCGACCACCTCGTCGACGCCGACCGCAGCCTGAGCCTCCTGCGCCAGTCGCTCGAACAGGTGCTGCACCACGACACGCCGGTCCTGCCGCCCGGCACCCTCGACCCGGCGGCCCGCGACTGGCCGGCGGTGCGCAGTGGCCTCGATGACGAGCTCGGCCTGCTCGCCACCACCGCCGAGGGCTTCGCCGCCGTGGCCGAGCGGGTCCCGGCGGCCGACTGGGGCCGGCCCGCGAGCGTGGCCGGCGGGCGAGGCGACGTCACCGCCCTCGACGTGCTCCGCGAGGCGGTCCGCACCGGCGTGACCGACCTGCGCCTCGCCGAGGCGGCCTTCGAGGAGAACCGCCGCCGGTAGCGGCGGGGCGCCTCAGTCGTCCTCGAACTGGGTCCAGTCCTCGGGGTTGTCCTCGACGAACTGGTCGATGACCTCGCCGTCGACGCCGTCGATGATGACGAGGCCGCGCTTCGTGGGCGGCTCGTCCGCGGAGTACAGGAGGATGCGCCAGGTGGGGCGGCTGCGCAGGCCCCGCCAGCCCATCTGCGCGGAGGCGTGGCCGACCGGGAAGCCGACCGCGGTGGTGGCGCCGACGAGGGCGTCCTTCTCGTCGAGGCGCAGGGTGACGCCGGCCAGGAAGTGGTAGAGCCCGACGAGGACCAGGGCGATGCCCGCCCAGAGCACGCCCTCGTTCACGAGCACCGGGTCGCCGCCCTCGGTGACGGCCCACACCAGCACGCACACGAGGCCGGTGCCGACGTAGATCGCGCCGGGGATGCGCCGCCGGTTGTTGTTGGGGAACTGGTAGGGCCCGACGAAGCCGGTGACGTCGAGGTCCTCCGGGAGGGCGTCGCCCTCCGGCGCGGCCGGCTGGGGCGCCGCGCCGGCCGGGTCCTGCTCGTCCCCGTCGCCCGGGTGCACCTCGTCAGCCATCGGCTCGACCGTACCGGGGCGGCGCTCAGGCGGGCCAGGCGGCGCGGAGGCGCTCCCAGCTGACGCCGAGCGGTTCGGGCAGCACCCGGATCTCGGCCACGGTGGTCACGAAGTTGGTGTCGCCGAACCAGCGGGGCAGGCAGTGCACGTGCAGGTGGTCGGGGACGCCCGCCCCGGCGGCGTGCCCGAGGTTCATGCCCACGTTCACGCCCTGGGGCGAGTAGGCCCCCTTGATGGCGACCACCGCCTCACGGACCATGGCCCACACCTCGGCGGACTCCTCGGTGGTCAGGCCCTCCAGCTCGGCCACGGCGCGGTTCGGCAGCACCATGAGGTGGCCGCTGTTGTAGGGGTAGGCGTTGAGGATGGCGAACGCGGCGGTGCCCCGCTTGAGGATGTACGTCTCCTCGTCCGGGCGTCCCGAGTGCAGGATGCGCTCGAACAGCGAGCCCTCGCCCTCCTCGCCGACGAGCCCCGACGACGGGGTGTCGGCGTCGCCGGCGAAGGCGCTCGTGATGTAGTCGCTGCGCCACCCGGCCCAGTGACGCTCGAGCGCCGGGCCCCCGCGGTCGGGGCGGTCCGGGCGGTCGCTCGCCTCGTCAGGCACGGGCGAGCACGTCGGTGGCGAGGCGCTCGACGAAGTCGTCGACGCCGACCCCGCGCTCGACCTCGCCGCCGCGGGGGTTGACCCCGACCGTGCCGTGCTCGACGTCGTCGTCGCCCACGACGAGCACGTAGGGCAGCTTCTCCACCTTCGCCTTGCGGATGCGGTTGCCGAGCTTCTCGTCGGCCCCCACCACGTCGGCCCGGAAGCCCTCGGCGACCAGGCGGTCGACGAGACGGTGGGCGTAGGGCTCGTGGTCGTCGCGCACCGGCAGCACCCGCACCTGCACCGGGGCCAACCAGGCGGGGAACGCCCCGGCGAAGTGCTCGATGAGCACGCCGAAGAAGCGCTCGACGGACCCGAAGAGGGCCCGGTGGACCATGATCGGCTGGTGGCGCTGGTTGTCGGCGCCGATGTACTCGAGGTCGAAGCGCTGCGGGTTCTGGAAGTCGACCTGGATGGTCGACAGCTGCCAGCTCCGACCGATGGCGTCGCGCACGTCGACGTCGATCTTGGGGCCGTAGAACGCGCCGCCGCCCTCGTCGACCTCGTAGTCGAGGCCCGCGGCGTCGATGGCCGAGCGCAGGGCGTCGGTGGCCCGCTCCCAGTCCTCGTCCGAGCCGAGGGACTTCTCGGGCGGGCGCGTCGACAGCTTGGCTTGGAAGTCGTCGAAGCCGAAGGCCCGCAGCACGGACAGGACGAAGTCGAGGAGGCTGGCGAGCTCGTCGGCGAGCTGGTCGGGCGTGACGAAGATGTGGCTGTCGTCCTGGGTGAAGCCCCGGATGCGGAACAGCCCGTGGAGCGTGCCCGAGCGCTCGTAGCGGTAGACCGTGCCCAGCTCGAAGAGGCGGTACGGCAGCTCCCGGTAGGAGCGCTGGCTGCTCTTGTAGATGAGGATGTGGAACGGGCAGTTCATGGGCTTCGGGTAGTACCGGACGCCCTCGTCCAGCTCCATGGGCGGGTACATCGCGTCGGCGTAGAAGCCCAGGTGCCCACTCGTCTCCCACAGCAGCGAGCGGGCGATGTTCGGCGAGTAGGCGAACTGGTAGCCGCCCCGCTCGTGGCGCTCGCGGCTGTAGTCCTCCATGAGCTTGCGCACGATGGCGCCCTTGGGGTGCCACACCGCGAGACCCGGGCCGAGCTCCTCGGGGAACGAGAGCAGGTCCAGCTCACGGGCGAGGCGGCGATGGTCGCGCTTCTCCGCCTCCTCGAGCATCGTCAGGTGCTCGTCGAGCTTGGCCTTCGACTCCCAGGCCGTGCCGTAGATGCGCTGGAGCATCGGGTTGCGCTCGTCGCCCCGCCAGTAGGCGCCGGCCACCCGCATGAGCTTGAAGTGGCCGAGGAACGCCTTGGT
>WBZT01001147.1_pt1 | contig 19833 bp, 17 predicted proteins | sample 5204241 | NCBI WGS metagenome assembly WBZT01 (sample SAMN12344358, study PRJNA552823) | activated sludge metagenome | biome: Activated sludge suspended growth; feature: Nitrification reactor; material: Wastewater; isolation source: activated sludge from nitrification reactor of wastewater...
ATCCGCACGAGCAAGCAGGCGCTCGCCTACCTCGTGATGGTCAAGGAAACCCTCGGCGACGACTGGCTCACGCCCAACCTCTTCCGTTTCGGCGCCAGCACCTTGGTCAACGACGTCCTCATGCAAATCGCCAAACAGGTGGATGGCAATTATCAGGCGGCAGACTATTTCTCGCTGCCTTGAGGCGGCTCTCTCACCAGTTCAACTTCGCGGGGAAATATTCCGCGATCAGGTCTTCGTAGAACGGGCGCAGCTTTTCCACATCCGGCTTGGTGTGGCTTTTGGTGTAGAGATCGTAAGGATTGAACTTGTTCACCCAGGGCAGCATCTCGCGGTCGCGGGCGTTGGTGAGCCGCGCGTATTCATTCTCGCGATGCCACGGGTAGAACGAGTGGTAGCGCAGCATGTATTGCGCTTCCTCCGGCAGGTAATCTTTCGTGACCTGATAAATGTATTCGTCGTGACCCCAGGAGAGTTGCACCTGATCGAGGCCGCAGCCTTCGTCGTAAACGCCGAGTTCGGTCTGGAAGCGCGGATTCTGACTGTCCGGGTTGTCGGCGAAGTATTGCGGGAAGACGATCTTGTCCGAGTAACGGCAGCCGGTGGGAAAAGTGTCGCCCACGACGGCCCATTGCGGCTCGCCCCAGAGGCAGAGGATTTTCCCGAGGTCATGCACGAAGCCGGCGAGGATGAACCAGCGCGGGTGACCGTCAGCGCGGATGTGCTCGGCGGTTTGAAGGAGATGCTGCAACTGCGAGAGGTCTGTGTCGGGATCGCTGTCGTCAATCAACGTGTTGAGATACTCGGCGGCTTCCCAGACGCCCATCGTGCGGCGGTTGAGCGTGAGGAACTCCCTCCGCTTGGCCAGCGCGAACTCGTAGGTCTGATGGCGGTGGTTCTGCCGATAAAACTCGCGCACAGTCGGTCGCGCGTCCTTCTCGTAATTGCGGAACTCCTCCTTCTTCTTGTTCGGGTCCGTGGCGTTGAAGGGCTTGGCGGTCGCGCTTCCCGGCTCGGGGTAACGGTCTTTCAAAAACTCGTCCCATTCCTCCAGGCTTTGGAGCGGGGCATGGCTGTTCGGCTGCGAATCGGTTGCTTTCATAATTTCTCGCGTGGTGACGGACTAGGTCTAACCCGGCGCAGCCGAAATCGCCAGCCAATTGTTGCCCCGGAGCGCCGATCTCCGATCCAGCGCGAACTGAGGCGTGCATTAACGCCCTGGGTCGGAGACCGGTGCACAGGTCATGTTCCGGCAACCATTGCAAGTGGTTGTTTTTTCCGGCGGCAGCGAGCTTCAAATCGGCGAGAACCATTTGAAGGTCCAAGAGTGCAAGGGCAAACGTAAAGGTGTGGAGGTATTTGTAGGAGCACTATGGCCTTACGTACAGGTAAGTTAGCCTGCCAGGCGTGAAAGACGAAGTATCATTGAAGTAGTTGATCAAATTGCCGCCACCAAAAACAACCATTTCATTCCCCGTCCAGACCGCCGTATGTTGGGTGCGAGCGATGGGTGCTGCAGTTGTGGTGATAAGCTTCCAAGTATCAGAAACCGGGTTGTAGCATCCGCCATCGTTGAAAGCACTTCCATAAGTGTTCAGGTCCCCGCCCCAGACAATCATCTCATTTCCGGTCCACACCGCCGAATGATGAAAACGGGTTGCGGGGGCGCTGAGCATGCTCAGCCTCGTCCAGTTGTTTTGTGCTGGATTGTACCGTCCGCCGATTTCGCTGTTGCCTGTGCCACCCCAAATGACCATCTCACTTCCAGACCAAATCGCAGTGTGCAAACTGCGCGGCGGCGGGGTATTGGTCAGGTCGCTTGAGATCGGAGTCCAAGTATTTGCCGCTACACTGAAACGCCCACCATCGTTGAATGCAGCAGTCCCGTTTCCGCCCCAGATGATCATTTCGTTTCCAGTCCAGACAGCCGAGTGCCAATGTCGCGCAGCCGGACTGTTGCTCAGATTACTTGGTATGGCTGTCCAAGTATTCAGTACTGGGTCGTAACGTCCGCCGTTGTTAAGCTCATTGCCATTGCCACCGCCCCAGACAATCATCTCGTAACCAGTCCAAACCGCTGTGTGAAAGAATCGAGCAGTCGGCGTGTTGGACAGTTCGTTTGAAATTGGCGTCCATGTATCTGTCGCTGGATTGTATCGTCCACCGTCGTTGAAGCCCGATGCCCCCCCAGGCCCCGACCCGCCCCAAATTATCATTTCGCTTCCCGTCCACACTGCCGTGTGATCAATGCGCGCTGACGGGGCATCGTTGGTGGTCATCGTCTTCCAAGTCTGTGTAACCGGATCATACCGCCCACCACTGGCCAAACTGTCGCCACCCCATACGATCATCTCCCTGCCGGTCCAGATCGCCGTGTGCTTGGCACGCGCTGATGGCGCGACGCCACTCCCACCCGGTACAGTCTCCCATTCTAAAAAACCCACTTTGCCGAGTTTGACATAACCAGAATTCGCCAAATTGGTATCATTCGCGTTGGTAGAGATAATGATGCCACCGGACGGTAAACCGGCTTGACCGCTAGCGGCCAGGTTCGCCGCCGCCGCCCCCGGGGCAAGCATGTTGGAAGTAATCGTTCCCGAAATTCCCGCAGCACTCACACTGCCCGCATGGATGGCGTAAGGCGTCGGTGTCAACAATTGCCGTGGTGAGAGCGTCGTGAACGGGCCGCCGCCGTTGGTGCGAACGTTGATTTCCAGCCAGCGATTCGCGCCGTCGAAGTTCTCCGCGCCAAAGTCTATCCCGGTGGTGAACAGGCCGTTCGTGACCGGCACAGCCAGATTGATCGGAATGACCGGCGCGGCGGCGCCGTTCGTCGGATCGTTCAGCAGGCGAAACATGAAGTCGTAATGCCCGTTGGCGGGCGTGCCGTTCAGGTTGAGCCGGCCTTGGTAGGTGAACGCGCTGACTTGCGCGCGGAGCGGGGCGGTTGTGGTCACGGCGAGAAGCAGGCCGAGGACAATTCGAGCGGATTTCACGAGCTTTCCCTTCTTGCGTGATTTGGTCCTTCGCGGAATCCCGGACGGACGCATCGAAGCAAATTCCCAACGGAGTGTCGAGTTTTGCCGCGACTTGGCCTGCAGTCTTAATCCTGATCATATTCTTACTCTTAATCCTCTCGGGTCGGACGCCCGGAGATTAAGATCACGATTGAGATTAAGAACCCGAACGGTCAGTTCTTCACCCGGCTCTGGCGCAGTTTGTCCAATCCCACCGCGATGATGATCACGACACCGATGATGATCTCCTGCACGTAAGTCGGCCAGCCCATCTGGTTCGAGCCATTGCGCAACACGGCCATGATCAGCGCGCCGATCATCGAGCCGAGGATGCTCCCGCTGCCGCCGCTCAAGCTTGCGCCGCCGATCACCACCGCCGCGATGATGTCCAGTTCCAAACCGGCGGCCACGGTGGGATCGCCCTGCGTCAGCCGCGAAAGTTGCATCAGCCCCGCGAGACCGAAGAAGATTCCGGCCACCGCGTAGATGCCGATCTTCTGACGTGGAATCCGGATGCCGCTGTAACGCGAGGCGGTTTCATTGCAGCCGATGGCGAAGATGTAGCGGCCGAAAATCGTCCGGCGCATGAGCAGCGACGTGAGCGCGGCCAGCGCAATCGTGATCCACACGCCCGGCGGCAGGGGAAACAACTGGGTGGGTTTGGTCAGCGCCATCAGCCGGTTGACGACCGTTTCCGGCACGCTGACGGTCTGGCTCCCGGCGATCCATTTCGCCGCGCCGCGCGCCACCCCCATCATTCCCAGCGTTACGATGAAGGGCAACATGCGCAGCCGGCCAATGACGAGTCCGTTGATCAGGCCGATGCCCGCGCCCCCGGCGACCATCAGCAGCGTCGCGGTGACCGGCGAACAACCCCTCACGAGGGCCGTCGCGCCGACGACGCTGGTGAGCGCCACCACTGAACCGACGCTCAGGTCAATGCCGCCGCTCACGATGATCATCGTCATCCCAAACGTGCCGATGGCGACGATGACGGTCTGGGTGAGAATGATTTTGAAATTCGCGCCGGTGAGGAAGTACGGGCGCACCTCGTTGCTGAGCGAAAACAGGCCGACGACGAGCAGCAAACCGAACCACGGACCGAAGATGTTGAGCAGGCGGCTGAGCGCGAGCTTCTGATTCGGCGCGTCCATCACTTCAGGTATTTGTCGAATTCGGGTTGGATCAACTCCTTGATCGCGGGCTGTTCCATGTTGTCCTTCGTCACCAGCGCCACGCCGGTATCAATCACCTTTTCCACGGGCTCGCCGTGCAGGTGTTTGACCATCGTCATCACGGAGAGGTAGCCCATCAACATCGGGTTCTGCACCACGAGGCCCTGCACGTCGCCGTTCTGCATATCGAGCACGGATTGCGAGCCGGCATCGAAGCCGATCATCTTCACCTTCCCGCCGGCAAGGCCGAGGTCGCGCAGCGCCTTGGTCATGCCGATGGTGGAGTTTTCGTTGACGGCGAAGACGCCGTGGGCCTCCTTGCCGAAACGGTTCAGCAGATTCTGCGACGCCTGATAGGCGGTCTCGCGGGTGGGGCCGGCGTGCTGGTCGGCGGAGATAAGTTTGATCCCGGGAAATTTGGCGAGGGCCTCAAGGAATCCTTTCTCGCGTTCCTCCGTGCTCGCGGAGCCGACGGCGTAGCGCAGCAGGATGACGTTGCCTTTTCCGTTCAGCAACTTGCCGAGGTATTCGCCGGCGAACTGGCCGCCTTTGTAATTATCCGTGGCCACGAAGCTGATGTGTTTGTCCGACTTCAAACCTGAATCCATCACCACAACCGGAATGCCCGCCTGCACGGCGTTGGCGACGGGATTGACCAGCGCCTGCGAATCCAGCGGCGCGAGCACGATGCCGCTGACTTTCCGGCTGGTGAAATTCTCGACGACCTGAATTTGCTGATCGCGATCATCCTCGCGCAACGGCCCTTTCCAAATCACCTCCACCGGCGTGCCTTTGCCGGCGAGTTCCTGCTGCGCTTTGACCGCGCCGGCGTGGATGGATTTCCAGAACTCGTGCGTGGTGCCTTTGGGAATGACCGCGATGGTGTAGGCGTGGTCGTCGGTCTTCTTTCCGCAACCGGTCAGGGCAATCAAGGTAAGCGCCAGCCCGAGGCGATGGAGTGCGTGCATGCGCGGAGGCTATTTGAGCCGGGGCCGCATTTCAACTCCCGCGAACAACAAGGGTGCGATTGAAACTGTCCGTCAGGGTAGCGCGGACATCCTGTCTGCGGGTTCACGCCGCATCCTTGCGGCGTGTTTCGGCGCGGCCCCGGAGAGCAAGGATGTTCTCCGCACCCGCACGCTGGAAGCATGCGCTACACCACCCGGGGACGGTCGCCTCGAATCTGCGTTCATCGCACTTCTGCGAGTTCATACCGCACAGCTATTCGGCCGCTGCTTCGCCAAGCTTGGCGGTTCGTGGTTCATCCCATCGGTGCTTTTGAAGATGAATCCGATTCAGGCAGCGGCGATTCCGGCGCACTGGTCGCCGGGCGGTTGAGGCGATGCGCCTTCAACTCGGCGTAGATGGATTGGGCCAGGCCGGACTTGGCGAAGCCCACGACCTTCGTGCCCTTGAGGTGGAAGTGCTTTTCCAGATCCGCCTCGGTGTAATGCTGCACCACCGGGTAATGCGCGAAATCTTTCAGGATTTGCGCGCGGCTGTTCTCGGAGAGGTCGTGCGTGATGAGGATGAAATGCAGTTTGCCCTTGCTGCGGCGCAAGGTGTCGCGGCCCACCAGCAGTGCGCGCGTGCGCAGCACGAATGGAAACAGGCGCTCGACAGGTTTGGCGGGGATTTCGTTGCTCACCGGTGCAGCGTATCGGTACGCGGCCCGGACGTAAAACGATTGCTTGTCTCGTCGCGCGGCGGCGTTAAGCTGCCTTCGCTGACGAACCCGACATGAGCCCCCAAACCATAGCCCGACTGATCGGCGGCGCGATTCTTGTTTTCTGCGTCGTCATCATGGCCGCGTCCGGCACGTATGTCGTGCAGCCCGGCTATCGTGGGGTGCAGGTGACGCTCGGCAAGGTTTCGCCCGCTTTCAAACCAGAGGGCTTCGGCCTCAAGTCCCCCTTCGTCACCCGGATTCATCCCATCTCAATCCGTCAACAGACCGCTGAGGACAAAGCCGAGTGTTACTCCGCCGACTTGCAGCAGATTTCCATCGCATCGCGCGTGCTGTTCCGCATTCCGGAAAGCTCCGTGGTCAAGTTGTTCCAGGAATACTACGGCGAGCCTTTTGACAGCCTCATTGCCCCGCGCGTGCATGAGGCGCTCAAGGAAGCCACCGCCGCGCAAAGCGCCGAACAGGTGGTGAAGAGCCGGGAAATCATCAAGACCCGCTCGCTGGAACTGGCGCGCAAGAAAGTTGGCAGCCTGCTGGTGATCGAAGACATCGTGATCGAGAACATCACGTTGACCAAGGAGCTCGAACACGCCATCGAGGCCAAGATGGTGCAGGAGCAGGAGGCGGCGAAATCCAAGTACCTCCAGCAGCGCGCGCAGATCGAAGCGGACACCGTGGTCATCAAGGCGAAGGGCGAAGCGGAATCCATCCGCATCCGCGGGCGGGCGTTGAAGGAAAGCCCCAGCTACATTGATTTCCAGATCGTGGAAAAGTGGGATGGCTTCACGCCGCTGGTGATCGGCAGTGGCAGCGAAAACCAGGTGCTTACCATGCAGGACCTGGAGCGCCTCAACCAGAAGAACCAAAATGTCCCAACGACCTCGCCCAACACCGCCGTGGGCCGGCGGCCGAACGCCCAGTAACATGAGCCCGACGTTCCTCCCGAAAATCATCGGCGTGGCGGTGGTGGTGTTTATTCTCATCGTGGTGGCGGCCACCTCCACCTACGTCGTGGATCCGGGCACGCGCGGCATCAAGGTCACACTCGGCAAGGCGGCGGATCAGTTCCTGCCCGAAGGCTTCGGCTTCAAGACGCCGTTCATCACAACCATTGTGCCTGTCAACATCCGGCAGAAGACCGAAAACCTCAAAGCCGACTGTTTCTCCTCGGACCTGCAACAGATCAACACTGAGCTGCGCGTCCTCTACCGCGTTCCCGAGAACTCCGTCGTGCAAATCTTCAAACAGTTTGCCGGCGATCCGTTCGACAGCCTCATCGCGCCCCGCGTGCAGGAAGCCATCAAGGAAGTGACGGCGCTGCAGACGGCCGAACAGATCGTGAAGAACCGCGAGGAGATCAAACAAAAGGCCCTCGCTGCCGCGAAGCTCAAGATCGGCGACATCCTGTGGGTCGAGGACATCGTGATCCGCAACATTGACCTCTCCAGCGAACTCGAACGCGCCATCGAGGCCAAGATGGTGGCGGAACAACAAGCGGAGCAGGCGCGCTTCACGCAAGTCCAGACCGAGGTCGAAGCCCAAACCGCCATCATCCGCGCGCGGGGCGAAGCGGAGGCGATCAAGGAACGGGGTGACGCCTTGAAGTTGAACCCGGCGTTTCTGCGGCTGCAAATCGTCGAGAAATGGAACGGGAAATCGCCGCTCGTTGTCCCCGGCACGGCGAACACCACCGGCGCGGAACTCCTCCTGCCGCTGGGCGCCGCGGAATCCCCGGTCACCCGATGAGCCTGCATCCCCGCGCCAAGGCTGGCTGCCAGGTTCTCGTGTTGCTGGCCGTTTTGGTCGCGTTGGTTTTGTTGTTCCCGCCGGTGTTTGCCTTTGTCGAAATGGCCGCACGCGAACTGCGGTACCTCTGGTGGCTGATCTTGCTCGTGGCGCTGGCGATCTGGTTGATCTGGGGAATTGGGCGGAAACCAAAGCCATGACTAAGGCCGATTTCGGGCATCGGTTTTCAAACGCACGAAATGCGATCAGCATTTCGATCGGGATTTATACACGTCTGTGATTTCGAGATCTGAATACCTTCGGAACGTCCAGGGACATTATCGTCGCAATTGGGGTAACTTCGACGAACTACGCTGGTCCAAGGGCCCACCAGCACGTGTCCAAGAGCTCCCAAGCTCGTTTAGCATCCTCCGCTTTCCAGCCTCACAACGTCGTTCACTTCTTGCTTACGCCACAAGCGGAATGTCAGTTGTTGATGATTCTGAGAAAATTGAGTGCTTCATCTTCGTTCCCTTTCCAGAGGACGACGCAATCTGCGAGTTGCTCACGATTGTCTCGTGGTATCACCGCACTGGGGCTCGACTGGGTTTGGGTCACACGGTCAATTTCGGAAGACCGTGGCTGCCTTCCTCGACATGCGATTATGGTCTCTTGTCGCTACCGTATTTGGATGGCCCGAATCTCGAATGGCTTGACGCCGAGGGCATCAAGACTCGGTTTTTGTGGCTTATCCCGATTACCGCCCAAGAGCGCAACTTCATGATTGCCCAAGGATTGGAAGCTTTGGAAGCACGGTTCGAGGCGAGCGGATTTGATTACGCAAATCCGTACCGAGACACCGTTGCTCCGCTAGGTCAAGGCTAAGCCACCTTCACCTTCACCTTGTGCCCCTTGATCTGCGCGCGGTTGAGTTTGGCGATGATCGCATTGGCATTCTCCGCGTTCACGTCCACGAACAAGTGCCGCTCGCGCACGTCCACCGTGCCCACGACTTTGCCGGGCAATCCAGTTTCGCCCGCCACCGCGTTGACCACGTCAATCGGCTTGATGTCCTGCGCCTCACCCAGATTCATCCAGAGCCGCGTCTGATGCTTCGGCGTGGCGCGGCTGGGCTTGCCTTTGGGAAAGGCCGGTTGTTCGCGGCGCTTCTTATCCAGCCACGGCGGCGCGGTTTTCGGGGGAAAACCTTTCCTCGCCATCGGCTCGGGGCTTTTCACCGAAGCCAGAATCTCCGCGTCGGAATAGGTTTTCTCGGGCAGGGGCTTGGCCTCGGTTTTAGGCGCGCCTGTCTGCGAAGCGGAGGGTTGCGCAACTTCCGCTGGCGCGGCGGGCACCACCTCGGCTCGAATCGGCGCCAGCGGTTTCGGAGGCGGGACTTCCTGCTCCGGACGGGCGGCGGCGCTGGGCGTTACAACTTCCACCAGCCGGGCGGGTTTCATCTCGGCACGCGCCGGATCGGAAACCGGCGCTGCGGCAGCGGGCTTCACCGCGGGCCGCTCGACAAGTCGCGGACGCTCCGGTCTGGGCGGATGCTCCATCCGCTCGCGGCGCTCGAAGCGCGGCCCGCGGTCATCATAGCGTTGCCGCCGCTCCTCGCGATAGCCGCCGCGTTCGGGCCGCTCCGGGCGCTCGGGACGCTCGGGACGCTCGTAGCTTTCCGTGTTCGGTTTGGTTGCCGCCGCTTCGCCGCTTTGCAGCAACGTCACGCAAGCCGACGCGATGTCCGTGGAACTGAAGCCCTCCTCCAGCAGGCGCTCGACGAGATGCTCCTGGCTCTTGAACTCGCCGCTTTGCAGGGCGACGCGCAGCTTGCCGAGAAAAACATTTTCGCGCGCCTCCTCGACCTCGGCTTCGGTGGGAATCCGCGCCCGATGGATGCGCGTGTTCGTGTAGCGCTCGATCACGCGAATTTGAAACAGTTCGCGCCCCGACACGAAGGAGATTGCGCGACCACTCCGTCCCGCGCGGCCCGTACGCCCGATGCGATGCACGTAATCCTCGCCGTCGTACGGCAGGTCGTAGTTAAAGACCACCTCCACGTCGTCCACGTCAATGCCGCGCGCGGCGACGTCCGTGGCCACGAGAAATTCCAGGCCCGACTTGCGGAACTTGTTCATCACGCGATCGCGCATCGCCTGCGTCATGTCGCCGTGCAAGCGGTCCGCTTGATAGCCCGCGGCTTCGAGATGATCCACGAGGTCGTCCACCATGCGCTTGGTGTTGCAGAAGATGATGCCCAGCTTGAGGTCGTGAACGTCAATGAGCCGCGTCAGCAACTCGATCTTGAAGCGGCGATCCACCTCATAATAAACCTGCTCAACCGTCGGTACGGTCATCGCCTTCTGCTCGATCTTCACGTTCTGCGGTTCGCGCGCATACTTCTCGATCAATTCGCGGATCGGCCGCGGCATCGTCGCGGAAAAGAAAACGGTCTGCCGTTCTTTGGGCACCGATTGCAGGATCAACTCGATATCGTCGCGGAAACCCATGTTGAGCATCACGTCGGCTTCATCGAGGATCACCATTTTCACCGTCTCCAGCCGCAACGTGCCGCGCCGCATGTGGTCCATGATGCGCCCCGGCGTACCGATGACGATTTGCGCGCCGCGCCGCAGCCCGTCGAACTGGCGCTCGTAAGATTGCCCGCCGTAAATCGGCAGCGCGTTCACGCCGCGCTTGAAGAACGCCAGCTTGTGGATTTCCTCCGAGACTTGGATGGCCAGTTCGCGCGTCGGGCAGAGGATCAGCACCTGAACCGCCCGTTGCGCGGGGTTCACCTTCTCCACCGCCGGTATGCCGAACGCCGCCGTCTTGCCCGAGCCGGTCTGCGATTGGCCAACGATGTCCCGGCCTTGCATGAGTAAGGGGATGGACTCTGCCTGGATCGGCGCAGCCTGCTCGAAGCCGAGTTTGTCAATGGCCTTGAGCAATTCGTCGGACAGGCCCAGTTCGGTAAACAGTTTCGGTGTCATGTAATGTCAATGCGACAAAGGTATCCTACCAGTTTCCGGCTCCAGAACGAGCGCTATTTCTGCTTGGAGCACTTCCACGGCGCAACTTGATACTACCACCACCTCGCCTCGCGCAATAGAGGAGGGCCGGGGAGAGGAGGGGCTTTTCAGAAACAACCGGAGAATATTGCTCAAGCACCCGTTTCCATGAACCTGCCGAAACACCGCAAGGTCTTGGAGTGCGGTGGCTGGCGGGGAATGGGGCTGACACCGCTTTGGCTCGGCTGGGCTGGGCCGGGAGGAAGGCTGGCAAAATCCAAAGCGGTGTGTGCCCCCTCACCCTCACCCACCGCACTCCACGACGCTGCCGCGCGCCACGCGAGGTTCAGAGGTTCAAGGCGCGAATCGCTTCGGGAAATTCTCTCCCCCGCAGCGAAACGCCGGGAGAGATTCCACCAGTCGCCGAGCCTCACGAATCGTGCCCTAGAACCCGGTAGGGACGCGTTCCACCGCGTCCCCAATTTCGCTGGAGAGAATGGGACGCGGGTGGAACGCGTCCCTACCAACTGCGTCGAGTGGTTCAGGGGTAGGGATTGACTTTGGTGGTGGCGTCGAGTTGCGCCCAAACCTCCGCCAGTTTCGCGGTCAAGCCGGAGCTTTCGGTTTGAATCGCGGTCGGGCGCCCCTAGGATGGCGGCCATGAACCGTGGACTTGGATTGAGTGGCGCCTGTGATTTCCCTTCGCTCGCGAAATTTCCCGCTACGTCAGGCCGCCACCCCGCCGTCTGGCTGTTGCTCTTCGCCAGTCTCCTGATTTCTTTGCCGCTGCCCGGCCAGCCAAACCCGGCAACTTCGTTACTGGCCCAGAATATCCACCGCGTCGTCTTCCTCGGGGACAGCATCACTTACTCAGGGCAGTACGTGGAGGACATTGAAGCGTATTTCCTGACGCGGTATCCGGAACGTCACCTGGAATTCCTGAACCTCGGCCTGCCCAGCGAGACAGTTTCCGGCCTGTCCGAGGACGGCCACGCGGGCGGACAGTTTCCCCGGCCCGACTTGCACGAACGCCTGGGCCGCGTGTTGGAAAAAACCAAGCCCGATCTCGTCATCGCCTGCTACGGCATGAACGACGGGATTTATCTCCCCTTCAGCGCGGAACGGTTTCAGGCATTCACGAACGGTATCACGCGACTGCGCAAAAAGGTTCTCGCCAGCGGCGCGCACTTCATTCACGTAACTCCGCCCGTCTTCGATGAACTGAAAGGCGGCCACCCCGGCTACGGCGCCGTGCTCGACCGCTACTCCGAATGGCTGGTGGCGCAACGCAACGCCGGTTGGGAAGTGGTAGACGTGCATCAACCGATGCAGCAACGGCTCACAGCGCGCCGGCAGGATTACCCAACTTTTTATCTCGCGAGCGATGGCGTGCATTGCGACGCGGAGGGCCATTTCTTGATGGCGCGGTCCATCCTGACTCATATGTTCGCCCGCCTGGACTTCCGGGGAGACGACACGGCGAGCATGATGGCCGGTCGTCCGGATGGCGAACAGGCGTTGCAGCTCGTGCGGCAACGCCAGCAGTTGTTGCGCGATGCCTGGTTGACCGAAGTCGGTCACAGGCGGCCCGGGCTGAACCGGGGCTTGCCGCTGCTGGAAGCGGAAACGAAAGCGGGGGAACTCGAAAAGCAAATCCGCAAACTGATCCCGCGTTTCCCCGGCCAGAAGTCTCAATGGGAAGGCTTTGATCGCTACGACTTCGAGTTCCGCGGGCATCCGGCGATCGTCGTCGCGCCGCCGCGGGCGCTGCCGGGCAGCCCGTGGGCGTGGCGCGGGGAGTTCTTTGGCGCCTTCGCGAACGCCGACGCCGCGCTCGTCGCCAAGGGATTTCATCTCGTTTATCTCGGCGTGCCGAATCAGTTCGGCGGCCCGGAGGCGATCACGGCGTGGAATGGGTTCTACGCGGAATTAACGGGCAAATACGGCTTCGCGCGGAAACCGGCACTCATCGGCCTGAGCCGCGGCGGGCTTTACTGCTACAACTGGGCGGCGGCGAATCCTGAAAAAGTCGCGTGCATCTATGCGGATGCGGCGGTGTGCGATTTCAAGAGCTGGCCCGGCGGAAAAATCAAGAATCTCGGCAAAGGCGACGGCAGCGCGGCGGAGTGGAAGAATCTGCTGACCGCCTATCACTTCGAATCGGACGCCGAAGCCATCGCGTATCGCGGGAATCCCGTGGACAATTTGAAACCACTCGCGGACGCGCATACTCCGCTGCTGCACGTTTATGGCGACGCCGATAGCGTCGTGCCGTGGGACGAGAACACCGGCGTGATCGCGGAACGTTATCGCAAGCTGGGCGGCAGCATCGAGTTGATTTCCAAACCCGGCGTTGGTCACCACCCGCACGGGTTGAGTGATCCCGCGCCCATTGTGGACTTCATCCTCAAGCACGGAGCGACGCAGCCTTGAAGCCGAGGCTTGACCCGCAGCGAATCGCCAAAACAATACCGGGAGAATTTATGAGTCAATCCAACGTCGTCAGCATCCACCCTTACTTCAAAGTCAAACCCGGCAAGCTTGCCGAAGCCAAAGCCATTTTGCCGAAGATGGTCGCCAATACCGCGCCTGAGAAACTCATGCTCAATTACGACTTCACGATCAACGGCGACGAAATCTTTTGCCGCGAGTCCTACGTCGGCGCGGCGGGATTGCTCGCGCACATCGAGAGCATCGGACCGCTGCTGGGGGAACTCCTCAAGGTCGTGGATCTGGCGCGCCTAGAAGTTCACGGTCCGGCGGCGGAATTGGAAAAGCTCCGCGGTCCGCTGGGCGATATGAAGCCCGCGTGGTTTATCTACGAGTGCGGGGTGAGCCGGTGAAAGCTCTGCGGGTTGGGGAGGCGCGCGGGCACGGCGCGCGGGTCGGCGTTATTCTATTCTTCGTCACGGCCATCGCATCGGCTGGCGACTGGCCCGGCTGGCGCGGCCCCGCGCGGGATGGCCATGCTCCCGCCAACAGCAAAGCGCTGGAGACCTTGCCGCGCGAGCCCCACGCCCGATGGCGGCTCAAAATTGGCACCGGCCTCGCCTCGCCCATTGTCGCCGGCGGCAACGTCTTCTACCTCGACAACCAGAGCGACAAGGAAACCGCCCACGCCCTTGATCGGGAGACGGGGCGCGAGTTGTGGCAGACCCCGGTGGACGACGTTTTCACGGATTCGCAATACGCACCCGGCCCGCGCTGTACGCCGCTTGTAGATGGCGACCGGCTGTACGCGCAATCGAGCAAGGGCCTGCTCCGCTGCCTCAACGTCGCGGACGGGAAACAGCTCTGGAGTCTGAATTACACCCAGGACTTCAACGCCGTTTTCATCGGCGAACGCGGCGCGGCGCAGGGCGGACATCGGCATGGCTTTACGGCGTCGCCGTGGGTGGATGGCTCGCGGTTGATTCTTGCCGTCGGGGACACCAACGGCGCGGGTGTCGTTTGCGTGGCGAAGGAGACGGGCAAGGTTTTGTGGAAGTCGCAAAACGATCGGGTCGCCAACGCTGCGCCCATCACGGCGCTCGTGGGTGGCGTGAAACCGAAACAAGTCATCGCCTTCACCGTCGAAGGCTTGATCGGCTTGAATCTGGAGACCGGCGATTTGCTCTGGCGCGTGCCGCTGACTTCCACCTTCGGTCGCCATGTCTCCACGCCCACCGTCGTGGACAATGTGGTCATGGTCGGCTCGCACATGCGCGGCACCATTGGCGCGGCACTCACACTCGACGCGGCCTTGAAAACCTGGAGCGCTTCCGTGCAATGGGAGTCGAAGGAATGCACGCTGAATTTCGCCAGTCCGGTTGCCGTGGGTGATTGCTTGTACGGCCTGGGGATGACCAAGAATGTTTTCTGCCTGGAGGCGAAGACCGGCAAGACCCTCTGGTCCAAGACCAGCCTCATCTCCACCTCGGCGGAAAAGGCGCATGCGGGTTTCGTGGTCGTCGGCAACAACATTCTGATGCTGACTGACACCGGGGAAGTGATCCTGTTTGCCGCTGACCCAAAGGAGTTCCGCGAACTTGGCCGCGCGCAAGTTTGCGGCGCAAACTGGTGCAACCCCGCCTATGCCGACGGCAAGCTCTTCGTGCGTGACGCGAAGGAATTAGTTTGCGTGGATCTGCTGCCGTGAAATCCGCGCCGGGCGACTGGCGCGTGGAGACACTTGGAATTCGCCTTGGCTCCTGTTAGCGTTCGGCCATGAAATCGGCCGCGAAAGCCACCCGTCGAACCGCCTCCACCAGCAAACTGCCGGTTTCCAAAGCCCGAACCGGAGCCGTCGCGGTCACATCCTCTCCGCCCGTCCTGCCGCTCAAGGAGCGGCGCTTGAACTTCGGCAACAAATGGGATTACGCGCCCGCGCCGGAGGATTCCAAGAACTATGTCATCGCGCCGCAGCATGAGTTGTTTATCGGCGGCAAGTTCGTGAAGCCGTCCTCTGGGAAATATTTTGAATCAGTCAATCCGGCCACAGAGCAAACGCTCACGACGATTGCCGCAGCAAATGCCAAGGACGTGGATTCGGCGGTGAAGGCAGCGCGCAAGGCTTACGACAAAGCCTGGAGCAAGATGCCGGGACGCGAGCGCGGCAAATATCTGTATCGCATCGCGCGGATCATCCAGGAGAAGGCGCGCGAGCTGGCCGTGCTTGAAACGATGGACGGTGGCAAGACCATCAAGGAAAGCCGCGACGTGGATTTGCCGCTCGTGGCCGCGCATTTCTTCTACTACGCGGGCTGGGCAGACAAGCTCGCCTACGCATTTCCGGGTCGCAAACCACAGCCGCTGGGCGTCGTGGGGCAGATCATTCCGTGGAATTTCCCGCTGCTCATGGCCGCGTGGAAAATCGCGCCGGCGTTGGCGTGCGGCAATACCGTTGTGCTCAAACCTGCCGAGACCACCAGCATCACCGCGCTGCGACTCGCGCAGATTTTTCAGGAAGCAGAATTGCCGGAAGGCGTGGTGAACATCGTCACCGGCGCGGGCGAGACCGGCGCGGCGCTCGTCAACCATCCGGACATTGATAAGATTGCTTTCACAGGAAGCACGGAAGTCGGGAAGGCGATTGCGCGCGCCGTGGCTGCGACGCCCTCGTCGCAGGACGGGCGACGGGGCGTCGCCGCCACCAAACGCCTCACCCTCGAGCTCGGCGGCAAGGCGGCGAACATTTTGTTCGAAGACGCGCCGATTGATCAGGCCATCGAAGGCGTCATTGCGGGGATTTATTTCAACCAGGGTCACGTGTGCTGCGCGGGCTCGCGGTTGTTCGTGCAGGAAGGGATTTTTTCCACCGTCATCAAGAAATTGCGCGACCGCATCCAGACCTTGCGCGTCGGCAATCCGCTCGACAAGAACACTGACATCGGCGCGATCAATTCCAGCGCGCAACTGGCGAAGATCCGCGAGCTGGTGCAAAGCGGTGTGGACGACGGCGCCGAGCTTACCCAATCGAGTTGCCCGCTCCCGGCGAAAGGATATTGGTTCGCACCGTCGTTCCTGACGGGCGTGACGCACGCGCATCGTGTAGCGAACGAGGAAATTTTCGGCCCGGTGCTGAGCGTGATGACGTTCCGCACGCCGGAGGAAGCGTTCGAGCGCGCGAACAACATTCCCTACGGCCTGAGCGCGGGCGTGTGGACGGACAAGGGCAGCAAGATTTTCAAGATGGTCAACAAGTTGCGCGCCGGCGTCGTCTGGGCGAACACCTACAACAAGTTCGATCCGACGAGTCCGTTTGGCGGTTACAAGGAAAGCGGCTTCGGTCGCGAGGGCGGCTTGCAGGGGTTGGCGGCGTATTGCCGGATCGAGTGATATGCCAACCGTTTTCATTCAGAATGGTTATCGCGTCAGCTTCTACAGCTACGATCTGGCGGAGAGGATGCACGTCCACATTTTCAAGGACCGGCATGAATGTAAACTCTGGTTGGACGATCTCACGCTGGCTTTCAATCGCGGATTCAAAGCCCATGAAATTGCCGAGATTCGACGCATGATCGCGGAACGACGCGCGGAAATTGTGGAACGCTGGCTTGAACACGAGCGCGGCGCGAACTAAACTGACGCACGATGCAAACACCTCCAGCCATCACCGAAGTGGTCGTGAGCGATGACCTGCTCGGATTCCACCTGGAAGACGGGCGTTTCATCAGTGTGCCAATGGCGTTTTATCCGACACTCGCGCTGGCGACGCCCCAGGAACGCGGACAATTCGAGATTAACGGCTCATCGGTCTTTTGGCCGGAGTTGGATGCCGACATCGGCGTGGAAGGATTGCTGGCCGGGGCACGGGAACATCACCATTACGCCCGCAAAGCTGTCGAACGCGCGGTCAAGCTCGGTCGCTTGCCGAAATCTGCCTTGGAGAAATCCCCGCTCCAACCGGCGTGACATCGCCCAGACTCTGGAAAGCAAACCATGAGCACGCTGACCATCCAATTGCCGGACGGAGTTGCCAGCCAGTTGCGCGAATGTGCTGCCAGAGAAGGCGTGACGGTGGATCAACTGTTGTCTTCCGCCGCCGCGGAAAAATTGAGCGCGCTGCTGACCGTGGAGCACCTTCGCAAACGTGCCCGCCATGCCCGGCGCGAGGGCTTTGAGAAATTCCTCGCGTCGGTGCCCGATGTCCCCCCCGCTGCCGGGCGACGAGTTGTAACCGTGCGGCGTCAATGTCGCGCCGGCGGCGTCTGGGAGAACACCTACGACAAGTTCGACCCGACGAGTCCGTTTGGGGGATATTAAGAGAGCGGGTTTGGCAGAGAAGGTGGTGTGCAGGGACTGGCGGCATATTGCCGAGCCTCCTAATGGGTTGCCTGCCCGAGGAGGCGGAAGAAATGCGGAATCACCAACATTATTCAAGAACTCGCTAAATCCTTTTCCCCATGAATATTCTACGAAGGCTCTTCGGCAAACAGGTAACGCACATCCAAGATAGGGTTGACTTGGTGTCTCCGCCTTCCCGGTCAGAATCAGTAGGTGGTGAAGCGAACAGTCTAAAGAGCATTACCCCGGCGCAAGCTAGGGTTAAGCGAGTTGTTGTCCACCGATGCAAGAAATGCGGTCACGAAGTGCACAAAGAGGGAGCTCAATTTTGGTGCGCTTGGTGCGGGAGTTGGGCCGAAGGAGTCCGGAAGGGTAAAAGGCGAACCCCTGTCGGCATCACGTCTCCGGCTGGAGAAACCATCCACATCACCGACCACTGCAACGCATCCAAAGATTGCGAGTTCCAAATCGGGGACATTGTTGGCGGTAAGTACGAAGTGCGAGGCATAGTTGGCAGAGGTGGATTCGGAATCGTTTATCTAGTTTTTTCGCATGAGATTGAGGAGCTATGTGCTCTGAAAACTTTTCATCACTCAGGGTTAGCGGCTCAACAATCAGAGGAGTCCTTCAAAAAGGAAGCGTTGGTCTGGATGGGCCTTGGTCGAGATCATCCGCATATCTTGGCCGCACGATGGGTTGAGCAGCTTTCGGAACGGCTGTTTGTGGCTATGGACTACATTCGACCGGATGAGAACGGATGCGTCACACTGGATGACCACCTTCGCCGTGCCGCTGAGCCCCTGGACGCAAACCTAGTCCTCGACTGGGCGATACAGTTTTGTTTCGGCATGGAGTACGCCAATGCCAATGGAATCAAATGCCACCGTGACATAAAACCAAGCAACATCCTAATCGGCAAAGATCTCGAAACCGGCAAGGAGAAGGTGCTGAAGATCGCCGATTTTGGGTTGGCAGCCGCGGTTGAGGCAGCTTGGCGTTGCTCGGCAGTGCGGGTAGGAACTTCGATCTCCCGCCACCCTGCGGGCAATTTCGGCTTCAGTTTTATGCAAGCCGGGGAAAATGTACGGTGCGGCACGCCCGGCTATATGCCGCCGGAAGTATACCGTTGCGAAAAGGCAGATGTCCGTTCCGACATATACAGCTTTGGGCTCGTGTTGTGGCAGATGTTCGCAGGCAGTCCGATCCCTCCGTTTGTAAGCACCGACGAGCGGAACATTGACGAGTTCTTGCGCTCGGTTTATGAGAAGCAAATGAAAGGAAATGTGCCGCCACTTTCCGTGCCGTTTACCCGCGTGATCAACCGATGTTTAGAGCCTGTTCCTTCGCGGCGTTATGGTAGCTTTTCAGAGCTACGGAAGGATTTGGCGGCAATTCTATTCGAGCAGGCTGGAAGGACGGTGGAGGCGCCAGTGCTCAGTCCGCAGAGCGCTGCGTCTTGGAGTGACAAGGGGGTTTCTCTTCACGCGCTAGGCCGTTTCGACGAGGCGCTTGTTTGCTATGAGCGGGCTATCGCCATAGACTCCAGAACGATCACAGCGTGGAACAATAAGGGCATGACCCTTAGATCTCTCGGGCGTCACAAGGAAGCGCTTTACTGCTATGACAGGAGCTTGGCCATTGAACAGCGCCAAATAATCCCATGGATTAACAAGGGCAACTGTCTGGGAGACTTGACGCGACATAAAGAAGCAATCGAATGTTACAACCAAGCCCTAAAGATCAACCCTCAAGACCCGCTGAATGCCTTCGTTTACTATCGAAAGGCGCTTGCCCACGACGAGGTGCGCCAGGTTGCCTCTGCTGTGGACAGCTATCGCAGGTTCATTCAGAATGCCTCGGCGCCCGATGAGAAAATGCTCGCATACGCCCGCAAACGATTGATGGATCTGGGAACAACTGCATGATTCAGCACAAAGCGAAATGAAAACTCTGTGCAAAGTGATGGGCCACAAATTTGAAAACTGTATCTGCAACCGGTGCGGAGAAGAGAGGCATGAACTATCGGACGAGGTTCATCGGCTTCCTCCCAGCGAAAGCCCTCCCAAAGACGGGCCCGATTGCGGCACAATCGCGCGGCGATCGAAGTACCGACTTTGCCGGCACTGTGGCAAGATGGTTTGGCAATGAGACGCAATAGAGAGGACTGGAAAGCTCGCGAGGTCACTCAAGCAAGTTGCTTTTCTGCGCCCTGATGCCAATAGGTCTCCGCCAACGTTTCTCACGGGCGTCACGCACGCCGGAGGATGCGTTCGAGCGCGCGAACAACATTCCCTACGGCCTCAGCGCGGGCGTGTGGACGGACAAGTCAATTTTCAAGCTGGTCAACAGTAAGCGTCACGCCGAGCGCCGCTTGACAGGAGCGGGAACGGAAGGGGCTAAGCAGCGAGCGCGGCGGGTTTCTGTTGGTTTTTTTTGCCCCAAGCCGAAGGGAT
>WBZT01001149.1_pt1 | contig 19822 bp, 14 predicted proteins | sample 5204241 | NCBI WGS metagenome assembly WBZT01 (sample SAMN12344358, study PRJNA552823) | activated sludge metagenome | biome: Activated sludge suspended growth; feature: Nitrification reactor; material: Wastewater; isolation source: activated sludge from nitrification reactor of wastewater...
AACCTTCTGTTCAGAAAAAAAGAAAGAGTTTAATAACAGCTTCATCAGTTAATTCTAAGCCTAAAAGTAAATTATGCCTGTCCGGAAGTTTTCCGGCAGGCGTTTTTTTTATACTCTTTTTTTCCTAAACTTCTATACTGCTTTACTTTATCTCAACGGCTTAAATAGCATTCCCGGTTTACGTCATTTTTAAATCAAAAAATTGTATATTTTTGTATATTCAAATTAAACATTTCAGGAGCAAATCATGTCAGGAAAATTACTGGTTTTTCTTCTTCTGCTTGTTCCCGCTGCACTGCAGGCACAGTTTGATGACCTCATCAAAAAAACTGCTGCGCCGGACCTGCTTGAAGAAAAAAATATTACAACATCTATTGATGATGCATATCCTGTATCATTCTGGATAGATGACATCGAAGAGTTACGGGACCCTGTTGAGCCCGCAGATTATAACGCGCCGTTGGGTCCCGGCTATTACAGGCTGACCATTCAAAGCTATTGCCTTAAAGCCGGAACGCACGGCCCAACAAAGGGCAGCGGACATTTGATAGCGCCCATAAAAGGAAAGCTTGATAACCTTGTAACAAATATTCTAAACCGTTCTGCCGAGCATCCCGAAGTTACGCAGAAGGATATTCAGCTTCTGCTTTGGTCAATAATTTACGGCGCAAAGTTTACGGATCTGAACCCCGAGCTTCAGCTTCGTGTAAAGCCGCTGCTTACAGCCGCAGAAATTGCTGAGCTTAGTGTAGGCATAAGCGATATTCCTTTAGACATACTACCTGATGAAGTTAAAAGTACCGCCAAATTTTACAAAGATCTGCGCGGAAAGATAACCGATCCCGGTTCATCTTTTGAAGAGATCGAAAGCATGGCTGTTCTGCCTGGCGATCCACCTTCTGATCTGCTGAAAAAGCAGGTTAACCCCGGAAACTGGGCGTACATCGGCGATGGATTTTACATGCGCATGATGCCTGAAGGCTATCAGAAGTCAATACTTGAGCTTTACCGTCCGCAGGCTGTAAATGTTACAAGGGATGCACAGGGCAGGATCACAATGTATGAAAAAGCCGGCGATAAGATCGAGATCAGCTATATTGATGAACCCGGAAGCGATGTATTAAAAGGTGAAGACGGAAAGTTCTACCCCGTTTACAGATTCAAATCGGTTAAGTTCACCGGCACTAACCCCGGTGAAGAAGAACTGATAGAAGATTTCGGGTGGATGATTCGCGGTGACGGCAAAGAGCTTAAGAATGTTACGGAATTCAAGAGTTACCCGCAGGATCCAACCGCATCGCTTTATAAAGCTAGATTAACAACGGCTAATGATTTCTTCAAAAAGATAGCCAAGTATAAAAAGGATTCCAACAATCCGGGCAAGGGCTCTGAAAACAGTCAAAGCGGCGAATTCAATTCAGATAAACACATGAAGGATGCAATGGATGCCGTTAAGAATCCAACAGACTTCCGGAAAAAGGCAAGCTGGATCAGCAGGCACCTGGATTTTGTAAGAGATTGGTGGAACTGTTCATCCAACCAGCTTGCAGGCGGGTCATGTGATGACGATGATACTCCGCGTAAACCGAATCCCCAGAAAAAAACGGCAGCACCCGGAAACACAAAGGGCCAGCGCATTGCGCCAAGCCTTAGGAAATGGGGCGAGTAATAATTGATACAAACAAGGGGCGTTAGCCCCTTGTTTGTTTTATCTCTGTTTTAAATAGCTGTATTACTTTACCAGCAGCATCTTTTTGGCTGTTGTAAAGCTGCCTGCTGTTAACCTGTAGAAATAAACACCGCTTGAAAATCCTTCTGCACTCCAGTTTACCTTATATACTCCGGCATTAAGCTCTCCATTCACCAAAGTGGCAGCTACCCTGCCAAGCATATCGTAAATTACAAGGCTTACATTTGATTTTTCAGGTATAGCTAACTTGAACTCTGTTGAAGGATTAAACGGGTTGGGATAATTCTGCGAAAGTGAATATTCAGCAGGTACTTCATTGCCAACAGGCTGAACTCCGATTGTGGATATTATGTCATAAGAACAATAAGCATTAGTCCCGGGTGAAACCGAATAAACCGTTATGCTGCTGTCAGGAGAGGGACTGTTTCTATACCCTGCATGGGTACCGCCAAGAGAAAGAGCCCCCGTACCGGTTGGACTGCTGATTACCGCCGTTTTGAAACTGTTACCTGCATCATTGGTTTGTGAAAATTTATGTGTTCCATTAATACCGTTTGTAGAATCAGCCCATGAAAAAACATACCTGCCCTGAGATAACGCTATGGACTGCATACTTACAAACCTGGTTCTGAAAACAGTATAATCTATCCATCCGGCCGTAAATGAATTTAGTGTTGTACCGCCGGATATTGAGAACTGGCCCCTGAAATCCCAATCAGTGCTGTTATTGTTATATAATTTTCTGTATGCAATAGCTATGTTCTGATTACTGGTTCCGCCGCACGACTGCAGCTGTAACTGGTCAATCCGGTAATCTTCATCTATTTCTATACTGCCTGCACTGCTGACCCCATAATCATTGCTCCAGTAACAGAAAATTTCCATATTTGATGGACTGAATGAAACATATACCCTGTCATAGATTCCATTGCTATAAAAACAAACATCCTGCCATAAATAACTAACGCCGCCCATACAAAGAAATCCGCCGCATAAATATCTGTATCTGTTTGTAAAGCTATTTCCGGAAAAAGGGGTGGAATTTACAGCCATTTGCTGGCCTGTGAGTTTGCCCCCTGCAAATGCCGAATCCCTTGATACAGTAAAATAAACATAAGTGTTTGCACCATATTTTGAGTTATCACTTGTTATCTTGGGATTATAAATATTTACACAGTTACATGGATTCAGAGAACCCCAGTAATTCCAGGCACCGCCTGTTGATGTTCCGTTCGCAATGTTTACTCTCATAAAATACGCGAGGGATTGGTTATTAAGATTATATCCAAAGCCAACATAGAGTATTGTGTCAGAACCATTAATTATTGGTTCAATATCAAGCTCGTTTTCCCTTATGTTAACATTCACAGCAAACCCGTTGAATGTATATTTAAGCGCCCACACTCGTCCGCCATCATATGATACATATACCTTACATATATCACCGGAGCCGAAAACATCTTCCGTTACTGCTGCAAACAGAGCATTTGATTTTGATGACGTTTGCGTTGCTATTGCCCAGATATTGCCGGAAGCTATTAGAGTATTATTAAAATCACCTTCCCCAGACATTTGATGAGGTATCTGCGGCCCTCCAGTCGGGTCAACTACACCGGTTAACGCCGGGTCATTGCTTAACTCGGAAGGATATTGCCCGTCAATTTCATCCAGCCTCTTTCTGATTGCCTGGGCTTTTTCAGTACTTTCGGTCATTCTTTCCTTCATAAGCTCCTTTAAAAGCTCTTCCTTTTCAGCGGAAAACTTCTGAGCCCCGGGTTTGACATTTGTCTTGTTTCCCTCGGGGGTTATATATGAGTACTTTACAACATTTCCGGTTTGATCCCTTTTAATATCCTGGCCGCGGAGAGCGCAGGTACATGTAACGATTACCGCAATGATTATATAGATAATTTCTCTGAATTTCATAAATATGTTTTTTTATTATTATACCGCTTAAACAATCAGCACTTTGTTGTACCGTATGCCCCGGTTTCAGATCAGAGCTAACCGCCCGGCATACCGGTGATGCCTTTATGGTAAAACTCATGCATTAGTTTTCCCGGGTGGTTTTGTCTGATCGAATCAGTTCAAAAATAGATCATTGTACTCATGTTTTACAAAGAAGATTTTTCGGCTTTTTCATACCCGGAAAATAACATCTAAGTGCATAATATCTGTTTTTTAAACATTTTTAATTATTTTTTTTCCGGATTTTCATATCCTGCTATCACATGGAATTTAAAATATATCTCGAATATGCCGGAGCAAATTACTCCGGCTGGCAGTAGCAGCCAAAGGAAACCACCGTCAAAACTGTACAGGGAACACTGATTAAAGCGATAAATACCGTATTCAGCAAGAATAAAGGTATAAACCGGTTTATGGATCTCCAGGGCTCAGGCAGAACCGATGCGGGAGTGCATGCAATCGAACAGGTTGCACATCTTGAGTGTGAAACAATGCTGGCGCCTGAAATTCTCAAAATGAAAATTAATGATCAGCTGCCCGGCGATATAAAAGGACAGCGCATAGCGCCAAGCCTTAGGAAATGGGGCGAGTAGTTTTATTTAAGATAGTTTTTAAATCATTTTATGTAAATCAGGGTCTATATTAAAAATAAGGACCCTGATTTATTTCAGGAACCATATCGATAAGTACCCTGTATAACAATTAATAACACGGCCAATTATTATCACAGAGTATGAAAACATCACGCAAAACAATAATCATCGCGCTTTTTCTGCTGTTTACAGGAAGCCTTTTTTCGCAAAAGTATCAGTTTATGGAAAACAACATTTTCTATACTAACGGGTACTTTATTGATCTCGATTCCCTGATTATCAGGAAACAACTGAGTGCGGAACAGGTATGTTACGGACAGGATAATAAATTTGTTTTCACGGGTAACGGACACAATTTGGTTTCATGGGATAAATCTTCGCTGCAGCAAAGCGCGGTTTTTGATACGGCGTTGTTTTACGATGTAAGCGTAACAAGTTATGGCTTTAACTGGAATGTTGTTTACCTGAACGGGAAAAAGTTTTCTCTTGATCAAAAGAATAATAAGGTGAGAATCCGGGATATCAGCAGTAACCAGATATCAGAAATAAGCGATAAATACTCTGTATACAAAAGGAATATCAATGGCCGTGACCTGCTTTTCAAAGGACCAGGCAGCATCGTGCATGTTAAAGATCTTGAAGGTGAATACGGATATATAATTTCTTCATACGATGAAAACGGAAAAGAGCTCTACAGAAAACAGCTTCATCATACAAAAATAGAAATTACAGGCAACACCCACCACCACGAAAGAATTCTGAACTACTTAACCCACAACTCAAAATATGTTATCTTCACTACAAGTGTCTTTTCCAGAGAATTCAGCCAAACCGTAATTTTAGAGCTCGCTTCAGGAACTCTGACCGAAATCCCTGTCAGCACAGACGGCGTTTTATTCGACAGGCAGGATGACATACAGGGTTTGTTCCAATATGACGGGGATAGCAAAGAAATCACGTTTTACGATAAGCTGAGTGATGATATTTTATGGAAGTATAATTACAACTATAATGTTGTTTACGCTTCAAGTGTAACAGCGCTTATTCATGGAGATAAACTCATACTCGCTCTTTATCATTCAATTTCAACAGGGTCAGACTTGCTTGCGCTTGATATAAATACCGGCAAAATTCTGTGGCATGCAAATGTAGACCAGGTAAACGCCTCTCACTCTGAGTATTATAACACGGTAAACCTTTACGCTTACAAAGATAAAGTGCTAATGGAAGGGATTGAATCATACGGCAAGTACCTGCAGGTCTTTGATATTAAAACTGGTTCAACATTATACAGTGATCTGTATACGTACTAGAATAATGCTTTATGAAGAGACTTCAAAAGCATAGTGAAATCAACAGGCTGCTAAACGCAGGGATGATTCTTAAAAACAATCAGTCAAGTGGCTTAAAAGACTAGCTAAAAGAATCAAATACTATTTAGTAACCTTTTATATATACACCTATCTTTGTAGAATGAAATTCAAAATTTACCTCGAATATGCCGGAGCAAACTACTCCGGCTGGCAGAAGCAGCCAAAGGAAACCTCCGTCAAAACCGTACAGGGAACACTGATCAAAGCCATAAATACCGTATTCAGCAAGAATAAAGGTATAAACAGGATTGTGGATCTCCGGGCTCGGGCCGCACAAATGCGGGAGTTCACGCCATTGAACTGGTTGCTCGCTTTGAGTGTGAAACTATGCTGGCTCCTGAAATTCTCAAAATGAAAATTAATGATGAGCTGCCCGGCGACATAAAAGGAAAGCGCATTGCGCCAAGTTTACGCAAGTGGGGAGAATAAACAAAAAGCCTGCTCTTAAAAAGCAGGCTTTTGAGTTTTATGAGCCTTGGGGGAAAATGGTACTTATAAATTAATCTCTTTACTTCGTCAGGATCATTTTCTTAACTGCCGTATGGCCGGATGAAGTAAGCCTGTAGAAATAAACTCCGGAAGCAAGCTTAGAACCATCAAACTTTAAAGTATGTAAACCAGCACTGAATTCAGAATTTACGGGTTCTTCAACCAATCTGCCCGCAATATCATAAATCCTGATAATTACTTTTCCCGCTTCCGGCAATGCAAACTTTATGTTCGTTGCCGGGTTGAAAGGGTTAGGATAGTTTCCCAATAGCGCAAATTCACTTGGTGTATTTAGAGGCGGATCGAGGGAGGTTAGCGGGTCTCCGCCATTTGTTGTTTTTACGTATGCGCCGTCAAACCCGGCTGAATATCCTGTGTTCGCATTTTTGAAGTTGAGGCAGAAGAACCAGTCTGACCCTGTATATTGAGTCTGCCAGTCAAGCCCACCGTTAGTAGTTTTCGATATGATCCCTGAAACTCCTGGGATGCTGCCTGCAGCCCAGCCGGTATTTTCATTTAAGAAATGCATTCCGTAGAGCGCAAGAGCGGGAATCGTCTGCTGTTCCCAGTTCATTCCCCCGTTTGTTGTTCTGTAGATGTTTGGTACTCCGCAAACCCAGCCGGTGTTTTCGTTCACAAAGTTCAGGCCATAGATATCATCTGATGTAAAACCCGGCAAGCTTTGCCAGTTTACCCCTCCATTGGTGGTTTTAAACACGTTTCCAAGAAACCCGGCCGTATAAACAGTATTTACACTGAGTGGATGAATTTTTAAGATCTTTACAGACGCAGGAGCGGTTTGCTGGATCCAGTTAGTGCCGCCGTTGGTTGTTTTAAGAATGATACCATTCATCCCTGATACCCAGCCGGTGTTGATATCGGCAAATGAAATATCATAAAGTTCCGAAGATGTTCCGCTTACCTGCAGCTGCCAGCTCCCGCCGGCATTGGTGGTTTTAATTATTTCTCCGGACCTCGTAACTATCCACCCGGTAGATGAGTTTGCCATATAGCCGCCCCACACCCCTGAAGTGGAGCTGTATGACTGGCTGGTAAATGTCGCTCCGCCATCGGTTGAGTATTTCAGGAAACCGGTTGAGCCAGAATAGTTGCTTCCGTACATCCACACGATATCAGCGCTGCCGAATAGAAACCCGTGGACTATTGTACCCGCTCCCATTCCCGAGTTCATCGGCAGCCACTGGCTATTAACCGTGAAGCATGTGAAAGAGTAAAATCCAATTATTAAAATAAATATTCTTTTCATTATATTGTTTTTTTATTTGGCAAGAATCATTTTCTTCACAGAAGAGAATCTGGATGTTGTAATTTTATAAAAATATACTCCGGATGCCAGATTAGTGCCATCGAACTTGACTGTATGAGTACCTGCGTCAAAGTGTGAGTTAACCGGCTCGCTTACAAGCCGTCCTGCAATATCAAAGATTCTTATTACAACATTCTCGGCGCCGGGAAGCGAAAAATCAATCTTTGTTACCGGATTGAAAGGATTAGGATAGTTTTGCTTAAGTGCGTATTCCTTCACATTCATTTCGTTTGTATTGACCGCGACGGGGTCATTACCGTATACATTTCTCATGTACACACTTCTTCCAAAAGTAGATGCAACAATTGTAAGATCAACACCGGCGCTATCTATGTAGCTTATCTCGCTGATCCTCGCATTGCGGGGCATCCCATAATTCCATTCAGACCAGTTAGCGCCGTTGTTAGTGGTCCGGTAAATTCCGTATCCGAATGTTCCCACATACACAAATGAAGGCTGATCCTGGTCGATCATTACTGAAGAGAGCGGCATATCTGTTAAGTTACCTGAAATACTTATCCAGTTTAAACCGGCATTAGTAGTTTTATAAATTTTTTGACCTGTGTTTCCAAGGCCTTCCATAATCGCTACAGCGGTATTTTTATTGCTTTTCAGAGTGCTGAATTGTGTTACATCTCTGTCAGCAGGTAACCCGCTGCTTCTTTCGCTCCAGTTTGCTCCGTCGTAGAACCTTACTTTATAGCTTGCGTTTGGAGCCGGCACATCAAGAGCCGCGTAAATGAATGCCGAACCGCTAATGAACGGAGTTACAGAAAATGATTTGACATGGTAAATAAATGATAATGGGTTCATCTGATTCCAAGAAGTCATTGAATTATCACTGTGATACATGTATGGCCCTGAGTTCGTGTAGAATTCAACAGGGTCAGTGTAATCGTTTTTAACCATTCCCCACCAATGATTACTTGGTGGTATCCCAGTGTTGAATGCTGAATTTGAATTTAAATAGTCACTGGTTTTATTTCTGTGCATAGCATAACCATTGAAATACCAGCTAAAAGATATCATTCTGTTAGGATTAACGGGATCAATTGTAATGCCGGCACCATCTCCACCGGAACCGTTAAGCCAGTTTTGGGTATTATCAAAAACCGGCGTTCCGTTATCCTGTGTTCCGCCGGCAATTATATATTTCTCGTTCATTGGCGTTGCAATATGATAGAACTCTACTGTAGGGAGCTGGTTTAAAAAAGTTGTCGTCCAGGTAGCGCCACTGTTTACCGATCCGCTGATTCCGCCGTCATGCAGCCAATATATCCTTCCGTCTGCCAAAGTTACTATTCTGGTTCCATCAGCATGTCCGTTCGCCGAAAGTGTCTCTACCCAGGTATTCATACCATCCGTTGACCTGAATTGCGAAACACCTGCAACAATAACTATATTTGCATCCGTTTGACTTACTCCTATAGCATTGTTTCTAAATCCCTGGTTTGTAACTCCGTTCCCATGGAAATTAGGAGCAGGTGTTGACTGCGTCCAGGTGCTTCCGGAATTGAAAGATCTGTAAACTCCTTTCGTTGTTCCGTTTGTATCCGCTACTGACATATGGATCCTTGAGGTATCTGCGGCGGAAACAGCAATCTTAACATTTCCATAATTCCAGTGAGGTGGCAGCCCGGACGTCCCGGATTCAGAAAATGACACTCCGCCGTTTCTGCTGATGTACACTCCGGCAAAAGGGCCACCGTTATAACATGCGGCAACATAGATAATGTTATTATTAAGCGGGTTTACTACAAAATCAGTTACAAGGGCAGGAAAGAGCATTAACCATGATTCACCGTTATTTGTTGACTTCTGCAATCCAAGATGAGTTGCAGCTATAATTTCCTGGCTGTTAATGTTGCTGTATCTTATTTTAAATATGTAATCGGGGTTTTCGTATCCCGGTGCCATCGGTTTATGTTGCCAGGTAGCTCCTGCATTGGTTGTTTTGAGTAAACCTATGCCTAAGCCTTCTTTGTCCTCGCCTGTACCAACAAGAATAATATTAGTATCTGATGGATGACAGGCCAGTGAATTCACGTTACAAAGCGGCAGGTTATCTCCAATTGATTCTGCAAACAATCCTCTGTACCTGAAAATGCCTCCAGAAGCAGCTGCCAAAGTAAACTTCTGCGAAACAGCTGAAAAATCCAGGTCTCTCGCCCTGCCGCTGTGAAATGCAGAAGTGTTTCTAAGTTGAAATCCAAACGGGCCAATACATCTCCATGGATATGTACCGGGTTCTCTTTGTTCGTCCGGCATTATGTCTGCGTTTTGCTGCAGCGTATTCAGCAGCTCCATTGAAGGAGGGTAAGAATATGGATAGTATAACTGCTTTCTGAATTCATCTTTCCACATCTTTTTTAGATTTATCTTTTTAGCTGTTTCACTATCATGTTCCTGGAATAATCTTCCTGAAAATGCTGCCGTACAGATTAACCCCGCAACTAAAGGGATTATCCATATCATTTTGCTGGTTTTTAGGTTTTTCATTTTGCGATTATTTGATTAATTGATTTATACAAACATTTAGAACTTTATGTGTTAATTTTCCAGGTCACAGCTGTTACTTTATAGAATCATGAAACCTCAACGCTTACAGTTCATTTTATGAGCATCAGTTTCCTGGTTAGTGTTTTTCTATCCACAGTAAGCGTGCAGAAGTAAACTCCTCCTGCTGTTGCAGTTGCATCCCACATCACTACATGCTTACCGGCCGAAAATTCACCTTCCGCCAGAATTGATATTTCCCTGCCCGACACATCAAATATCTTAAGGCTTATCAAATGGCTAACCGGCAAAGAGAACTCAATTCTAGTTACCGGATTAAAAGGATTAGGATAGTTTTGTGCAAGCGAAAATTCCAAGGGTAATGCTGCGGTATTGGTTTCAACCCCTACGATCTCACTCAGCGGTCTCTTCCAAACTGAATGTTTTTCTGTACCCGCAAACACAGTATTGTTTGCTACAATGACCGATTTGACGTTGGGGTTAGTGTAGAATCCGGTGTTGTTTGCTAACCAGTTATTGCCGGTATTGGAAGAAACATAAATTCCATTAACCGTTCCGGCAATAATGCCGCTGCCGCTTATGGCCAGGGCGTTTACCGTGACGCTGTTAAGTGATTTTTGTACCCAGTTGTTACCATTGTTTGTGGAAACATATACGCCAAAAGATTGGGTACCCGCAAATATGCTGCTTCCTGATACCGCAATTGAGTTTACAGTTCTGTTATTTAGTGAAGACTGTACCCAGTTAGCGCCGTCATTGGAAGATACATAAATGCCATTACTCCATGTACCGGCTATAATGTATGAACCGGATACAGCAACAGAAGAAACCGTTTCCGTGTTCAGCCCTGATTGTAACCAGTTGGTTCCATTATTTGTGGACTTATACAAACCCGCGCCATATGAACCTGCATATACATTGTTTCCCGATACCGCCAGTGAAAGTACGGTTTGGTTGTTAAGTGAAAGCTGAGTCCATGAAGCGCCATTATTTATTGATAGCCATACACCGTTATCATATGAACCCGCGTAAACACTGCTGCCTGATGCTGATATACAAGCAATATCCCCGCTGACAAATGATGATTGATCCCATGTGATCCCGGAATTAGATGAGTTCCAAACACCTGTATAGAATGTACCTGCATACAGGATGCCGCCTGAAAACACGAGCGCATCTGTTCTTCCGTTATTAACACCCTTGCGGGACCAGCTTGCCCCGTTATTGGTAGAAAGATAAAGTCCATTGTTTACTGTACCGGCGTATTTATTTCCACCGAAAGAACTTATTGAAGTTACGTTCCTGTCCGCAAGTCCGAAAAGGCTCCAACTGGCGCCGGAGTTTGAAGAATACCTAATGCCGGCGGGAGTACAGGCATACAAAATGCCGCCTTCGGAATAGATTTCATTCACAACGGTATTGTTCAGTGAAGTCTGCATCCAGTTCATTCCGCCGTTTGAAGAAATGTATAATCCGGATCCGCTGCCGCTTCCGGCGTATATATTACTGCCGTTAACGTATAATGCAGAAACAGACTCGCTTTCAAGACCGGTTTGCAGCCAATTGAATCCGTTATTGGAGGAAACCCAAATTCCGTTTAGCGATGTGCCTGCTATCACGGTGCTTCCTGAGGCAGCCAGGGATAAAACTGTTTTGTCATTTAATGTGCTTTGTATCCAGTTCACTCCGCTGTTTGTTGAAAAGAATACACCCGTTGAAGGCAGCCCGGCGTAAATATAGCTTCCGCTGACAGCTATCGAGTAAACACTGCCGGAATTCATTCCTGTTGTGTTCCAGTTCAGCCCGCTGTTTGAAGAAATATACACTCCGCTTGAAGAAGTCGCGGCATAAATAGTGTTTCCTGATGGGACCATTTCGGTAATACCGGTAAAAGCCAGCGAAGGAGCGGCCCAGCTGTTTCCTGCATTTGTTGATACCCATATCCCGGATGGAGTACCTGCAGCAATATTGGTTCCGGAAACACACACACATGATATACTTCCGTTAAATATTCCATCGCTTTGCATCCACTGCGATGCCGCTTCCTTCGAAAACAGCAGCTGCATAATTACTGCTGATGTAATTGCAATTTTTTTCAAAATCATTTTTCTTTTTGTTTATCTTTATTGCTTGAGTTTATTCTTCAGGTAACTGAAATATTTTTTGCATGCTTTGTTAACTGCCGTATCCTGGTCGCAGTTTAGCTGGTATTGTATAGCATAGATCAGCTCGTGTGTTTCAGGTAATAGTCTGTAACCTTTCGAGATCTTTGCAGTTTGCTGCTTCTTCACTTTTCTCATATTTAGTTCCGGGCCGCCGTGCACTTTCTGTGCACAGCGGTGAAGCAAAAATAGCCCTTGCATACTTGCCAAAACAAAGAAATTTTTCTCAAATTCTCCCATACATTTACGAGCTGAAAGAAGTTACTGGACAGAAAAATGTTGTTTTTTACAATATTTTTAAACATTTTACAGTCTAAAAACTCGCAAAAAACCTGCATGAAAAATACTGGATTATTCGGGCTGCTCAGGAATTTGAACAAAGCTGAATTCAAAGAACTGGGTAAATTCATACGCTCACCTTATCACAATAACCGTAGTGAGCTTTCAAGATACTACAATAAGCTTTCAAAGATCTATCCGGAGTTTGATAACGCTAAACTGAAAGACTCTTTTTACAGCGATATTTACGCCGGCAAAAAGATCAAGCCGGCGGATATAGACAGGTTGAATTCATACATGCTTGCTGCTTGCAGAGATTACCTTGCTCACTCTGAGTTCGAAAAACAGGCTGTAATGAAGCGGAAGCTGCTACTTGATAAGCTTTCTGAACTGAAGGCAGACAAACTGTTTGAAAAAGAAAAGACTAAGGCTTTGGCAGAAATAGCAGCTGATGGACTTTTTGAAGAGTTCTACACAAATTACATTTCTATTGAAGATTCTGTGATCAGGCATAATCTTCGAAACAATACCCAGTTTAATATCTGCGAAAATGTTGTTAATAAGGGCAACCTCGAAGCTGTCAATTATATCCTGAAGCTATCCAGAAGCATAGTAGATATGAATTGCAACAGGATAAGCTTTGGATACGGCATTCAGGATTCACTGGCGCAAAAAATGGCGGAAAAACTGGACCTGGAAGAGATAGTCAAAGATTTTAGATTCACCAGCTTAAGGCAAAAAAATCTTGTCTATTACCACATTTACAGGCTAAAACACTATTTAAATCCCGGAATCTCTGAATACTATTTCAAGATGAAGGAAATCACTTTTGCAGAAGCATCGATATCTTCTTCTGAAGTGAACCACGAGAGGTTTATTCAGCTTAATGACGCGATCATTTATTTGCTGCTGAATGGAAAAGAAGAGTTCTATGATGAAAGTTACCAAATGCACAAATTTGCTCACGTGAACAATCTCATAAATTTCAATATGTTCAGCAAGGAGCAATCATTCGGAACCATCAGACAGGTATGTATGTCGGGCATATCCAATGGAGATTCAGATTTCATAAAAGGTTACCTGAATGAGAACATTCATCTGATCGGCGAAGATATCCGGGAAGACTTCCTGAAATTCTTCAGGGCTTACTCCTTGCTTCAGGAAAAGAAATATGACGAAACACTGAATATTCTTGGTCAGATAAAATTCAGTTCTCCGCTATTTAAAATAGATGTACGGAATCTGTACCTTATAATTTATTACGAAACAAATGAATATGACGCATTCTACTCGTTGGCAGAATCTTACAAGAAGAGCCTGAAAAGCGGAAGGTTCATAAGTAATATGCCGGCGGATATAATCCTGAAACTTGTTAATCTTATTGTGAAACTAATGAATATCAAGCTTAATTCGAAATTTGAACTTTTGGATGAGCTAACTAAGGATATTACAGACAGCAAAATAATGTATTCCGCAAAAAAGTGGTTCTATAAAAAGATAGAAGAGCTTTCTGAAAAGAAAAGCCGTAAAAGTAAGCAGGCATAATCATGAAATTCAAAATATACCTCGAATATGCCGGAGCAAACTACTCCGGCTGGCAGAAGCAGCCAAAGGAAACCTCCGTCAAAACCGTACAGGGAACTCTCATCAAAGCCGTAAATACCGTATTCAGCAAGAATAAAGGTATGAACCGGTTTATGGATCTTCAGGGCTCGGGCAGAACCGATACGGGAGTACACGCCATCGAACAGGTTGCGCATCTTGAGTGCGAAACTATGCTGGCGCCTGAAATTCTCAAAATGAAAATTAATGACGAGCTGCCCGGCGATATAAATATTCTGGAAATTGAGAAGGCGCATCCCGGATTCCACGCGCGGCATGACGCAAAGTCGCGGCAATACCTGTATGTGATATCTAAACGCCGGACGGCGTTTGAAAAGCGCTTTGTGTGGTGGGTTAAAGATAAGCTTGATGTAAAAAAAATGAAGGAAGCCTCTAAGCTGTTTGAAGGTATGCATGATTTCAAAGCGTTTTCTGAATATGACCCCACCCCTAACCCCTCCCCAAAGGAGAGGGGAAGTCAGTTATTAAATGAGAAATCAACCAAATGCCTGGTTGAATCACTCGAGATCACCGAAGATAAAATGAAAATTTACATCCGTATCAAGGCCTCGCACTTTTTGTGGAAGATGGTAAGGCGCATCGTAGGTACTCTTGTTGAAGTTGGCAGGGGCAAAATGAAAACTGAAGAAATATCAGAATTGCTGTCAACACCTCCCCTCAAGAAAATCCGTTCGGATTTTCGCAGTCCCGCTGCAAGCGGGATCAAACATGGCACTACGGGTGAGGTCAAAACCATCGCAGAATTCACCGCACCGCCATCAGGGCTTTTCCTCGAAAAAGTAGAATATTAACTTTGCTTATGGTATTAATTATTTAAATTATCTTGCTTATTTTTAGATATGAGCAATCAGGAAATAAATATTTACATTACAACCATTCTAATCTAACTGCCCTTATGGCAAGTAAACCAAAACCTAAAATATTAATATCTTTTGTTGGCACAAATGATGCAGGCAAGCTGGACGGCAAACCCGAAGGCGCAATTTTAACCGCACTTCATGCTTTGCCAAAATTTGATGAGATAATATTACTTTGGAGCCCAACAGGAAATTTTAAAAATATTTCAAAACATCTCGAATGTGAGATCATTGGAAACAGTTTTTCTAAGGCAGTAAAACTTGTTCCATTTGATCTGGATGACCCAACGGACCATAACGAAATCTATCCCAAACTGCTTGATTTTTGCAGAAATAACTTAAATGAGAATTCAGATAACATAGCGGCAATTTCTTCAGGGACGCCGGCAATGCAGGTTTGCTGGATCTTACTGGCTGAATCAGGAGACTTTAGATTAAGGCTGATAAAAAGCAATGAACCCAAACACAATAAAACTCCTTATACGGAAATTAAACTCGGCACAGGCTTGCCTGAAATAGTAAAACGAGTTGAAAGTGAAAATAAAAACCTGAAAGAACTGTTGCCTGAAGTTAAAATGAATATTTCTAAAGGTGAATTAAAGATAGGAAATAACTTAATAAAACTTTCCCCTATACAGTTTGCCTATTACAGGTATTTCCTGGCAAGAGCGAAAGATGGTAAAGGTTTTGAAAGATTTCCTATGAACCGAACTCATTTAGAATTTGTAAAAAAAATTATTGAATACCATAATGATAGTTTTCCGGAAAGCGACCAAGAGATATTGCCTACTGTTAAACTATTAAAAAATAGAGATGGAATTGCAATGGGTAATTTCCGACCTGTTTTAAGCAAAATAAATGGAAAAATAGTGGTAACCATAAATAGTAAAAAAATAGCTAGATATTATTTAATTGAATCTGTTGGCACAAGGCAAGCATTATCGTATGGCATTAGTTTGCCAAAACAAAAAATAAATATTTTCCAAAATTGCTGCAATATTGCTAAAATAATATAACAGGCAATATCATATATATTTGTATAAGTTAATATATCCAAATATATGAAATCAATATTGAAAAATGGTTCACATTTTGTTCACATATCTGGATGTAAGATAGGGATGAGTAAGAAATCTAAATGTCCATTTTTACAAATAAAATTTGAAAATGATTACGGTGTTATTTATCATAAATTCTATTATTCGGGAAATACCCGTATTGTATTAAATATTTTTCTTTCCGTAATAAATATAAACGAAAATAACGCTTTAGATTTACAGAGTTTATTGAATAAAAGTTTACATATAAACGTCATAAATACTGAATATTATGACAACTTTGGTAAAAAGAGAATATTTTATGAAGTAAATAGGTTTTTCAAGAATAATAAACGGTTTTCTTTTAAAAACTCAGAGTATGAACATACAAGTATTGACGAATTTGCTGATATTTTTGGAACTGATGTTAATGAAATAGCTGCTGGTATGAGAAAAGATCCTTCCGAAGTAACAGAAAGCGATATCAGAGAAGCAATGGGATATTAATAAGCAACCTGCTGCAGAATTATTGCCTGTTGGCGTGCGTTACTGCAGCCGAGTCATTCAAGGTAACTAGACTTGTCTCATTATCGGAATCAGACAATTAAGCGTTAATTTTTGACGTTTATGAATTGGAATAGGAACTGAGATACTAGGATACTGGTTCTCTCACTCTGTGTCCAAGACTATATGTGAATAAGACAGCAGGTTGCTTAATTTTTAAATTATGATAACTAAATATAAAAAACTAAATAGCGAGCAAAGAGAATATCTTAAGAATCAACTCTTAAGTTTAAAACATAGAAAAGAACTATCTGAAACTTTATGTATACCTTATAAAAGATATTGCTATTTATTGTTTGTTCAACCTTTTATTCTAAGATATAAGGAATTTAAAATATCAAAAAAATCAGGAGGTGAACGTACAATTTTATCTCCAATTTCAAACATTAAATATTTACAATCTCAATTAAATACAATTCTACAGTGCATTTATCAAAATAGAGCTTGTTCTCACGGTTTTGTATCTGGCAAATCAATAAAAACTAATTCGATTAATCATGTTGGCAAAAAATATGTTTTGAACATTGATTTATCTGATTTTTTTACTACTATCCATATTGGCAGAGTAATAGGGATATTTAAAAAGATTGGAATAAATGAATCAATCGCAAATGATATTGCTAATATATGTTGCTATAAAAATCCCACAACGAATACTTTGTATCTTCCTCAGGGCTCACCCACTTCACCAGTTATAACAAATCTAGTTTGTTATTCTTTAGATTCTAAACTAGTTCACATAGCAAAAAAATATAGAGCTAGTTATTCTAGATACGCAGATGATATAACGTTTTCGCATAATAACGAAAATGTTATAAATGAGCTAAATTTGAAAATTAGAGCCATAATTGTGGAAGAGGGTTTTCAGATTAACGAAAGTAAATTTAGAATTAACAATAGAAATTCCCGACAAGTTGTTACTGGTCTTATTGTAAATAGAAAAGTTAATCTTTCGAGGAAATTTTTGAGAAATTTAAGAGCAACATTACATTGCTGGCAGAAGTATGGTTATCAAATTGCAGAAAGTAAACATTTACAAGTTTATAAAAGACAATTAATATCTGGAACACCTGAGCTTAAGAGAGTTATTAAAGGTAGGCTTGAATTCGTTAAAATGATTAGAGGAGAAAATGACCCAGTTTACATAAAATATTCTAATATTTATACAAATTTATTAAATGGTTATAAGGGTGTATATAAAAACAATACAGATCGAAAAATACAAAATGATTTTAAGCAACATATTGATAAACAATATGCATCTCTAATTGATAATCTAAAATCAATTTTACAATCTGATGATTTATTAAATAATGCAATTAATGTAATATCAAATTTTTCCAATAAATTATGTCGAGTTAACAATGCAGATGATTTAAATGCACTATTTAAATCCTTATTTGGCCTATGGAATCTATTTATCAAAAGTGAATTTAAAATAGACGTTAAAAAGAAATCTATAATTTTTAAAAAATCTAATTCTACTATTTTATCTAGCAATTCTCCTAATTCAGATGAATTATTAACAAATTATCATAGTAAATTGTGCTTATCATTATTTGACAATACTATATCTTATATTTCAGTAAAATTAGATTCTAAGATGATTCTTGAAAAAAACTCTTTAAATTTTTATTCAGGTCCAACATTTTTAATACCTGTTTTAGTTAAAGAAAAAAACATAAAATTGACAAGTTACTTTTTATTCCAATTTTCTACAATTTGTAAAAGACGAAATCGTATAGAACATTATAATGAAAATGCAACATTAAATGACCTGATAGGGCTTTTCAATTTGATATTTTCATTTACAGTTCTAAAAGAACCAAGTAAGTCTAATTTCAACAGTTCAGAAAAAGTAAAATTAAAAGGCAGATTTGCTTCTATTCGTAATATTGAATATATGGATACTGTTATTAATATTTATTTCAAGAACGAACAAGAACCATTGCCCTTGGACAAATCACATTGGGGAGAAAAAATTAAATCATTTTCAATTGATGAGGATGTGTTTATAGATGAGTCAAGGAAATTTCCTAATATTTTATCATTAATTTCGACAGATAATTTTGTTATATCAGATAATTGAATGTTAATTAACGCCAGCTTTCGACCTGCACATAACTTATAGGCAGCTAAATTAGTATATGAAAATACTTTACTTATTAATTGTGTTAACATTCATTTTGAGTTGCTGTTCGGGTGGGAACAATGCTGAGGGTGATGTGAAAAACAGAGGTCAGCGCAAATATGATGCTGAGCATAAATCACCAAGAAATAATCCCCGCAATTTGGATACTACCAAAAACCTGAAGCCCCAACCCAACAATGTGCCAATAGAAGATGAAAACCATGAAGTAAAGTGGATCTAGATAACAATTCATTGTGATATTAGTGCAGAAATGTTTTTTGTCCTCAGTTGTGGTGATGTGTTCGCGGTCGCTACACCCGCATCACTAACTATGCTTCATAATCCTTCTTAAATGCCTTTCGCTTTTTAAGCCGCATCTTCGTGCTATCTCTATCCTTGTTATATCCGGATTCTTCAGCAGCTCGTTAATTCTCTCTTTGCGCAGCATGCGGATATAATCGCTCACAGTTACGCCTGTTTCCTTTTTGAATATCCGTGTAAAATTCCTGTCGCTCATATTCGCAGTTTCCGCAAGATCTATCAGCGTAAATTTCTTATCAAGGTTTTCGTGTATCCAGTCCTGCGCCTTATGAATGCCGGAGTGAATATGGTTGCGGAATTCCATAACCGCGCTGTACTGGCTTTGATCTCCCTTGCGCCTGTTATAAACAACAAGCTCTCTTGCAACCTTATGCGCGAAGTAGCTGCCCTTCAACTTTTCAACAATATGCAGAGCCATATCGATACCGGATGCGATACCCGCGCTGGTATAGATGCCGTTATGTTCGGTGAACAAAGTGTTTTCTGTAACACGCGCAAACGGGAAACACTTTTGAAGCTGTGCAGTACGCTTGAAATGCGTTGTACAGGGTACACCATCCAGCAGCCCGCTTTGCGCCAGCGCAAAAGCTCCCGAACAAATGCTGCAAATGTTTACGCCTGCTTCATACATTTTATTCAGCCAGTCAAACAGCGCTGTCTCTTTTTTGAAATCATCGGATAGAAGATAGCTTACATTTGCGCCGGGCACAAAAAGAAAGTCGCCCGGCTTAAGTTTTTCAGTTGTATAAGAAGGCACTTCCCCGAACGGAAGCCCGGCAGAAGTGACTGCTCCATTCCTGAGAGAACAATATCTTATCTCAAAATCTGCCCCGTAGCCTATTGATTCCAGAAACACCTGGTCCGGACCTGCAAGGTCCATCAAATGAATTT